>RCUF01000060.1_pt1 | contig 82556 bp, 71 predicted proteins | sample 2166311 | NCBI WGS metagenome assembly RCUF01 (sample SAMN09932608, study PRJNA488358) | compost metagenome | feature: garden; material: soil; isolation source: compost soil in 4-hydroxybenzonitrile-enriched culture | place: Germany: Experimental Botanical Garden Goettingen | collected 2016-01-27 | reverse complement strand
GGTATTGTGTCTACTACATATATCTACCTCCAAAGCTCTCTTAAAATCATATTAAAACCTCCTATATGAGCAGAGTTATTTCAATTTGATTCTAATAGAGGTGGGCTGCTCTAAAAAAAGCGGAATCTTCGTCTCTTTAACTCAGGATCCATCCCAAGAAAACGCTGAAAAGTATGGAGTTACAGCTAAATTCAATACCAAATTCCCTAACCGAGAAGACTTACAGAACCTAACGAAATTAATTACTGAAGGCAGAATTAAAGCAGAGGTCGATTCCTCTTCCCGCTAAACCAAGCGGATAAAGTGTTGAAAAAAAGCGAAGCAAGACATGGACGAGGAAGAATTTTGCTACACGTAAACTCCATCTAATAACGGAACAATACGTAGCGTACACTGGACTACGTATTGTTTTCTTGGTTCACCCCTGCTGACCTTGACAAACTACTATAAATAATAAATTCGGGTGCTTCAGTAAAGCCCGTTTTAAGAGAAATAAAAACTGCACAAACTAGCGGTTTAATGTTCAGATTTATCCGATTTTTTAAACAGGACTATCCTGCCCGTTAGCTTAACGTTGTACTGACAGTCTACACTATCTATTCTTAACATATATGCTGCTACAGACGCCCATATAGGCACGTAGGCACACATAGGCAAAAGAATTACCCGCTCAGCCCCAGGCTAGCGGGTAATTCTGTAGATCACATCAACAGCTATCCATCCTCCATATACGTAATGTCAGCATAGCTGAACCATCTAGCACCGTATTTGCATGCCTAGTACCTTGACGGAATCTGATTTCAGTTGAACTAGAGATAACTACTCTCTGCGAACTCAATAACACAGTCCTTGGTCACTAATTGAGTCGATGGCCCGAATCGGCCTCCAGCGATGGAGAGAGCTTGATCTGAATTGTCTTCTCGAATGGTGTCATGAGATTGACCAGCACCACCTTGCACTGATCGGGCAGCTTGGCCTCACGCACCGTCGTAGCCAGATGACTCAGCTCGCCGCCGCTGAGCTCGATCCAGTCATCCCCGCATGAATAGCGAAGCGTGCCGCCCTTCCACAAGTAATGCCCCTCCGCGGTCTGGTGCAGCTCTCCCCCGGACAGGTGGCCCTCAGCGCCAAATACGAACGACAGCTGCACCATGACCTCCTGAGGCTCACTTGCCGCCACATGCAATATCCAGCCTGTCTCCGTTCGCTGCGTCTTGGCCTCAACCTTGAATGTCTGTTCATGCGTAAGCCGACGGCTCTGATGCGGCAGCAAATACCATGGACTGATAGACGTATGTGATGTATCGGGTAACAGTTCGGCAGAGACTGGGCCATAATATCCCTTCTTCTGCTGACCAACCAGACGATAGCCTTCAGCTATACGGTCCAGCTGCTGCATGGGGACATAGCCAGGATTGAAGTAGGATGCTAGCTGTACAGCCAGCAAACGCACCATTCCGTGCCGAAGCGCGAAGAACGGGGGGACCTCTGTCATTACGGTTACGCTCGTTACGCCATCCCGGAACCGCGCTACAGGTGCGCCGAAATCCGTATGCAGCCGACTATGGTAGATATGTCCGTGATGTCCGGCTGTATCCATCTGTTCCAGATAGTCAGCTCGCTTGAATAAATCATTCAGCACAACATCATACCGCTTCGGCAATAGGGCCATTGCAGTTCGAACAGCTGCTATTGGGCCTTCTGCTCCTACCGTATCCTCCATGCCTCGACCGTCGCCCTCTGCGCCAGCTACATTGCGTGCTGTTCCTGTGGAGCCAGCTTCTTGCAGCTCCGGCTCCAGCAGCAGACGCACGAGTGCATTGACGGAACTTACGCCAGGGTCTGTCAGTGACTGTCCCGCCCACTCAGCCATCCCGGTGAATAGTGGATCACCGTCGATCCTCGCCAAGATAGCATATGGCAAATAGTAAGGCGCCAGATTGTGCATATGACCCAGATCCTGACGACCTGAGTAATCCGTGACGATCTCACCGCTCGGATGAACCAAATACACCATCATACGAAGGTTGAGCCTTACGGGCTCCAGCAATTCAGGTCGCTCCAGCAACCGCGCAGCATGAATGAGCATGATATCACTGACAGCACTGTAAATGCCATTGCTTCGCTCCGTCCATTCCCCGTCCGGTGTAATATCCATTCCTTCAGCCAACCACTGCTCCGCACGCTGCATTGCCTCCTTCAGCCCGAACAGCTGATACAGGAATCCAAGCGCTGCACAGAGCACCCAGCGATGATTCGGGGTATGGCAGCCTCCAGTCAGGAGGACAGGTATGGTCCGCTCCAGGAAGAGTCTCATATTATCCGTTACAGGCTGCATATCCTCCCAGTCCTCTCGCAGCAGGAGCTGATAGAGCTGGGCATATCCCACGACGACAAAGGCTGTATCCGGTGGGGAATGATAATTCGTCCAGCCAGGAGAGATGGAGCCGTCCTCATGCTGGACACGCAGTACATACTCGCTCGCCAGGCGCAGGCGCTTCAGCAGCTCTGCATCCCGGTAATATGCTGAATCTGGGTTAACTAGCGCTGCTCCCCAGTAGCACATCTCGGTCGGTGTTCCAGTGGTATGATTAACCCAGGCCACCCCCGTAGCCGGATCAATCGTTCCGCCATAGTAACGGCTCTCAGGGTCCAGTACCTGCCGGGTCATTCCTCTTTGTACCGCTTTGTCGTTGCTGATCACCAGTTGCTTGTACATACAAGGTTCCCTCCCAAGCTACATTTGCTACGCCAAGTGTGGATTATAGCCTCTCCAGCTTGGCGACCAGCAAGCGATGACTTTCATGAATATCTTCCGGTGTACAAGCAGCCTTCAGCTCATACACCTTCACCTGGGCCCGCTTAATCATCGGTAAATAAGCGTCATAGAAGCTCATATCCTGACTATGAATGTACGGACACCAATGGTCGGACAGACCCAGTGTCTCATGGATGTGAACACCCACAATGTCATCCATCAGCCCCTCCATCTCGCCTACGCTATCGTACAGACCGAGACGGTCCATCATGATGGCATGCCCCGTATCGTACCAGATACCCACCTGAGCTCCCTTCAAAGCTCGAATGATCGTCTTGGCCTCAGCCAGCGTCGGAATCTGCTGTGGTCTAGAGCGGGTCTCAATACCGAAGCGCACATTCCACCCTTTGGCCGCAACACGACTGCATACCTCATCGAGACTGCGAATGATCCTCTGCACATAACCTGAGCTAAGGGCTTCTCGTTGCTCCTGGAACTCCTCCCATTTGATCCGATAGGCCGTAGAATCCTTCCCCTTCTCGTTATACAGCTGTGCCAGCTCCTGGCTGACACCCACAGGAATGGGGACCTCACCCGGATGCACAACGACGGCTTCGCCACCATAGCGGTGAGCATACTCTGCAGAGCCTATGAGCAGATCGATGGCCCGCTTGCGCCTCTCCTCATCTTGAAAGCCAAGTAATTCAGAATCCGTTCCATAGTCCGGGTCAGCTACATGGGGAAAGGTATTATGCACACTGGAAATGCCAATCTCTCCACGCTCAATCATCGGTTCAATGGTCGTCAGCATCTCCTTCGTCACATTGTAGTTAAGCTCAACCCGGCGAAAGCCAAGTCCGGTTACCTCTCGAATCATGTCCGAGCCAACAGAATGACGCTTGATATTCCAGCAGGTGGAGAAGGAGAATTCCTCCTTGTCTAGCCAGCCTTGGTCCTTAGCAGGACTCATGCCTGCATCAGTACCTTGCTCTGTGTCTGCATTTATCGTAATTAGCTTATCCTGCATCCGCTTCGCTTCCTTTTCGTTCTATTACGTTGCTCTCCAGAGGCGCTCAGCTACTTTCTTCTGACTGGGCTTGAACGCCTTGTCATTAGCTTAGACTCAGTTCCAGCCACTTGTTTATGTCTCATTTGTATGGTCCTTGACTCAGCCCTTGACCGCACCCAGCATAGCCCCGCTGACAAAATATCTTTGCAGCCATGGATATACGAGCAGAATTGGCACGGTAGCGAATACCACAGTAGCGGCCTTGAGACTTTCTGCTGGCAACTTCGTCCGGTTCGCACCCTCCATTTGCGTCAGCTCGCTGACCATGTTGTTCTGTACCATCTGGAACAGCTTGAGCTGAAGCGGGTACAATTGCGGGTCGTTAATGTACATGAGAGAATCCTGGAAGCCGTTCCAGCGGCCAACAGCATAGAACAGCGCGAGCGTAGCCATTACTGGCATAGACAGCGGCAGGATGATCTTGAGTAGCGTATAGAAATGCGAGCTGCCGTCAATCTCTGCAGACTCCTCCAGACTTTCGGGAATACTATTGAAGAAGGAGATCAGAATGATTAGATTGAAGGGACTGACGAGCCCCGGCAAAATCAGAGACCACACAGAATTGAGCATATGCAGGTCACGAATCAGCAAATATTCAGGAATGATACCGCCGCTGAAGAACATCGTAACAATGATGACATACATAAAGAGCTTGCGACCCTTCAGTTTTTTCTTGGTCAGCGGATACCCGGCTGCGATCGTGAATACCATACATAGCACCGTGGTAACGATCGTCAGGACCACCGTATATCCCAGCGAATAGATCATCGATTGATCGGAGAACACTTTTACGTAGGCATCCCAATTGAATTCTCTCGGAACCAGCCTCACCTCACCCGAGGTAATCGCCCGGTTGGAGCTGAACGAGATCGCGATCGTGTGCAGGAAGGGAGCCAGACAGAACAACACGAACAAGGCTACAAAGGTAATATTGACGATATCGAAAATCCGGTTAGAGGTACGTTCACTCATACGCGCACAACTCCTTTACTCATGCTTTGCATATTTGTCGATAGACCTGTTGACCTCACTTGCCTACTTTGTTTTACAAGATTCCCTCTCCGGTTGCCTTCTTGGAAATATAGTTCGAGCCTAGTACAAATACCAGCCCTACCACGGCCTGGAACAGACCGACAACCGTAGCCAGCGTGTATTGCCCTGATTCCAGACCGACCCGGTACACGAAGGTACTCAGTACATCTGAATATTCTCGTACAGCCGTATTACCGATAATATACGGGCGGTCAAAGCCGATGCTGACCATTTTGCCCAGATTCAAGATCAGGAGGGTTACAATGGTTGGCTTAATGCTTGGCAGCGTAATATGCCAGATTTTCTTCATCCGTGTTGCTCCATCGACCTCGGCCGCTTCGAACAGCTCCTTGTTGACACCCGTCAGTGCCGCAAGATATAGAATGGTTCCCCATCCCGCACTTTGCCAGACACCTGTGAACAGATAGGTCACAAGCCATGGATTCTTCTCCGTCAAGAAAGGAATGGAATTGAGCCCCATGCTCTCCAGCACACCGTTCACCATACCGGACTGATTGCCGAACAATTGATACACAATTCCGCCGATGATTACCCAGGAAATGAAATGGGGAATGTACAGAATCGTCTGCGACACGCTCTTGAACCATTTAAAACGGATTTCATATAGCATGATCGCCAAGATAATAGGAGCCGGGAACGACACCAGCAGATCAAGAAAATTCAGCATAAAGGTATTACGCAAAGTCGTATAGAAGTCCCGCATCGCAAAGACCTCACGGAAGGCATCCAAGCCGATCCACTCACTGCCATTAATACCCTGAAACAGATTAAAATCCTTGAAGGCAATCTGCACACCATACATCGGTCCATAACGGAAAATCAGAAAGTAAATCAGGGGCAGCGACAGCAGCGCGTACAATTGCCAATACCGTCTAAAGTATGTCACACCGTTCTCCTCCTATCTGCGAAGACACGTGGTGCCGCCCCACGATTGCTGACGGCACACGCTCCTCTGTATAGATACAGCACTCTCTTTTATTTCGTGGACAGCGCCTGAACGGCCTCATCAAGCTCCTTCTTCAGATCTGCACCGCCCAGAGCCATGTAATCACTCATTTCACGCTCGTATACCTCTTCAAATTGCTCAGGCTTAGCCATCGTTGCTTTGACAATAATGACGTTGACCTTATCCTTGAGCGCTGTGCTGTACTTCATCTCCGCCTGAATCGGCTTGTCGAAGACGAGAGGACCTACCGTATCCGTGTTCGCAATATCAATGGATTGTCGCAGCAGCTCCTGATTACGTTCAGGGAAGCCCATAATCCATGCTTTCTCATTCGTTGCCTGATCCCCGATATTCTTGCCGTTGGAGATGATCGCGAGATCGCCTGCATTAAACAGACGGTCAATAGCCTCTTGGGATGCATCCGCTTTCACAACTGGAATGCCGTCCACCATGTCATAATTCTCGCCCTCAACACCACTGTAAATATCGATCAGATTGTTGTCTGACGCCATCCAATCCAGGTACTTGATAGCCTCCACAGCACGTTTGCTGCTCTTAGGAATCATGATGTACAAGCCATTGGAGGCGTAGCGGGACTTGATGTGCTTGTTGTCTGCATTTGGATTCGTGTAAGTATCGATTGCGGTCACCTTGCTGTCCGCCACATTTTTGGTCAAATTATCAATAGTTCCTTCCGCATAGAACATGGCATCCACATCCTCAGACCAGAAGCCTGTATTGCCATTCTGAACATCCTTTGCCAGCTGCGTCTTGTCTTCATCCAGACTAAAGTCCTTACTCATCAGTCCTTCATTGTAGAGCTTATTCATGAACTTCAAGGAATCCTTGAAGCCTTCATGCAGCGGCAGCTCATAGCGCTGAGGGTAAGCATAATCACCGTTTATCGGCTTGATGAATGAGAAGATCAGAGGCTCGAATTGAGCTGGAGCCAAGGTCATGCCTATCGGGATATTTTTGCTGCCAAGCTGGCCTGGGTCCTTCTCTTTAAACGCTTTCAAAGTTGTGTATAGCTCATCTGTCGTCGTTGGAGCCGGTAATCCCACCTTATCCAGCCAGTCCTGACGAATATAAGAGCTATAACGGCCTGTAATGGCACGCTTGCCCGGAATGGCGAACTGCTGACCTTCAACCTGTCCGAACTTCAATGTATCCTCGCCCAGGAATTTCTTCAGATTAGGTCCATGTTGATCCAGTAACTCTCCGACATCTGTCAGACCACCCTGCTGGGCATAGCGGTAAAAGACACTGGAATCGTATACAAATACAATGTCAGGAACATCGGTATTACTCGCCATCAGAACGTTCAGCTTCGTGACTTCCTCAGAGCGCTGAATCGGTACGAACTGTACATCAATGTTGTTCGGATCACCGAATCGTTCCTGCACCAGCTTCGATAAATAGTTGTTGGTAATCGTGTGAGGCGAAGGGCTGTTGCCACGATCGAATATTTCTACCTTCAAGGTGACGCGTTCTCCATTCGAAGCATTGCCGTCTCCCGCACCTTCATTTGAAGCGGATGAGCAGCCTGCCAGCAAGGACACTCCCATGACCATGGTAAGTGCCAATCCTACCCATTTCTTCAGACTCCCTTTGGTTGCTTTCTGTGTCATTCGTGTCATCTCCTTTGCCTTTGCGTGAATGATCGAAGCTTGATCTGAGTATTCCACATTCACACTTTCTTTGACAATAAACCTCTTTCGGACCATGGGCTGGCGAGTCATCCGGCCTATGGTTTATGACAAGGTGATCATGGTACAGCCGCTCTGCTGTAGGCTTAGATACGGCTTACAGTGGCTTCGCCACACCAACCGTTCTCGGTGATAACAAACTGAAATCGGATGTCAATAAACCGCTTTCATATCCAGTTGTTTTAGACGATTACGCAAAAAGACACATGCCTGCTGGATCTCCCTCCTGATGGAGTGTGCCTGCATAACATGCGCCTCAATATTAGACTTAATATGCACCTAAATTAAACGACTCTGCCTATTACTGTTCATCTGCTTGCTATCTTCGTTCATTAGAACAGCAGAACAAAAGGCTTAACAGTCGGTCGACAGGGCTCCCCATTTGCTAACCTTACTATTTATACTAGCGACTCTGTACTGACATATCACGAATCGGTCATCGGCTGATCCCGCTTCGAACGTCGATAATCGCCTGGCGTCATTCCTATAATTCGCTTGAACACGCGCCCGAAGCTAATGGCATTGGCATACCCCACCTGCGTGGCAATATCCTGCAGCGATTGCTCTGTATTCAGGAGCAGCTTCTCAGCCTCCTTCATCCGCAGCGCCGTCACGAAGTCCACGAATTTCATATTGAATTCCGTCTTGAACAAATAGCTCGCATGCTTGCCAGAGATTTGGAAGCGGTCGCTCAGATGCTTCAGAGACAGATCCGGATTAGCGAACTGCTCCTCAATATAGCTCTTCATCTCGTTGACCATCGCCTTGTAGCTTTTCGTCTCACTGACGGATACATAGATTCGGAACAGGTCCGTCAGATCATCGAATAGCAGACTTTTTACATCGTCTAAGGTCTCTGCTTCTTCCAATCGCTTCAGCCGCTTACTGTTGTTCTCTTCAGATAGCTCCTGCTGCAATTGCTCTGACATCACCGCTACTTCCCGGCTCAGCATTTGCAGCAATGCCTGCATGAAGGAGCGGATATCCTCATCTGACAGCAGATTACGCTCGAATGCCGCGAAAATCTCCTCCAGCTGCTCCCGCCACTGGCCGCTCGACATACGGAAGCGCTTGACGAACTCCGCAATCATTTGCAAATACGTATACGTCTCTAATAGCTGTTGAGGTGTATCGCTGCTTTCTGCCAGTACAACATCACCGTTCATCAGGAGCTTGCGGTGAAGCACGGCTTCCGCTGCCATGTAGGATTCCCGAATAAAACCAATACCCTCGGCAATCGGACCGATCCCGAAGCTGAGCGAGATGCGAAGATTCTGCTCCACCCAAGAACGGCATTCCTCCGCGACCTCGCGAATCTGCTCTGTCATGTCAACGCTGTTGTCAGAGGACATGAAGATGATCGCAATCTGATCCGCGCTGACCCACTCTGTCCAGCATTGAAGTCTGGCATTACGGGAGAGCTCCTGCAGGACGTTCATCAGTGCGAACTTCAGCGTATTCTGATCGCCTCTGGTGTACTTATCCTGAAATACCTGCTCATAACGATTAATTTCACTGACCACTACAGCAAAACGGGACTGCTCCTCCATATCCGTGAGGGGTGACATTTCCTTCAACCGCCCAGCCGCCTGCTCCAGGCGTTCGCCACGCAGCAGATCATGGAATAGCTTGCTCCGCTGTAAGAGAAGGTTCTCCCTGCTCTTCTTGTCATAGTCCATCATGTGATTGATCAGATTCTCCAGCACACCATCAATCAGCTTCATCTCGTCTGTGCGGGAGCCAGATTGCTCCAAGGTTCGAATCTGATGCGCCTCTATCCGGTTCATAATAATCTGGATCGGCTTGTAGTTGCGGCGTGTGATGTAGACGATGTAGATAATAGCACACACTACTGTCCCAATCGCTATGACCACCCACAGGTAAGAGATCACCGACACCCAGCCAAATAGATTTCCAGCCTTGATGCCACTTGAGAAGGTCCATCCGAGCCGATCCAGCTTCAAGGTATTAAGCTTCTGTCCGCTTGCCGCACCCGCTTGATCTGCATGTGCGTGATATAAGGTCTGCCCATCCCGATCGAGAATGGTCATGAACGATAGTTGTCCGTTGACCATGCTATCGATGCTCTGCTCGATACTGCTCATTTTCACATTAATCACCAGTACACCATCGGTACCGAAGGGCAAAGGCATCTCTTTGTTCACCGTCAGTACCCGTACAGGGGTGCGCTGCACAAATCCCGGATTAAATTCACGAACAGGCTGCCAGCCTGAAGCTAGTGACCCGGACAGAATACGATCAATCCATACCTTATCTGAAAAGGTCTCAACATCTCTCAAACCGCTTGACGTTAAAACGCTTTCATTTTTCTTGTCATATAAATAAATGGATTGGATGTAGGAGGAGGAGTTCGTCAGCTCACGCAAGCTCTGTGCAATGGCATATTCAGCCTCTCGTCCCGAGCGTCCATTTCGATTGAAATATAGCTTGTAGGCCTGATTCGCCTCCACCGCCTCCAGTACCGACAATTCAATATCTCGAATCGTTCGGTCCACACTATCCACTACATAGCTGGAGGAAATACGATCTGCCTTCTTGGTCTCTGCTCTGGAAATATCATTAACGAACACAAAAGCGATAAAAATGAGTATAGTCACGGTGAGCAAAAAAATAGGAAAATATGATATCAGTAATCGGTTGTACCAGGTCCGAGACAATAGATACCACTCCTTACTCCTCGCCGCCATTGCAAATTGGCAGCAGGTCTGCTGTTCGTCTGATCTGACATGCCTTTGAGGCTGACTCGTGTGCAACGCTTCTCTGTTTTATAGGGTTCAATAATTATGGTTATAGTATACCATAAGCCCACAGGACACAGGCAGTCGCGTAACAACTAGGATCTCTGCTTCTACTCGTGCATGACCAGCAAAAGACGCCCCTACCAGATGCTCAGGGCGTCTTCAGATCCTAGCTCCAAGTGCCACTGCGTACTGAGGCCTACTTGGTCTATTGCGTAGTAGCGATACGGCGATATACATCTTCCCGCTGGCCTAATTCTGCTCTTTCTTCACCGGGGCCGGGAACAACCATTCATGGTGTGGATCATTATGGAACACCCATGTCCGAGTCGGACCAGCCATCACATTGAGATAATAGGAATCATAGCCTGGCGGAGCAGACACCGGGTGATATCCCTCTGGCACCAGAACAACACTGCCGTCCGTAACAGCCATCGTCTCATCCAGAGTCCTGTCATCGTTATATACCCGCTGCACAATGAAGCCTTGGGATGGATTTACCCGGTGATAATAGGTTTCCTCCAGATATGACTCCTGAGGCAAGTTGTCACGGTCATGCTTGTGCGGCGGATAGCTGGACCAGTTCCCACTGCGTGTATATACCTCGACGACCAGCAGGCTCTCGGCCTCTTTCTGCTCTGGAAGAATATTGACAACCTGTCGCGACATGCTTCCGCTACCGCGTTCCTCCACCCCCGTGTCGGCGGGAGTAATCAGTCTCGCTTCGTATTTGCCCTTGGCTGGGGCAAGACATACGGCTAGCTCTACAGGTGTATGCGCCGTGATCTCATAGCTGGCCCCTGCTGGTACATACACAGAATACGGAGGGATACCCTCAAATACAGACATGCGCTTGCCGACAGCCTCAAAGGTTCTGCCTGCAGCTTGTATATCGGCTATACCAGATAGCAGTACAAGACAGGCCTCGTTTCCCTCCGTCATCCGCGTCAGGCTGGCACCACTCTGTAACTGGTACACCTCAAAGCCGACATATTGCCAGCCAGCGCTCCCCGGGCTTACAGAGAGAATACATCCATCCTGATTCGGCACCTCCGGCTTAACAATCAATCGTGACATGTACATGCTCCTCCTCGGTTGGTTGGTGTAGCTATCCTTCTCCGTCAAGACACCGGAGGGGCCGCTGCAAGATCAAGTATAGGGAGCTTCACGGGGAGGCCCAGACGATGTGATTCCTTGGCTGCTGCTGCGATCCGCTCAGCCTGAATGCCGTCCAATCCTGAGCATATGATGGACTGATCATGCAGGATCGCGTCGGCAAAGGCCATAACCTCATCGATATAAGCCTGCTGATACCGCTCCAGGAAGAAATGCAGTGGCTGATCCCGTATGACGGAAGCTGCCGTAGACAGCTCCACCGTGGTCGGGCGGCAATTGTCTGCAGCTGCTGCTCCCTGGGAGCCGAACACCTCCACGCGCTGATCATAGCCATATACAGCCTGACGGCTATTATCGATCACACCAATGCTTCCATTGGCAAAAGTGAGTGTAATGATCGCAGTGTCCACGTCCCCGTGCCGTGCGAACATCGGATCAATGAGGTTCGCGCCACGCACATATACCTCCGTCACTTCCTCACCCATGATATAACGTGCCATATCAAAATCATGGATCGTCATATCCATGAACATGCCCCCTGATGAGCTGACATAAGCCTCGCTTGGTGGCTGGGGATCACGTGACGTAATCTTGAGTACATGCAGCTGACCCAGCTCTCCGGCATCCACCAGCTGCTTCAAGCGACGAAAGCTCGGGTCCATCCGGCGATTGAAGCCCACCTGAAGCTTCACTCCCGCTTCCGCTGCGATCCGCAATGCCTCCGCGCTCTCAGTATGAGAGAGACTGATTGGCTTTTCACAAAAGATATGCTTGCCTGCTCTGGCTGCCTTCTTGATCCACTCCGCATGTGTATCTGTAGGGGTACAAATGAAGATGGCCGCAATGTCGGGATCATCCAACAATACATCACCATCACTATGCAGCTCCTGGATGCCTCTAGCCTCTGCCCAGGCCTGCAATTCTTCTGTAATCCACGCCTCTGCAATCGCTTTCAAAGAAAATGCTGGCAAACGCAACAAATTATCTGCATGCAGCCTGCCAATTCGCCCAGCGCCAATGATACCTACTCCGATTCTACTCGTCATCGCTCCATTAACCTCCCCGATGTATCGCCAACCACTATAGGCACAAATCATGACATCAGCAGTTCGCACGGTGCTTCAACAGCAATATAACGCTTCACCCAGCAGCACAATAGTCAATGCCTGACCATATGCCATCGGCCCAATGATAATATCCTTGTAATCCTCCTTCTTCTTCCCGATCCCGGTGCCTCCGGATACCCCTTCAACGGCACCATCCTCGCGAATTCGTCCCAATACGGCTCTGACCGTCTTCACAGCCTGATCTGCATAGGAGACAGGCAATAGTCCCTTGCGCACGCTGTATAGCAGTCCCGCAGCGATCGCAGCCGAGCCCGAGGTCTCAGTGTAGCTGTCCGGGTCGTCGAGTAGCGTGTGCCACAACCCATTCTCATGCTGCAGAGCAAGCAGGGCGTCCATCTGGGAGCGAAGCGTCTGTTGCAGATATTTCAGTACTCCTTCATCCAGATACGGCTGCATGAGATCTATATACTCTGGCAATCCGAGTGCAAACCAGCTGTTACCTCGGCACCAGAAGGCTTCACTGAAATTATGTCGTCCGGTGAAGTGCCACCCGTGATAGAACAAGCCTGTGTTCTTGTCGTACAAATATTTAATGTGCAGGAGCAATTGATGAAGTGACTCCTGTCTCCAGGCTGCATTGTCATACTTCACTCCCATCTTCGCCGTGAACAGAACAGCCATGAAGAGTGTATCGATCCAGAGCTCATTCTCATGGAGTGTCACATCGTGAGCAGTAGCACCAGAGGTCACATGCTGATAGCCATCCTCCTCGGTTCGTGGGAGCTCCTGGATCAGCCAGGCCATCCATTCCTTGCTTAGCTGCTCCGCCTGATCCAGATCCATCAGAGAGAGCAGTGGGGCAGTCGTATTAATATTGCGACCAGGCAAGCCTTGGGCGAAATGCTTCTCCATCCACGGCAGTGCATAGGCAGCATATCGATCATCCTCAAAATACTGACCAATCTTGTTCAGACCATATAGACCTACACCTTGTGGCCAGTCCCATTCCTCCATTCCGAAGTCGCGGGCAAAATAGCCGCGCCGCGCTGCATCCGATCCAAGCTGCTGCAGCTCACTCTCATTATCGGGCCGCTCTAGATTCATTAATTTTTGCATGACCCGGTTCAGCTTGTCGATCAGTTCACTTCGCTCCAACGTGTTCTTTTCCTTCGCCATTATCCATCTCACCATCACTTTGTTAGTATTCTTCCAGCACAAGTGTTACCGCTTACAAACCACTGTGCTCCCGGATGAATTCCCGTGCCTTCTGTGCATATTCAAGCGGATCAGCGAGTGCTGGGTCCTGCTCTGCTTCCACGACGAACCAGCCTGCATAATCCGAGGCGGCAAGAGCTGCGAAGATAGGTGGAAAGGTAATACATCCATCGCCAGGTACCGTGAAGGCCCCCGCCTTGACTGCCTGAAGGAAGCTCAGTCCCTCCTGCTTCACACGCTCCACCACGCTCGGCCGTATATCCTTCAAATGCACATGCCGGATGCGCGCCAGGTGGCGCTGCAAAATGTCCAGCGGATCTTCTCCCGAGAAAGCCAGATGGCCTGTATCGAACAACAGCGATACCTCACGGGGATCGGTCATCTCCATCATCCTTGAGATTTCCGCCCCTGTCTGAACGCCGGTGCCCATATGATGATGATACACAATTGTCATGTCCTTTTCACGTGCCAGTCTACCGAGACGTCCCAGTCCTTCTGCCAACAACACCCATTCCGCATCTGTAAACACAGGCTTATGTGCGAACAAAGGTGTCTCCATCTGCCCCTGTATACTGCTACCCTGCTCCGATACGACAATGACCTTGGCTCCCATGGTATGCAAGAAATCACGATGTGCCTTGAACGCCTCCGCTGTCTCCTCAAAGGGGCGAGTTGTCAGATAGCTGCTGAACCAAGCACTGGCAATCTCCAGCTTGCGCAGCTCCAGGGCACGCCGCAGGATGACAGGATCGCGTGGGTACTTATTGCCGACCTCACTACCCTGATATCCGGCAAGCGCCATTTCACTGATACATTGCTCAAAGGTATGCTCTCCACCGAGTTCCGGCATATCGTCATTCGTCCAGGCGATTGGAGCAATCGCCAGCTTGACTGCATGTTCTTTGAACATCATCTTCTATCCCTTCCATATGGGGTGAGGTTGTTGACCAGATCATTCCACCTGAAATCCGATCCGTCAATGCACTAACGTGATCAGATCAAATGTGCGTATAAAGCCGCTGCAAGCGGGGAGCCCTGTCGACCATTGTTAAGCTTGCTGTTCTTTGATCTAAGGCGAATAGTAGTAGAACTGCAAGCTTAAAGACGGGCACTTCGTTTCTCTAGGGCTTCCCCGCTTTCCGCTAACGACGACGCTCACCAGATTATTCCACTGACATTAGATTCGAACGAAGTCTTAGTAACGACGCGCCTGCCTCAGCCCTTCCTCTCGTCGGGAGTGGGCATCCTGAATCGCCTTGCTATCGGATTCTGCAGCTGTACCGACATGCCACCATGCTCCATAACCATGTGTCATCGTCTTCGGCAGCACCTTGATATCGATGAGCGTAGATACGGTCTGCTTATGAGCATCCGCAAGGGCCGCCTCCAGCTCGCTTATGCTGGTGACCCGATAGGTCACCGCACCGTAGCCCGCAGCACTAGCCGCATAATCAATCGCCATTACACCACCATTCAGCTTGCCACTGTCACTGCGGTAACGGAACTCGGTGCCTATGCTCCCCATCCCGTTCTCCATCTGCAGATTGTTGATGCAGCCGAAGCCCGCATTATCCAAGAGCACAATGTTGATTTTGCGGCGCTCCTGCAGACTCGTCACCAGCTCTGAATGCAGCATCTGATAGCTGCCATCCCCCACCAGCGCATAGACCTCACGATCCGGTTGGGCAAGCTTGATCCCCAGTGCACCGGCAATCTCATAGCCCATGCAGGAAAAGCCATATTCCATATGATACGTATCCGGTACTGTCGCCTCCCACATTCGCTGCATATCCCCGGGCAGGCTTCCTGCCGCGCCAATGACGATCGCGTCCTGTGTGATATGCTCATTCACCACAGCCAGTACGTGGGTCTGTGTCAATGTCGTACCCAGAGCCTCTGCATATTCCGCGAGTTGGTGATCCAGATGACCAGCCACTTCCGGCACGTAGCTACCTGCCGAATAGTCCGTGCTGGCAAGTCGCTGCCGTTCTTGCTGCCAGTCGACCTTCGCTGTGGCGATCTCGTCTCCGTAACTGGAGCGATAGCTCTGCACCTCCAGCACCGTCTTCAGGGCACGAAGCCCTTCTGCTGCATCACTGACAACAGGCAGCGCATCCAGCTTGGAGGCATGGAATGCTGAGGCGTTGATCGTAAGGAATTCCACTTCCGGATTACGGAACAGACTCTTCGAGCCAGTAGTGAAATCCGTGAAGCGTGTCCCCACTCCGATAATCAGATCAGCTTCGGCTGCCAACGCATTAGCGGCAGCATTCCCTGTCACGCCTATACCACCAAGGTTATAGACATGATTGCTTTCTACCGCGCTTTTTCCAGCCTGCGTCTCACCGAACGGAATAGCGAAGGCTTCAGCGAAGGCCTTCAGCTCCTGACCCGCATTCGAGTAACGTACCCCTCCACCGCAGATGATCAATGGCTTGCGCTTCCTCAATACCAACTCGGCGGCAGTGAGGATATCCCGCGGATGCGGCTGTCGGCGTTCAATGCGGTGTACCCGCTTACGGAAGAATTCCAGCGGGAAATCCCAAGCTTCACCCTGTACATCCTGCGGCAGGGCAATGGTCACAGCACCGGTATCAGCCGGGTCTGTCAGCACTCGCATCGCATTCAGCATGGCTGACATGAGCTGCTCCGGGCGCGAGACACGGTCCCAATATTTACTAACGGCCTTGAAGGCATCGTTGACGGATATAGCCAGACTGTGAGTATGCTCCATCTGCTGTAGCACCGGATCAGGCTGTCTGGTCGCGAAGGTGTCCCCGGGTAGCAGCAGCACAGGAATCTGGTTCGCGGTAGCTGTAGCAGCCGCCGTCACCATGTTCGCGGAGCCCGGGCCGACCGAGGCTGTACAGGCCATAATCTGACGGCGGCGACTCTGCTTGGCATAAGCCACAGCGGCATGCACCATCCCCTGCTCATTCCTCCCCTGGTAGACGGTCAGATCTCCAGGGGCACTTTCCAGTGCCTGACCTAGTCCCAGCACATTGCCGTGGCCAAATACGGTGAACACTCCTTTTACAAAGCGTTCTTCTTCGTCTTCATGCGCAGCAAGATGCTGAGCAGCTCCATTCGTCTGTGTATGTCCCTGATCCGCCTCAACATATTGGTTATTCAAAAATCTGACCAATGCCTGCGCCGTTGTCAATCGAATCGTATCCAAGGAACTACCGCCTTTCATCCGAATTTGCATTAAGTTATTCCCGCCATCAATCCATCAATGGCCTTCTAACGCTGCTTCACCCTACTGCCAGCGAGCCGTGACCATCTTCTTGCGAGTATAGAACTCCACGCCATCCGTGCCATTTGCATGAAGATCTCCATAGAAGGAATCCTTCCAGCCTGAGAACGGGAAGAAGGCCATCGGTGCGGGAACCCCTACGTTTACACCCAGCATGCCAGCCTCTATATTCTCACGGAAATAGCGCACCTTGCCGCCGTCATTTGTGAAGATACACGCCCCGTTTGCAAAGCGTGAGGCATTGGCGATATCCACCGCTTCCTCTACATCCTTGACCCGGATGATCGACAGTACAGGAGCAAACACCTCTTCCTGCCAAATCTTCATCTGTTGCGTAACCTCGTCAAAAATCGTCGGGCCGACAAAATATCCGTCCCCTGCCACCGCCTGATCCTTGCGACCATCACGCAGCAGTCTCGCTCCTTCGGCCACGCCCTGCTCAATATAGGAAATAGTTCTGTCTTTATGACTTTGGCGAATCACCGGGCCGAGGAACGTGTCCTCATGCAAGCCGTTGCCGATCGTCATGGAGTCACATGCCTGCAGCAGTAGCTCTAGTAGCCTGTCGGCCACTCCCTCTTGCACCGTGACGACGGAGCAAGCCATACAACGCTCGCCTGCCGAACCGAACGCTGCATTGACGATTTGATTCGCCGTCGCCTCCAGATCGGCATCCTGCAAGACGATGGAGTGATTTTTGGCTCCGGCAAGCGCCTGTACGCGCTTCGCATGAGCTGTGCCTTTTTGATATACATACTCGGCGACAGGCTGTGATCCCACGAAGGAAATCGCTTTCACATCTGGATGCTCCAGCAGACCATTTACGACGTCCTTTGCACCGTTGACCAGATTGAATACCCCGGCAGGAAGACCTGCTTCCTCCAGGAGCTCTACAAGTCTTGCCGCCAGCAGCGGAGTACGCTCGGAGGGCTTCAGTACGAACGTATTGCCACAAGCGATAGCGAGCGGGAACATCCAGCAGGGTACCATCATCGGAAAATTAAACGGGGTAATCCCTCCCACGACACCCACAGGATACCGATACATCCCGGATTCAATGCCTGTTGCAATGTCCGGCAGCTGCCTGCCCATCATTAGCGTCGGGGCTCCAGCTGCGAATTCCACACATTCAATCCCGCGCTGCACCTCACCATAGGCCTCGTTGTAGCTTTTGCCGTTCTCCAGAGTAATCAGCCGGGCCAGCTCCTCCCAATGCTCTACCAGCAGCTGCTGGTACTTGAACATGATGCGAGCGCGACGCGGTACTGGTGTTCTGGACCAGCCTGTGAATGCTTCCTTCGCCGCCGCTACGGCTCGATCCAGCTCCTCACGTGTAGACAAAGGTACTTCTCCCAGTACCTCTCCCGTAGCGGGGTTGAATACCGTTTCGGTCTGTGATGCCTCTGCCTGCACCCACTGTCCATCGATATAATTCCTGAGCACCTGTGGTCCCTGCTTCTCCATGTCCTCTCTCCTCCGGTTCTGTGTTAGTTGTATTCCTTCGGTCCCCGCCAATTGGGGATCACACTAGCTCTTTTATCTCCTCATTCTCCCGCAGGAAAGTGTTCAGCTCTTCCAGTGTAGGCATGGCATCCGAGCAGCTATGCCTGGAAATGACAATCGAGGCTGAGGCACTTCCACGCTTCATAGCCTCTGCAACCGTCTCGCCTGTCATGAGCCCATAGATGAAAGCAGAGGCATAGGAGTCACCTGCTCCGAATGTCTTCAATACCTTCGTGCGGAAGATCCCGCTACGGTGCGACTGTCCGTCTGACGTATAGGCGATGGAGCCACTGCCGCCATGCTTGATGACGACCAGCTTCGCCCGATGGCCGAACCAGCGCCCAGCTGTCGCCCGATCATCCGATGCCGCTGCATTGTACAGCTGCTCCATCATATCGAATTCCTCGCGTGTACCGATAATGCAGTCGCATTTCTCGGCAGCCAGATTGTAGTACATGGCCGTCTCCTCATCCGACTTCCAGCTGTAGGGGCGATAGTCGAGGTCGAAGAACACCGTAACCCCATGCTTGACTGCGAGCTCCAGTGCCAGAAACACCGCTTCCCTGGATGGGCTCTTCGCGAGCGCTGTCCCGGATATGAGCAAGGCTTTGGTCTGGCAAATGTAGTCCTCGGAGATGTCCTCTGTAGCCAGCAGCAGATCAGCAACATTGTCACGGTACATCAATATGCTGCATTCCTGCGGACTCTTGATTTCGGTGAAGGCTAATCCAGTTACTGCGCCCGTATGATCATCCACGACCTGGCTGTCATCCACATGGTTCGCCTGCAGATAGCGCCGGATGAAGCGGCCCATCTGGTCAGAAGCAATTTTGCCGATAAAGCCACTCTTCAAGCCCAGTCTTGCCGCTCCGATCGCAATGTTCGCCGGGGAGCCTCCTACATATTTCGTAAAAGTCATCGTATCCTCCATGGGACGTCCTGTCTCATTGGCATTCAGATCAATGCAGAGACGGCCAACAGATACCAGGTCCATCGGGCGTGCAGCGTCAAAAGCAAGCGGGCGAACCGGATCAAATGCTGGCTGCCCCGTGTGAAGTGATGCTTCTCCATTCATTGCGCTTCCTCCTTGAAGGTAGAATCAACAAGCTACTAACAGAACAATGTGATATGTGGAAGTAGTGGATTTCTCGGATTACCTTTCGGATAATTTCTCGAATAATTTCTTATATAGATTGAACTGAAGATGTTAAGAGTTCGGGTCCGTGCAACTACGGTGAACGTTTGAACCTACGGCCGCTGTTGTCTCCAGATTTCTTCTATGTAAACGGCCTATAGCCGTGGAAATCCAGAGACAAAGGCGAACGCTGTCGCTCCTCCAGTTCCAAACTCCCCCTCCGTTGCTCACTCCCTCTCTCAATTTTACAGTTCAATCTATATAGTACATTTCTTGCATAGTATCTGGGTTAACTGCTTCGCTAATATCCTGATTAAGCTCTTAGGTTTGGTTAAGCGCTTAACCTATTGTGAAACCTATTATAGTGGAGATGTAAGCGCTTTTCAATTATATTTTTTGGAATTTTACAAGTGAAAAATAGTGCGTAATGGATCGTAGAAAAAATAAAGCCCCTTTCTCCCAGAGAACACACGGATTACTCGGGAGCGGGGCCTGTGGATTGACGGATAACCAGTTCCGGTTGGATCAGTACCTTATCCTTGGCAGCATCGGGATTAGCGATACAGTCCAGTAGCTGCTGCATAGATTGTCTCGTCATATCACGCAGGGGTTGGGCGATACTGGTGAGCGAGGGATGGCAAATATCCGCCAGCAATGTATTATCAAAGCCGACGACAGACAAATCGCCGGGAACATCCAGCCCGACATAGCTGGCCTCCTGCAGTACTCCTATGGCCAATAGATCGTTGCAGGCAAATATGGCGGTTGGCCGCCTATCCATAGGCATGGATAACATCGTACGGGCCGCTGTCCGGCCATTCTCCAGCGTAGCAGAGGTCTGGATCATGCATTCAGGCTCGGCTGGCTGCAGTCCCGCTTGGGTCAGTGCCTCTATGAAGCCCTGCTCCCGCAAACGGCTGCCAGACAGGCTGTCCGCGATAATTCCGAGCCGGCGGTGCCCAAGAGACAGCAGATATTTCGTGGCCTCATAGCCTCCCTGATAATCATCGATGGTCACGCTGTGACAGGCGAGCGAGCGAATATCCGCAGAGAACAGCACCGTCGGAGTTCTATCGGTCAGCAGGCGGCTTATTAGCTCCGGCGGACCTGTGTGCGAGGCGATGATCAGCCCGTCTACACGCTTGCGCAGCAGCGACGAGATATATCGCTCCGCCTTCGCATCATCACGATCTGTGCTGCAGATCACCAGATCATTGCCCGCCTGCTGGGCATGATCCTCGAAATGACGGGCTGCTTCCGCGAAGAAAGGATTGGCAATGTCAGGGATCATCAAGCCAATCGTGCCTGTTCGCTGACTGGTGAGAGCGGAAGCCACCATACTCGGCTGATAGTTCAATTGCTCCATGATCTGCGTGACCTTCTGCCGTGTCTTGTCACTGATGCGACCGTTATGATTTAGTACCTTGGAGACCGTAGCAATCGAGACGCCTGCTTCTCTGGCTACATCGTAAATGGTTGGTTTGTTCATTGTTTATGTTCACCTTTATCTAAAATAACAGCCTTGTACTTCCTGCTTTTATGCTACATGCTACTTCTTTGCTACTTCTCTTTTTCTGAAGTTATTATTTGTCGCTATTATAAGTAATTTATCTGGATATGGCAAAGACAGGCGCTCACTACGGAGATTGCAGCCTGTCTTTGGCATAGTGACAGCGGAGCCGGCTCCGGTCACCAATATAGTGTTCTATCTTACAAATATCAACCGAGCCTGGTCATTCCCACGTGCTCAACTAGTCTTCAGGCCAGCCCTCCAGAACCATGTTCTCGCTATCTGTCAGATCAGCAGCTTGGGCATAATCCGGCAGAGCCCCGCTATGGAGCAGCCAGAGCTCATGCAATGCCCGCGTACAGCCCACATACAGTAGCTTCGCATCTCCGGCATTGCTCAGATAATGCTCCGTATCTGCATCGGCAACAACGACAGCGTCGAACTCCAGCCCCTTCGAAAGGTAGACCGGAAGGACCGAGTGACCGCCTGTGTACTGCTTTTTGCTGCCGTCAATCAGATTCAACTCCCAGCCCTTCCTGGCAAGCTCCTCATGCAATTCGACTGCCTCGCTTAGTGTACGTGTCAGAATGGCTACGGTGCGGTAATCCTTCCCTGTCAAATGTCGCAGCGCTCGCTCCAGATCCGTACTTCGCTTCTGTGCTGGATGAGCAATGACCCGAACCGGATCACCACTACGAAATACCGGGATCGCTGTAATACCGCTCTTCACGCCGCGCTCCAGAATAATGTTGGCGTAGTCAATGATCTCCATTGTCGAACGATAACTACGTGTCAGTGCATAATAGGCATGATGCTCTGCAGGAAAGAGACTGCTCATCTCATCCCAGGCATGGACGCCGCGATACTCATGAATACCTTGGGACAGATCTCCCAAGATCGTGAATGAGTGCCCCTTGACGAACAAATCCAACAAGGCTACATGAAACGGGGAGAAGTCCTGTGCTTCGTCAATGACGATGTGGTCGAACCGCTGTCCGCCATCAATATCATGAATCAACGCATGGATGTATACCAACGCAGGCAGATCCTCCTCACGGATGATATTCTGCTTCAGGTCCGCTGCTGTCTGCTTCACGATTGAGCGTGGAAGCTGTGCATGAATCTCGTCAGGCACACTCCCTCCCTTGATGGCCTTGAATAGCTGCTTGTACATCGTCAACGGCTCATATTGCGGCCATTTCTTGACGTAGGCCTTCTCGCGCGTGGCTGCCTTTTTCTTGCATTCCTTGCGCAGGACTTCCGACTTCAGCTGCTTCAGCTCCATCTCAATCCAGCGATGAATCCGTGCCATCACGCGCTCCTTGCGCTTTGCAAGGGGATAATGTCTATACTCCTCGCTGAACCAGCCCTCAATCTCGGATCTGGTCAGCACTGCCCCATCCCACGGGATGAAGTCTGCCTCTGGTACAGCGTCGCTCTCCAGTCCAGATAGCCATTCCCGCAGCAAGGTCATGAACCGCATAGATCCCTTGTAGCGTCCCGGCACCTCATCACTGAGCTCAGGACGGTTTTTCGGCTCCTCGAACCAGAGATTCAGCGTCTCGCTTGCATTTACAATCGGAAGCTCAACCTCAAGTAGCCGGACAGCCCAATCCGTGAACGTGCTCTGCTGAATATCTCCAACACCCAGCTCAGGCAGTACATCCGAAATATAGTCCAAAAACATATGGTTCGGGGCAAAGATGATCATACGCTCGGCCGTAACCTGCTCCTTGTACTGATACAGCAAGAAAGCAAGCCGATGCAGGGCTACGGTCGTCTTGCCCGAGCCTGCTACGCCCTGAATAATCAAAGCTGTATCCCGCTGCGCCCGTATAATCTGGTCCTGCTCCGCCTGGATAGTGGAGACGATATCACGCAGCTTGTTGTCCTTGTTCTCCCCAAGTCGGTATACGAGAAATTCATCGGACACCGCTGGCTGGTCACTATCCCGGTTGAAGGTATCCGCAATTCTCTCCAGCATTCGCTGTCGGATGACCACGTTCCGCTTCAGGTATACCAAGCCTTCAATCAAGCCCTCCGGAGCTTCATAGGTTGCAAGAGCATCCCCTCCAGTGAAGGAGTAGAACAAGCTGGCTACGGGTGCACGCCAGTCAATAACCAGCGGATGATCCCCTACCTCTTCCCGATCCACACCGACCTTGCCGATGTAGAGCGGCTTTCGGCTATCCGTTCCCGATTCTTCAAAATCCAGCCGCCCAAAATAAGGCTCCTTAGAGCTCTTCGCCAGGGCAACTCGTCGTTCTTCACGCTGGGCCTCAAGAACCTGCTCCGTGAAGTCATGACCTGTATAGATCGGTATCCCTCGCAGTCGTTCCAGCTGCTGGTCCACTGTCTCCATGGTCTGCTTCAGTCGATCAACTTCTTCTTGATAGGCACTTTGAAAGCTTTGTGACATGTTTCAGTTACCTCCTAAGAATATTCTCTTATGGTCAATCGCTGACAACACAAAAGGATTACCAATATACCACATTCCTCCAACGAAAGCTATAAGAAGCCCAACATGAACCCGCTTTCCAGAACCCTGCAGTTCCCCATAAGAACAACCAATCAATTCCTTTTGGTGCTACATCATTTTTTCGGCAAGAGCTTTTGACTGTCCAGTGGTTTTAATACATTATCATTCTAAAAAAGATGCCGTAAGCTCAGCTAATTCCTTTGATTTAGTATGATGTAAATAGTGTCCTCCCTCTATGATTTGAATAGCTGACTTGTCACTATTCTTAACCATGTCTTGATGAATCCTCAACCAGTTATCATTAGAATCCGTGCTTTCTGTTGCCAAGAAATACATAACGGGCAGACTCTTAGGGTACTGTATCTCAGCCGTTTTATTAAAATTCTCCAGCATGGATTTGCCTTCATTCATTGTTGCTTTTGATCCTATATTTTTTAGTGACAAATATTTATATTGCTCGGCTAATTTATCTCCCACATCTGGAATGTTCAGCATGTCGGTGTTCATATTTGAGAGTACACGATACAGTCCCGATTTACTTAAAAGCTCAATGGCCCCCGCTATATTATCATCGGCTCCCCCTTGTGAAGGAAGGCTGCTATCAATTCCTATAAAGGCTTCAACCTCATTAGGATATTTTTTAATATACTCAAGAGAGTAGACCCCCGTAATTGAATGGCCCATAATCGTATACTTTTTGATTCCCTGCTTAACCAACACCTCATGTATTTCGTCGGTTATATTTTCAACAGATCTTTCCTTTTCCGTATCATCACTTAGACCATACCCAAAGGGTTCTATCGCAATAACTCGATAGTTTTTTTCTAACTCACTAATCAGTTGCTTGAAATCAATGATCGGTGCAGCTGTCATATAGCCCGGTAATAAAACGATTGTCTTTTCACCTGTCCCGGAGATCTGGAAGTTCATGTTTTCTCCATCTATAGCGACAGTTTCGCCGTAAGAAGCTATCTTCTTTTCTTCACGACTTAGTTGAATTTTATTGTTAATAAACACTCCTGCAAAAAACAAGACAATAATGATTAGTATGGATAGTAAAATAATCCCCGTAATTTTCAATGTTTTTTTCATTACTTGCTCCTTTTTGTAGTACCACCTGTTAGTTCTTTGACAATCGTTGAGAAGACTTCATCACTTATAACATTTACTCCACTTTCCTTTAACACATACTGAGCAGCTTTTAATTTTTCAAAAAACGTCTCCATTGTATTTGGGAATAATGCTTGGATGAACCAGGTACTTGTTAATAAAATAATGATTTCAGCCATTTGTTCTGGATATGCTACCTTAATAGAGCCATCCTCATTACCTGCATGAATGTACTTTACTATTTTAGGAGCCAGAATTTCGCATATTTGTGTGTTATAAATCGAGCTAAAAGTGGGATCGTTTAGTAAAGCTAATGAAGCTGCTGTGGATTGAGTAATATCCTCATTAAACATCGCTTCAAGTAAAATATTTTGAATTTTTTCTAGACCACTTAAATCCTTTCGTTCATCAATAGCATCTAATAAATCCTGATCCGGTATAAACCTTTTTGCGATTCCTACAATAATCTGATATTTGGATTCGAAATGATGGTAAATCGCACCGCGGGTAAGTCCATCCAATCCAGCAACAATTTCACTAATCGAAGTCTGCTCATACCCTTTCTCAATAAATAAAACAGAAGCAGTGTCTAGTATTAAGTTTCTGGCTTCCTTTGCTGTATACTTCTTCCTCAAATTATCCCTCCCAAAAAAACATTCAATCGGTATGTTTTCATTCAATTTAAAGCAAAAACATATAAATATCAATTCTTTTTTAATCTTTCTTGATAACTAGCACAGCTTATATCAATTTGTGTCTTAATATATTATTAATGAGTTGTTATAAACAAAAACCACTGACTACCTGATAATACAAAAAAGCCTCCGAACCCATATGACTAAGGTTCAGAGACTTCTCAAATTACCGGTTACGATCAGACTACCGCATGCAGCACGAAATTGGCAAGGAACAGGATAGCAATCGCATACAGCACCAGTGGCACCTCTTTGCCTTTCCCTGCTGCGAGCTTTGCCAGTGGATAAGCAATGAAGCCGAATGCCATTCCATCCACAATGCTGTAGGTGAACGGAATCATGACCATGATCAGGAAGGCCGGGAATGCGTCTGCAAAATCCGCAAAGTTCATTTCCTTCACATTTTGCACCATCAAGCCCCCGATGATAATCAGCACAGGAGCAATAGCGCTATCTGGAATATACGTCAGCAGCGGAATGAAGAAGAAGGTCAGACCGAACATGATCGCTGTCACGAGTGGCGTGACCCCTGTTCGACCTCCTGCAGCAATCCCGGCTGTAGACTCCGCCGCTGCCACTGTAGGGCTTGTACCGAACAGTCCGGCAAAAATATTGCTGATGGCCAGCGCACGCAGACTGCCTTTAAATGCCTCAGGTTTGCCGATCATCGCGGTCTGACCTGCAACAAGACCAATGTTCTCAAAGACCACGATGAGCAGCAGCAGGAAGACAGCAATCCAGAACGCGATGGTAACGAAGCCTGATGCTGTAAGGTGGGCGAAGAGCTCACTGTATTGCCGTACAGTCTCCTCGCTCTTCACGGCAGTCTGTGGATGCACCGCGCCCAGCAGATAAGCTAGCCCCGTGCCCACCAGCATGCTGATCAGCAGCCCACCTTGCACATTTCTAATAAATAGAATCAAGGCTAGAATCAACGTCACACAAGCGGTAATAACCCCAGGATCACTGAAATGCCCAATAGCGACAAAGGTCGTCTGATGAGCGATAACAATCCCGCTCTTTTGCAGACCAATGAAGGTCAGGAACAGCCCGATTCCGACTGTAATGCCGTGCTGGAGATTATGGGGAATCGCCTCGCTAATCTTGCGATACAGGGAGGTGAACGCCACGATCGCGAACAGAACACCAGTAATGGATACGACCGTCAGCGCTTCCTGCCAGCTCAGCTTCATGGAGTGGACAAGAGTATAGGTGAAGAACGCATTGATACCCATCCCGGGCACCACAATAATCGGAGATTTACCACCAAAGGCCATCAGCAGACAGCCTGCCACCGAAGTGAGCAGTGTCGCCAGCATAGCACCCTGCAAGGGCATACCAGCATCGGACAGAATCGTCGCATTAACCAGAATAATATAGACTACGGAGAAGTAAGATAGCAGCCCCGCCGTAATTTCCTTCTTCCATTGATGCTCGGGTGTGAAGCCAAGCGTACGGGAAAATATCCCTCGGTTCATAAACGTGCAGCCTCCAAATCGTTAACATAAGATGTCATGATAAAAAGCAAACATTACCCATCATACACTCCTTTCGCACCTTTCACAAGGCTTTCACAATACTTTCAGACCCCTTTTCAAGCTCCCCTCCAAAGACCTCTCTGCGTCAGTTTCCGCCTGCATGCAATCGTTCCAAAATCACAAAACAACGGACCTCTACTATGAGAGCAGAGTTCCGTTATTTGGGCTTATTACTTATTTAGTTCATTTCTGATATGGCCGCTTAGATGGTATCATGCCCATAGTCCTGTTATGTCCTATCCGGCACTACACTATTCCGACAATACTATTTAAACAATACTATTTAAACAATACTATTCCGACAAGATTCGCTTCTGCCCTTCCAGAGCACGGATTGGCGCTACATTCTGTGTAAATTCCAATGTCCCCAGATAACGACCATCTCCGTCACGGACAGCGAAGTAGCGAATCAGGATAAATTTGTCCTTCATCGTAATCCAGAAATCCTCGGCATCCTTCGTCCCGGCTTTGAAGTCCTCCAGCAACTTCTCCACGACATGTACGCTTTGTGGTGGATGACAGTTCTGCACTGTACGGCCAATTACAGCCTTCGTACGAGCGAAGATCCGTTCCTTGCCATGAGAGAAGTAGCGAACAACATCATTCTCATCGATAAAGGTTAGATCCACTGGCAGGTGATTCATGATCAGCTCCAGCTGCTGCATCGATAGAATTCCCGTCTCGAAGCGGATGAAGCCCTGTGGAGTCGCACCTTCCGTCTGCGCTGTTCCATCTTGCTCCGCAGCCGTCTGAGCATGTGCACCGTGAGAGTCTGCTTGCGCTCCTTCCGGCTCCGCCGCTCTATGAGGAATCCATTCCTGCTCTGGAGCTGTCAGACAGAAGCCTATCTCCGGACTTTCATGGGCAATCTTGACCCATTCATCCTCAGTCAGCTTACCGAGAGCCATCGGAAGCAAGATGTTCTCTTCCTTGAAAATCATCTCGTTGACCTCACGGATGGCTTGCTCCAGCGTGTCCATTACCTCCTGCTGATTGCCCGTATAGTCGGTCAGCATCGCTTTGGCACCCTTGATCATCGCCCGGATACCGTCATCAATTCCCCACATGACCTTTGTCGGCCCAAAAATTCCGTAGCGCTCCAGGTAAGGAAAGAGCAGATTCTCCTTGCGGCTATAGTGCTTGTCGATGTCCAGCAGCAGGTTGAGATCCTCCAGCAGCTTGTACCTGATCTCGTCACTATCCTGCCTAGCGAACTTGTCCTTGTGCAACTCAATCTGGAAATTGACCAGCTTCTCAATCTCGCGATTTTCCAGTTTGAAGGTGTGTACCGGGTGACCAGGCTGCTCTTCAGGCTTCTCAGACCTGTGAATGTCCTGAATCGATCCCTTGAATATCGCTGTGTGCACGGAGCATAAGCGCTGCACCTCAGATACAGGGATACCCTCTTCCGTCATCAAGGCGTGCTCCAATTCGGAGATTTCCGCTACCGTCACATCACCGACTGCCTCCTCAAAGCGGGCCTTGACCTCCTCCACGCTCTTACCAGCATGCAGTTCCTTGATAATTTCCTTCAACAGCTCCTGACGCTCCGACCGTTCTTTCCCCATCATCTCACGATTGTTGATTAGTTCACTCATGTTCGTTCGCCCCTCTATTCTTCAAGTGCAAAGCCCTGCATTGCAAAAGCTTGCCGAATGGTATCTACATCGATCTTTTTCAGCTTCATGCCTTTGTTCAAGGTCATGTAGCGACCTGCCGTCTGCAGCATGCCTGGAATGGCGATATCACGAAAACCCAGCTCCATCATGATGTCCTTCACTTCAGGATAACGCTCCACAAGGTGTAATATTGGCTCATTCATGCTTAACGTACGACCCATCTCATCACTCCTGGCTAGCTGCCGCACCACGGCAGTCGTTATAAGGATTAATTTTGACTGTCTTGCGTGACTTGAATTAATTGCTTGATGGCTTGCATTCGTTGAGAACATTTCTCACTAACAACTTAACATACGACAACAGGGTCGATTGTGATTACAATCACAAGTTTTAAAAATCAGAATTTGCACTAAACTGTTGGATTCATGGGAATATGAGGCTTAGACATACGAAGGCTTATGCAAATATCCTCTTGTGGCTTCTCTGTGTATTCTTATGCTGAGAAGCTTGCAAAGTAATGCTATCTTTTTTAGCAATCATTTACTAAAGAAGGATGATTTGCGCTCGAATCCAAGTAGTATTCAAATAATAAAGAAAAAGACCGATATATGAACTGTTATTTTGTATTACACAATTTTCTAATACATACAGTCAGGATGGAGAAGATTATGTTCTGTAATAGCTGTGGAAAAAGCATCATTAAAAGTAGTCGTTTTTGCCATCATTGTGGGGCAGAAATATCAATTTCCGAGTTCAAAGCAACTCCTGAGCCTGCGGCTTCAAAGGAGAGTATTACTGATGTAGTGAAGGTTGAATCTGTTATACCGGTGGAGTCTACACCTGAGGATTTGATCCACCCTTCAGATATACATACCAAGCCCGTAAATGCTTCTAAAGAATCAGCAAAGTCTAATGAGGGGACAAATCGTCACGCTGTGCCAAGTAAGACTTCTCGATCAAAAAAGAAACTGATAGCTGTGCTCCTCGTCGCTACTGTTGCTCTTATCGTGATCTCCAGTATTGTAACGTCATACCTCTCCCAGCAAAAATACACGCATGCCGCATCTCTGATGGATAGTGGTGATTATGAGCAAGCCATAGAGGAGTTCAAGGATTTAGGAGACTATAAGGATTCTACCTTGTTATTTGCGGAAAGCAATTATCTGTACGCAACGCAACTCATCAAGAACAAAGACTATTCGCAGGTTAAGGAGATTATCACGGATTTGGAGCTTTATAAGCATATTCCGGAAGTTAGGCTTCAAATGGACTATCTAGAGGGGCTTGTATCCCTGAACAACTCGGAGTATGCAAAGGCAATCGAGGCCTTTGAAAGAAGTGGAGATTATGAAGATAGTAAGCAGCAGCTCATCGAAGCTAAATATCAGTATGGAAAATATCTGATTTCGGGTAATAATTCTGCAAAAGCCCTACCCTTACTTCAAGAAATTAAAGAGCATAGGGACACTGGTACACTCCTTCATGAAGCACAATATTTAGAAGGTATCCGACTTTTCAAAGAAGGGGACCTGACCGAAGCCAAAGCTAGGTTGACTAGCATCGGAGATGACAATTACAAGGATACGAAGAAATATTTAAAGGAGATCGGACTATTAGAGCCTTTCCAAGGTACATGGCAATATGGCTCAGGCCAACAAGTGATATTCTCAGGGTTAACTATATATACTATCACCTGGCCAGGCACATACAAGCAAATTATGTATGATTGGAAGGTTATCATTGAGGGGAATACTGTAAAAAATAATGCTGCCTCGACATTTGTCATTAAAAATGGGAGTTTGCATGAATATAGAACGTTTGAAGGAGAGACAGACTTAACCGTTTTCAATAAATTAAGCTCCTCAACCACGCTTCCCACCGCCAAGATATTACGAGATCCTGCCATCGGCATGACCGCTTCGGAAGTACGAGAGTCCAGCTGGAGAGAGCCTTCAGACATCAATAGGACGACAACTAGCTTCGGTGTGAGCGAACAATGGGTTTACTCGAATTACTCTGGCTACCGTTACATTTACTTGGATGATGGCATCGTCACCTCCATTCAGGAATAACATGCTTACCCCAATAAAGCGAATATTCTTTTCCAGCAGACAAAAACAACCACTTCCCTTCCGAAGTGGTTGTTACTTATTTGACACGCTTGCCCCACAACTTGACTCTCCACCAACTAGAAGTTGCAATTCTTGCTCGGCCACATAAAAAAAGCCCGCAGACAGCAATGAACATGCTATCTACGGACGGGCCAGTGCACAGGTGCAACAAGGCATCGACGTTGATATTATAAATTGAACCCTGCACGTTAGGCCATAGTGAAGGCAACGTCCCCCTCATTTTAGCCACAAGTTATGAAAGAAGCTCTATGCAAGCAGTTCCTTCACCGCGACACTGACCATGATCAAGCCAGCCACAGGCGGTACGAATGCATTGCTTGCAGGAGGCTGCTTGGCTTTGCGGATCGCTGGAGCATTCTCTGGCACGATCTTCTTCGTGATGTCCTCACGCGGCTTGATCGGCTCCTCCGTGGAAAAGACCACCTTAACGCCTTTCTTGATGCCTTCCTTGCGCAGCTTCGTTCGAATGACACGTGCCATCGGGTCCATGGAGGTTTTGGAAATGTCCGCTACCTGGAACTTGGTCGGGTCCATCCGGTTCGCCGCGCCCATGCTTGAAATGATAGGAATCTTGCGCTCCAGGCACTGCTTGATCAGATGAATCTTGTAAGAGATCGTATCTGAAGCATCAATGACATAATCCAGCTCGAATTTGAACAGCTCCTCATAGGTCTCTTCTGTATAGAACATGTTAAGAGCTATGGCTTCGCATTCCGGGTTAATCAGCTTCACACGATCTACCATCAGATCGGCTTTCTTCTGTCCAATCGTGCTGGTAAGCGCGTGGATCTGACGGTTAATGTTGGTGATGTCCACGACATCCTTGTCGATCAGGATGATCCGGCCGACTCCGCTTCTCGCTAGAGCCTCTACCGCAATTGCTCCTACACCGCCTATGCCAAGCACAGCGACTGTGCTATTTTTCAACTTCTCAAGTCCTTCGGAGCCGATGGCCAGCTCAGTACGGGAGAACTGATTCAGCATACCCGTCGATGACCTCCTTTGTAATGCCGTAATATTAAGCCTTGCTTGCAGCAGGCTTCGGTGCGAGACGAATATGCAACTGCTCCAGCTGCGAATGGTCCACCTCAGACGGTGCGTTCATGAGCAGATCGGTAGCGCTCGCCGTTTTCGGGAAGGCAATCGTCTCTCTCAGGTTCGTGCGGCCCGTGAGCAGCATCACCAGACGGTCGAAGCCAAAGGCGATACCGCCGTGAGGAGGCGTTCCGTACTCGAAGGCATCGAGCAGATAGCCGAATTTATCGTTGGCTTCCTCTGGAGACAGACCGATTGCGTTGAACATTTTCTCCTGCACGTCACGCTTGAAGATCCGCATGGAGCCGCCACCGACTTCGTAGCCGTTCAGGACGATGTCATAGGCTTGGGCACGGATTTGTCCCGGGTCAGTATCGAACAATGCCAGATCCTCATCCTTCGGACGTGTGAACGGATGATGCTCTGCTACATAACGTTTTTGATCCTCATCATAGCCCAGCAGCGGGAAGTCTACCACCCACACGAACTTGAATTTGCTGTCATCGATCAGACCCAATTGGCGACCAATCTTCAGACGCAAGGCACCGAGTACATCAGCTACGACCTTCTTCGTGTCTGCAGAGAACAGCAGCAGGTCGCCTTCTTCGGCTCCCGTGCGCTCTTTGACAGCTTCGATCTCTTCCGGCGTAAAGAACTTCACGATTGGCCCCTTGAATTCGCCGTCCTTGACTTGAATCCACGCCAGACCCTTCGCACCGTAACGTGCAGCATATGGTCCAAGATCGTCAATCTCTTTACGTGTCCATGTTCCGCAGCCCTTCGCATTCAGGACCTTCACTTCTCCGCCCTTCTCAATAACTGAGGCGAACACCTTCACACCGCTACTCGCTACAATATCGTTCATCTCGATCAATTCCATACCGAAGCGCAGGTCCGGCTTGTCTGAACCGTATTTGCCCATAGCATCCGCATAAGTAATCCGTTGGAATGGCAGCTCCAGCTCCACACCAACCGTCTCGCGAAGCAATCTGGCCATCAATTGCTCCATCAGGCCCATCAGGTCATCCTGCTGAAGGAAGGATGTCTCAATATCGACTTGTGTGAATTCTGGCTGACGATCAGCACGGAGGTCCTCGTCACGGAAGCAGCGAGCGATCTGATAGTAGCGCTCAAGGCCACCTACCATCAGCAGCTGTTTGTAGATTTGTGGAGACTGTGGCAGAGCGAAGAATTCACCCTCATGTACCCGGCTTGGCACCAGATAGTCACGCGCACCTTCTGGCGAGCTCTTCGTCAGAATTGGTGTCTCTACCTCAATGAAGTCTTCTCCATCCAGGAAGTCACGGAAGATCTTCGCAGCCTTGGAACGCAGCTTGAGCGTATTGTACATTTCCGGACGGCGCAGATCCAGATAACGGTATTTGAGACGAAGAGACTCATCCACCTCTACACCATCTTCGATGAAGAACGGAGGAGTCTTGGCTGCGTTCAATACTTCGATCTCGGTAATCTGTACTTCAATCTCACCAGTTGCCAGGTTCGGATTGATTGTCTCTGCATCACGCTTCACCACTGTACCTTTGACAGCGATGACGTATTCACTGCGCACGCGGTCAGCAATTCCCAGGGCATCACCGGAAAATGCCGGATTAAATACAACTTGAACGATTCCGCTGCGGTCGCGGAGATCGATGAACAACACGCCACCCAAGTCACGACGGGTCTGCACCCAGCCGTTCAAGGTTACTGTCTCTCCAATATGCGCTGTTGTCAGGGTGCCGCATTGATGACTCCTATTCATGATCATTCTCCTTTAAAATGTGTATTTTCTATTTAAATTGAACGTAAGCTTACATGTTAAGTTCAACTTATATAATCAGCCTATATCAGTGCATCCTTAAGCTCATCCAGACGAACGGTGCGTTGCTCTCCTGTAGCCATTGCTTTCAGGGCAATCTCACCGCGCTCCAGCTCGTCATCACCCAAAATAGCTGTATAACGTGTGTGCAGTCGGTCTGCGGCTTTCATCTGAGCCTTCATTTTACGATTCAGATAATCGCGCTCGGCAGCAATCCCAGCTTGACGCAACAAGAACAACTGCTTGGTGACCTCGCGTTCAGCGGCTTCTCCAAGTGGGATCAGGTATACATCGAGTGGCTTAGCCGTATCCGCTGCAATTCCCTGATGCTCCAGAATCAGCTGAATCCGCTCCAGCCCCATGCCGAAGCCGATGCCTGGCTGATCCGGTCCTCCCAGATCTCCCACGAGCCCGTTATAGCGTCCACCGCCGCCGATCGTATCAATAGCGCCGATGCCCTGCGCCTTGAATTCGAAGGCTGTCATCGTATAGTAATCGAGTCCCCGCACAAGGCGGGAATTCAAGGTGAACTCCACATTCATATCATGCAGATACGATTGAACCTTGGCAAAATGCGTGCTGCATTCTTCATCCAGACTATCCAGAATCGAAGGCGCATCCGTGAATTTATCCTGATCCACCTTGCAGTCCAGCACTCGTAGCGGGTTACGCTCGATGCGGGATTGGCAATCCTTGCACAGGGTATCCTTCATCGGAAGCAGGAAATCCAGCAAACGTTGGCGGTAAGCCGCACGACTGGCCGCATTGCCGACCGAGTTCACCTCAACACGGACATCCTTCAGTCCTAGCTCCACACAGAGCTGGTAGCCCATAGCAATCACTTCAGCATCAATGGCAGGATCAGTTGCTCCCAATGCCTCGATCCCGAATTGGTGGAACTGGCGCTGCCGTCCCGCCTGAGGGCGCTCGTAGCGGAACATGGGCCCCACATAATACAGCTTGGTCACGTCGGGTTCGCCGTAAAGCTTATTCTCGACAAAAGACCGGACCACGCCTGCGGTTCCCTCCGGGCGTAGTGTCATGCTGCGGTCGCCCTTGTCCTTGAAGGTGTACATCTCCTTCTCGACCACATCGGTGGTCTCTCCTACACCGCGAACGAACAGATCCGTCTGCTCGAAGATCGGTGTACGAATCTCACGGTAGTTGAAGCGGCGGCTAATATCCCGCACCTTCTCCTCCACGTACTGCCATTTCTCGACGGTACCGGGAAGCAGATCCTGCGTCCCTGTCGGTTTTTGAAAGGCCATTTTGTTTCCCTCCATTATCTCTACAATTCAATATGAACAGCTTGCCATATACAACAAAAAAATCCCTCGCCCTGTCTGTAACAAACAGGGACGAGAGATTGTCGTTTACGATCACCCGTGGTACCACCCACATTCCGATAGCGTACCTCGGATTCAGGAATCCGTAGTCCGTATCGCTCAACACGTGTAACGCCCGCACAGCGCAAATCAGCTACTAGTCGTCACGGCAGGATGCTACCATGCTCTTGTTCGCTGCTTGTTCTCGGGGAGGTCATTCGTCCGTTCATCAAGAGAGCTCTTCCAGCCAAGGAGCTCTTCTCTGTACTTGTGGGTGCCGGATTACTTGGTCCCGTCATCAAATCTATATTGTAATTATTTTTTGATTTTAATGAACTAAATTGTCAAAGTCAAGACAAAACAATCTTGCCCGGTACATTTCAGCGGTATTTCTACATTATTCCACACTTTTTTCATTCGAATTCAAATGTTGCTTGCTTCAATTTCCCTAAGAGCTTGATGCGCTATAGATCCAACTAATTAGCTCCCCATGTAATTCCAAGTGACTCCTGGAGGCCCACCCTGCCCTCCGGAGTGATGTCGACAGCACGACTATCTGTACGGGTGCGAACCCACCCTAGATCCAGAAGACGGTTCAGCAGCTTCTCTCCCAGCACGCCTGCAACGTGATAGCGACGCTCGCTCCAATCAAGACATTGACGCGCCATGGCCCGACGTGATGAGGATGAGCCCGTCCAATCAATTCCGAAAGACTTAAGCCAGGCATAGCCCTCCGCTGTAATCTCGTAATTTCGCTCCTCCTCTTTTGTTGGCTCCTTCAGAACTCCTTTTGCAAGCAACGCTTCACAGATGGCAATGCCCAGTTGCCCCGCCAGATGACGATAGCAGGTACGAGCACCGCTCAGTCGTCTTAGCTGTTCAGACTGTCTCAGAGAGCGAATCTGTACAGGTGGCGCCAAGTGGGCCATCGTTTCGACAAGTCGAGCCACCTCGGGACCCGCCATCCGATAATAGCGATGACGTCCTTGCGGCTCAACCGTAAGCAAGCCCCCCTCCACCAGCTTGGCAAGATGACTGCTTGCTGTCTGGGGCGAGACACTAGCCATATAAGCTAATTCTCCTGCTGGAAGAGCCCTTCCGTCCATAAGGGCCTCCAGAAATATCGCCCTGCTCGGATCAGCAATCAATGAGGCTACGGCAGCTATATTCGGATATGCATTCATATTTCGATCATATATGAAATATTTGCGCGATACAATACAGGTAATCTTGATATATAGCTGTTGATAAGGAGAGATGAACCAAATGAATTCCCACGTTAGCATTCAGCCCAGCATATTGTATTATGGCATGCCTATCCTTTTACTAAGCACCTCTAATGAAGACGGATCTACAAATCTGTCTCCCTTGTCCTCTTCCTGGGCACTCGGAGATTGCATAGTCCTCGGTATGGGCATCCAGGGACAAGCCTACGCCAATATTATGCGCCATCCACAATGCGTCATTAATTTGCCTGAAGCTGGCTCATGGGAGCAGGTCGAACAGATCGCTTCTTATACTGGAATGAATCCTGTACCCGAAGCCAAGCAGCAGCTCGGATTCCGATATATGAAGGACAAATTCAGCGCAGGAGGATGGACACCACAAAAATCAGCCCAGGTTGAGCCCATGCGTGTAGCTGAATGCCCTCTCCAATTGGAGGCAGAGGTCCACCACATCCGTATTCCTGATCATACGCCGTACATGGCTATCGTGGAAGTCAAGGTAGTGCATGTGCACGCCCATCCACACATTTTGCGGGCTGACCATAAGATTGACCCTACGAAATGGCAGCCACTCATCTACAATTTCCGCCATTATTTTGGACTGGGTGACCAGAGAGGCACGAGCTACCGCGCGAATTAACGAGATTGCAGGTGCCAACTACAGCAGCAGTGCAGTCACAGCACATATGAAACTGCAAGAGTAGATGTTATAGACTATCAAACGAAAGTTAGCGATTACAGCCTCCCGAGTGAACCGTTTCCCATCTGTGTCCAGCTAGAGATGTGGCTTGCGGCATAAATTGGAGGGCAGCTCAGAGCATGCCTGAAGCGCAGCTTGAGACGTAGCTCGTAGCTTTGGACGGACTGTGATCGCTAAATAACACCAAAGTCCTACATATGCACATTTATGTGAATAAAGGTAACAAAGCATAGCTAACTAGCAGCCCAAAAATAAAAGCAATAGCAACACTTAACCACTGTGGGCGTCTATCAGCATCTTTTTCCAAAATCCCGGCAATGCACACCAACACGAGCACAATGATTTTCCCAGTTAGGCTCAGATATGGATTAACCAATCCCATAATAAAAGCGATTAGACGCAGTAAGCTTCCCCATAACAGTGGGAATTTAAAATTCAAATAAATCAAACTCCGTTCATAGTAATTTGTAATTGTCATCGAAAAATAAGCGTTTGATCATACAATACATCGTTCCTTTTGAGATACCTTCCCTGAAAAGTAATGGGGATCGAGGTACCGTTCAAGTAATCCCCATTGCTAATATCTTTTACTGCATGAATATGAAGATGAGGCTCGGTACTATAGCCTGAATTGCCCACCTGAGCTAATACTTGTCCTGCTTGTACCGTATCATTTTTTTCAACAAGAACACTGCCCTTCTTGAGATGCAAAAGGACAATATAATATTCCCCGTCCTGGATGACGATCATATTTGAGGTTGTATCTCCCAATTCATTCGGTGCATTATCATCCACTCCATCTACTACTTCAACAACCACTCCCCCAACGGGGCTGTACACTGAGTTCTCATAGATTGGATAGGCTGCTAACGCCCCTGAATCATTTAAGATATGTTTTCTCGTACCAGTCGGAGTAAGCCTAGCTATATCAAGGGCGTATTTCATAGTTCGGTGATCATAATGATAATTCATAGAGGCGTTCATTCCACCATTAACCACTATGATGAATCCTTCCTGTAATGGAAACATAAGATCAACTGAATGTTTCTTATCTGGAGTCATTACTACATAAGACAAAATAAACAGCACGCAAATTATTGCTTGATATCCTGCTAGTACACCATACAACGATAATAAAACCTTCGCTCTTGCTGACAAAGCCCCCGTTTTGGGTAAGGGCCTAAACAGACTGCGATGCAATAATGAATATAAAAAAGCAATCACACAGATCGGTCGAAAATAATAATTTAAATCGGACCAATCATTAATAAATAGAAGCATGAACAAATACGAAACAGTAAACAAAAAGTGAATATAATAGACGATTCGATGTTTAAATGGAAAGCAAGCTAACATATATAAAAGAATAAAGGGAATAATAAGTAATTTGATTGCCTCATACAGCATTTAGTAGCCCTCTTTCATAGACAATTGTTTTTGTACCTCCTCTTCAAACAAGCTGTCCGTTAATAGCTTCCCAAGAAACAAATCTATTTTTTTCTTTAACCAGATTTGTTCTAACTCAGATTCTTCATGAATAAATAGGGCTAATTGAATTTCGTTTCCTGTTACATCAGTACAGTAGAGGGCCTCTGTTAAGATAGAAATGGATGACCCTCCTTTATTTCCAAGTACTTTCAATTTGGTAGAGTCCACAGGCCGCTCTAATAAACTTTTGAGGACTTCATGGATAGTATTAGGGATTAGGCTTTCATTTTGTATGGCCCTCATCAAATTTGCATAATCTCTTGCTGTTCCTCGGGGTTGCTTTTTGGACTCAAGTAGCTGCAAATCTCTAGTGTAGATTTTGCGTGTGTTCCATCGTTTGATTGCGGATAAATCATTTTTACTGCCAAATACATCATGAATGTTCATTGAATGGGTCATGTATTCTTCACGGCTCATATTTTTTATTCTTAACAGTGCTTCTTTAAAACTAATATTCTCTTGCTCCTGAAGAAAAGAACATATAAGTCCCGCAGATGAAAAAGGGAATAATGGATCATGTAAAGTTAGTGACAGATGCTGCAGATTGGAATTTATGGAATCCAGACCTAGCCTCTGCATTAAGAACTCCATATTGGCATTTGAACTGTGAATTAGCATCCCCCGAGCAATTTCAAACAGGGTGACCTTGCCCTCTATAATGCTATTTTGAGATTTGACAGACTCAACCCATTTTTCATGAGCGTGGCCATCAGATCCTGGAATGTAATAGCGTTGTAGTTCCTCTATAGACACGAGTTCATCCTTCTCCAAGGACTGGTTCACAAGCTGACGCGCAAACTCAACAGCTACGATTAATTTTGCTGTACTCGCCAGAGGTCGTTGCTCCTCTGCATGATAGCTAACTTTCTCTACTCCGTTTTTGAGCATATAAAAAGAGACTTTGTCTGGATTGTTTTTGAAATAACTCAGAACATCATGTTCTGTCTTCATCTGATGTTGCCGTTTTGCCACAAGAATCAGAACTACGAATAACAGAGCAATGATACTAAATGCAATAGCCACAATAATTATGAGCAACTTATAGATCACTCCTTTGCCGTGCCAACAGGAACAAAATCACATGCTTGATCACAATTTCCGACTGGAATTACTTTTCTTCTGGAAGCAACGTAATCGTACAGAAGGCCTCCAATACCCAACTTGCTGAAGATATATAAGAAAGGCGCTACAATCCATAATTGCGGAATTCTTATACTAATTTGATACAAGGCATCTATTCCTTTTTTCTCAGAACCCGGCTTCCCAACTGAGACTGTATGCATTCTTTTCACCAGCTCTTCTGCATCCAGTTCGTAAGACTCGACAAGTACAGAATCCCTCAGACTAACAAGTTGTAGTAGCCTGAAGCAATCTAGATTACGTAACTTCACACTAATTTGGGTACAAATCGGACACCAGCTATCATAAAAGACAACTATTCGCATTTGAATAAGCTTCGCAGTCCCCCAGACTCTTGTTTTTCGCTTTAACGAAACGGATAGTTTTCTCGTTGTTTTCTTAATGTATGCGTGCATTGATCTATACTCGCTATCAGAAAACACAAGTAGTTCCATGACGATCATCACTAGTGAGAATGTAAGCAGCCCCATCCCCATTCCAATGCCAGCATGAAATAAAATCATTGCGCTCACTATAAATGGCTTAATCCGTTTATTTGTAATCACAAAGGGAAATGCAATCTTAATGAGTATAGATAAATATGAAATAATAATTGTCAGTCCAATATAGTTATCCACCACGTCCTGCAAAATAGGCCTACTAAACTCCCTAACTTGAGAAATGTAGTACAATGCAGTTCCGTTTTGCCACATCTCACCCATAATCTGGTACATTCCTGAGAAAAAATAAACAATACAAAGCTGTATTATACAAAATAGCACTGCAAAATTATGAACTATTAGCTTGAATTTATGGAATACATCAAGTCCAGACAAATCCTGAGTCTTCTCTCTCAACGCAGCATCTAAAGAAAAATAGGCTGTATTATTAGTGAACAATAGAAAGAACATATTAACTATCAGAAGGTTATCCCCACCATCTGTAATGTTAAATGAACGAATATACACAGAATAAAAAAATACATACGTTAAAAATGTGAATATACGCCCCTTATACCCTAACAAGTATATGATTGTCACTATGATCCCAAGATGGTAGATTACATCAAAATACAAGATTGAAGAGCTCAGATTGTATAGTGACCACGACATTAACTTGAACTCGTCAGAATACATATTTATACCAAATTCATGCCATAAAAAATATCTCTGCCAATAGTTAACAAAATAGTTATAGAGTATGATGAACCCAATGGCTATTCTTAGTAGACTTGTACCGATTAAGAACCTCTCAGTTAAAAAAAAGCTACGGTAACTGGACAACATCATCCACTACTCCCTTCCAGTCAAAAACAACTGTCGTCTCTTCAGGCTTGAAGGAGGAATCGTTTCGTTTTGAATACGGAACAGCATCTGCTATGGATGTCATAAACTGTACCTCTCTGATCTCAGCCTCTGAGAATTCTTTTTTAGCAAAGGCAGAAGCGTATCGATATAGAATGTTCTCAATATGCTCCGAGTCCTCCTCTAGTGAAGAATATATTTTATTTTGTGCATCCTCTTTATCTGAATTTTTCTCTATTAATTTGTATGTAAGTTCATCTTTTCCTCCAATATATAATTGATGAATGTATCCGCTCCCTATTCGGATAATTCTGTTATAGGGGGAAAATAGCGTTTCTTCATTTGTCCTAATCATGGGTTCGGTAACGTCGTACCATTCACTCACGTTGATTTCTTTACTGCCAATGTCAGTATATTTAACCCGAACATACAGCTTTAAATTTTGAGTCATTGGCTGTGGAGCAAACAGATGCCAATTCTGTTGAAAAAAACGCCCAACGTAATTATCAGTTACTGACTTTAACGCAACGGAAATGGGATTAATGGGTCCAGCATGGAGAAAGACCAAGAAAAAATGCATCAGCAGGAGCATAGAGAGCAAGAATATTGTTGTATTCAAAAAAAAAATTTTGTATTTTTGCTTCATTGAACTAAGCCTCCTATAAAAAAGGAGGAGCGCATATTGGATAAGCATCCCCTCCTAGAGTTATGTCTATTTATCAAAAATTACATCTGCATTGTCCACATCTGTTGAAGATACACCTGTACCTAATAAGCTACCTAGACGTGTGACTTCTCTCAAGGCATCTTTATTGGCCTTAAAGGCTTCTTTGGCTACAACCCATGCTTTTCCGGCAAGAGATGCTAGGGCCTGAGGTTCAACTGAAGCTTTGCTGGCATTCTGAATATTTACATTTGCTACCGTGCTTACAGATTGGTAACCAGAGGCATAAGAAGCGGTCAAACTAAGAGTAGAGAATGCCGTAACAACCACAACAAAACTTAAAATCTTCCACTTTTTTTTCACACTTTTTCCTCCTCATTTTTCCTAGAATAAACTTTTTGATGGGTAATGAATTTATTATTTCAATTTACACCATCTTATTCCAATGGTTATATTACCATTAAATCCAAATAATTTAAATATGAAATATAGAAATTTTAAATATAATCTGCTTTTGCTCAAAATTAGTTCATTGAAGTACCGCAAATATATCAAGGCCTCTGGAAATTCTCTTTTCGCAAAAGCGGAAGGATACCGATATAGAATCTCTTCTATACGCATAGATTCTTCTTCCAGTACAGAATATATTTTGTTTTGAACATCCTTTTTATGTGCATTTTTCCGATCAGCTTGTATGTAATCTCATCTTTTCCAGAGTCTCCTCATTCGTTCTGAACATTGGCTCAGTACGTCTATCCATATCAAGCTGTTTGGGTTTCACCCTTAATAAGTCTCCCTGTGAAGTAGGAGGAGCTCATTTCGAGAAACAGCTCCTCCTTTAAAGTTGCTACCTATTTATCAAAAATTAAATCCCCCAGGCTACCCGAACCATCAACTTCCACGGGGATTTTCCCTGCCACTTGGGATTGAGAAAAAAGTACCATTTTCGGAGCACCAGCAACTAAGACAGCCTTGTCCCTAACTGAAATATCGTTAACTTTTACAGAATTTGCAACAGCTTTTGTTCCTACAGATTGATAATCAGAGGCATATGAAGCCGTCAAACTAAGTGTAGAAAAAGCTGCAACAGCTACTAACAAGCTTAAAACCTTCCACTTTTTTTTCATCTCTTGTTACCTCCTCTTATTTTCCATAAATAGATATAAAAAATAGATTATTATCTTTTCAGATATTTATCACCACCTTTTTCCATTTACAATATTACCATCAAAAACCAAAAATTGAAATGTAAAAATTTTAACCATTTAAGGTTAGTTAACTGACATGACTCAGAGCTGTTTCATAGAAGTGCTTGAGATCAGATATTTTCCAGTTCTGAAAAAGTCTAACGTAGTAAATTTGCCAAAAAAACAATCACATGCCATCTCGAAAATTTTTATCTTGACTCTTTTGCTGTTGTGAAGCCGAATGACTGTCTACTGCTCAAGAGCTATTGTTAGGAATAGACTCGCTTTCTATAAAAATTCGAAGAACACGCCGTTATTTCAATCTTTTCACCCATAACCGTCCAATGACTAACATGAACTCCGACAAGAAAGTGTAGTATTTTTACGAATCCAACAATTCCATGTACCTCGTAGTGTTGATAGGCTCATTTCGAACCTGCTCATAGAAGTATTCGGTCCAAAAAGCCATTTTAGACGTTTTCTAACTATCACCTCGCTCACTACATTCGCAATTTTGCCACACTCCCTCTCCTTTTTCCCAAGTAGTTGGACCCCTGTTGACGGAAAAAAAAACACGCACTATGATTCAAGTGAAAGTATTCACAAATTCATTCCGGAGTGAAAGTGAATGTTTTCACTTAAATCGTTCGACACCTAATTTACCTACTTTTTTATCTACTTTATCTGTTTATCTATTCTTCTACTTATTCCGTGATGACGGCAATGAGCCTGCACATGAGACTCGGCAGTTTGCCTCACGTAGCAGATTATCTATACGTAGCAGTTTGTCCGCACGTAAATAACAGCTTTTAATCTATGTTACTTCTAGCCCTATTCATTCAATTCATGCTATCGAGGGAGTGAGCATTCATGTCTAAAATTATTACAGCCAGTCAAGCAGCAACACTTATCCCGGATGGAGCGACCATTGCCGCAAGCGGCTTCGGTCTTTCCTGTTGGGCCGAAGAGATGGGCATCGCCATTGAGGAACGATTCCTGCAATCCGGTCATCCCCGTAACCTGACAGTCGTTCATGCCAGCGCAGTTGGCGATCGTCGTACCAAAGGAATGAGCCATCTGGGCCATGAAGGTCTGATCAAACGCTGGATCGGTGGCATCGCGATTGCATCCCCGGCTATGGCGAAGCTTATCGAGGACAATAAATGCGAAGCCTACAATTTGCCACAAGGCGTGATTACACAGCTGTTCCGTGAGATTGCTGCCAAGCGTCCGGGTGTCATAACCAAGGTAGGCATGGAGACCTTCGTCGACCCTCGTGTGGAAGGCGGTAAAATGTCAGCCTGTACGACTGAGGAGATCGTCAAGCTGATTGAGCTGGAAGGCGAAGAGTGGCTGTTCTACAAGAGCTTCCCGATCCAGGTCGCGTTGATCCGTGGTACCGTGGCCGATGAGAATGGAAACCTGACGCTCGAAAAAGAAGGCCTGCATATGGAGGTTCTGCAGATTGCGCAGGCCGTGCGAAATTCTGGCGGCATCGTGATTGCTCAAGTAGAGACTGTAGCCAAGAATGGTACATTGCATCCGAAGGACGTCAGAGTCCCAGGCATTCTAATTGATCATCTAATCATCTCGGAACCGCAAAATCATTTCCAGACCGAAAATACACAATACAACCCTGCATTCGCTGGGCATGTGAAGGTACCAATGGATGCGATGGAAGTGATCCCGCTCGACGAGCGTAAAATTATCTCCCGCCGTTCGGCAGCCGAGCTGGTACCGAATACTGTGCTTAATCTTGGTGTCGGCATTCCGGTCTGTGTAGCTACGGTGGCGGCAGAGGAAGGCATCAGCGACCAATTGATTCTGACAACCGAAGCAGGCTCAGTCGGCGGCGTGCCAGCAGGCATCAAGGATTTTGGGCATGCCTACAACTCCGAGGCCATCGTGGATCATGTGTCCCAGTTCGATTTTTACGACGGCGGCGGTATTGATCTCTCTGTGCTGGGGCTAGCTCAGACTGATGAATCGGGGAACGTCAATGTCAGCAAGTTCGGTACTCGTGTAGCGGGCTGCGGTGGATTTATCAACATTTCCCAATCGGCCAAAAAGCTTGTCTTTGCCGGGACCTTCACAGCAGGGGGCCTACAGATTACTGTGCAGGACGGCAAGCTTCAGATCGTGCAAGAGGGCAAAGCCAAGAAATTCCTGAAGAAGGTCCAACAAATCACCTTCAGCGGCTCTTACGCGACCAAGGTCAAGCAACGGGTTGTCTATGTAACGGAACGTGCGGTATTTGAGCTGCAAGATGGAAAAATGACACTGACTGAGATCGCCCCTGGCATTGATTTGCAGACTCAGATTCTCGATCAGATGGAGTTCGTACCTGTCATCTCACCAGAGCTGAAGGAAATGGATGCCGACATGTTCCGTGAACATTGGGGCAAGCTGCGTGACGTGATAACGGCCAAGGGTAGCGAACAAGCGAAGCATGAGATAGATGCTGTGGCTACTGTGTAAGCGCAAGCCAGAAAATATATTGATACTTGTCTAAGTGTTAAATGACCACACGGACTGACAGAGATGAATGATCGAATGCGTGACCTTCATGATTAAGCGAAATTAATGGCGGAACAACGTTTCATCCTAACCGCACTGATCCTGCATCAGAAAGGACCAACATGATATGGAAAATGTACAACTGAATCGCTGGCGCATTCTAATCGCCGCGACCCTGATCAATATTTGCGTCGGCTCTATTTACGCCTTCAGTATTTTTGCCCTGCCACTCAGTAAAGTGTTCTCGGCAAGCATGCCTGAGATTATGATGGCCTTTACAATTAACGGCGCCATTTCACCGATCCCGATGATTTTGGGCGGGAAGCTCGTAGACCGCGGTGGCGCTAGAATGGCTATCTTCCTTGGCGGGGCGATGTTTGGACTTGGCTTCATCTTATCAGGTCTCGCTACTGCCCCTTGGATGCTCTATGTGACCTACGGGGTGATTGCCGGCCTCGGACAGGGGATCGTATACTCAGCGACCATCGGCAACACCGTGAAGCTCTTTCCAGATAAGCGTGGACTTGCAGCCGGGATCGTCACTGCAGGTTATGGCGGCGGCACGATTATCATCGCTCCGCTGGCGAACGCCCTGATTACTAGCTCCGGAGTGCAGACGACCATGATTATTCTTGGTACGGCCTTCCTGGTCGTCATTATGGCTGGCGGACTATTCACTCAAGCTTGTCCAGTAGGGTACACACCTGCTGGCTGGACACCTCCACAGACACCAGGAGCACGTCAGGGTACGGTGAATCTCAACTGGCGACAGATGCTCAAGCAGCCACTGTTCTACGTCATTGCTTGCCTGTTCCTGATTGGTGCCCTATCCGGCATGATGGTCACTTCCAATGCCTCTGTCATTGGTCAGACGATGTTCGGTCTGTCTGCCGGTGTAGCAGCCTTGTTCGTTAGTCTTTACTCCCTCAGCAACTGTCTGGGACGCATCTTCTGGGGAGCCGTATCAGACCGAATCGGTCAACTCCGCTGTCTGATGATGATCTACCTTGTTATTGCTGTCATGATGCTGACGCTGGCATTGTCCAGCTCTGTCGGTGGATTCGCCGTCGCCATTATTGGTATCGGGCTGTGCTTCGGCGGCACAATGGGCGTCTTCCCTTCTATCGTCGGTCAGAAGTTCGGTATGAAATACTACGGTGTCAATTATGGCGTAACCTTCATCGGCTATTCTGGCGCTGCCTTTTTCGGGCCACGGATTGCTAATTCCGTCGCAGCAGCTAATAATGGCATGTTCACCAACGCCTTTTACATTGCGCTCGTCATTGCCCTGGTAGGCTTCGCTCTGACCTTCCTGTACAAGGCTTTGGAAAATGGCAAGAAGCCTGCACCAACCACTGTTGAAGCTGCTTGATCTGTTATAAATAGTCACAAAGCCACAATAGCCACATAGCCAAACATTATAAAAATTATTGGAGGAACTAATCATGACTATTACTGAACTGCTTGGTATCAAATATCCTATTTTTCAAGGTGCTATGGCCCAAATTGCCCGTGAACCACTCGTAAGTGCTGTATCCAATACTGGCGGACTCGGTATTATTGGCTCTGGCGGGATGTCGGCTGAGGTACTTCGTGAAGAAATTCGCAAGGTTCGCGCAGCCACCAGCAAGCCGTTTGCTGTGAATCTAATGCTGATGATGCATAATATTCCCGAATTGATTGAGGTTATCGTCGAAGAGAAAGTCAAGATCGTCACGACTGGTGCGGGCACGCCTGCGCCATATATGCCGATCTTCAAGGAGCAGGGTATTAAGGTGATTGCCGTCATTCCTTCTGTCAAGATTGCTAAAAAAATGGAGGCTCTTGGCGTCCACGCTGTCGTGGCTGAAGGTACCGAAGCTGGCGGTCATGTCGGTGAGACAACCACCATGGCACTCGTTCCACAGGTCGTTAGCAGCGTGTCCATTCCTGTCGTAGCCGCAGGTGGCGTTGCCGATGGGCGCGGAATTGCAGCCGCCTTTGCACTTGGCGCACAGGGTGTTCAGGTCGGTACACGCTTCCTCACCACTGTCGAATGTCCGACGCATGACAATTTCAAGCAAGCCGTTATCGACGCTGACGATACCAGCACTACGGTTACTGGACGTAGCCTTGGCGGGCCTGTACGCAGCATCAAGAACAGCATGATTGCTGAATACCTGAAGCTGGAGCAGGAGCATGCCACTCGTGAGGAGCTGGAGAAGATCAGCCTTGGCTCTTTGCGCAAAGCCGTCTTCGAAGGCGACACAGATCGCGGTTCGGTCATGGCAGGACAAATATGTGGCCTTTGCAACGAGATTACAACGGTCGAGCAGATGATTACGACCATGTTCAGCGAAGCACAAGAGCTGCTGAATCGTCTTGGACAGACCCAGATTACCGGTGAGCAGGTAGCATCAGTGTAACATTATATTGTAACAATGAAAGGGCCGGGCCGTATCCCTCTTTGCAGGAGATGGTCCGGCCTTTCCAATAATCTCTTTTGTTCACATCTTCAGGCCATATAGTAAGATATAATCTAGGATGATAACCGACTATAACTTCGATATTGCAAAAGTGAGTTGATCAATCATGACCAGACCTACAGATAAACGAGCCACCGGAGGAAGCAACCAGTCTCCTGCCACTCTGTTCGTCACAGATGCGAAGGGCAATATCCTGATCTCCAATGAATTCACCGCCTTGACGATCGGTATTCCGCTTGATGAGCTGCTCCGCTATAATGTGCAGGACCTCGTGAAAGCAGGCTACTACAGCGAATCCATCACCATGAAGGCGATTCAGTCCAAGCTGAAGGTGACCCAATACATCAATACCGTACAGGGCTTCAAGGTCAAATCTACAGCTGTGCCCATTCTCGATAATACTGGCGAGGTGCAGCTAGTCGTTACCAGCTCCAGCGGCTATCGAGGTGGCTCTTCCATCCTTGCTGGGACTACGTTGCCACCTGCACATGAGAATAGCAAACGTTCAGCCACTGCGGCTTCTGTACTCAAGAATAATGGCGTCGTTGCTGAGAGCCTAGCGATGAAGCAGATTATTCAGGTGTGTGACCAGATTGCCTCCTACGATAGCAAGGTACTTATTCTAGGCGAGTCGGGAACAGGCAAATCAGTAATTGCCAAATACATTCATCGCCAGAGCGAGAAGTGGAACGGTCCTTTCATTCCGATTAATAGCGCCGCTATTCCAGCTGCGTTATTCGAATATGAGCTGTTCGGCTATGTTCAAAGGGCTATGCCCGGCCTAATGGACGAGAAGCAAGGCTTGTTCGAGGTGGCCAGAGGAGGCGTCTTGTTCTTTGATGAGGTCGCTGAGCTTCCACTGGAAATACAGGCTAAGCTGCTAGATGTGCTTGAGCGTGGCGAATTCCGACGTGTGGGGAGCACCGAAGCCATTCCTATTCAATGCCGGATGATATTTGCTACTAATCGCGATCTATGGAGCATGGTTAAAAAGGGCTTGTTTCGCGAGGACCTGTACTATCGAATTAATGTTATCCCGATCCATATCCCGCCGCTGCGCAGTCGCAGGCTGGATCTCGTTGGACTGATTTCCAGCTTTATTGCTCATTTCAATAAGGTGTATGATAAAAAGTATGTATTGCCAGCCGATGAATTTCAAAGAATGCTAGCCGAGCCTTGGCATGGAAATGCACGTGAGCTTCGCAATTACATCGAACGACTGATCGTAACTGATAAGACCGGGCTGTGCCAGCAGCAGCCGATCAAGCAGGTCACGGACTGGTTCACACTGGATCATTTCATTCAAGCCAACCGCAGCCGACTAAGCGGGCTGAAGGAATATACGGCGTTAGCTGAGGGACGATATATTCAGCAGATGCTGCAGGTCTGTGGCGGCAATAGTGCCGAAGCAGCCAGACAGCTAGGGATTGACCGCTCCGCCGTCTATCGCAAGCTGAAGAAGATGGAGGTCATTCTTGCGAAGCTGAAGGTCTAATACGAAGCACAGAGCATCATCGAGCAGGTAAAAAAAAAAGACCTGCGGAAACGGTCCACAGGTCCAAAAGGTATATTAAAAGGGGGTCATGCTCTTATTATAGACACGATATGTTAACGGACTGTGATGCTAATATTACATTTGTATTACAGATAGAGATTTTGTCATTATATGCTGGGCACGCACGGAAAAGCCGGGAAAACGACGACATGCGCAGTCCTCCCGGCTTATTATGTCAATAGTGCATCTCAATCAAATTTCTCAATGAACGCATGACCGGCCCGCAGCTTGCTTACGACCTGATCATAATCGCTCTCTCCGACCTTGACAGACAGCACATAGCGCAGCTCGTCATTGTGCTCTGAGGAATACACATCATCCGCATCAAGCAGTACCGGATTGGATGGTATCTCATCATCCCGATAGTCATCGCGACTTCTGGCTTCCTTGAAATCATTGGTGCTCACGACAGATACGGAATCCGGTCCTGTAGAGCCCGGTGCAGAGATGCCTCCTACAGCCCCTCCTGTCATCGAACCGGTTGTGTTATAAGGCACGATAGGAATGAGCAGCCTCTTGTCTCTGCCCAGGGCACTTTCCAGCGCTCCTACCTCCACGTCACTCGTCTGGTACGCTTGCAGTGAGTATCTGGCGGCCTCCGCCTCATCCTCTGTCCGGAAATAAGCCTGTATTAACTTTGACATGTCAAACCCCTCCTTTTGGATTTTGTCTGACGTTTGCTTTGCTGCTTTTCTTATGCTTGTGAAGCTCCTTAGGCACCCCTGTGAAGCCCTTAGGCGCCCCATAATGCCTACAGTGCCTTAAGAATTTCACGTACGAAGGCTGGTTCATCCTGTGGTGTACGTGAAGTGATGAAGTTCCCGTCCACGACAGCCTCATGATCCCTGAACTCTGCGCCAGCATTGATCATATCATCCTTGAGTGGAGGATAAGCAGTGACAGTACGTCCCTTCAGAAGGTCTGCACTAGCCAAAATCTGTGGACCATGACAGATAGCAGCAATAGGCTTCTTCTCCGTATTCGCTTCTGTGACGAATGTCAGAATATCCGCATTCAGACGGAGATTCTCCGGGGATGACCCACCTGGGATGACTACAGCATCAAAATCAGCCGCCTGCACCTCGGTAATCGCCTTGTCTGTCGTATAAGTCGCCTTGCCGTTCTTACCAGTCAAGCTCTCACCCTGCTTCAGGCCGATGATAATAGCCTCATGGCCGGCTTTTCTCACTTCATTGTACGGAACTTGCATCTCGGAATCCTCGAATTGATCTGCTAACAAGAATGCGATTTTGCTCATGATCAGCTCTCCTCTCCGGTATAGTAACCACTTTCTTGTATTACCCTCTTAGGACTCTTTTATAACAAATGAGTTCTTGCAGAAATCCCCATGCTTCCTGCCCCCGCCATAGTGACAGGGGAGCCCCTTACGCTATATGCGATAAGTGACTCCCCTGTATATGTTTTTCTTATATGTCCTTGCTGTATGTGTTTATCCAGTATGTGTTATCTGGTATATGTTATCTGGTAAGTGCTTATCCCGCATGCGTTTATTCTGTATGTTTTTGCTTTGTAGTACCTATGCCTACTCTGTAACTTGCTAAGACAGGCCTTTAATTATGGATACAGTCATACCTCATGCGTACAGCCAGAGGATATCTTTATTTCCAGATTTCGTCGGCGATTTCCTTGATCAGAGCCAGCTTCTGCCATTGCTGCTCTTCAGTGAGCACGTTCCCTTCCTCCGTGGAAGCAAATCCGCACTGAGGACTGAGGCATATCTGATCCAGATCTACAATCTGGGCTGCTTCCTTGATCCGGTTAATAATGACATCCTTCTCCTCCAGCTCTCCGGTCTTGGAGGAGAACAGTCCTAGTACCACCTGTTGATCCTTGAGTAATCTTAATGGAGCGAAGTCTCCGGCCCGCTCCGTATCGAATTCAAGGTAATTAACGGCCTTGAGGCCTACTTCCTTTTGCTTCTGTACCAATTGGATAATCTCTTGATCTTCAACAGCTCGCAGCTCCTCAGCTGTCAGCTCGCCATTCTGATAACAGAGGCGGACTTCTCAGAGCTTTCGGACGAAGGAAGCTTCCAACCGTGTCCTATCGGAAGGGTGTGCTCGTTCTACGGGATGCATTATGTTCTAACAGACTCATGGTTGTATTCTCCTTTTACGAGATCAATTCAGCATCATAGGATGGTTGCCCTGTACATGATTTTGCCGTTTCCATATAGATGGATCGTATGAATGAAGAATATCACAGTCTGTTAGCTATAAAGTAAGTCCCATATTCTATAGCTGGCTATAGCTCTGAACTATAACAAAAGGATTGGGCCCCCGTTCCTGTCTTAGCAGCTCTAGACCGGATTGGACGCTGCCTCATACAACGCCTCGACATACACAGTAGCGAGCTTGGATAGTGCCGCACTCTTATGGCTGATCCAACCCACGTTCATCGTCTCCTCACAGTCCAGCGGTACGGGAATAATATCCCGTCCATTCAGCTCAGCGCTCAGTACACCCGTAGAGATCGTATAGCCATTGAGACCGATGAGAAGATTGAACAGCGTTGCTCGATCATTCACGCGAATACTCTTGGGGTGAGACAACGTGCTAAGAATCTCCTCGGAGAAATGGAAGGAGTTATACTCACCTTGCTCGAACGAGAGGTAGGGATATGGCTCAAGCTGATGGATGCTGACAACATCCTGCTTGGCGAGCGGATTATTCACACTGATGAAAATATGCGGCTTCGCAATGAATAGGCTGTGGAATTCCAGATTCGCATCCTTCAGGAGACGATTCATTACCTTCTCATTGAATTCATTCAGATACAGAATACCAATCTCGCTACGCAGGGTACGTACATCCTGAATGATCTCATGGGTCTTGGTCTCCCTCAACGCCAGCTCATACTCCTCTTGTCCGTATTCCTGCACCAGCTTGACGAAGGCATTCACGGCAAAGGCATAATGCTGGGTGGACACAGCAAAGTGCTGCGGTGAAGGCTTGGCATTCAGATAGCGGCCCTCCAGCAGCTCTGCCTGCTCGACTACCTGCCTGGCATAGCTGAGGAACTCCACCCCCTCTTTCGACAACGAGATGCCCTTATTGGTGCGCTCAAAGATCGTGATTCGCAGCTCCTGCTCCAGCTCGCGGATCGCGTTCGACAGACTGGGCTGGGATACGAAGAGCCGCTTGGCGGCTTCATTCATGGAGCCTCGTGTGGCAATTTCAATCACATACTTCAACTGCTGCAGCGTCAATCTGCTTCCCCTCCATGTTGTTTCATCCATATCTCAACTTATTATTACAGCTTCAGGGCCTTGCATTGCACTCAATACGATACTTGCCTTTATATACAAAAGCGTCCACAGCCTGTCCATCATCGGAGGCTTTCTCCGATCCTGACAGTGTGAACGCTATCTACTGCTACTACAGCTATCCAGCTACAACTCCTGCTAGACCTATGCCTGGCTATCCAATATCAGCGTAACTGGACCCCAGTTCGTGAGAGAGACGTCCATCATGGCCCCGAAGCGGCCTGTCTCGACGGTTAGCCCCCGACTACGTAGCTGCCGATTGAACGCCTCATAGAGCTGCTCAGCAGGCTCTGGTCTGGCCGCAGCCATAAAGTTCGGACGTCTGCCTTTGCGGCAATCCCCATAGAGAGTAAATTGGGAGACAGACAGCACGTCACCACCAATGTCCAGGACGCTGTGGTTCATTTTGCCCTGCTCGTCCTCGAAGATGCGAAGGTCTGCTGCCTTATCCGCCAAATATACGGCATCTGCCTCTGTATCCTCATGGGTCACACCAACGAGAATCATCAGACCCTGCTCTATCTGTCCTACAACCTGCTCATCTACGGTGACAGAGGCCCGTTTACAACGCTGTATCACGATTTTCATCTGAACTGCTGCTCCATTCCACAATTGTTACATAGTCCAAGGCTGCTCCTGGATTCGACTATTGCATAATCCGATGCACTGTATAGACATCCTTAACACGCTTGATCCGTTCCACCACAGAATGCAAATGGTCTGTGTTGCGGATCAGAATGGTAATATGCATCATTGCCATCTTGTTCTTGTCCGAGCGTCCGGTTACCGCGGCAAGACTGGTCTTGCTCTCCGAGATCGCCTGCAATACCTCGTTCATAAGTCCATTGCGATCATGTCCGGTGATCTCGATATCGACGCTGTAATTTGCTTCTACTTCCTCTTCCCACTCTACCTCAATGACCCGAGCCTGCTCTTCACCTTCACCACTTGGAATGTTAGGACAGTCTGTACGGTGGACAGAGACACCTCTACCACGTGTGACATAACCGATAATCTCGTCGCCAGGTACCGGATTGCAACAGCGTGCAAAACGAACCAATAGATTGTCTATCCCCTTCACACGCACGCCATTCGTCGGGCGGTTCTTGCGCTCCGCCGCTGGCTTGATCTCCTTGAGTTCTGAAGTCAGCTCGAGTAGCTTGGCCTCTTCTTGCTCCTTGCGCAGCTTCTCCGTCAGACGGGTACATACCTGTGCTGCTGTGATTCCGCCGAAGCCAATAGCTGACAACATGTCATCCACATCATGGAATGCGAACTTTGTCGCTACTTCCTGAAGCTTGTCATCGCTCATCCAGGCGGATGGCTCGATGCCCATGCGCTTCAGCTCGCGCTCCAGATTCTCACGGCCCTTCTCCATGTTCTCCTCGCGCTTTTCCTTCTTGAACCATTGCTTGATCTTGCTGCGCGCATGAGAGGATTGGGCAATCTTCAGCCAGTCCTGGCTAGGTCCATAAGAATGCTTGGAGGTCATAATCTCCACAATGTCACCGGTCTTCAGTCGATAATCAAGCGGAACAATCCTTCCGTTCACCTTGGAGCCAATCGTCCGATTACCAACCTCGGTATGGATACGATAGGCGAAATCCAGCGGCACTGATCCAGCTGGCAGCTCAATGACCTCGCCTTTGGGTGTAAATACGAATACAAGATCGGAGAAGAAATCCATCTTGAGGGATTCCACGAACTCGGAAGCATCCTTGGCTTCATTTTGCAGCTCCAGAATCTCTCGAAAGAATGTAATCTTATCCTCTAGATTGCCGTTCGCGTTGTTGCCTTCCTTATACGCCCAGTGTGCCGCAATACCAAACTCTGCAGTACGATGCATATCCGATGTGCGGATCTGCACCTCGGTAGGTTCACCGTTAGGCCCTACAACCGTGGTATGCAATGATTGATACATGTTAGCTTTGGGCATAGCAATATAATCCTTGAAGCGGCCAGGCATCGGCTTCCACAAGGTATGAATAATGCCAAGTGTGGCATAACAATCCTTAATATTATCCACAATAATACGAATCGCCAGCAGATCATAAATTTCGTTGAATTGCTTGTTCTTGGTAGTCATCTTCTTGAAGACACTATAAATATGCTTCGGACGACCAGACAGGTCAGCATGAACGCCCATCTCGCTAAGCTTCTCACTGATTCGCGCTATGACATTATCAATGAATTGCTCACGCTCTGCGCGCTTCTTGTGCATCAGATTCGCAATTCGGTAGTACTGCTGCGGGTTCAGATAACGCAGGGCGATATCCTCCATCTCCCACTTAATGGCCGAGATCCCGAGTCGATTCGCGATCGGACAGAAAATCTCCAGTGTCTCATAAGCAATTCTGCGCTGACTCTCCTCGGATTGGTACTTGAGGGTCCGCATATTGTGCAGTCGATCAGCAAGTTTAATTACAATGACACGAATATCCTGTGCCATCGCTATGAACATTTTGCGGTAATTCTCATTCTGCTGCTCTTCTTTGGAACGGAACTGAATACGCTCAAGCTTGGTCAAGCCATCGACGAGCATAGCGCAATTATCGCCAAAGCGCTCGCGAATCTGATCCAGAGAGACGGTCGTATCCTCAACCACATCATGCAAAAGAGCAGCAATAATAGATATCGTATCCATCTGCATGTTTACGACAATATCTGCTACCGCCAGCGGGTGCAAAATATAAGGTTCTCCGGACTTCCGCGTCTGGCCATGATGAGCCTGGTCTGCAAAATCATAAGCTTCCCGTATGCGAAGAAGATCAGGTTGTCTGATATAGGCTCCGGCCTTTTCAAGTAATTGCTCAATGCCCATTCTGCTCTATTCCGTGTCCTTTCTATACAAAATGGAACCCGACGTATTTCTTGATCGCACAGGTTCCGCATAAGTAATTTCCTCTAATTATGACGCTTGTAGGCTCTAACGTCAACTGCCTGCAAGCATTGGAAGATTGTTATTGCTAAATTTGGCGAAACTCATTAATGTATATAAGAATGACTGGACGCTCACAGAGCGAATAATGTAGCGAATAATGTTAGGAGTGAACCCAAGTTGCAACGTGAAATTCAAGTGCATGAGAAGCTTCCCGTGGTGCCGGGATTCTTACTGAGTCTGCAGCATCTCTTTGCTATGTTCGGTAGTACGGTGCTGGTACCGACCATTTTCGGCGTCGACCCAGGCATGATTCTGTTAATGAACGGAATTGGTACCTTGCTGTATCTGTTCTTGTGTCGTGGTAAAATCCCTGCTTATCTTGGCTCCAGCTTTGCCTTCATTGGCCCCGTCGGCCTGGTGCTGGCTGCGAATCCCGAGAACGGCTATTCTATGGCACTAAGCGCCTTTATCGTGACTGGTGTCATATTTTGCATCGTTGCCCTGATCGTCAAGCTCATTGGGGCTGGCTGGTTGAATGTCGTATTCCCCCCTGCAGTCATGGGTGCCATCGTCGCTCTGATTGGTCTGGAGCTCGTGCCGGTAGCAGCAGGTATGGCTGGACTGATCAATTCCAATCCACTAGAGCCGTGGACACCAGACTTCAAGACCATTACCCTGTCCATGATTACACTTGGCGTAACTGCACTCGGTGCCGTTCTGTTCCGTGGGTTTGCCAAAATCATACACATTCTGCTCGGCATTGTGGTCGGCTATATTCTGGCCTATTACATGGGAATGGTAGACACCGCAAATATCGCCAACTCTTCCTTCCTCGCCATGCCAACGGTAACGACACCTACTTGGAATATGTCGGCCATTCTAACCATCCTTCCTGTAGCGCTGGTAGTCATCGTAGAGCATATCGGGCATCTATTGGTAACAAGCAACATCGTCGGCAAGGATCTGTCCAAGGACCCTGGTCTGCATCGGTCCCTGCTGGGTAATGGTGTATCCACCATCATGTCAGGCTTTGTAGGTTCGACTCCGAATACCACTTATGGTGAGAACATCGGCGTCATGGCTTTGACGAAGGTCTACTCCGTCTGGGTTATCGGCGGTGCAGCAATTATTGCGATCCTGCTGTCCTTCTCCGGTACATTCTCGGCTCTGATCATGAATATTCCTTCCCCTGTCATGGGTGGCGTATCACTCCTGCTATTCGGCGTCATTGCAGCTTCAGGCCTGCGCATCTTCGTAGAGCAGAAAGTCGATTTTTCCAAAGCGAGCAACATTATCCTTACCACAATTGTGTTAATTACGGGTATCAGTGGCGTAAAACTGACGCTTGGAGCCGTAGAACTTAAGGGAATGGCATTGGCTACAATTGTAGGTATCGCGCTGAGTCTGATCTTCAAGCTTATTGAGATCACAGGTCTATCCAACGATAGCCCGGATGAGAAGCTAACAGAGAAGACTCCAGATTGATATAGTCCGGCTATCCAGACATACTGATGTTGTCATCATTTCATTCACTGGCAGCACATGCCTGGCTATAACTCATTCATGCCAAAAGGCATCCTTCAAACCAGCTAAGTCGGGTTCGAGGGATGCCTTTTTAAATATAGAATATAAGGATATCAGCAACGCTGAACCTTCAGTAACCGCAAGTACGCTTCAAGCCTGTGTTTACTTCCATATCCTATCTGGTGTCGTACAACGAAAGACGTATTCTATCAGCTGACTGCGTCCTTATTTCCCGGGAAAAGTCGCTAATGCGCCTCACTTACTCGCCGTTTACATAACTGACAGTAGCCATGAAGCCTGCTCTTCATAAGCTGAAGGAGCAAATAGACTACAAGGTCACAGACAGTAGCTAACTTAGTAAGTCATCAAGGTGAACACTTCTACATCAGGAAGCTTGGCACGTCCATTCAGTTCAAGCAGTTCAATGAAGAAAGCAGCTCCTACAACATTACCACCCAGCTGTTGAACAAGATTGACTGAGGTTGCGATCGTGCCGCCAGTAGCCAGCAGATCATCTGCAATCAGCACATTTTGGCCCTTCTCAATAGCATCGTTATGCATGGCGAGCTTATCCTTGCCATACTCCAAGGCATAATCAGCTTCAATCGTCTGACCTGGTAGCTTACCACTCTTACGAATCGGTATAAATCCCACACCCAGGGCATAAGCGAGTGGTGCTCCCACGACAAAGCCGCGTGCCTCCGGTCCCGCAATCACATCAATCTTCAGTTCCTCAACCAGCTTTTTCATATCATTGATGGCTTGACGGTAGATACCTCCGTCTTTCATCAAGGTCGTAATGTCTTTGAAGCTGACCCCCGGCTGAGGGAAATCGGGAATTACCCGAATGAACTGTTTGTAATCCAATATAGGTCCTCCTACCTGAACATAATCTCAAGATTATAATCTGAGCGGTTACGCTGGCAAAACCTCTGCCATTTCATCCGCTTTTACATTGTACCGCGAACGTGTTCAAAATCAAGCTTCAAACTGTAAAATCGTCTAAGAAGCTCCTTTGAGCACGGCTTTCATCCAATTCGTCAGCTGTCCTGTCTCCGCATCCAGCAGCATTTGCTCCATCTCAGCACCCTGGTGCAGCTCCTGATAGCGGCTAGATGTCGTCAAATCTTGCTTAGGGGGATTGGCGACAATACTGAGCTGCCCATCCGCTCTCAGCACAAAGCCCAGCTCTTGAAACACATCGAGCATCCCCATCAGCATTCTTACAGAGCAGGATGTCTGTCTACTGAGTGCAGGCAGAATCTTCTGCTCCACCAAGGGGCCTGGTCCCATAGACCTTAGCTGGACATAGATACGCTTGAACTGCTCTCTGCTCGGGATCTGCAAGCGTCCTTGGAATGAATGAGTGGCATGCAGCACGAAGATATTGTCCACATTAGAGAAGACGGTACGCAATCTCCGCATTTGCTCAGCACTTTCTGGTGGATCAAGCAGAAATAGCGAGCGCACCTCCGAAGGGGGTACAGCAGTTAACTTGCTCTGCCCGTCCTCATAGGGTCGAACCCCATCCTGTTGGTCATATATCCATATACTGTCCTTGTTCAATACATCGGGCTGATACAATGTGGAATTGCTCCGCATCGCAATAGCATAGGATCTGCTGTTCTCCAGACCAGGGTGAACATTACGCACGCATCGTTCGAAGACAGCCAGAGGGTTCGACTGACCACGGAAATCAAAAATTTGAAACCCATGCGCTCGTAAGTCCTTCAGCATCAGTTGAACCGTTCTTCTGCCATTCCATTCATTGATGGATAGCTCGCCTAGTACATCCACCGTCTGGCCAGGCTCCAGATAGTCAGCCAGCTCGCCTCGACCAAAAGCTACCGCATCCAATGTACGACCATCCTGCTCCAGAATGAGCTTCAAGTGATTCTTTTCCTTCCCCATCTTCCGAGCCTCGCGCAGCTTCAACTGCGGTAATACGAATGTGGGGGCAGGATTGTCCATTCCAAACGGCTGTAATTGCTCTAGTTGCTCCACAGCTTCCAGATTCAGCTCTGCAAGCCGGCAATTCCCGTCTGCTGCAACAGACTGGACCAACTTGTCAGCTTGTAGCTCTTGGCCAGCATATGCATTCAGCTGCTCATCGAACTTCTCCAGTTGCTCGCGGTGCAGACTCATTCCTGCTGCAGAGTGGTGCCCTCCGAAATGGTCCATCCATTCCCGGCAGGTCGTCAATGCCGTATAGATGTCGAACTCGGGAATGGAGCGGGCAGAGCCCTTGCACATCCCCGTCTCTGAATCAATGCCTAGTATAATCGTTGGCCTGTAATACCGATCCAGGATACGGGAGGCAACAATGCCGATTACCCCTGGGTTCCAGCCCTCTCCTGCCAGCACAATGATAGATGGAAGCTCCTTGTCCTGCACCTTCTCTTCCAGCATAGTAACAGCTTCATCATAGATCCGATTGACAAGCTGCTGCCGCTCCTTATTCAGCAGATCCAGCTCATAAGCAATACGGTCTGCCTCGTCAGGACTATCCGCAGACACCAGAGCCACAGCCTTCCCCGCGTGCTCCATTCTGCCTGCGGCATTAATACGCGGCGCCAGCGAGAATGCAATATTAGTGGAGGTCACCTGCTCTGGCAGCACACCGGCAACCCCGAGCAATGCTTTGATGCCTACAAGTGTATCAACGCGCATAGAAGCAACACCTCTTCGCACAATCGAGCGGTTCTCATCATGAAGGGGCATGAGATCAGCTACTGTACCGATCGCAGCAATTTGCAGCCATTCCTCGGGAACCTCCTCTCCCAGAAGTCCCTGTGCGAGCTTAAGAGCCACTCCTACACCCGCCAATCCCTTAAAAGGATATGTACAGGTTGGAATTTTGGGATTCACCAGCGTGTAGGCTTCGGGCAGCACCTCTGGTGGCTCATGGTGGTCCGTTACGATGACATCTATTCCCAAGGTACGAGCATAAGCAATCTGGTCGACCGCGCTAATCCCCGTATCTACCGTGATCACTAAAGTAACTCCCTGTTGCTGGGCCCAATCCAGAACATGATTATGCAATCCATAGCCTTCATTGGTGCGATGCGGGATATAAAAATCAAAGGATGCCTCCAACTTGCGCATCAATTGAATCATCAAGGAAGTACTGGACACTCCGTCCGCATCATAGTCTCCATAGACCAAGATGTGCTCCCCCTGCTCCAATGCTTGCCGAATACGCAGCACAGCTTCTTGCAAGCCTGATAGCAGGAAAGGATCGTGCTGGATGTTCTCAGCTTCATGCAAGAAGCTATGGGCTGCTGAAGGGGTATGAACCCCTCTGTTCAGGAGCAGGCCGGCCATGAGTGAAGAGATCCCGCAGTCCCGAGCCATCATGCTTACCTCATCCGTGTCCGTATTGGGTAATTTCCATTGATATTGAGCGTGCAGCACTTTCCGTTCACCTTACCTTCCTTCCCCTTGAGCGCTACTGGATAATGGATGGGGTATGACTCTCCGGCAGCTCATAATTAGACTTGTATGGATAGCTTGAATGATATGGGGTGAAATGAATGGTCACAGCTGTCACCTGGGTGAAGCGACTTAACAGCAATAATTTAGCACGATCCGCAATCTCCTGTGCATCCTGAACCGTGATACGTGGCCCGACACTGATCACTATATGGATGCTGACCGTCTTAGCCTGGACCGTCGCCTTGAGGCTCTCGACTGTCACAATTCCGTGAACCCGCTGAATCGTCTCCATGTATTGCTGTAGCTCATGTGCGCCAAGTTCACGTACTCTCGGCCCATATACGGATTGTACAATTAATCCATAGCCTTTACGCAGCACAAAACAGGAGATCAGCAACCCCGCTGCTGCGTCCATATATAGAAGCCAGCCGAAATTCAGGGCATTCCCAGCCATTGCGCCAATCATCCCAAGCAGAGCCGTCAAGGAGCAATACAGAGAGAAACGATGCTCTCCGACATTCTTTTGGGCCTGCTGCTTATCATTTTTTTTGATATGACGATATTCGTATTGAAAAAGGCTCTCCTTCAGCACCAAGGCTGCAAAGGCGACCACAAGCACGTATAGTCGAGGTGCTGTTGGCTCAGATCCAACCATGGACATCACTGAGCTGACAGCCAGCTGCAATGCACTCATAATGAGTAGAATGGCAAAAACAACTGACACCGCTGGTCCTCTCGCCTCTTGTGATTGAGATCTGACTCTCATACCTTGCTTCTCGCGGAAAGAAAAACGCTGCGACAAAGCGGAAGCTGCATCGGATGCTGCATACAGCGCATCTCCCAGTAATGCCTTGCTATTGGAAAAATAGCCCACAATCCCTTTCAGAAGAGCCAGCGCCAAATTTCCGATCATTGACGACCAGTACACTCTCTCAGCTGACAGACTCCGTTTGCTGTTCACTACAAATCTCCTCTCATTTCCATCCAGACCGTAGCTTATCCCTGATAACTGCAATGCTCAGGTACTACTTGCTTTTTGCTTTACAAGAAGAAATGGGTGCCGCCATAAGATGGTATGCACCCTTGTCCCACTGCTTTGTAAGATTATGAAGCCGCGCCAAAGCTGGACGCGGCTCCACAGAAACATCAATATTACGTGCTCTAGTCAAGTTACTTGAGATCGACTATGCCTTACTAGCAGCAGAAGCTGGCTTTTGTCTGACTTTCAGAGCCAGCCAGATTGGTGCAGCGATGAATATCGAAGAATACGAACCAAAGAGCAAGCCAATGGTCATCGCCAGCGAGAACATGCGAATCGATGCTCCACCAAAGATCAACAGACACACAGCGGCAATGAATACGGTAAATACAGTTGCGAGTGTACGCGTCATCGTCTGGGCAATACTGTTGTTCACAATCTCCTTCAAAGAATCTGGAGATTTCTTCTTGGCGAAACGCGCATTCTCACGAATCCGGTCAAATACCACGATCGTATCGTTAATCGAGAAGCCAATGATCGTCAGCACCGCAGTGATAAAGATAAGCCCAATCTCCAATTGGAAGATGGAGAATACGGCAATGACGAGAATAGCATCATGCAGCAGTGATACGATGGCTGCAATGGCAAAGCGCCATTCGAAACGGATGGATACATAGATAGCGATAGCCACACAAGCAATTAGTACAGCGATCATTGCGTTGCGTTCAAGCTCTTTGGCCATTTCAGCATCCACAGTATTGACTTCAAAAGCCGCACTTGGATCCAGCTTCTCATGGAACGCTGTCTGGATCTTATTTACCTGTTGATCTGTCAGATTGTTAGCGAATCGGATACTAACCCGCTCATTACCAGGACGGAAGCCAACCTCTTCCTTGATTCCCTGCTCGGTCAGTAGTGATTGGATCTGAGCCTGACTGACCTGCTTGGTCATATTGATATCCATATTCGTACCCGAGCGGAAGTCTACCCCATAGTTCAGACCGAAAATGGAAGCAAATAGAATCCCTGCCAGGGTAATGACGATAGAAGCAATAATGAAAATTTTGCTGTATTTGATGTAATCCCAATTCCAATTAAAGCGCACGGATGTCACTCTCCTTCACTCCGAAGTATTTCGGCTTCTTAATGATATCTGCCTTAATAAGGAGATTCAGCAAGAAACGGGAGAAGTAGACATTCGTCAGGATACTTACGACAATATCGACAATCAATACGAGAGCGAAGCCCTTAACTGAACCTGTGCCCAAGAAGAACATAACGCCAGCTGCGATCATGGTCGTGATATTAGCATCCATTACGGTACGGAAGGAATGCTTACCACCTGCAATCATCGAAGAACGAATGGATTTGCCTGTGAGCATCTCTTCTTTGATACGTTCATAGGTGATAATATTCGCATCGACCGCCATCCCGATTCCCAGTACGAAGGCTGCGATACCCGGAAGAGTCAATACAAAATCCCCTAGATAGAAAATAGCCAATACGAGCCATGTGTGCACAATCAGACAGAAGCTGGCAATTAAGCCTGGCACACGATACATAGCAACCATGAAGATCAGAATAATGACAGAACCGATCAGACCTGCACGAATCGTCTGCTCCAATGAGATCTGACCGAGCGTTGCTCCCACACTCTGAGAATATTTCTCTGTCAATTTCAACGGGAGCGCGCCAAGGTTGATGGTATCAGCCAGGCGGTTCGCTTCGTCACGGGTATAGTTCCCGCTAATCGAGGCACTACCATCTGTCAACGCCTGCCGTACTTCCGGAGCAGACAGCAACTCTTGATCCAGATAGATAGCCAATGGTTTTCCGATCAAACGCTGTGTAATTTCAGCAAACTTTTCTTTATCCTTTACCTTGATGCTGATCTCTGGTTGGTTAATGTTGTTGCTGTACACGGTAGCTGCATTCTCGACAAAGTCATTCCCGCGCAGCTCAATCTTGCTGTACGTGCCAGGTGCATCTCCCTCTGCCGCACTACGGAAAGTCAGATCCGCCGGTTTCTTGAGCAGCTCACGTACTTCAGATTCATTCGTGACCCCTGCGAGTCTCACCCGAATACGATTGGTACCTTCTGTTGTAATCTCAGGTTCAGTCGTTCCCAGCGCATTAATTCTGCGTTCCAGACTTTGCGCTGTCTGAATCAGAGATTGACGGGTAACAGTTTGTCCAGCTTCCAGAGGCTCCGCTTCATATAAAATTTCAAAGCCTCCCTTAAGATCGAGGCCTAATTTTAGACTGTTCAGCAAGCTTGGGCTCGTCCCAATCATAACCCCAGTAGTAATGAGTACGACCAAGATGAAACTTAAAACTCTCTTCATGTCGTCCCTTGTTCCCCCTTCATTCTCAATATTCCTATTATAGCTACCCTGTAAAACACAGTCAATTTACACACAAAAAAGACCCGCTTTCTATTCGAAAGAGGATCCACGGAGCGCGGACATGGTCAAAAAGTTCATGAATTTGGTGGCCTTGAGGGAAAGGATATCATTAACTAGCTTATGCAAAGGGGGAACTCCTTCTTTCTCGTACCCGCTACTGATACAATCCCATACATCCTGGCTTGTAACGTACTCGTATCCTACTAATCGAAGCTCTTCAGCCTTGCTCTGACACAGCATCTCAATCGCTTCTTCCCAATCCTGCTCATTCAATTCCTCCGTCATTACTGCGCGCCTCCTCCCTTGTGCAAACGACCGTCTGCGAGCCTCATTAACGAAGCCTGCACGAAGCACATACCTAATCCCCGCACGTACCTGTCCAAGCAAACAATAGCCTGATTCCAGTCCCACGTCAATAGCATATGTTACCTTTCCCTCAAACAAAGTGCAGACAGCAACCATTTATTCTACGGGTCAAGCAGTCATGAAATCGGACAGGTATTGCATATCCATGTTAATAACCGCTCGATTCAGTACCGGAGCAGTTCAAAATGGACGGAAGAGGGAGTTGCGGTTGAAAAAGCAAACATTTATCCAAGGCGCCATCATTCTCTTGGCTGCGGGCATCATCAACCGACTGCTCGGTTTTATTCCCCGCATCGCTCTGCCTCGCATCATCGGAGCAGAGGGAGTGGGACTGTATCAGCAGGGATATCCGTTCTTCATCGTGCTGGTCACTCTCATTACAGGTGGAATTCCACTGGCTGTCGCCAAGCTGGTGGCCGAAGCGGAGAGCGCTGGCATGCCGGACAGATCCAAGCGAATTCTGAATATCAGTCTGCGCTTCACGCTCTCCTTTGGCATGCTAATGCTACTGCTGTGCCTTGTTTTTGGCTCATGGATTACGACACATATTTTAACGGACAACCGGGTGTACTACACCTTTGTGAGTATGAGCCCTATGCTGGTCATCATCGCTGTATCTTCCGTATATCGCGGTTATTTTCAAGGAAAGCAAAATATGATCCCTTCGGCCGCCTCATCTGTTGCCGAAAGTCTGATTCGTATTTTTTGCGTCATCTGGTTCTCGTATTTACTACTACCTAAAGGGCTGGCTTTCGGCGCAGCAGGTGCAATGCTTGGAACGATGGTCGGGGAATTGGCAGGGATGGTCGTCCTGTTATGGCAGTATAACAGACATCACCATCGATCACAGGCGGACACGCCTGCAATTGATGAGGAAGCATCCCCGTCCCCCATTTTTCGGCCGCTAATGAAGCTCTCCATTCCAGTAACAGCAAGCAGGCTTGTAGGCTCCTTCTCTTATTTGCTGGAATCCATCGTGCTGATGCGCTGTCTTGCATTTGCGGGGGTCGCGACTGTCGTGGCTACTTCTCAATACGGGGCTCTGCAAGGGATGATTATTCCGATTCTGCTGTTGCCTGGCGCGCTCACCACGTCGCTGGCAGTATCGCTTGTCCCCTCCTTATCCGAAGCTGCAGCACAAGGTAACATCTCCACGATTCACAAAAGGCTTCATCAGGCCATTCGTCTGTCATTAGTTGCTGGCGCACCATTTGCGGTCATCATGTATGTTCTGGCAGAGCCACTGTGTATGCTGCTTTACAAACAGACCGACATCGCTGCTATGCTCAAGGTCATGGCACCGTTCGCGCTTTTTATCTACATCCAATCTCCCTTACAGGCTGCATTGCAAGCGCTCGATCGCCCGGGCCAGGCTCTCATTAACACTGCCGTAGGCGCTGCCGTCAAAATCGGACTGATTGTATTGCTCGCAACCAATCCAGACTTCGGTATCTATGGCGCAGTCATGGCCATCTGCATCAACAGTGCGGCTGTCACCATCATGCACGCCCATAGCGTACGTAGATTATTGCAATTTCGAATCCAGCTCCAGGATGTCAGCAAGACTGCAGCAGGTATGATCATTATGGCGGCTGGTCTGACGTTCCTGTATCAACGACTTCCCTTCGAGGAGGTGATCTGGCTTCAATTCATGACCTCTTCCGCGCTGGGGATGCTACTCTATCTCCTGATCATGACCTTGTGCCGCATGATACGCTGGAAGAATCTGCATCGCTTTCCGATACTCCGACGTTGGCTATGACCCTGAGCTAATGAACAGCTTGCCGTTATGGTCCATGGAACAGAGGAATACTTCCTTGAAGTCCTTATAGCCTTGCTGCTTCAGCTGATCCTTCAGCCAGAATCTTGTCTTCCCTAATCGCTGTAGATTATCATCCTGGACCTTACCATCCATAATGAGCGGAATGGGCAAGCCCTCATATCTGAATTGGTGAACGGTCTCACTACGCTTCTTGATATCCATTTTCTCAGCCAGTCGCTGCTTGGAGATTGCTTTTAAACGACGTGAGCTCTGGGCAGCCCCTTGATTTCCACCAGCAATGCTCTCATCCTTCGGTATGACTGTCAGCTTGCCGGAGGTCTCAAGGATGGCGAATTCCACCTTGGCCAGATCATCAATCTGCTGCTCTCTTAGCTGAACCATCAGATCATCCAGATTGTACCGCTGACTAGCCATTTCCTCCCGGTTCAGCTTGCCATTCTGTACAAGAACGTTCGGCTTTCCTTCGAACCATATACGAAGCTTACGGCTCTTAAGCGTGATGTAGGCCATGCCGATCTGCAGGACCACTAACACTACCAAAGGAATAATTCCGTCATACAATGGCCGCTTCAGATCTTCCAGCACCAGCACGGCGATCTCAGCCATCATGAACGAGATAATCAAATCGAAGATGGACAGCTTGCCAATCTCTCTTTTACCCATTATCCGCATTAATGCATACATCACTACATACATCAGCAAGGTGCGAAAAATATGGTTCAATATGTGATCAAGCATCATGACCCTCCTCATTCCTGTATTCACATGAATTTGACAGGCGTAATGCTATTCTCACCCTGCCTGTAGCAGGTCATTCGGAGGACAGAAGCTTAATTAATGGAAAACATGAAATAGGAGGAATTGTTATGGAAACCATCCGCCGCTGGTCATCAGCACGTATGTCTCACCCCCTTCTCTCAGGTGTCCTTCATGCCTTCATATGGATGCTGATTGGTTCTCTGATCTTATCTACACTACTATGGCTGACTCATTTGAAGGAGCAGGATTTATCGCTATACACTTACCTCGTACACGGAATTTCCTTATTTGCCGGGGGCTTCATCTCAGGCAAGCGCTCTGGTCAGAAGGGATGGTACCAGGGTGGATTAACAGCATTGCTATATGGGGTGATTGTGCTGCTGGTAGGCTTTCTGGCATTGGATGCCGCTGTGGGATTGCAGGACATGCTGCATATGGCCGTTGCGTTCTGCATTGGGGCGGTTGGAGGCATGATTGGTGTGAACATGAGCAATTCTCAATCCTGAATAGCTTCACGATCGCGAAAAAACAAACAGCGATGCTCCTGAAGACAGGTCATCGCTGTTTATGTATATCTATGGATGCTGAGTGCTTATTTTGACGGTTCAGCAGCATTCTCCCCGGTTGTAACCTTTCCGCTGATCGCACTGCGGTCGAATGTCAGCTTGGTGACATCGTTTACACGCAAAATGACAATATCATCGGTGATATCTACGATTGTACCGTGCAGCCCCCCAATGGTAACGACCTTATCACCTTTATCCAAGGCATTCAGCATGGAAGTACGCTGCTTCTGTTTCTTCTGCTGTGGGCGTATCAACAGGAAGTAGAAGATGGCAAACATCAGGACGAATGGCAAAATAAGACCCAAGAGCCCGCCTTGCCCTTGACCGGCTGTAGCTGTAGCAAATTGTAGCATGTATAGTTTCCCCCCTTTCATGAACTATATTACAACTTAAGGATTGCATTTTACTTCATCTAGAAACCCCTGGAATTCTCATGCAGACCATATTGGTCAAAGAACTCATCTCTGAAATCCAACAGTCGGTCATCCATGATGGCCTGTCTTACATCTCTCATCAGATTGAGCAAGAAATGCAGGTTATGGTAGGTTGTAAGCCGCAACCCGAATGTCTCGTCAGCTTTGATCAAATGCCGTAAATAGGCACGCGAATAGTTGCGGCACGTATAGCAGTCGCAAGCAGGGTCCACTGGACCGAAATCACGAGCAAACTGTGCATTCCGAATAACAAGCCTTCCCTGACTCGTCATCAAGGTCCCGTTACGTGCAATGCGCGTCGGCAATACGCAATCGAACATATCCACTCCACGGATGGCACCTTCAATCAGTGCATCCGGAGAGCCTACACCCATTAAGTATCTCGGCTTACCGAAAGGCAGGAGCGGAACCGTATAATTCAGCACCTCATACATCAAATGCTTGGGCTCGCCTACGCTCAGTCCACCAATAGCATACCCCGGGAAATCCATGGAAGTCAAATCAGCCGCGCTCTGCTTGCGCAAATCCTCGTGCATACCACCCTGAACGATGGCGAACAGCCCTTGATCATGAGGCCGAGCATGGCTTTCCAGACAACGCTCGGCCCAGCGGCTGGTGCGTTCCAGTGACTTCTTCACATATTCGTATTCGGCAGGATAAGGTGGACATTCGTCAAAGGCCATCATAATGTCGGAGCCCAGCGAATTTTGTATCTCCATCGCTACCTCAGGCGACAAAAACTTCTTATCTCCATTGAGATGAGATCGGAAATGTACCCCTTCCTCCGTAATCTTGCGCATTTCACTAAGAGAAAAGACCTGGAATCCTCCACTGTCGGTCAGAATTGGTCGATCCCAGTTCATGAATTTGTGCAAACCGCCCGCTTCACGAACAATATCATGGCCAGGGCGCAGGAACAAATGATACGTGTTGCTCAGAATAATCTGCGCATCCATCTGCTTCAGCTCTTCCGGGCTCATTGTCTTGACAGTTGCTTGTGTTCCCACAGGCATAAATGTCGGCGTCTCAATTACTCCATGAGGAGTATGAACCCGACCAAGACGGGCTCCCGATTGCTTGCAGGTCTTAATGTGTTCATAGGTTATTGCTGCTGACATGCGTAACATTCCTCCGCTCAATAGATAAACATGGCATCACCGAAGCTGAAAAACCGATACCCCTGATCAATAGCCTCCTGGTATGCCGCCATAATTCGTTCTCTGCCTGCCAGGGCGCTGACCAGCATCACCAGCGTGGACTTCGGCAGATGAAAATTCGTAATCAATGCATCAACGACCTTGAACTCATAGCCTGGATACATAAAAATCTGGGTCCAGCCACTGCTGGCCTTGAAAGGAGCACCCTTCAGCTCACTGCCCACTGTCTCCAGTGTCCGGCAACTCGTAGTCCCCACAGCGATAATACGTCCGCCGCGTGCTTTGGTCTCATTCAAGATCTGGGCCGTCTCCTCAGAAAGCTGATAGAACTCCTCATGCATAACATGATCCTCGACGACATCCACTGACATCGGTCGGAAGGTTCCGAGCCCCACATGCAGCGTCACAAAAGCAATCTCGACTCCTTTTGCACGGACCTGCTCCAATAGCTCCTCAGTAAAATGGAGGCCTGCGGTAGGAGCCGCAGCAGAGCCCTCATGCTTCGCATACACAGTCTGGTATCGCTCGCGATCCTCAAGCTTCTCCTTGATATAAGGCGGAAGCGGCATCTGTCCCAAGCGATCGAGAATCTCATTGAATACTCCATCGTAAGAGAACGACAGAATTCGTGCACCTGACTCCCCTTCTTCGACAATCTCTGCCTTAAGCTCATCACTGAAGACAATGACTGCGCCTTTGTGCAGTCTTTTGCCTGGCTTGACAAGTGCCTCCCAGCAGTCCCCCTCCGTATTCTTGAGCAGGAGTACCTCTGCTTTTGCTCCCGTATCTTCCTTGACCCCGAACAAGCGGGCGGGCAATACACGTGTATCATTCAGTACAAGCGTGTCTCCAGCCTTCAGGTAATCGAGGATAGCTGTAAAAGTATGATGGCTGATCTCTCCTGTGTCCTTGTTGAGAGTTAACAATCTGGAGGAACTGCGCTCCAGTAATGGAGTCTGAGCAATTAGCTGCTCCGGTAAATGAAAATCATATAAGTTTACATCCATGTGTAGTTGTCATTCCTTAACTATAGATACATTCTGGTAATAGTGTTGCAGAATATCCCGGTAATCATACCCTTCATCTGCCATTCCTTTAGCTCCCCACTGTGACAGACCCAGCCCATGGCCATTGCCTTGTCCAGTGAACAAGAAGCCTTCATTTCGATCAACGACTCGCGCCTGCCGTTCTCCATTCATGATGACCAGATTGGAGCTTGCAGCACGGGAACTGCCGCTTGCAGACATGATAGCCGCCCCGTCAGCGCCGCTAATATTTCCCTTTACGCCTCCAGCGCCTAATACAGTATAGCTTCCGGTCCCGCTAATATCAAATTTCGTGCTCGGTAAGCCACCGAATGCTGATCGGAATTGATCCGGATACTTGACTGACAAGGTCTGACCGTTCGCCTGTACCTCTAATACGCGCCCCGAAGGCCCACGCTTGGTTACATCCAGGAACTGAATTGCTGAAGGAAGAGAGCTGGACACCTTGCCGTTCAAGAATTTAAGTATTTCTGCTGATGTATAGGGGCCTCTGACCCACGAATATGCACCGGAGCCCGGAACCTTGTCCAGCACCACTGCTGCATCTCCTGGAGCCATCTGTGCCACAGCTGCCACTCCAGATTGAATCTGCGGAATCGGACGCACGTTAGTTTTGTCAGCCGTCACTGTCATTTGAGGCAGTCCGGCAGTTGTGACGCCCTCCAGCATTTTGGCATTATCCTCACGCACATATCCTGTCTTACCATTATCCATCAGTACGTGGAACCACATGAAGCCATCGCTATTGGCAGAAGCATCACCAGGGCTCTCCACGCTGGCGAACAATGTTCCGCCCCCATTCCATACCTCGGAAGGATCAGCTGTCATACCTCCCGCGTTGGAGGAAAATACCGCCTCAATGACCTTGTCTCCGCTCTTCAGCACCTCACCTGTCGTAGCATCAACAGCACGGTTCACACTAGAGCTTTCCGAGGCCACTCCGCTATAGGCTTGGCTTAACGTTGTATCGACTACGTCGGCGATCTTGAACTTGTTATTCTGAAACAGCGCATAGCTTCTGGCCGCTACGGCCTGTGCCTTCAAGGACTCAGCAGGCCAGGATGCAGGTACCTCTGCCCCTACTACAGAATAGAGATATTGCTCCACGGCTAGCACATTGACCAGCGCAAGCTGTCCGGATTGCTTGCTAATCTCGAAGTCACCACGGTAGCTTCTGGCTGAGCGCTCTACAACCTGAATACTCTCCCCGCTAGTCTGTACAATCAGCTTGGCAGATTCTGGTCCACTGAGCATGTAATGACGGACGGCCTGCGCACTAGCTCCAAGACCTGCATCCTGTCTGATCAGGACAGCAGGCTCACTCATATTGGCGGGGCTCCAATCCAGGCCGGGCACAACGTCTCTGACCTCGGCTCTAATTCCTGACAATTGGGATTCATTTGCCGCCTCCCCAATCCAGACCGAGTATCGATCCCCGGATTGCAGAACGGTGAATGCATCATAACCAGCTGCGTTAATGGTAGCACGAGTCAGATTCGCCTCTTGCTCGCTGACAAAGCTACCTGCAGACAAGTATTTATTGCCTGCCACTACAGGCATCTGTTCTCCCAGTTGGGCAGCAGCAGTGGTGGCTGTTCTCGTAGCAGCCGATGCAGCAGCCTGTTCACTGACGTACATACCTGTATATAGCTGATACACCACCCGGCCATTTTTGGAGGCCTGAATGATGAAAGGCTTATCGCTAGTCGCTTGCAGGGCCTTGGCTGCTGCCGAGGCTGTGGCAAAATTGGTGGTCTCCAGCACCTTGACTCGGTAGCCATCCACACTGAATTTCACCGTCTGCCCGGGAGTAAGGAATAGCCACGGCCGATGACTGACACCTGTATCCTGGCCGATAGTCCAGCTATCACCTGATTTCAGGGTAACGGCAGGTATCGTTGACTTATAAGTGCTACCCAAGTCCGCATACATCGCTACGCGAATCGTCTGTCCTGCCTCCGCAGCAAATGACGGGGACTGCACAATGCCGCCTGTCATTATTACCGTCAGTCCCAATGCGGCACACGCAATCTTCTTGTAAATACCTCTGTACACGTTACTCCTCCTTAACACTTATCGCTTCTCACTAGTACCATGACCAGATCAAATAGGAGTGTTGAGCCGCTGAAAGCGGGGAGCCCTGTGGACCACTGTTAAGCTTGCTGTTCTTTCAATACAAAATTGAAAAGCTGAAGAACAACAAGCTTAAAGGTGGACACACCGTTTCTTTAGGGCTTCCTCGCTTTCCGCTAACCACGATCTTTGCAGATCATTCACATCCGAAATCATACGCAGTCAAGATACCTAGATTTAGGAATGTCTCATTTTAGCTGTGTAGTTACTGGTGAGCTTAGCCATTCACGTCAGGCATCGGAATACCCAGATGAGCGTAAGCCGCTGGTGTAGCCACTCTGCCGCGTGGAGTGCGCTGCAGCAATCCTACCTGTAACAGATAAGGCTCATATACATCCTCTATTGTCTGGCTCTCTTCTCCAATAGTAGCTGCTATGGTATCCAGACCAACAGGCCCTCCTCGGAATTGATGAATCATGGCCTTCAGCATCTTATGATCGATATCATCCAGACCGAGCGGATCAATGCGTAGACGTTGCAGGGCATCCTCGGCCAGATCAGCATGTATGATTCCATCCCCCTGCACCTGAGCAAAATCCCTTACCCGCTTCAGCAGACGGTTCGCAATCCGCGGAGTCCCCCGAGAGCGCAGCGCAATCTCTTCAGCAGCATTTCCGATAATCTCTATGCCAAGAATATCCGCACCTCGGGATACGATATAGGCCAACTCATCCTTCGTGTAAAATTCAAGGCGGCTAATTACTCCAAAGCGGTCTCGGAGAGGCGCCGACAACAAACCAGCACGTGTCGTTGCTCCAATCAGCGTGAAGGGTGGAAGATCTAATCTGACAGATCTGGCACTAGGACCTTTCCCGATCATGATATCCAGCGCAAAGTCCTCCATTGCAGGGTACATGACCTCCTCGACCGTCCGGTGCAAGCGATGAATTTCATCGATGAACAGGACGTCACCTTCCTGCAGGTTCGTCAGCAATGCAGCCAGATCACCCGGGCGTTCAATCGCCGGCCCTGAGGTAGTACGCAGATTCACACCCAATTCATTTGCAATGATGTTGGCTAGCGTCGTCTTACCGAGCCCAGGAGGACCATACAGCAAAACATGATCAAGCGCCTCGGATCGCATTTTGGCAGCTTCTATATAAATTTTAAGATTTTCCTTGACCTGATTCTGGCCAATATATTCATTCAGGAACCGGGGACGAAGACTCAGCTCTACAGTCTGATCCTCCAGCATAAGATTCGCTGATATCAGGCGGTCTTCCATTAATAATCGCTCCTATCTGTATCCCATTGCACCTATACAGCAGGTGGCTTTATGCTATAACGAAATGCTTGTGCACAGGCTCTATTCTAGCCAGCATAAAGAAGCTTAAGCGCACGTTTGACAAGCACATCGGCAGTCTCATCCGCTGCAGTCTCCTGCTTCATGCGGCTCCATGCCTGATCAAGCTCTGCTTCCGTGTAGCCTAATCCCTTCAACGCTTCCCTTGCTTCCATCCAGGCGCTGATGTCTGTCTCCACAGGCTCCGGCGGTGCGAATAGCCCCGTTGCCATCGCTGCTGCACCAATGCCATCCAGCTTGTCCTTCAGATCCAGAATCATTCGCTGCGCCGTCTTCTTCCCGATTCCCGGCAGCTTCGTCAGAAATGTAATATTCTCCTGATAGATTGCGTTAACCACATGTGCAGGAGTACCTCCGCCCAGAATGCCCAAGGCTACCTTCGGGCCGATACCCGATACATCGATCAGCTTGCGGAACAACTGCTGCTCCTCTCGTGTCGGGAAGCCGAACAACAGGATTGCATCCTCTCTGACGTGATGGTGAATATACACGGTCACCGCTCCCTCTGTCTTGGCAAAGGCATAAGGATTGGGGCAAAACACGCGATAGCCCACTCCTTGCACATCAAGCACTACATATTCACCTTCCAGGTGAACTACAGGACCTCGTAGAAAATCAATCATTTTCGCAATACCTCATTTAACTTGGAATTAAGTGTATAAGAATGCGCATGGCAGATCGCTACAGCGAGCGCATCCGCCACATCATCCGGCTTCGGAACAGCCTGCAAGCGCAAGTACATCCGTACCATCTCCTGAACCTGCTTCTTCTCTGCCTTACCATAACCGACGATGGCCTGCTTGACCTGCATTGGAGTATATTCACCAATCGGCAGCCCGCGCTGAGCCGCGGCAAGAATCAATACTCCACGAGCCTGACTGACCGACATGGCTGTCGTAACATTGCGGTTGAAGAATAATTTCTCGAAAGCGACGGCTTCCGGCTTGTACTGATCTATGAGCTGGAGCATACCTTCATACACATGAAGCAAACGCTCCTCATCGGGTGTATGCGCCTCTGTCTGAATAGAGCCATATTGCACCGGCGTGATCTTGCTCCCCGCCTTATCGACCAACCCGAACCCCACAATGGCTATTCCGGGGTCGATCCCTAAAATACGCAAAAACCATCTCTCCCTTGTCGTCCAGAGCGAACATATGTATCGTTTCATTTTATTATAACAAAAGATTAGAGGGTGGAGAGAAAAAGTTTAAGGGTCTGAATCCCTTGCTGCCAGTGAGACAGTAACTGCCAAAACAATAGGTCAGCCAGAAGTCTGGCTGACCTGATAATACGTAAAAAGGACCAGCCTGTCTTATGGCTGATCCTGTATTCAGAATTCCTGACCCATAACCTTCTTTGTATGCTCGATTGCATAATCACTGAAGGTTGACAACACGCTGTAATACTCCTGCAAGTCTTGAACCCGAATTCCATCCTTAAGCTGCTGGTATACTCCCTCTGGCAAATTGGTCTCCATGGTACCGATATCCAGCTGAAAAAATGTTCGGATCACCTTGTCCTTCTTGGGAGGCCCCTCAAAAAGCGTCAGTTGCCCTTCCCTGTTCATGCCCATATATGCCTGCTTCTTGCACAGGGGGGACAAGTCCTCCACTTGTCTCTCAATCCAGAGCTCGCCTTTGACATTCAAGCGACCGTGCCAGTCTGGATGCTGCTCCAGCAGATCAGCTATAGAGCCAGCCTTCAGTTGTCCCATTTGAGTGGTCTCTGTCCCGCAAATAAATGTTGTTATCATGTGTACTTCACGTTCAAGACCAGAGTCACGAATATGATCAATGAGCTTTATTTGTTCCAGTCCAAGCAGCTCTTGTGTATCTTGTCCTTCATCCATATTGGCTACTGCCATGACTGGCGAGGAAGTGACCCTGCGTGTCAACAGTTGCTCCATATACTGCGGCATCATAGTACCTGCCAGACACCAGGCAGCAGCTCCAACTGCGATAAATACCCATACGGCTTTTTTCCAGAATCTAAGCTGCTGCCGTATTCGTCTCCTTAATCTTGTTCGATTCAATGATATCCCCTTCTATTCGCTTTTTGCGTTATTGTACCCAGGGGATTTCCTTTTATGCAGATGTAGGAGAATAACAACAAAAAAAGAATCGCCTAAGCGATTCTCTTCTTCGAAAAAATGATCGGGACGACACGATTTGAACATGCGACCCCCTGGTCCCAAACCAGGTGCTCTACCAAGCTGAGCTACGTCCCGTTATGACATTATAGACTCAATAACTTTCTGGTCACTTCTTATATACTAGCACCATATTTGTAACAAAGTCAATACTTTTTATTCCGATGGGCTGCATCGACTGGAATATAATGTTTGCCAATATCACCAAGAGAGACTATAATACTGAATCAGCGTTCAGTATTACTTCTTCTACATAAGTCAACCGGTCGCGGAGAAAATAGTAATTCATGATAAGAGGTGGGGCTTGATGAATAAAAAGCAACTGCAGAGCGAGCAGACCAAGAAGAGAATTGCTGATGCCGCCCGTGCATTATTCATACAAAAGGGTTACAACGCTACTTCCATTGAGGACATTGTCAAGGAGACGAATTGCAGTCCGGGGAACATTTATTATCATTTCAAGAGCAAAGAAGGACTTTTTTTGCATTTGATCGAGGAATCTGACAAGGATTGGGAGCAGCAATGGCTGGCGAAGGAGTCATCCTACGCCACTACTGCAGAGAAGCTATACGCTATGGCTGAGTATTTATCACAGGAGCAGCTGAATCAGCCACTTGTCAAAGCCACGGATGAATTCTTTAACAATTCGGAGAAGGTCTCGGATGCGAACGAACGAATCCAGCAGCTCGTGGCCAATTATGTCCATTTTAACGAGGAATTACTGCAAAAAGGAATGGATCATGGAGAGTTTCGGAATATGGATGTCAATGGACTTGCTGTAATCATGGACAGTCTGCTGTATGGGTTAAGCCAGCACTCACGTGGCATGGAGCAGGATGAGTCGCAGGCGCTGTACCGTCTCGCCATGGATATTTTTCTTTACGGAATTGCTAAGCCGCAGGGCTAGCTTATTCGGGCCTTAATCTAGAGTGAACATTCAGTATTATGGAAAATCAACAGGAGGATAAACATGTCTATCTTATTAAAAAACCGGGGAGCAATGCTGATTCTAATGCTCAATCTATTTCTCGTCTTTACGGGAATCGGATTAATTATCCCCATTATGCCTACGTTCATGAATGATTTGGGCATCGGCGGGAGCATTATTGGTCTCTTGGTCGCTACCTTTTCGTTAACGCAATTTCTTTTCTCGCCCTTTGCAGGTCGACAATCCGATATTTGGGGCAGAAAGCGCATGATTATTATCGGCATGCTCATCTTCGCATTCTCTGAGTGGCTGTTCGGGATCGCTACCTCTCCGGTACTATTATTCGTCTCCCGTATGCTGGGTGGAGTAAGTGCTGCCATGATAATGCCTGCAGTTATGGCCTATGCAGCCGACATTACAACCAAGGAAGAGCGTGCGGCAGGAATGGGCTTTATTAATGCATCCATTACTACAGGGTTTATTATCGGGCCCGGCATTGGGGGATATATTGCAGAATTCGGCATACGCGTCCCCTTCTATACGGCAGCTATCGCAGGATTGGTCGCTGCAGTCATTACTTGGTTCACGCTGCGTGAATCACTGTCTACCAAAGCAGAAGCTACAGATGCACACAAACCGACTTCGATGAAGCAGCGGAGTAGTCTCCTTACGCAATTAATGAACTCTTACCGTGAACCCTACTTCTTAAGTCTGGTTATCGTATTCGTGATGTCCTTCGGCTTGGCGAACTTTGAGACTGTCTTCGGACTGTTCGTGGATCATAAGTTTGGTTTCTCACCAAAAGACATAGCCTTTATTATTACATTCGGCTCCATCGCTGGAGCTGTGATTCAGGCTACAGCCTTCAGCTGGATTCTGAATCGCTTTGGTACAAGACGCGTGATTTTGTTGTGCCTTCTTTTTGCCGGTGTGTTCATTTTACTCACCTTATTCGTTCATACATTCTGGTTGATCTTTGCCGTAACCTTTATTGTTTTTCTGGCGATCGATATACTGCGTCCGGCAATCGGCACCCAGATGTCCATGCTCGCAAAGGATGAACAGGGCTATGTTGCGGGTCTGAACTCCGCCTTCACTAGTCTTGGCAACATCGCTGGGCCTATCGTGGCTGGTCTCTTGTTCGATATTAACATTAATTACCCATATATGCTTGCGTGTCTCGTTCTTGTCCTTTGCTTTGCCTTTTCATTAAGCGTTGGACGACGCAATTACGCTATGGAGCCTGAATCCCGCGCGTGATCTTTATACCTGACCAGTAATTCTGATAACGAGCAACCTGATACACGAAAATTAAAGTGTTCTGTTTTCATCTTCCCATTTTACGATAACTCAACTATGCCCCCCATTCTGTAAATAATAATAAAGCGGGTTATACGCAGCACTAGTGCACACGTACGACCCGCTCTCTCTTGGAGAGACCCAACTTACTTCCTTCACCCTTTGAGTTCCAATGCCGATGGTCTCTAGCGTCATTTAACGTTCCACACTACACCCCGACAACTAATATTCGCTTTACACGACTTGCCATTGTTCCTCAGTCAGGTCTGCAACCACCCCCATAGCTGCCTTGCTACCAGAGGCTGCTGCATAGATCAATTGGGAAGGCATAACATAGGCGGAGTCGCCCGCTGCATAGATTCCCCGCACAGTCGTTCTACCCATCGGATCGGTCACTACCGCCCCATTCTCAGCGATCTGATAGCCTAGCGCCTTAGCGAAATGTGTATGATTGGGTATGAGCGCCGGCGACAGGAATCCACCACTACGCTCTACGCTATTGCCATCTGTGAAATGTACTCGTTCAAGCACTCCATTTCGTCCCGAAAATGCAGCAACAGGCGCATCAATCGTCTGTACCCCTTTGGAAGCAAGCACTTGGTGTTGCTCGGGGGTCAAAGTAGGGCCACCACTCGTGCATACGATCAGGTCCTGGCTCCAGTTCAGTAGCAGCTTCGCTCGATGAAAAGCATCACCTGTGTCCGATACAATGACCAGTGGTCGATCTCGCAGCTCCCAGCCATCGCAGAATGGGCAATTGAAGAGGCTTTTTCCATAGAACTCATGGACTCCTTCTATATCAGGTAGCTCCTCACGCAAGCCAGCGGCCATAATGATCTTATGTGCCTGTAGGTGTCCTCCAGCAGCCGTGTGGAGATCAAAGCCCTGCTCCGAGCTCTGAATGTCCACTACCTCCTCCTGGATATGGCTAACGGTCGGATATTGCAATACTTCCTCTAATGCAATCCGTCGGAACTCAGCGGGCTGAATGCCATCCCGTGTAATAAAACCATGCGAGGCATGAGTTACAGCATTCCTTGGCCGCCCTTGGTCTATGAGCGCTACTGTACGTCTGGCTCTTCCGAGCACTAATGCTGCATTTAATCCTGCCGGGCCACCGCCTATAATGACACAATCGTATTTCATTTCTTCAATCCCCCATATTGTTAGACTTGTTCATCACTGCTGTACATATTCTGTCTCTCCAATTGAACGAGCACCTTGCCGAATCTTCCTCCCTGTCGAATAGTCACTTCATCCGAAGGATAAGCATTCTCGAGGTATTCAGACACGATGTTGCGAACCCGTTCATCACCCGGCACCCCGAATAACGACAACTTGGTCATTACTTCATCGAAGGCCTTTGCTCTGGATACGGTCTTTGTGGTTAACTCCCGAGTGATCAGCGATTGATAAGCGTAACCCTTGAGTAATAATAAATTCAGCAAGTAAGCCATCTCCAAATGCTCTGTTCCTCGCGGCTGATCACTCACTAGTGGCCATATCTCATCAATAAGACTATTCTCGTGGGGACCGACTGACATGCTCATATAGCAATATTTCCGAGCACAGCTCAGTACCTTCTCAACACTTTCCCAATCAACGATAACCGGGCACATGGAGACAAAGACGAGATCGTAAGCCTTCTCCCAGCCTTTGGCCTGAAGGTCGATTTGCTCAAAGGGCTCAGCAACGATTTCTACAGCTCCACTTGTGAGGTCGGAGACATTTTTCTTCATCAGTTCAATAAGCGGGAGTGAGGTTTCTACAGCTGTAACCTTGGCTCCCTCCTTAGCAAAAGGTACTGTAAAGCCACCAGAAGCAGCACCAATGTCTAAGATCGAAGCATCCTTAAAAACCACTCCCTGATGCTCCATCCAGCCCATGATACGCTTAGCTCTGCGCCTGCCCTCGTCGCTGAATGTCTGCTCATTGAACGCTTTGGCCCTCTGGTCCATCACATGCGCCGGATCCATCCCGGCTCTCTTCATTTTGTTGACTCCCGTATGAGCATCCTCCCTCCACGCCTTCTCCCAGCTTGCTGTATTGAACCATTCATTATTGCTCATGATCGTTTTCTCCTTTCATTCATTTAAAGATTTTAAAGACTCCGAATATCTATAATGCAAATAAAAAAATATATTCATTCTTCATAAATTGTCATCTCTGTCCTTCTCCTTTCTCTAAATTAAAAACTTAAAAGACTTTAAAGTTAAAAAGACTTAAAAGACTCTTTATATCCTTAATAGGATTGAAAAAATCGCTTGTTACAGCGAAATTTTAATGGAATTAGCCAAATCAGACATCTTCTTGTTCTTCAGATACGTCTCCATCTGCTCTTCAGCCTCAATCATCACCTTTTGGATCAGACATTCCGAACCATGATTAAAATCGCACTCGAACAAAGAAGCTGTGCCCTCAATGGCATGAATAATGTCAAGGAAAGAGATACTCTCCCAGTTACGCCGTAGCCGATATCCGCCATTGGCTCCAGATGCTGATTCAATCATCCCAGCCTTGACCAATTTGGTCAGAATTTTGGATAGATACGTAGGCGAGACCTGTTGACGCTCTGCCAGCTGCTGAACACCGATACGTTTGTCCGGGGTAGCTGCTACAAGAAAAAGCATCGTGTGGAGTGCATAGTTCGTTGCTTTAGAGAACTTCACAAGCTGTTCCCTCCTTATTACAGACTATATGTATCTACAATAACTCTTATTCTTTTTAATGTCAACATACCCGAAGCAGTCATTGTCATAAATAACGTATAGGCACAAATAAAGAATAGAAATAAAAAAGCCACAAGGAGTTCAATTCCTTGTAGCTGCTTGCTAAAAAGCTATGATACACACCCTGATTAGGGTCTTCTATACAGTAACTAACTGTTGTCTGAAGCTCGGTTTCAACAATTATCTGCCAGTAGCGTTTGAATGTAGTGTTTGAAATGTGGTGTTTGAAATGTACTGAATGTGTGTGCTGATTTAATCAGTATGAGCAACCGCTCGAATTTCGATAAGCTGATGAGGAAACGCCAAGCCTGATACTCCGACGAGAGTCACCGCTGGACGATGCTCGCCTACATACTCTTTGTACAGACCAACGCACTGCTGAAAATGCTCTTGCGGGTGGGTTAGATATATCTCTAATTCGGCAATATTAGCTCTATCGACACCAAATCCAGCTAACACTCGATCCAGGTTTTCTAGCGTCTGTCGTGTCTGTACCTCGACATCTCCCTCCCCAACGAAGTTCCCCTCCATATCGTGGGAAAACTGCCCCGAGATATAGATCGTCCCATGGATACTATAAGCTTGAGTAACACCAAAATCCTCTTCCCAGGCGACACCATGATTATAAATTTGAGCTGTTGCCATGTTATCCTCTCCTTAGTTGAATGTAAGGCTAGTATAAGCTGACTACAGCTGGAAATATAGTACGGTCTTTTATGATATATACTATCCCAAAAGATAGTGTTAAGTCTTCGAACCCTTAGTTTCACCGAGAGAATAGAGGATTTAAGAAAGGAAAAAAAGTTCATTAGATATAGGATCTAATGAACTAAGATAGTACCTTGCTTACATATCCATCATATATGACTCTAGCTCTGTTTGAAGCCAGCCAATCTGATTATCTGGGCTTCAGTTCTGTAGATTGCTACGTAGACTTAGGCGGGGTGCAATTAATTCGAATGTATAACTGGGGCAGAAGTTGCATTTTCCTGCTACGGTGAACTATCGTTTTCAAGCCGAGCAATCGCCTTATGTATCCGGTGCAAAGAGCAAATATAAACGAAACGTGGAGTCCATTCGCCTACTCAAGCAATTGGAATCAGAGCAGCGTCAAGCCACTATAGAGGAACAACATATTTTAGCAGGTTATGTGGGCTGGGGCGGATTAGCAAATGCATTTCATCCAAACGCGAATGGCTGGGAAACCGAATATTCCGAGCTAAAGCGGCTCCTGGATGAAGACGAATATGCGGCAGCCCGCAACTCTACCATTACGGCCTTCTATACAGAGCAGTCCTTAATTCAGACCATCCATGCAACATTACAGCGCTTTGGCTTAACCTCTGGTGCTGGACGCCGCTTGCTAGAGCCTTCTATGGGGAGCGGCAACTTCTTTTCTGTTCTGCCGCCGGAATGGGAGAATGCCGAACTTCACGGCGTGGAGTTGGATTCGTTGACGGGACGGATTTCGCGACAGCTCTATCCCAAGGCGAACATCCACATACAAGGATTTGAAACCATTGACTGGCGCGAACAGCGTTTTGATGCCATGTTCTCCAATATTCCCTTCCATAACATTCGCATCCATGATCGCCGCTACAGCAGCAGCCACTATATTCATGACTATTTTTTCATCCGTTCGCTGGACTTGCTCAAGCCTGGCGGTATCTTGGCTTTTATCGTCAGCAAAGGCACGATGGACAAACAGGACTCCAGTGTGCGGCAGATCCTGGCACAAAAAGCTGAATTAATCGGAATGGTTCGTTTGCCAAACACTATCTTTCAATCACTGGCCGGTGCTACGGTTACAACAGATATTGTTTTTCTGCAAAAACGGGAGTCACCGCTCTCCCTCACTCAAGAAGACATGCCGGAATGGATTGAAATCGGCGAAACGTCTGAGGGTGTGCCTATCAATCGCTATTACCTGTCTCACCCGGAAATGATGCTTGGACAAATGCACAAGCTGCTAAGTGAAAACGGTTACGAAAGCTGGTTTCAGATTGCCATTCACTGAATACCTTCGCCATACCGAGCAAAACAAAAAAATCTATGCCAAACGCAAGGAAACAATCGAACGCGTATTTGCAGATTTGAAAAAAAGCATGGCATGCGATGGACGACCTTACGAGGGCTAAAGAAGTTGTCTATGCAAGCGATGCTTGTTTAATCTTGTATGAATCTCAAAAAACTGGCCACCTGGCTATGGAACTCATGTGGTTTAAAGTACAGATTAGAGCTGTTTTTGCTCGTCCTCGCTAAAAATCGGATAGGAGGCTACTCATTAATTGAGTAGCCGACCTTCCACACCACCGTGC
>RCUF01000059.1_pt1 | contig 82646 bp, 76 predicted proteins | sample 2166311 | NCBI WGS metagenome assembly RCUF01 (sample SAMN09932608, study PRJNA488358) | compost metagenome | feature: garden; material: soil; isolation source: compost soil in 4-hydroxybenzonitrile-enriched culture | place: Germany: Experimental Botanical Garden Goettingen | collected 2016-01-27 | reverse complement strand
TTCATCGGATAAACCAGGGGTTTAATCCAATGTCTATTCTAAGGGGTGCACTTCAAAGGGAAATTGGGGTTTCGTTATCCAGCAAAAGCCGATTAAATCTTTCCTCCCAGACGCGACGAAAGGATTCCAGCCAGGAATCCAATTCTTTAAACGTTTCCTGCCACAGCCTGTAGATTCGACGAGGTACTCCCCTTTGTTATTTACAAGTTTATCTTATAGAGGCCTGTGACTTGCCCGCTTTGGCCGAAACGGAAAAATAACTCATCTCAATGGGTGAGACGGGCTTAGTGTTTGGTTCTCCCGTTATATTCTCTGACACGCTGTCTTGGCTTTCATCCGAGCAGTCCCGTCGGTATCTTCCCTCCTCCAGCTTCATGTCGATAAAATCGACGACCTGCTGCAGCGAGGCGATTTGGCTCACGATCTTTTCCCGGTGGCTCCTTATGTGCTCTACAAGCTCAGGATATTCTCCGGGATCTGCGTCGGCGGAGACCGCCAAAAACGGCCGCATTTCCTCCAGCGGCATCCCCGTTTTTTTCAGACAGGATATTAGCCGGATCGTATTGATGTCTTCCTGCCGGTAGATGCGGTGCCCGTTGTCCTTCCGATCCGCCCGAGGTAGCAGCGCGATCTTTTCGTAATAACGAATCGTATCCCCTGAGATTCCGGTTTGCTCGGCGGTTTGCTTTATTGTAAAGGTTTGCTCTGCCATCATCCTGTTTCCTCCCGGAGATTGCTTTTTTTGTGCATTATACATCTTGGTGCTAGCTCCAAGTCAAGTCTCTTATCCTTAGGACAAAAACTTTGCTTACGTTCCTTGACTTAGAGTCGACTCCAAGTTATAGAATGTGCGCTATCAGGGGAAAATATCCCGCCCTCAGGAGGAGACGTACAATGAACACGAACCAACGAGAAAATATCGCACTGATTACTGGCGCAAGCAACGGGATCGGATTGGAATTAACACGGAAATTGCTGTCGGAAGGCTGGCAGGTGGTTGCTTTGAACCGTTCCGACTTTCCTGCAGATGATATGAGTATCCAAAAAGCCATCAATAGTGGATGGCTTCGTATTTATAAAGTAGCAGATCTTGCCGATTATGCCAGCTTGAAACGTATTTTGGAAGAGATCAAAAGAAAGGAGCGGCAGATCGACATCTTGTTCAACAATGCCGGTGGAAGCTTTGACGAACTGAGCTATTCGAAACAAGGGCGCGAGAAACATTATGAACTGATGACGGTCGTTCCGTACATCATTCTGATGGAATTGAAGGAACTCTTAAAAAACGCCGACTTAAAAACGGTAGTCAACACCTCATCCTCAGCACTAAACTATGTGAAAGAGTTAAATATCGAAATCCTGGAACGCCCCAAAACCTTCCGCAAACTGATTGGCCCATATGCCACTTCAAAGCTGGCGCTCTCGCTGTGGACTCAGGCTATCGCACCGCAGCTTGCCCAAGAAGGCATTAAGATCCGCAGCGTTGACCCGGGTAGCAATAATACGCTAAGAAAAGGAAAAAAATCCGGATTACCCATAGTGGTTAAATTGCTAATGAAGCTGTTTTTCTCTCCACCTACCCACGGCGCGAACCAATTGTATGAGGGGGCCCTCGGGGAACACTGTGATGAGACTGGAGTGTTTTTGGTGAAAGGTCAGGTTGCAGATTTAAAATTTAAAGATCAAGCGCGGAATGTTTTGGATAGGATTAATTCGATTTACAGACATGAATTTCTTGGTGAGCGCGCCTAAAGCCGCGCTCCTTCTTTCACCTGCGAAGCTCGAAAAATCAACTCCATCCCTTGGTATGATAAATGAGGGCGAAAGTACCTTCAACAATCCCGAACGTATGCGGGTAGCATGTGGCTCTTAATCAAGGTAATACCGCACGGCTACAATGATCGTCAGGTGCAGCGGGTAGAAGCTGACCCAGAGCCAGCGTGGCACACGTGGGCGTATGAACGACGGCACGGACCGAAGGGTCACGATAAGTATTGTAGATATGAGACTTAAATGCTGCGTCATCTGGAATAATACCAGCTCCCCGTAAGGAAAGGAATATCTAAGCTCATACAGCAGATTCAGCACGAGATGGGCGGGAATCATCCAGAACCCTTTGCAGTATCGATAGATCAGCACAAGTAACAGGCCATAGGCAGCATAATCCATGTCGCTTGCTTCCATGAGCAATCCGACCACGATATACATCGGGATGACCAGCCATAGACGCTTCATACGGTCAGCAAGAGCGATGGCTCCTAATGCCGCCAACAGAGTCCAGACTACATTAAGCCCGTTCGTGTCGAAGGCCAGCATGAAGGGAAGCTGCGAGATCAGCGCTAGTGCGCCAAGGCGCAGCATGTATTTGGTCAGATTTCTCGTATGTACATAGCCCATATATAGAGCAAAGGCATAGATAGGGAACGCAATTCTCCCGATCATTCGCCAAGGTGTTGACCCTGGAAAAAAAACAGCTCCAATATGGTCAATCAGCATTGTAATCATAGCAAGCCAGTGCACAGCATTTATCTCCTCCCTGAAAGTGTATCCTGATCCCGGGTGAGGTCCGCAGGGCATGCAAGATATTAATTAATTATACTATAGCTATAGTGTTATAGCTTGTCATTGTGTCGAAATTATGTCAAAATATTAATAGCTATCCGAAAGAGAGAAGCGGATGATTACTTCGTGCCACTAATAAGAAGTGCAGCGGGATTCGAGGCCACAAGGCCTGGAATCCTTTTTTTGAGCTTCATGCAGGCTTTGTTTCATCGTTTGGTTTTCTTTCAGTTTTCTTTCAGTTTTCTTTCATGTCGTCAGGTTCGTGCATGAACCATTACCATCGTATAGTGCCTCATAGATTTAGAGAGAAGCAGCCTCAAGTTGCCACTAGATAGGGAGAGAAGCTACATGCAACAACACATCACAGAACGTCTATGGACCAAGCATTTTGTTATTTTGACTTTCGTTAACCTGTTATTATTCTTGGAGCTACAAATGATCGTCCCTTCACTGCCATCCTACGTAAAGGACGCCTTCTCGGCCAGCTCGATTCAGGTAGGATTGGTCACTAGCTTATTCGCCATCAGTGCGATCGTTGCTCGTGTCCTCTCGACCCGTTATCTGGAAAAAGGCTTCCGTGCCTATATCGTCCTGATTGGTCTCGCGCTTGCTCTAGCCGGAACTCTCGGTTACGTACTGGCTCCTACGGTAGGTATTCTGCTCTTGATGCGGGTGATCTTCGGGCTTGGCTTTGGGCTTAGCAGCACTACGTTCCCTACCATGGCCTCAGATATCGTCCCTGCCAAGCGAATGGGTGAAGGCATGGGCTACTTTGGCCTATCCTCCACACTAGCCATGTCCATCGGACCTACAATTGGCATTAGTCTCCTGCAATACGGAGGGTTCAATGCGCTAGTGTATACTACGTGCGCTGTTATTATTCTGGTCGTACCCATGACCATATGGCTGCTGAGACAGCTTCCAGACCCTTCGAAGTCTGGACAGGGTGCTGGAATGAACGCAATGCAATCAAGCGCCGCTAGCGAGGAGAGTGACGGTGTACCGCTATGGCGCAAGCTATGGCTGCCCTCATTCCTGAATTATCTCATGGCGATCACTTATGGCGGCTTGCTTAGCTTCATGGTGTTATTCGGCCAGGAAGCGGGCTTGACACATGCAGCCTTCTTCTTCCTCTTCCTCGCAGGAGCGGTACTGCTGGTTAGGCCCTTTGCGGGCAGACTATATGATCGATTCGGCCACAAAGCCATTATCGGGCCAGGCTCTCTGCTCTTGCTGACAGGGCTTCTCCTGTTATCCTTCGCACATACCGATGGGATGCTATACCTTGCTGCCATGTGCTATGGAGCTGGCTTCGGCAGTATGCAGCCTGCCTTCCAGACCTGGATGATTCAATGCGTACCTCCACGCAAGCGCGGAACAGCGAGTAGCTCGTTCCTGAATTCCACGGACTTCGGGGTTGCTACGGGTGCACTCCTTCTCGGTTCTATAGCGAAATGGTCAAGCTATGCTATGATGTATCGACTATCAGCCGCAGCTATTGTAGCACTGGTGCTTATGTATGTCTGGCTGCAGTGGAATGCGAGACGGTCTCAGGCTGCGATTGAGCTTACATGATATCGTAACCTTAACCAGACAAATCCGCCTGTCGGCTCCAGCGCTCCTCAGGAATGCTGAATCAGACAGGCGGCATTTTTTATACACTTCCCAATCCAGATATAGTACGACTCAATTCAGAATCCGCTTCCACCATGCCTAATGCCACACCGGTGTAATCTTCATGAGGGCTGATCAGGAAGCGTCGGCCTAACGGTAGCCTGCTTTCTTGCGTATGCCTGGCATTCGCCGTTCACTATCCTTCGTCTGCTGCTGTCCCTGGGGATCATTCACCCGTCCCTCATCCGTATCCGCTTCGTCTTCACGGGGCTTCACCGCAAATAGCATTAGCAGCCCCCCTGCAGCGCTGAGCAGGCTCATCACAATGAACAGGAGACTGTGCCCCCGATGCAATAACAGAGATACGATAGGAGGACCCAGCGATACTCCGACGAACCTCATACTGCTGTACAGTGACGTTATCGTTCCACGCTCTTTTTTCTCAATACCACGTGTTATTAACGAATCCAGGCATGGCAAGGTCAAGCCAATACCAGCGCTTCCTAGGGCGAATAGTCCAATCTCCACGTAGATGTTTTTGAAGAAGGAGATCAGGGTGAAGCAGATGGTAAGGAGAGCCAGACCGCTAAAGCCGAGCCATTTCATGCGCGCTTTATTCTTGCCAATGATCTTCCCGCCCACGTAGGAGCTAACGCATAGGAAAGCCAGTGGAATGGCCAGAACACCGCCTTTAATCACGCCATGCAGATGATGCTTGGACTCCAAAGTCTCAGACAAATAGAACAGGGTACCAAAAATAGCAAACATACAAATGCCGCCCATGGCAAATATAGAATACAGCCACCGACCGTTTTTGCCCAGCACAGTCTTGAGCTCTGACAGAAATTCCTTGAAGGATACATCTGCCTTCTGCTTGCGGCGCGGCACGGACACGAAGAAGATAACAAGAAGCAAGGAGATGAGGAAAAACACCGGAATTGACAGTAATGGCAAATACCAGAGCACCATTCCCAAAGCCGCACCCAGAATCGGACTCAATACTTTTCCGAACGTATTGTATGTCTCGACAATTCCCAGATTGCGACTGACCTCCTCCTCCTGTGTATATAGGTCCCCCACCAGCGGAATGACGATTGGAAAAGCCCCCGCCGCCCCCACACCCTGCAATAGTCTGCCCCCGATAATTGTCCAATAAGCAGCTTGATCTGCAAGCAACCACGCTCCAGCAGCAGATATGCCCGCCCCAATAACTGCAATGATGAGGCTGGGTACAATGACTGCCTTACGTCCAAAGCGATCAGATAGGTAGCCTGCAATAGGAATGAGGATAATGGCCGCTACAGCGTACACTGTAATCAGCATGCTTACCCGCAGTGAGGTAACGTTCAGCTTCCTTGCCATTTCGGGAAGAACAGGAATGAGCATGGAATTGCCGAGCGTCATCATCAATGGAATAGAACCCAGTGCCAGCAAGAGTGTATGCTTCGTGTTCTTGTTCGATTCATTACTTGAACTAATTGAATTACTTGAATTATTGTGCTTCATACTCGTATCCTTCATCGCCATGGACCAGATTTCATATTCCATTCCTCCCAGGATTCAGTACACAGGCAGATACGATGTATTGTGGTTGTTACGACAGAATTTTATGCGCCAGAGCCAGTAAGCTTGGCCCATGCACTTTCAAGCTTCTAGTAAGTCAGCCGTCACGAGAAAAAAGCGCAAGCACAGGATATTCCTGTCACTCGCGCCTCTTGGTTATTAATTATGCTGTCCATACTCACATGGGCTCCAGCTGTTCATTAAGCTTCACATTTACAGAGAAATGCTCACTTCGTTACCTGCTTCCGGCGTGATGATGGCGCCTTCGGCGCTGACCTGAACCGAGCCTCCTTGTACTCCTGCAAGCTGCTGAATGCCACGAAGTACGATCTTCCATGGCTTACCGGCACCTTCTGCTCTCACCCGAATCGTATCACCAGTACGTTCAGCAGTGACAGCTAGCTCCCGCTCACCTTGGCCATTGACTACAACCGACTCGGCCTTGGCACCTGCCTCCAGCTCGAACAGATGCAGCTCGACCCCGTCTGCATAATCGTAATCAGGTCGATTATCCTCCTGCCCGATGGCCAGTAGTGTATTTGGTCTGACAAGGACCGGCAGCGTCGTGAAATCATGCTGCTCTGTCTGCCAGGCTCCTCCTACCTTAACTTCGCCAGTCAGCAGATTCGTCCAGCGACCAGAAGGCAGATAATACTGCACATCCCCCTCACGATTGAAGATCGGCGCAACTAACAAGGAATCCCCGAACATGTATTGGCGATCCAATGTATGAGTAGTCGGGTCTTCCGGGAACTCCAGCACCATGGCCCTCATCATCGGCAGACCTCGGACTGTGGATTCGACAGCTGAGCTGTAGATATAAGGCATGAGTGTGCACTTGAGCTTGGTGAAGCTGCGCAGCACATCTACGGCCTCTTCATCGAACAGCCATGGCACCCGATAGGAATGGTTGCCGTGCAGTCGGCTATGGGAAGACAGCAATCCGAACTGTACCCAGCGCTTGTAGACATCTGGCGGAGCCGTTGCTTCAAAGCCGCTAATATCGTGACTCCAGAAGCCGAAGCCACTGAGACCTAGCGACAGTCCGCCACGTAGTGACTCTGCCATGGATTCGTAATTGGATGAGCAATCTCCTCCCCAGTGAACCGGGAACTGCTGGCCACCAGCGGTAGCGGAGCGTGCGAATAGTGCCGCTTCATTTTTGCCCAACTCTTCCTCTAGCAGCTCGAATACCGCTTTGTTGTATAGGTGCGTATAGTAATTGTGCATTTTCTGCGGGTCAGAGCCGTCATAATAGACGACATCAGTCGGAATTCGCTCACCGAAGTCTGTCTTGAAGCAATCCACGCCCTGATCAATCAGCACCTTCAGCTTGCTCTGATACCACCGTACAGCATCCGGGTTAGTGAAATCCACCAGTCCCATTCCGGCCTGCCACATATCCCACTGCCACACGCCTCCGTCCGCCGTCTTCACTAGATAGCCGTGCTCCATGCCTTCATCGAACAGGATTGACTTCTCGGCAATGTATGGATTGATCCAGGCACAGATTTTGAGTCCCTTCTCCTTCAATCTCCGCAGCATGCCTTCAGGATCCGGGAACATATCCTTATCCCACTGGAAGTCACACCACTGATACTCCTTCATCCAGAAGCAGTCAAAATGAAAGACTGATAACGGCAAATCACGCTCAGCCATACCATCTACAAAATGATTCACCGTAGCCTCATCATAATCGGTCGTGAAGGAGGTGGTGAGCCAGAGTCCGAAGGTCCATGCCGGAGGCAGCGCAGGCTTGCCCGTAAGCTTCGTATAGTTATCAAGCACTTCTTTGGGATTGGCACCGCCGATGATGAAGTAGTCGAGCGTCTCTCCCTCCACGCTGAACTGTACTCTCGATACATTCTCCGAAGCAACCTCATAGGACACGCGCTCCGGATGGTTCACGAATACGCCGTAGCCCTTGCTGGATAGATAGAACGGGACATTTTTGTAGGCCTGCTCACTGCTCGTTCCCCCATCTTCATTCCAGATGTCTACAACCTGACCATTCTTCACGAAAGGGGTGAAGCGCTCGCCTAGGCCATACACATACTCCCCGACGCCAAGCTCCAGCTGCTCCCGGAAATAGGCCTGTTCATCGGGCCCTTTAATATAAGCAGGCCCACGGTGTCCGCTGCCTGTGACTTTCTTGCCATCATAATTGAAGGCAATGCTCCAGCCCTCCGTAAGCTTCACCGTAACATCAAGCTTGCCACTCTGTAGGACAGCTGTCTGCTCGTCCGTCGTGATCTTCACATCCACAGGCTCGGTATGAATGTCGAAGGCAGGTCCTTTCACGACCTTCCCTTTATGATGATTCATCCGTACACGAATAACGTCGGGCATGGGTGAGCTTAAGGTGGTCTTCAGCAATGCTCCGTTCAGGGTATCCCCTTTGTGCTGGACTTTTTTGCTAGCTGCATACAAGGTCAAGGAAGAGTCCTCCGTCACCAGATCCCTAATGTCTGCCGGATTCTGCACCTCGTACCCTTTCCGAATTTGCCAATATCCATCCGTAAACTTCATTACCGCTTCCTCCTTGGGGGCTTGGAGCCCTGCTCTGTTCTATACTATAATGATATTGATAAAAGAAAGGGTTTTCTTGTTTTATTTTGACCTATAGTATCACTATTTTGATGTTATCTATTATCTATCTATGTGTATGTCAGGGAGGCCCATAGCCATGGATCAGGATCGGTTGCATTTGAGAGAGAATCTGCGGGAAGATCGTGCACACGGGGATGCCATGTACCCGGTTCGGATATATCCAGACGTGGAGCAGCTGAATGGGAACTGCATTCTTGAGCCCCATTGGCATGAGGAGCTGGAGTTCATCCGGGTAGAAGAAGGAAGCGCTCTATTTCAGACGGATATGAATTATACACTGGTGCGTGCTGGTGAGGTATTGTTCGTGAACCGCGGGGAACTGCATGCAGGGTATCTACAGGATGATCCACAGTGCATTTTCTCCGCTGTCGTGTTCCATCCGGATTGGCTGAATTGTCACATTAGCGATATTGTACAGCTTGAGTATATTGAGCCTTTTTTGCATAAAAAAAAGCGCCCTAGAGCGCATATCCACCCAGGCGAGCCTGGTGGACGTGAGATTATTGACATCATCGGCAGCATCATTGCTGACCATCACCAGCCAACCCCAGGGCTTGAGCTAATGACCAAGGGAAGACTGTACACCCTGCTCGCCCTACTAGAGCCGTTCATGCAACCTGCTGAGGCTACGGCAAGTGTACCTGGTCATCAGGAGAAGATCGAGCGGATCAAGCAAGCCCTGGATTACATTCATGCTCACTATCAGGAGCCACTGCGTCTGAAGCAGATCGCAGATACCCTGCACATGAGCGAGGGCCACTTTTGCCGCTTCTTCAAGCAGATGGTACAGAAGAGCCCCGTCGAATACACGAATGGCTATCGCATCCAGCGTGCTTGCCGATTGCTGGAGCACAGCAACCGCAAGGTCGTGGATATAGCCATGGAAGTCGGCTTCGACAATCTCAGCTACTTCATCGCCACCTTCAAGCGGAACAACGGACTGACTCCATCGCAATATCGCAAGCTGCATCAGTAATCCTCATGATCAGGTGCTAATACCTTGATCGAAGTAAAGATGAGTGTAGAGCCGCTGCAAGCGGGGAGCCCTGTCGACCATTGTTAAGCTTGCTGTTCTTTCGAACGAAATTGAAAATCTGATGATCAGCAAGCTTAAAGATGGGCACTCCGTTTCTCTAGGGCTTCCCCGCTTTCCGCTAACCATACTCTCTAGAGATCATTCAAGTTCATAGTCATATTCACTCAAGATACTAGTCAGACTCTGAAACTAGATGTCTGGCGCCAGATTTCGAACACCGGGTCCTCCTGAGTAGCAATAATGTATGCAGGAGCTCCTTTTTGTAGATCTGTATGAGTTCCTATCTGCGCCACCACGGGTATGATGAGCAGTGGGACGATAAGGTCGTGCTGCTCGATCGGTCCTTTCATAAATTGCAGTAGAGCTCTCTTCGTCGCCCGTACCCCATGTCCAGTGAAAAATACCTGTCTCCCCTTATAACGAGGCTCATGGTTGAAGACAAGATAGCTCTCGTCTTGCAGTACGGTATCCAACTCCTCATAATCGACCGCACCCGAGAAGCAATAGCTATTCTTCAATGCAAAGTAATGAAGGAACAGCTCGCGAGCCTCAGCCTGACTCCATGTCACCTGTCCCTCCTTAACTCAAACGAATGGGCGCGGCAAGCGTATTGTTTCCTTGCTCTGACCGGGCAAACGACAGGTGTAATCTGTTCTGCTCCTTATGGTATGTAACGGCATAATTGCCAGGGGTCATGGTCAGCATTACCCCAGATACAGCTTGAGAGTCATCAGGCTCCAATTCTCCGCCGGTCGTGTCCTCTCCTGCTCCAACGAATATCTGGCCAGAAGGTGCCTTTATATGTAACAACCCATCGACATTCTCCAATTGATCTACGATCTCAATATGAAATTCACCGTCATGCCCAACGCCCAAAAACAAAATATGGCCTTGGTTCATCTCATCCAGCTCGTCCTCGGGGATGCTCCACCAATCTGACGTATCATCAAAACGATGGCGAATGGCCGCCAGATCGAAGATCGCTACTGTAGACGTATCTGTTACTATAGTAAATTTATGGTTCATTAGCTCTACCTCAATTCATCTCTTCATTCTTCGTTCTTCGTTCCCTAAGCTAGCAGATTGGCAGTCAGGATACAATCTTCACATATCATTCAGTATTTCATCGAGCCAGCTGCTGTTCTCTTCCTCACATTCCACCTGCCCCAGAAATACCATTGTATCGTTGGACTGGACCTGACCTTCATAGCTAATCTCAGGGATGGCTATCAGATAACTAATTTCAGTTACACCGTTCTCTGCCAGCAGTTCGGCAACCGGATCAATGATAAAGGAAAAGCCTTCCTCCAGTGCAGCATTCATGCTTCGCTTCACCTTGCCTAGTTCTCCATGTTGCACCCCATACCATATGATGATGGCATACTCAAAATCAACGTACTCGTCAGCAAGGTCATAATCCCGTTCGAAATGACAGCTCCCCGCCTAATCCCATCTATCATCCAGCTTATCTGAGTAATACAGAATCGCCTTCCGGTATGCCCGAATGCCAGCATCCTCGCTTGTCTCTGCAAGCTGGCGCAGCATATGTTCCATGGCTCCTTTATAATCCTGGAGATTATACAGCACCATAGCGTAAAATACCTCAAATTCCCGGTTCCCCGGGTACTCCAAAATAGCCTGTTTCAAAATGGTAGCGGCTTCCTCATACCTTCCGAGTGTGCGGTAGGTGCTCCCCAAGCCAAGAAATGCTCCCTTGCGATCTTCACCGCCCAATTCAAGTGCCAACGCTTGCTCGTAATACGGGACAGCCTCCCGCTCCAGCTCCATCACATCATGCACCCAGGCGCATTGATACCATACAGCAGGATCAGTGGGAAATTCCGCAGTTAGCCGCAGCAGCAGTTCTTGTGCCTGCTCTAGCTGTCCCGTTTCCCGGAGAATGATTGCTCGTTCCAGTTCACTCATGTTACACCTCCCCCTAGCTTAGACAGTACATGATCCTTACGAAATGCACAACTGATTGCCTCTGCTTCAACACAAAAGGACTCCGCCGACATTGTAGTTGGCCAAGAGTCCTTTACAGATTTTATGGTAGCACTATAAAAATTGAGACAAATAATTGAAAAATTGATGATCTAAGCAATCAAAAATCAATGTCATCCACCACCATGAATGCTGGTCAGCGTAATAATGGAATTCGTCACCATCATGACAACCAGACCACTTACGAACATCAATGAGAGCATTTTCTTCATACGATCGCCTCCATCCTGACTAGATTGTGATACTCTACCTTAGCTTCCTCTGATGCATATTTACGAAAATGTTCAAATAATCTCATAAATCGAAGCGTAGAGTTATCATTATTAATTATAGTGGACTTTTCCAAACCTTTGAACAAATGGAGGTAGCCTTCTTCATATTTTTCTTTCAATAAACTATAGTGTGCCAGCTCATACAATAAACCAATATGTTGATCATCCGTATTTTGTTGATTATATATTTCGTTCTTATCCTGCTTCAAAAGACTGGATATCTCTTGTTCGTACTTGTTTATAATTCGATCAACATCCACTTTAAAACGGTTCGCCACGATCATAATATTCCATAGGCCACGAGTAACTTCAATTTCCTTGGTCTCGATAAACTCTACATAATCTGATAATAGCTGCGTCTCACCAGACATTAGTCTGGCTAGTAGGATATTTGCTTTGGCCCATTCTGCGAACAAAGCCTTCCAGTGCAGAGTATCAGCATCCGTCTGCCGTACCCATGACAGATCCGCATACTGGTTAGCTTTTTCTAGAGCCAATTCATAGTTACCTTGATCATGATAAAAGCCACCCATTAACAAATTGCTATACGCAACATAAAAAAATAAGGGTCTAAGTGGCTCTTTGGTGATAGATTCCAAAGCATATTGAATTTCTGCAAGACGATTCAACTTTATGGCTGTAACATTTACTTTGTCCCATTCATGTAACGATCTGTACACGTTGGCCAAATCCTTTAGTGCATCTAGTTGATCAATCTCATCCAGACGCTCCACGTAAGGCTCAAATAAAGTGGCTACTCTAAGATTGAGAGATTGATCATCACCAATCCGAATCGTAAATAATCTGTACTGGCTTAAAGCCAGCCGTTCTGAGTGCTGATTTCTTTCGCCACTGGCAACGTTCTCGTAAAGTATTTCTGCGGCCTTGTAAAGCTTCTGTTCAAATAATTCCTCAGCCAGCTCAAAGACCAGCGGCACATAATATGCAGCATTGTCCATGAGCACAGATACAACCTGAGCTATGCAATCGAGCCTGTCCAATTCTGTACAGCGTTGCAGAAAAGCCTTCACTCTACGCCAATCCAGAGATGCCTCCAGCATGTATTCCTGCACATATCGGGTATAATAGTAATCCTCTGGCTTCTCCATGGCATGTGTAACACAATCCAGTTGATGTACAGATATGGTACGATTGCTCATTACAATGCCACTTACTGTACCTGCATTGAGTCCAGATTTCGCAGCAAACTGACTCATGTTCATTTTATGCTGTTCCAAATAATCTTGTATTTCTGTCCGTATCGTAGGTGTGATTTGCATAGGTAAACCACCCTTCTGGTGTTAACTTATATCAACATAAGGAAAGTTATGAATTAGAAAACGCCAATAATATATTCATTAATTAACAGATCACATTAAATTTTCTATTAACCACCAACCATCTACGCAGAAGAGAAAAAGATATGTCTCATACCGATGTCCACGTGCCCAATTTACCTGCTCATGGACTCGTGGTACCCTTCGTCTTCAGTGCTTCAAGCGAGTACAAAACAAGATCTTCATGTCATTAGCGATTAGTTTGTCAAGAGTCCTTTAGCTTTGAGGACCTCTCATGATCGAGCTTTAAATTCCCCCGTGGTGGCCCGCTGGCTTAAAGATATATCCATTGTTTGGAAAACCACTATCGTCAAAACATAAGGCCTGTCACCAGCAAGAGTAGAAATGATTACGCTTCATCCGCCACATTAATGAATTGTCTATAAGCTTCTTTAGTCTCAGGTGATGTGTACTCTTTTGCCAACTCATTAGATAAATGTGTAAATCGCTCCGTAATAATTTGTTGAGTGTAAACACCTAACTGAATCTGTTCCTTCAAGAAAGATTGAATTTCTGCTTTAAACTGTTCCAGTATATCATCTACATTAAAGTTGTATCGATTAGCAGCTTTAATTATGTTATCTATTACCGATAGTGTTTCTTCTTTTTTTGAAGAAAAATAGGCAATATACTCAGGAATTACACTAGCATCACCTGACATAAGTCTATTAACGTAAGTATTCGCAACAGCCCATTCCTTAAATTGATTCTTCCATTTGAGAGTAATCTCATCTTCTTGTTTGACCCAGCTCAAATCAGCATATTTACGGATATGATTTAGCGCTGATTCATGGTCTTTATTGGCATCACACACTTCTGCCTGAATCAGATGGGCGAATGCCCAGTATACAAACGGAGGATACAAGGAATTACTCACTTTTCCATCTTTTTCGTAGATCTTATAGTCTAATCCATGACAAATTTCAGCCTTACTAGCCAAAACTTGAGCAAATTGATCCATTTCAGACCATTTTCGCAGTGAACGATATGTATTAAGCAATTCTCGCAAATTCATCTAACCGTTCGACATATGGTTCAAACTGTATAGCTACATCATAGTTTTTCTCTTGATCATCGCCAATTCGAATGCTGATTCCTTTCGCCACCAGAAACATTCTCGTACAGCAATGCCGCTGCTTCAAATTTTCCCTTGGCAAAAAAGTCCTCTGCCAGCTCAAACACCAGTTGGGCATAGTATGCAACATTATCCATTAGTACATTCAAAACTTGGGCTATACAATCGAGCCTGTTCAGTTCCATACAGCGTTGTAAAAAAACCTTTGCTCTGCGCCAATCAACAGTCGTATCCAGCATATACTCTCGCACATAACGGCTATAAAAATAATCCTCTGGCTTCCCCAAAGCCCTCGTAACACAATCCAGTTGGTGCACAGACATGGCACGATTGCTCGTGACCATACCACTTACCGTCCTGTATTAAGTCCAGCCAGAGATGCAAATTGACTCATGTTCAACTTATACTCGTGCAAATAATTTTGAATCTCTGCTTGTATCGTAGGTGTGATTTGCATAGATAAACCACCCTCCTAGTATGGACTTATATCAAAAGAATACAGCCTCTGCAATTGAACATGTGTAGTTTATATTTCATCTTGAAACTATATTATTATACCAAGTTTTGGAACAGGTGCATATAACTCAATATGGAGCCTACTATATTAGACTATGTAGAACAATTGTAAATATAAAAAATAGCCTTCATTTAAGAAGGCACAATACATAACAACCTAGCAGTAAGGTCTGTTACAGAATTCATAGTTGGTTAGCAGAGCACCAACAGCGCCCCAAGGTGTGAGTATACAAGCATGGATCGCCGCCAGATATCAATTATTCATTTCAAATCACACGTCTCACAGCTCCAGCCTCATGGGATCGCCTTCCGCCTTCTACCGCTTGGCAGCAACTTCCTCTTGCAGCTGCTCTATAAACGTACTGGCATCCATACTGCTGTTCTCATCCGTTCCTCTCTTCCGCACAGACAGCAGGCTCGCATTCATCTCGCTCTCTCCGACGATGATCATATAGGGGACCTTGTGCAGCCCGGCTTCCCGGATTCTGTAGCCAAGCTTCTCATTACGACTGTCGAGCTCGACCCGGAGCCCCGCGTCTGCGAGTGTACGCTTGACGCTCAATGCATAATCCACGTACCGATCAGACACTGGCAATATCCTTGCCTGGACAGGAGCGAGCCATAGCGGAAAAGCACCTGCGTAATGCTCAGTCAGAATCCCGATGAAGCGGTCTATGGAGCCGTAGATGGCGCGGTGGATCACCACAGGGCGATGCTTGCCATTATCTTCTCCAATGTAGCTAAGCTCGAATTTCTCCGGCATCTGGAAGTCCAGCTGGATTGTACCGCACTGCCAGCTTCGCTTAAGTGCGTCTTGAATATGGAAATCGATCTTCGGTCCGTAGAAAGCCCCGTCGCCTTCATTGAGCTTGTAAGCCACGCCACGTTTCTCTAGCACGTTCCGTAGGGACTGCTCCGCCTGCATCCACAGCTCTTCCGAGCCCATGGAATCATCTGGACGTGTAGACAACTCAATCTCATAAGAGAAGCCGAATACACCATACATGTAATCGATCAGATCAATGACTCGCCCAATCTCCTCTTCAATCTGCTCTGGCAGGACGAACAGGTGAGCATCATCCTGACAGAATGTCCGTACACGAGTCATTCCTCCAAGTGCGCCAGAGAATTCGTGACGGTGTACCTGACCGAATTCGGACAGACGGATCGGCAGCTCACGATAGGAATGGCGACGATCCTTATAGATCAGCATGTGGCCCGGACAATTCATCGGCTTGAGTGCGTATGTTGTGTCGTCCACATTGGTGAAGTACATATTGTCCTTATAATGATCCCAGTGTCCCGACTGCTCCCAGATCCGGTTGTTCATCATCAGGGGTGTCCGAACCTCCTCATAATCCAGCTTACGCTGAACCTGGCGAGCGAAATCCTCAAGCTCGGTACGAATGGTCATCCCGTTCGGCAGATAGAACGGCATCCCCGGCGCTTCCTCCGAGAACATGAACAACCCCAGCTCCTTACCCAGCTTGCGGTGATCACGCTTCTTCGCTTCCTCCAGAATATGCAGATGTTCATCCAGCTCTGATTTCTTCACGAATGCTGTTCCATATACCCGCTGAAGCATCTTGTTCTTGCTATCTCCACGCCAGTATGCACCAGCTACATTCATCAGCTTGAATACTTTAAGTCTGCCTGTCGAAGGGACATGAGGTCCCCGGCACAGGTCCACGAACTCCCCCTGCTCGTACAGACTGATAATGCTATCCACAGGCAGATCCTGAATCAGCTCCAGCTTATAAGGATCACCCAGCTCTGCGAACAGCGCCAGTGCCTCCTCCCGGCTGACTTCTTTGCGCACGATAGGCAGATTCTCATCTGCAATCCGCTTCATTTCCTTCTCAATCCTATGCAGATCTTCGAGATTCAGCGATTGCTTCAGATCCATATCATAATAAAAGCCATCTACGACAACCGGACCTACACCGAGTTGAACCTCTTTGCTGCCATACACACGTCTAACAGCCTGTGCCAGCAGATGCGCGGTACTGTGCCGTATGACCTCAAGGCCTTCAGCGGTGTCCTGAGTCACAATCTCGATATGTGCTCCTTCCATCAGCTTGGTGGACAGGTCTACGATCCTTCCATTCAGCTTGCCTGCCACAGCGTTCTTACGTAGACCACTGCTGATAGATCCAGCCACATCCTCAATGCTACTACCTTCTGCATACTCCCGAACCGAGCCGTCCGGCAAATAAATACTTACTGCCATTTCTGCTTCCTCCTCGTTCTTGCTTTCTTTTGCCCGGGACGTATGTTGATGATGTGAATGCAAAAAAACACCCGTCCCGGTATCAAGGGACGAGTGTGTGCTCGTGGTTCCACCCTAATTCGACCATTAGCAGGCTCACAGCAATGATGAGACATCAATGCGGGCAGCTTCAGGTCCTTAATTGGCATCCGATAACGTGGACGAGTCGGCGGCCTATACTAGCGTCCTTTACAGGGCGGAGTTCCAGGCTGCGGCTACAAAGGGGTAACTCCACATTCGACAGCTGAAGAGGCTCGCACCAATCACCCCTATCTCTGGCAGCCCGGCATGGGAATCATGTCTTTGATCATTGCCTTTGAATATGCTTTTTATCTTACAAGGAGATTTTCGGGAATGTCAAGCGATTTTTTAAAGACTATGCGCCAACCCCCATAATAAGCGGGAAATGAAGCACACAAGATGCCTGGGCATGCAAAGCATTTGCTTTGATGTCTGCTTAGTTCACATCGCCTATGTACACACTCGCTTGAATACGGTCACGAATGATCTGCCCGAGCTTGCCAGGATACATACGAATGTCATCCAGCGCCTTCAGATCCACCCACTCAATCCCGATCTGGTTAGGGTCCGGTACAGCTCCACCCTCAAGCTTCACGGCCGGGTCCTTCAGCTCGCATTCAAAATAAAACTCCACCTGATGATAATCTGAATCCCATTCTGCAAATTCATGGTTGCGACCGATATATTCACGGATATGGATAATATCCTTGACGATCACCTCGGCTCCCAGCTCCTCCAGACATTCGCGATACACAGCCGCAGATAGTGGCTCACTATGCTCCTGCCCGCCACCGGGGAACAGGTAAGCCTCCCCGAACTGATCACGATTCTTCGTAAGCAAGAGCTTGCCATCCTGCACGATGACAGCCTTGCAGGAATTACGAATTGGCTTCATCTATACTCCCCCCAATCATGTTTGCTCCTGAATCGCTCATGACTTGCTCTATTCTTTGACTAGCTCATGCTTCTGACTGATCCTGACTACTCTTGCACTTGGCTGTTCTTGGCTACTCTTGGCTGCACTTGGCTGCTCTTGCAGAGTCTTGACCAACTCTATCAGCCTATCAAGTGCTACAGTACCTCTTCGATTCCCGCACGAATGCTCTCGATAGAGGACACAGGCTCAAAGCGCTTGACGACACGCCCCTCGGCATCGATCAGGAATTTGGTGAAATTCCATTTAATCGCATTGCCATGCAGCCACTCCGGAGCCTTGTCGGCCACCATCAGCTTCAGCAGCTTCGCATTGATATCCTCTTCATCGAAGCCCTCAAAGGCAATCGCTTTGCGCAAATAATCGTACAACGGATGGGCGTCCTCCCCATTCACATCAATCTTGGAGAACATCGGGAATTTAACGCCATAGTTAATCTGGCAAAAAGCTTCTGCATCCTGACTGCTGCCCGGCTCCTGCTCGGCAAACTGATTGCAAGGAAAACCGATGACCTGCAAGCCACGCTCACGGTATTCATCGAATAGCTTCTGCATATCATCGAATTGCGGTGTATATTTACATTTGCTTGCCGTGTTCACAATAAGTACAGGTCTTCCTTCATATTGATATAGCGGAAAGCGCTCACCATTGGTCTTCGTTACATTAAAATCATAAATAGTCGCCATGTTGTCCATTACTCCTCGCTTTGCTCAGCATTCGTAAGATGCCTAAGATATAAAATTACGGTGACGCTTGCCATACCTGAAAATTATAACGGGTACATCTGCATAAGGAAAGCTGTCTAGTGCGGTGCATCCTTCACGAATAAAGCCATAGCGATCAGATCCGCATAGCTGCCATCCTCCAGCCTGATTTCGTGACGAAGCACCCCCTCCTCCATGAACCCAAGTGATCTGTACAACTGGATCGCCGCCTGATTATGCTCGAACACCTCCAGCTTCAGCTTGGCAATGTGCTTATGTTCCTTCGTCCAATCGATCAGCACTTCCATCAGCGCACGTCCAATACCACTTCCGCGATAATCCTGCTGGGTGCTAACACTGAAGCTTCCCGTGTGGGCAATTCTAGCTTTCTGTCCACCATGAAAGGACAGAAAGCCCACAAGCTGCTCTTCATGCTCCGCCAGCAGAATAAGATGATTCTCCTTGTGCTGGGTCTCTTCGATCCACATTCGCTCCTGCTCGGCCGTAATTGTGAATTCTTCAGGTGTTGTTAGTAAATACGGCTCTGAGCGAATAATGGTCTGATTGTATGTCAGGACTCGTTCAGCGTCGACGCCTGCGGCAGGACGAATGATGATATGTCGTCCCGCCTTGTCTACCAAGTGACGTATACACGAATGGCTCATTCCTATGCATGCCTCCTATTCCAGCACATATTCCCTGCACATGATCTTAGATCAGCTCGTTCTTATGAGCTTCAACATAATCATAGAGATACACAAATAGCTCATGATCGGTATACACGTATAGCTGGTGCACTATATCGGCGATGAATTCGATGTCAATGCCTTGACCTCATCGATCCATTGGTGATCAGCATCTGCCAGAATTGTAGTCCAGCCTATAGCCTTGGCCATCGCCAGATTCTGCTCAGCATCATCTACGAATACAATCGGCTGCGAGCCAGATAATTGCTCTTGGACATGCTGGAATATATTCGCATCAGGCTTCGAGCAGCCCACGATACTGGAAATTGTCATGGAAGTTATATAGTGCCTAATCGGCTCCAATACCGGAATAATCCACTCTGCCCGATGATTACTGAGCAAGTGGATCTGGAAGCTCTCGCTCCATTCCTTTACTTTATCCCATGCAGGGAGGGGGTGAAGATGCTTGGTAACATGGACATTGCTCAATACTACATTTTCGTTGGGGGACTGCTTCTGGAGCCAGGCCCAGAACTCCTCTTCGCGGATCGTGCCATCCCACAGTTGCTGGCGAATTTGATCCTTATAGTGGCCTCGTAGCGTACTATATGGTACTTTGATTAGCTCTGCTGCCTCTTCCCAGAATACAGGCGTGATATTGGCTAGCAGCACTCCTCCAACATCCAGTACTAAATGTGGTTTTTCAGTATGCATATGTCCCTCCATCTCGTTAAAATCCTAATGAATAACATATTGTCCCGACTCTAGCACGCTGCCAGAGGCTTGAATGATTAAGCAGAATTAAAGAATGAGCTTCAGGAAGCTGTCCCGCTATCCGCTAAGGCTGATAAGGCGGCGGCTCCATGACCTTGTATTGGTCATCCATCATCTGCACCGTGTATTGAAATAGATGGTTGCTATTCTCGGCTTCTCTCACTTCAAATTGTGTTCCATCTGCATTCTTAAACGTTAGGGTATATCGGTAAGCTTGGTCACCAATGACTTCTTTCTCAACAATCTCACTTAGCTCAATGCTGCCTGGGAGCACTGCGTTCAAATAATTTTTGAATACCTGTTCCTTGTCATCCCTTACTCCTTCTTCCGAGAAACCGGACAAACAATCATAATCCCCACCATAGAGCTTCACCAGTTCTTTTGCATCCCGGTCACGAATCGCGGCTGCATAGCGGATAATCACGTCATCCGCGACCTCCTCTTGCTTGCCCATAGGGTCATGAACCTGTTCAGGGGTGTCCACATTACCAGCATTGCACCCTGTTCCAACGAGCAGAATCATTAGCAGTAACACAGTCAACAACCTCGTATTGTTCATATGTGCCAAATCCCTTCTCTCTGTTACAGTCTATACTTACCAAAGACCTTCCCTATTTAATCTTTGGAAGCTCGTAAAAATACAATAAATCGAGTGTATATTAAATTCTATACTACTTGTATGAGATTCGAGAATTTTTTTCTTCGGTTAAGAGTGCCTCTTTCGTCTATGTGTCCTGTACTATCTAGTGAACCAGTTGATTGTCTAGGCATTTACATTCCGTGAACTGGCAATTATAATAGGACTATCAAAAGAGCTGGCACTACATGTGTGAACAAAGCGATTAAAGGATGTTTCTTTCCTTTAATCGCTTTTTTTGTGTGAATTCAGTTGTAAATGGAGGTTATTGTCTGTGAAGAAAAGAATGTACGAATTGCTCATGCTGCTGGTCGGGGCATTCCTATTTGCCCTCGCTGTCAATTTATTCGTTATACCGAACGATTACGGTGAAGGCGGCGTAACAGGGATCACCATCATTTTATATTATCTCCTCGGATGGTCTCCCGCCATTGTCAGTATCATTCTGAACGGGATTTTGTTAATTGTCGGCTATAGACTACTGGATAAGAAAACGACACTATATACGATTATCGCAGTGGGCTTTAACTCCTTGTTCCTGTATCTGACCGAGCATTGGGAGATTTCATCGAGCGAGGCATTCATTAATGCTATTTTTGCAGGGCTGTTGGCCGGGGGCGGCATCGGACTGATCATCCGGGTGGGCGGTACAACCGCAGGGACGACCATCCTTGCGCGCCTAGCCAACAAATACTGGGACTGGAATATTAGCTACGCCTTGTTATTCTTCGATCTGATCGTTGCTGGCTTCTCTGTCTTCGTCATCGGGATCGAGAAGACCATGATTACCGTCGTCATTCTTTATGTAGGGACGAAGGTTATGGATTTCATCGTAGAAGGATTGAACCCAAAAAAAGCAGTCACAATTATATCCACCCAGCATGACCACATTGCGGCGCAGGTAACGAAGCTCATGGACCGGGGAGTAACAGTGCTGCGCGGCTCTGGCTATTACACGGGTCAGGACAAGGAAGTACTGTATATCGTCATAAGCAAGCAGGAAGTGTCCATGCTGAAGAAAATTGTGCGGGCAGAGGACAAGAACGCCTTTGTCACCATCCATGATGTGCGTGATGTTTTTGGTGAAGGCTTCATCGATATCTCGAAGTGATTGTTAGAGTGTACCAGTACCAACCTCTTCAAATAATAGGATCGCGGTCTGTCCATGAGGTACGAACATACCCGAGCTTCATGCCGACATGCTCCATATTCCGGTGGCTTTGGGACAGATACGCACATTGTCCGACCACGAGCCCGCAATTCGTCGCGTAGGCCTCCGTTATCCTCCTGATCAGTAGCAGCCGATGCAGTCCACGCTGCCTGAATTCGGGAAGGGTTGCCGCGAAGGTCAGAGAGGCCTTGCGATCCTTGATATACATCACTGCGGCCGCAGCTGGTCGATCATCCACATAGGCTATGTAGAATTTCCAGCCTGGGCGATGGAGCAGCACCTCATTGTTGCGGGTTACATAAGGAATGCCGTCATCCGATAATCCCGTGCCTCTGCAGTGAATAGTAGCATACAGCTCCATTTGCCCCTCCTCCACCTCCTCAAGGCGGACCTGCTCTGAAGGATTCAGGATGTGCTGAGGCTCCATGATGAGGGAGCAGTGATGGCCTGATGGATACAGGCCCAGCTTCGACAAGTGCCTCATCAGTCGCTCGTCAGCCTGTTCCGGAATAATCTCCAGCTGAGGCTTGCGTCCTCTCTCGCGATAGAATTCTAATATCGGCTCAATATGCTCAATATCTGCGCTCGTTAATCCCTTTACCGTATTAAAAGAAGGCCAGGGCATAGTCCTGCTATAGTAACAGACCGCATGTCCGAACCTCTGCTGCTTGATTCCCTCCGGGTTCCCCTCCCTCTGCTGTATAGCAAGCATGCGATCTGTCATGTAATCGATCTCCGCACGTTCGATCTCCTGTACTAATGACAGGGACGGAAGCAATCCGCTGCGCTGATTCACTTTACATCACCTTCCCTTGTAAAAATGTCCTTAATCGCCCGTCATTCCAATGGCTCATCTCTAGCAGACGCAGATATGGATTCCCCTGCAGACCAAGCAGCTCGCCGAAGGCCGGCTCTGTCTTCAAGCCCTGTCTCTTCAGCTCCCGAACCCTCTCTCGGTATGGGCTTCCGAGCAGCGTCAAGATTTTATGCTCAACCAACATGTGCCGATAGCCATTTTGCTCTACGGTCGGGATTGGCTGGCCGAACACTTCAACCCACTGCCCTTCCTCCTGAAAGGAAATCACGATTCGCTGAATACCTTGCACCGTGCGAATAGCTTGCCGAAACCCGGGTTGTCTTCTGTAAGCCTGCATGATCGCCGAGCAAGCCTCCATGTCGTGAGCCTCACAAATAATATCCAGATCACTATCCGTCAGATCAATATCAATCGGTATAGTCCCTACGAGCAGTGGCCTGAGGCCTGCCAATCGCTCCATGATTCCCAATCGCTTCAGAATATCATAGCAACGCCTCTGCCTGGGATTGCCTTCCTGCAAATAGTCTACGTTCCTGAAATCCTCGCTGTAGGGAAGCCCTATCATGAGCCCGGACCTCCTCTTAGCTGGGATAGATTATCCAATCGGCTGCGAATCTCCAGAACTTTACTTGGATAACCTAGCTGACCGGATAATTCCGCTATGGCCTCGACAGCTGCATCGCGTGCTTGCCTGCATTCAATCATTACACTCATCCCTTCTTCCGCTCTGACTTGCGCTCACGTTCGTCAACCTTTAAACTTAGCGCCGATATTAATAGCATTGAAGTCCAACAACGCCACCATATTTTCTAGTAACGCACCAGAAGGCCTCTCATATCTGAAGGTATATCCACCCCCGCCTCCTGTCAAATGGAGCCTGTTCAGGTTGAATACCTCCCCCTACAGGCCTATCAATTCAATTACCAGCCCCGGGTGGCTGCCACTGCTGTCTGTACTCACTGGGGTACATCCCTGTTTTGTTCTTGAAGATACGGCTGAAGTAATGCGGATCACTGTAGCCGACTGACTTGCCTATATGCTTGATATCCATATCATCACAGGTCACGAGCATCCGCTTGGCCTCATTCAGCCGCAAGCCAGTCAAATACTTGAGAGGCGTCTCGCCTGTCACCTTCTTGAAGCATTTCCCAAGATAGTCCACCGAGAAATGCAGCTGCCCCGCCATATCCTGCAACGTAATCTCATGCATGTAGTTCTGCTTCAGGTACAGCTTGATGGCCTCGGCGATATCCTCAGCCTGAAGCTGATCCTCGGTCACCGTGCTTACCATGGCAAGCGAATCATTCACACGGCCCAGCTTGATCTCAAGTGAATGCAGCAAGGCACGAAGCTGTTCCTCCGTTAAAGGCTTGAGTAAATAATCTTCAACCTTGTAGGTGATTGCCTGTCGTGCATATTCGAATTCATGATGACCGCTCAGAATGACAATTTTGACATGAGGATAGGCAAAATACAGATGCTTCGCCAGCTCCAGCCCATTCATGACTGGCATCTGGATATCCGTTATGACAAGATCGGGTACGGCCTGCTCCATCAGCTTCAATGCCTCCTGCCCGTTCCTGGCTTCGCCAATGATCTCGAAGCGGGAATCCATTTCGCGGAACTTACGGGACACATTGCGACGGATGAGCGCTTCATCCTCCACAATGATCGTTCTGTAGGCCATCGCCATCGTTAACCGACTCCTTTCGAATAGAACCAGAGATTGCAATTCTCACCCCGCCAGAAGGTAGATTCGTGATATGCATATCTGCCGCATCGCCGTACCATAATTTTAGCCGAATCCATATGTTCTTCATGCCCATCCCGTTAATGCGCATATTGGGCATACGCTGCCAATCCTGTGAGGATTCAATATAATCCTCCATAGCCTTCAGTGCCTCTGGCTCCATACCAGGGCCATTATCCTCGACAGTAATGTTCCATATATTGTTCGCCAAATCCTGCTCGCCCACGATTCGGACACGCCAGGGAGGCGTATCACGTAGCCCGTATTTCATGGTATTCTCCAGCAGCGGCTGGATCAGGAGCATGGGAACCTGATTATTCTTCATGTCGTCTGGAATGCTAAATTCATACTGCAGATCGTCCTCAAAGCGGATCTTCATACACTCCAGGTAGCGCTCACAATACTCCAGCTCCTCTGATAAAGGGACTCCGTTTTTGCTGGACCCCGAAATATATCGAAGCATCGCTGTAATATGCCCGCAAAAGGCTACAATCTCGGCGTTCATCCCCTCCTCTGCCATGATGCTAATGTTAGCGATGTTGTTATACAGGAAATGAGGATTCATCTGGGATTGCAGCGCCAGCAGTCGAGCCTCGGCTTCTTCGGTTTTGAGTGCCAGCAAATCCTGGAAGGACTGTACCAGCTGCTGATTAAGCTTGAAGAACGTATCGTTCAGCTCATCTAGCTCGCGGATCGCCCCAGGGTGCTCCAGCTTCGGCAGTTGGCCTGGTTTCTGTCCCGTCTTCAGAGCTTGCGCATCCGTAGTCCGTATCAGCTGTTGGAGTCGGTGTAGCGGAAGCGTCACACGCTTGGATATAAGATAAGATATCAGCAGGATACATGTGAGTGTAGCGAGCGTCGCTCCAATCACCAGCAGCGTGACCTGATTCAAGCCAGCGAAGAGTGATCGCTGCGATTGTGTCACGATAATGGTCCATCCGGTCTCTGGTGATACGGCATAGGTCATCATTTGCTTCGCGGTGCCTCCAAATTCAGCCACCTCATGCATCGTCTCGGGGGAGAAATGCCTGCTATGGATTAAGCTCTCATAATAGTCCCCGATAGCGGACCATTGCCCTGACTCGGAAGGGAAGGGATACAATACGGCATCCTGTTCATCCAGCACATAGATGGAGACCTCCTTGTTATCCGCTACCAGCTCATGAGGATATCGGAACACCGTTGCTGCATCCTGCAAAATCTCCACCACACCCTGGCTGACATAATTTCCGTCCTTATATACTCGGGTGAGTGACAGATAACGATGCTCAGAGGGGCCAGATGCCGTGGGGACTGGCAACGAGCCACCCTGCAGCATTTGTAGCACACGCCACCCATTACGTCTCCAGGTCTCCTCATACCAGGGCCTCTGTGTCAGGTCAACAACCCGCTGGCCATTGAATGCCCCGGCGCCCAGCATTTTACCGTTGCTATCATAGATATTGGCCTGCTGTGCTGTGTTCGAGCTGCTGATAATGGCCAGTATGACGTCAATCAGTGTGGTATTGTCCTTATAGAACAACGGGTCTACAGCAGCACGCTTCTGCTCATCCTCCGCCAGAGACAAATAATGACTGAAATGCTCCTTGACCAGATTGGAATACACAATGTTCATCGAAAGGTTGTTCATTTTGATAATTTCCTGATCCAGATTGCTCACAATGGATGTGACCAATTGCTTCTGCTGATCAGCACTGCGACTGCGGATGTCATTTGCCAAAAATACATACAACAGACTGGCCACCAGGAGTGAGAAGATAATGAATACGACCGAGTAGTAGGTAAAAAGACTTTGCTGCAGCGTTCTAAAACGATATCGCACGATGCTTTCACCTCACCAAATAATCCGCTCTCCCCGCTTCCACACGAAAATGTCCACCTCAACAGAACGCTTTTGTCTATTGAGTGACATTCACTTTCAAAGTAAAGTTATGCACATAAGAATACGCTTACATTTCCGATTCTGCAAGCGATCACAAGCATATTTTAGGGGAGGATCACTCATGAAAAAAAGAATTCTCGCTCCACTTGCAAGCTTGCTGCTGCTGTCCGGCCTGTTGCTGGGCGCATGTAGCTCATCGGGCAGCTCAGGCGGCTCCGACAAAGTAACCTTGACCTTTGGGACCAGCCAGACGGGTATCCCTCGTACAGGTATTATGCAGGAAATGGCCAAGCAATACGAGCAAGAGACTGGCGTTAGAATCGACTTTCAGGTCGTTCCGGATGCCCAGTGGCGTGACCTCATCAAGGTGAAGCTGGCCTCGGGAGAGGCTCCAGATATTTTCAACGTAGACGTAGACCCGCTCAGCATGCCTGCCAATGTGCGACCTGAGGAGAATGCCATTGACTTGACGAATGAGGAATTCACTTCTCGCATGTCTAAGGAGATTCTGCCGACTGTTAGCCACAAGGATAAAGTATACGGCGTCTCCTTCGCACCGTCCAAAATCTGGTATGTCTACTATAACAAACGCATCTTCAATGAGCTTGGTATCGAGCCTCCAACCAATTATGCCGAATTCAAGGATATCAGTCAGAAGATTATGGATAAGGGCATTACCCCATTCTATCAGGCTCCAGCCAGCGGTTGGTACCAAGTGCTGCCATTGTTCGAGACGGGACCCAACTATGAGAAGCTCGCACCCGGGACCTATGACAAGCTGAACAATAACGAGATGAAGATTGAGGAACTGACACAACTGAGAACGGTGCTGGAGCAATTGAATGAGTTCGCGGAGCTCGGGTATTTTGGCAAGGACTTCTTGTCCAACACGGTAGAAGCTGGGATCGAAGCATTCGGTCAGGAGAAAGCGGCCATGCTGCTACGGGTTCCGGGTACAGAGAAGGAAGTATCCGATGCATACCCTGCCATGAAGGACAATATGGGATTCTTCGTCATGCCTTGGGGAGACAATCAGACGATTGGAGTTAACCCGGGGGGCTCAGCCGCCATGTTCGCCAACAAAAACAGCAAGCATCCCGAAGAGGTGCTGAAGTTCTTCCGCTGGATTACACAGCATGACAATCTGCAAAAGGTATTTGACGGGGGCGAGGGTAACCTGACGATCTGCTGGCCAGAAATCGAACCCAAGCTGACTCCTGACTATATCGAGTATGAGAAAGCACATGAGAAAGGTACTGTTATGCAGGCTGCTGTCAAGTACATTGATCCGCAATGGATGGATATTGGCAAGGACATCTCAGGAATGTTCGCAGGTGCGATGACGCCGGAGCAGATTCTACAGAATATTGATAAACGCCGGGCAGAGCAAGCCAAGGTGCTGAAGGATGAGGCGTGGCAATAAGCCGCGCACTCCGCCGCACGCATGCCTGCTCACGGCAGGAAGGAAAGTGTGACCTGATATGAACCCTAACAAAATCTATCCATGGTACTTCTCTTCCGGGGCGATTGTGTTATATGCACTCTTCATCGTCGCTCCTGCTGTGCTGGGAATCTATTATTCCTTCACAGACTGGAATAGCTACAGCCCGGACAAGAACTTTATCGGTCTTGAGCATTTCCGCACCATTCTGGCAGGCGATCCGACCTACCTCTTATTCATTAAGAATACGGTGCTGTTCACGCTAGTGACCTCCATCGCAAAGACAATCATGGGCCTGCTCCTCGCTCTGCTGCTCGTCAGCGGAGTGAAGGCGGCCAGCCTGCACCGAATGATTATCTTCTCGCCGCAGGTGCTCTCATTCCTGATTATTGGTCTGGTCTTCAAGAGCCTGCTGGACCCCAATAACGGCTTCGTCAATATCACCCTGCGCTCGATCGGTCTGGATGCGCTAGCACAGAATTGGCTGGGCTCACTCACCTGGGCGATGCCATCCATCATGGCTGTGGACACCTGGAAGGGGATGGGCTACATCATGGTGCTGTTCATTGCTGGCCTCCTCGCCATTCCACGGGATTATTACGAAGCAGCTGCGATCGATGGTGCCGGCTTCTGGCAACGGCTGTTCCGCATCACGCTCCCTATGCTGATGCCTACCATTACGATTGCAACCGTGCTGAACATTACGTACGGACTGCGAGTATTTGACGCTGTCTATGTGCTGACCAACGGAGGGCCAGGGAACGCAACGGATGTCATCAACACCGCTGTCTACTCTTCCTTTGCCAAAGGATACTGGGGTCTGGGTAGTGCGCTGTCTACCATCCTGTTCCTCATTATGGCCATCATCTCCGTGTTCATTATCCGCTTGATGAGCAGAAAGGTGGAATTGTAGATGCAATGGCGCAAAAAGCTCACCTCCATCGGACTCAATGCGCTCGCCTGGATTCTGAGCCTGATCGTGCTCATTCCCTTCGTGGTCATTGTGCTGAATTCATTCAAGTCGGACGCTGAGGCGAAGGTGCTGAAGCTAAGCTTGCCTGAAAAATTTATATTCGAGAATTATCAGATTGTCTATGAGCAAGGGCATTTGGGCAAATCCTTCTTGAACAGTCTGCTGCATGCGACCTCATCCTCCTTGCTGCTGGTATTCGTCGTAGCGTTCTCGGCCTTTACACTCTCGCGTAATCACTCCAGGCTCAGCAATTTTCTGTACTTTTTTCTGATTCTCGGCATTACCCTGCCGCTGAATTACATTCCACTCATGGAGGTCATGAAGACGCTTGGCATGATCAATTCCCATCTGGGCATGATCCTGCTCTACACAGCTATGGGCATCCCGATCTCGCTGTTCATCACGTATGCATTCGTGTCAGGCATCCCCAAGGAGCTGGATGAGGCTGCGATTATGGATGGCTGCAACGGCATCAAGCTATTCTGGAAAATCATTATGCCGCTGCTAGGCTCCGTACTGGTGACTGTCTTTGTCCTTAACTTCCTGAGTGTGTGGAATGAGTTCACCGCTCCGCTGTATATGCTCAATACGGTCGATATGTGGCCGATGACGCTGGCTGTGTACAATTTCTTCGGGCAATTCAGTGCGCAGTGGAACCTGGTCAGTGCAGATATCGTGCTTACGTCTCTGCCTGTACTGCTCGTATTTCTGCTGGGACAGAAGTACATTGTGGGCGGGCTTACCTCAGGGGCTGTTAAGGGATAAATCCATAATAGTGTACGGTTGGCGTGTAGTGATGTAGTGGTGAGTAGTCGCATAGTTTAGTGTTGAGACAATGAGGTAGTGAGAAATGAGGCGATAAGGCAGCGGAGCAGAGGCGCTCCGAGAACGAACCCTTCCTCCGATCGCTGTTGTCCCGAATCACATGACGAAATCACTATTTTGCAGCAATTTCTCTATTATAGAATCAAAGGTCGAGAACGGATTGGACACCTTCCTCCGTTCTCGACCTTCTGTGTCAGGATTGACAATCCTCTTCTTTTCTACATAAGGAAATTTCGTTATCCCTACCCTGTAATGTGTGGTACCAATCCATTGTTGGCAATAACGTCCTTGTACCAATAGAAGCTCTTCTTGCGCTTGCGCTCCAGGGTTCCATTGCCTTCGTTATCCTGATCGACATAGATGAAGCCGTATCGCTTCTCCATCTCGGAGGAAGAATAGCTGATCAGATCGATGATTCCCCAGCTGGTATAGCCCATTAGCTCTACTCCATCCAATATCGCTTCATGCATCTGCTCGATATGCGAACGGAAATAAGCAATCCGATAATCATCCTGAATGCTGCCGTCCTCTTCAATCTGATCATAGGCACCGATCCCGTTCTCCACAATGAACAAGGGCACCTGATAACGATTGTACAGGTCACATAGAGATAAGCGCAGGCCAACCGGATCAATCTGCCAGCCCCAATCATTCGTCTGCAGGTACGGATTTTTGACCCCGCCTGTGGTATTGCCACTTACCTTCTCCAAGCCCTCGCTATTGGCACTGGCTACCAGGGACATATAGTAGCTGAAGGAGATGAAGTCTACTGGATGGGTACGCAGAATTTCATCGTCTCCCTCCAGCTTGTCGATGACAATTCCACGCTCGCGGAAGAAGCGGTCCATATACCGCGGATAAGCTCCACGCACCTGTACATCGGTGAAGAAATAATTGAATTGATTGTTGCGATAGGCAGCCAGCACGTCCTGCGGATCACAGGTATGCGGGTACGTCAGCAGCCGAGTAAGCATGCAGCCGACCTGCGAGCCTGGAATCAGCTCATGGGCATACTTTACGGCCAGACTACTTGCTATGAATTGATGATGCAGCGCCTGGTATACAGCCTGTTCGACATTGTCGAAACGGTCCGGGACAATCCCACCGCTCGTGAATGGATGCCGTACAAGACTGTCGATCTCGTTAAAGGTGAGCCAATACTTGACCTTGCCCGAATAACGCTGGAACACAACTTTGCAGAAGTGAACGAAAAAATCCACTACGCGGCGATCCGTCCATCCACCATATTCATTGACGAGATGCATGGGCATTTCATAATGAGACAAGGTCACAAGCGGCTCAATTCCATACTTTCGCATTTCATCAATCACTTTGTCATAGTACACCAACCCGGCTTCATTCGGAGCAAGCTCGTCTCCCTTCGGAAAAATCCGTGTCCAGGCAATGGAGATACGAAGCGTCTTGAGCCCCATTTCTCCGAACAAAGCCATATCGTCAGGGTAGCGATGATAGAAGTCGATCCCTCTGCGCTTCGGATAATCTCTGTCAGATTCGTCCTCTATCGCCTGCTGAATCTGCTCTTCCGTGATGGCCTGATGCTTCTTATAGTCCTGCTTGCTGACATTTTTCTTGAAGATCGCAATATCCGCTGTGGATATTCCCTTTCCGTCTACATTCCAAGCTCCCTCGGCCTGATTGGCCGCAATTGCTCCTCCCCACAAGAAATCCTTTGGAAATGTTCTGGTGATCTCTGCCATGTCTGTCTCCTCCTTAAATATCTACATCTCTACTTCTATTTGTGCCAACTGAACCATTCTGTGAGCCGAGTCGCTCATTGTCTGCTGATGACGCGGTTAATATGAATGATCAGGTACATCGTTTCTTCGCTGGAAATATGGTAGCCGAATCTCGCCTCTATATAGCGCCGAATGGAATCAGCACACTGCTCCTCCTCCGGGTACTTGCTCATGATTTGCCCAAGTAGATCATGATCCTGGGACTCCAGCATCTTCTGCTCCAGCAGACGCTGAACAAAGAACTGCAAGTGAGTCAGAAATCGGGAGTAGTTAATACTCGTCGTATCCAGCTCAATGCCGAAATGAAGCTTGACGATATTCAGAATGTCCTTGACGGTATTTGTCATCAACAGCACCTGGTTCATGTTATCCTCGGTCTGCGACGCATTCACAAGATGGAAGGCAATATTGGCCGCCTCCTCCTCGGGAAGAGAGACACCAAGATGTTGTTCCATCAGTCTCAGAGCATGAAGTCCAATCCCGAACTCCTGTGGATAAAATTTCTTGATCTCCCACAGCATACGATTCTGCAAGGTCATACCTTCCTTGTACCGTTTGACCGCCATATACAGGTGATCCGTCAGGGACAGATATAAATGCTCGTTCAGTTCCCTAGATAAGGCTTGCTTGGCATAGGATATGATTTCGTCCGCCACGATCAGGTATTCCTTCGGCGTCTCCTTCATTAATGCAGTCAGATCGGAGGAAATACTTTCATTCTCAAGGACATATATTTTCTCGATTTCATGCTCCTGTATTTCATCCTCCGGCTTGCTTTTGAATCCGATGCCCTTCCCCATCACGATGACTTCCTTGTGGTCATCACGCCTCGCAAGCACAACACTCGAATTGAGAATCTTAATGACTTTCATATCCTATGACCTCTCACTTTCTAGGCTGATTTCTCCTGGTGTCAGAATGCTGTGATCAGGGGTTTGTCCGGCCCGATCTCATCCCCGGCTCCGTGTCCGAGCACCTCCAGGTAAGTGCCTGCATTCGTTATAATGACTGGCGTTGTCGTATCATAGCCAGCGGCCTCAATGGCATTCAGGTCGAACTCTATCAGTAGATCACCATGACGAATGGTATCGCCTTCCTGGACATGGACGTTGAAGTGCTCTCCCTTCAGCTTGACCGTATCCAGTCCTACGTGGATGAGCAGCTCTACTCCGTCTACAGACTTCAATCCGATGGAATGCTTGGTCTTGAAGACCGTCTCTACTGTACCGTCAAAAGGAGCTACCACTCTCCCCTGATGAGGCCTGATTGCCATCCCCTGTCCCATAGCTTGCTGGGCGAAGGCTTCATCCTGCACCTCACTCAGCGGTAACGCTATTCCTTCAATTGGTGCAAACACAACACTTCGAGACTTAATGTTCTTGCTCTGTACTTGGGACATCTCGGTTGCTGTTGTGACTCCTGAGGTGCGGGCAGGAGATCCGCTGGCGTTAGCAGACTGCTGCTCAGCTGCCGTTGCTGGAGCCTCATCCTTAAAGCCGATCACATATACTGCGATGAATGTTACCACGATGGATATTGCTGACGTAATCAACGCATTCACCAGATTCGAGCTATCTTCACTAATAAACATCGGCAAGGATGCCAGTCCAGGTCCAACCGCCGCGAAGGCTTTCAAATTCACCAATCCCGCGTATAATCCAGCCACAGCCGCGCCGATCATACTGGCGAATAATGTCTTCTTGAGCCGTAAATGCACCCCATACAAAGCGGGCTCAGTAATACCGAACAAGCCGGAGATGCCTGCTGGCAGAGCAATTTGCTTCAGCTTAGGGTCCTTAGTCTTGACTGTAACCGCCATAGCTCCCGCACCAAGTGCCATATTAGAGCATAGCATGGCAATGAGCACAAGCGTCTCATAACCTGGCGAAGCAATAGCTGCAAAGATAATCGGGTAGAGCACCTTGTGCATACCGAACATTACGATGATTGGCATCAATACGGACAAAATGACTACCGTGAGCCAACCGATTCGTTCCTGAATCCATACGACGCCCGCGGATAAGCCAGTGCCTGCATAGTTGCCAAGTGGTCCCAACACAATCAGAGCAATTGGCGCTACAATGACGATTGTGATCAGCGGCTTCAGGAATATCTTCACAGGTCCTGGCGAGATCTTGTCGGCAAATCGTTCAACATAGGACATGAACCAGACGGTCAATATGATTGGAATGACCGAGGTCGAGTAAGTGACGGACGGGACTGGTAATCCCATGAAAGATACAGGCGCGTCCCCCCCTAACATGCTGATCAGATTCGGATGTAGCAGCACGCCACCAAGAGCTACAGCTACAAACGGATTGGCCTTGAACTTCTGCGCACTTGTAAAGGCTAGTAGTACCGGCAGGAAATAGAAGGCTGAGTCAGCGATTAGGCTTAGAATAAGATACGTCTGACTTTCCTTGGACATCACGCCAGTCACCGTCAACAACAACAGCAATGCCTTCAGCATCCCCGAAGCTGCAATCGCTGGAATAATAGGCTGGAATATCCCAGCAATCATGCTCGCAAAGCTGTTGAATAATCCTTTGAGGCTGCGATCCGACTCGTTCGCCTCCTGCGAGGGTGCATCTGGATTCAAGTCCAGCATCTTTATTAATTCATTATAGACGTAACCAACATCGTTCCCTACAATCACTTGATATTGTCCGCCACTATTGACCGCACCCATGATACCTTCCAGTGCCTTGATCTCCTCTGTCTTTGCCAGCTCCGGCTGGCGAAGATTCATGCGTAGACGAGTAGAGCAATGGATAACGTTGCTGATATTGCCTTGTCCGCCCACCTTGTCGAGTATGGCGCGGGCTGTCTCTTTATAATTCATGCTTCAACACTCACTTTCCGGAAAATAGGGAATAAAAAAAGACCTAAAAAGGGTAGGAACATAAAAATGCTCACTACCCAATTCAGGTCTTGCCTGCCGAACAGTAACACGCCCAGATTGGATATGATTTATGCAATGCACAGCTCTGTGCATTAAATTATATATGCTTAATTACCTTTACTTACTTCAGCTGATTAACTTGCTATAGCTTACATAGATCATATGCGTACGCGTGTAGCCTATGATCCTTTACCTCGCGAAAGATCATTGTCATACAATGTCCCGGGTACTCTCGCAAAATAAAACGTTTACACGAACCAATATATCATTGCTTTCTTGAAAATGCAAGTATTTGAGACAAGGAATTGCTGTTCCCGCTATACAGTGGCCACCTATCTAAGATAACCGCCATTATTAATATCGAAAGTGGCTCCGGTATAGTGCCGTGATTTGTCCGATAGTAAAAAAGTCACTGTATCGGCTACACTCTCTGGGCGTAAAGGCTGTTTAATCAGCTGGTGATTTAAATATTCTTCCTTTCTCCAACCCGGGATATCCTCCATCATGCTAGTATCTACCATCGTTGGGGCTACCGCATTCACCCGGATATATGGGGCAAAGTTCATAGCACAGCTCTTGGTTAGCCCTAGAATGGCTGCTTTGGACATCCCGTAGACTGCATCTGAGCTTCCTTCCAACCCGGATACAGAGGACATATTGACGATATTTCCCTGACGCTGCTGCTGTAACAGCATTTCACCAAAGCCACGTGAGACATACACGCTCCCCATGATATTTACGTTAATTACCTTAACCATTTCATCAGGCGTGTAGCTCAATAATGACTTTCCCAAGTAAATGCCTGCATTATTCACCAAGCCGTTCACATCGGGGTGCTTCTCCTTTATGTAAGCAAAGAAGGAGCTCACTTCCTCGTATTGGCTGATATCCAGCCTATACGTTGATAACTGCTCCGTCTTTGCATCGGCCTGAAGCTTGGTTAGTGCACCTTCATTTATGTCGCAAGCGATTACTGCCGCACCCTCTTGGAGGCACTGCAAGGTGATGGCTTTTCCTATTCCCGAGCCGCTGCCGGTAACAATAACCTTCATATGATTTAGCATGACTGTTTCTCCTTTAATAAGTAGCATATTCCTAGTGGATCATTCCTGAGCGGTAGAGTGGATTATTATTCTGTAAATGGACGATCAAGAAGAATGAGTTCATTGGACTCGGGACGTAGCTCGATTCGACCTCCCAGAGGCAAGATCAGCTTCGGGTCCGTGTGACCAAAATCAAGATCCACCACAATCGGTAGATGACCAGCCCCGAATTCATGCTTGATCACACTTACAATCGTTTCATTCAGTCGCTCTTTCTCTTCCTCCGTGTAATCCTTGGCTCTGCCAAACATTACCCCTTTTATTTTGGTGAATATCCCCTGCATTCCGTAGTTACGGAGCATATAGCCCACTTGGTCTGGTGAAGGCTTCTCTTCCGAAGTTTCAAAAAATAATATCTTATCCTGCCAGAACGATTCGTCAGGCCAAAATTCGGTGGCTTTCATGAATTCGAGCACTTCAATGCAGCCCCCCCATAGCGTGCCTTGCTGTGCGGAATCCCCCTGTAAAAAAGACCAACCTTTCTCATTGTTATGGAACTCCTTGCACTCCCCAAGTGTCTCAAGTCTGCTCCAGTTCTGATATCCATTTGTCCATTGGGGATACGGGGCGTAGTGATACGGAAAATCATCCGAGAAGAGCATAGCCCTTAGATGCTCGAGATGTTCAGAGGGAAGATTCCTGAGCTGAGCGATTCCAGCCATAATGGATGGACCATAAAAAGTAACCATTCCTAGTTGATTGATATACGCCAAAAAGGTGGTTGCATCTGAAAAACCCATGATAAACTTCGGGTTATTCATGATGGCCTCCTTATCTAAATAAGGCAAAATCCTTATGGACTCATATCCGCCAATAGAGGTTATTACACCATCAATTGTCTCATCGCGAAAACATTGGTTAATGTCCTCCGCACGTAACTGTGGATGTCGATACAGATCATCAGGAGACATTCTTGCCGTCGGCATTTCAACAATTTCAAGCCCCATAAGTTCTTGGAGATTTTTGAGTCCCAGCTCATAAATATCTGGAAATAGATGAGGTAGACCATTTGACGGCGATATGATGGCAATTCTCGAACCAGGCATAATTCTTTTAGGTTTCAGCACACTATTCCCTCCCATTTAGTTCCCATTGTATCAAAGAAGATTAGGAAATATTATCCTACATCAAACGAAAACGATCAAATTTGACATTCACCATTTCTGTACCAGTACAGATGGTGCAAAAAGCAATAGTTATCTAGAAAGAAATTCATTTATTATAATGACGTACAGTAAATCGTCTTCCGTCAGCGGAACCTGCACAAAGGAGAATAGCATGTTGATAAAAGAAGAAACAAAATCATATCTAAAAAGACTAGGAATCACAGATATAGAACCGCCTTCGTTTTCTTACCTGTGCAAATTGCATCAGGCACATATAGAGAACATTTCCTGGCAGACGCTAGATATCATCACTGGCAGGCCGATGCCAATTGATCTTCAGTCTTCCGTTCACCTAATGACCGGGGGAAGAAGCGGATACTGCTTTCATTTGAACGGGGCTTTTGGCGAGCTTCTACGCACTCTCGGCTATAATGTCTCATGGCATAGAGCAGGCGTCCAGCCTTTTGGACAGGAACCAAGAATTAATTCCTTCCATCTCGGTCTGACCGTAGCCCTCATGACAGAACAACAGGAGGAGAAGCTATGGATTGCTGACGTTGGACTTGGAGATATGCCGTATAGGCCTCTTCCTGTCCGTTCCGGTAGTTATACGCAGGGCCCCTTCCAATATCAGGTTGTCCCTTCCACAATTGATCCGAGCGGATGGAGAATGGTTCATGATCCTCTGGGCTCATCTGTTGGTGTGGATTACGAGCGTGAAGGACTCCAAAGTATTGAGGAGTTTGTGCCCAAGCATGAAATATACAGTCTCTCTCCGGATTCTCCCTGGATCAATTTATTTCTGGTTCGTAACAGACACGCTCAAGGGAGCAATGAATTAAGAGGGTGCATCTGGAAAAAACGGGAGGGTGCACATATTGAGAAAACAGAGATAGTGACTAAATCAAAATGGCTGGAGGTGCTCGGCGATGTGTTTCATGAGAAGCTGATTCATTATAGCTCCATGGAGCGGGATGAGCTATGGAAGCGGGTTTGGTATTTGCATGAGCAATGGAAAAGAGATCAGAAAGAGGTATAAACTTGTGTTCAGGCATAATCTTCTAGATTACATGTCGATTTTATGTGTCGATCTTCTTAGCCAAAATATATCTGAGCGTGTATTCCTTAGTACGGTTGCCCTCATAGCTTAGTGTCTCGCGGCTGGTTCCTGTGTCCAGGATATGCAGGTCAGCGAAGTGCTCTTCCAAATCCTTTTCACTAAAAAAATGAGCGTACTTCCCATCTGTATATTCGTATGTATTCTTCTCCAACTGCCTACCAACGCCATAATGCTTATCCTCATCGGAAAAGCACGTGAAATATAGCATGCCACCATCTCTAGCATAATCAATGCAGCGTGCAATAAGCTGTCGCCGCTCAGGCTCCAAAAACAAGTGCAGTACATCATAGCAATAGATGGCATCAAACTGCTGTGGAGTTGTGACAGGTTCCAGTACAGAGCCCTGAATGTAATCACTGGCTGTGTCCCACTGACGGGCAAGCTGAACAGCCTCAGCTGATCGTTCTATACCTGTGACCTGAAAATGGGCAGATAAGGCCTTGCTGTTCCTGCCATAGCCCGCCCCCGGAACCAGAACCCGCTGAACACTATTCTCCTTGAATAGCTTGATCGCATGAAATACCGTAGGGCTGGGCTCGGTTCCCCAGATCATACCTGACTGTGTGAAGCGATTATTCCAATATGATTCCATCCGAATCTCTCCTAGTCTCAGGTGCCTCAGCGCACCACACCTGCGATGATCTCTTACATATAGAAGGTACATAATATAACTGATCTGCTGGAAGGCCAAGTAAGACCTCTAACACTTCTTCATTATATCTTATTGAAAGGTATAAAACAGGACCAGACATAAAGTCTGGCCCTGGATACCTACCATAAATACTTGGTTTCCATAGTTAGCTTCTATTGAATAAGTTCGGATTTCTGAAGCAAATTCTGAAGCAGCTGCGCTACTTCTGCACGAGTAATCTGGCCCTTAGGTGCAAGCGTGGAAGCTGAACGGCCCTTGGCAATATTGTGCGACAGATTGGCAGCAATATGCGCCCTTGCATAGCCCGCTATGGAGGACTGATCCTCGAACGATGCCAGTTCAGCTTCTATTTGCTTCTTCGATGCTGTCGTCTGAATACCTGTGAGAATCATCGCTTTGGAGATGATCGTCATCGCTTGCTCACGAGTAATATGATCCTGCGGAGCAAATCGACCATCCTCATATCCTTCGATCAGTTGATATTCACGTGCGGTCTGAACGTATCCCGCGAACCATTGGGAAGCCTGCACATCTGTAAAGGTTGTATCCCCTTTGCCTGGAGTCAGTCCCAGTGCCCTGACCACCATTGCCGCAAATTCTGCCCGGGTAATATACCGGGTCGGCTCGAATTTGTCTGGAGCAACCCCTGTAACGATCATGCGGGAGCCCATATCGGAGATGGCATTCTCTGCCCAGTGATTGACTGTATCCGCGAAGGTGACAGGATGCCACACCAAGGAATACATACTGTTCGTCAAGCTGTTAATTACGGCATAATATTGACTGTCCTGCTGTCGTACATAAGTAGGTACATGATGGATGGAGCCATCTCCCCCTACAACTACCCCAGTCGTAATCTGTTTCGGATCAACCGTATCTGGGATAAGCAGGTCTCGACGCACATAACTACTGAATCGATTGATGTCCACCGTTGTATTCTTGTAGGTAGCTGTCACCGTAAAATGAACCGGGTCTAACAGCCAACTAGCGCCTGCTTGGTTAGAGGCAGCCTGCAGCAGATTCTTTTCTTCAAGGTTGGCCTTGGTAATCGTAAGCTTAAAGACTACATCTGCAAGGCTTGCCTCTGCACCTAAGTCGACTGCTATATCACCAATAGGTAATTGACTGGCTGATAATTGATAGGAAGCACTAGGAGTTGTGAATACCAGTACAGCAGATCGATCCGCCAACTGTTGCGCAATATCTCCACTAAGTACGGCCGTTGTCATTTCCGAGACCACATGTACCGGAATCGTTACCACTGCGTTATTCCCTTCCCGCTCCAACCATTCGAGTAGCTTAGCAGGATCAGGTGTAATGGTAGTGATCGTCTGATTATTAACGGTTGTTGTGTCCAACGTTCCTATGTTCTCGGCTCTTCCATTCACAAGCACCGGAACACCATTCGGCAATGGCTCCGCTGGAGATGGGTCGTTCGATCCTGGAGTATTCGGTGCAGGAGTTGTAGAATCTCCACCTTCACTACTGCTCCCACCAGAGCGTCTTGGTTGGACGACAAAGGTAATGGCAGCTGTCACAATAGATCCTTCTCCATAGACGGCACTTACTACAGTCGAATAGGTGCCAGCAATCAACCCAGCTATCGGCTGAATTGTCCAACTATCAATCGTCTCACCTACGCCTACATGGATAGCACCAGTATGAAGCTCGAAGGAATCAGAATCACTGGAGTACACACTTTCAATCACCGCTACGGTATTCCCGACATTGGTCATCAGCAGCGGTCTTGGTGCAGGACGTGCATATCCAGCCCGAACTTGTTCAAACATAGGTGCAGCAATAATGAGCTCTGGAGTCTGTTCTCGGATGTCCTCAAACTCTGCAGTTACTGTGACGTCTCCCGCTGGCATTATGAAAGTGCCCTTGCTAATTGGGAACACTCCCGAGTCGAAAATGTACTTCAGTGAGCCTGGTTGAAGTCGCTTCCCTGCTTCAGGCACAACAGACACCGTAATTGGCACTCCTGCAACAGCAGTCGTCGGACTAGCTGTGATTGTGCCTCCTGCCTGATTAGCAATATGTACCGTGTACTCCACTGGAACCACAGGAGCGGCTGTTACTGTAATCGTCGCTGTTCCTCGCTTGCTGTTGTCTTCTGTGGACGTTGCTGTGATCGTGTACGGACCCGGCGTCGCCGTCGCAGACACGGTGACCAGACCCGTGTTGCTTACTGACACTTTCCCCGCCGGGTCACTGCTGCTCCACGTCACGGTGTCGGCTGCGCCACCGCTCACGTTCACCGTTGCGGTCAGCTGCTCGCTTGCTCCTTGCACCACACTTGCCGTGCTCGGAGTAACGATCACGCTGTTCACCGCAGGTGCTTCCGTCACTGTAATCGTCGATGTTCCTTGCTTGCTGTTATCTTCCGTGGACGTTGCCGTGATCGTGTACGGACCCGGTGTTGCCGTCGCAGACACGGTAACCAGTCCCGTGCTGCTCACGGATACATTCCCCGTCAGGTCGCTGCTGCTCCATGTCACCGTATCGACCGCACCACCACTCACGTTCACCGTCGCGGTCAGCTGCTCGCTCGATCCTTGCACCACACTTGCCGTGCTCGGAGTAACGATTACGCTGTTCACCGCAGGTGCTTCCGTCACTGTGATCGTCGCTGTCCCGTGCTTGCTGCTGTCTTCCGTGGACGTTGCCGTGATCGTGTATGGACCCGGCGTCGCTGTTGCAGACACAGTTACCAGTCCCGTGTTGCTCACCGACACATTACCCGCCAGATCGCTGCTGCTCCATGTCACGGTGTCGGCTGCGCCACCACTCACGCTCACCGTCGCGGTCAGCTGCTCGCTTGCTCCTTGTACCACACTTGCTGTAGCTGGAGTGACAGTCACACTGTTCACCACTGGAACCGCAGGTACTTCCGTTACCGTGATCGTCGCTGTCCCGTGCTTGCTGCTGTCTTCCGTGGACGTTGCCGTGATCGTGTATGGACCCGGCGTCGCTGTTGCAGACACAGTTACCAGTCCCGTGTTGCTCACCGACACATTACCCGCCAGATCGCTGCTGCTCCATGTCACCGTGTCGACCGCACCGCCGCTCACATCCACTGTCACAGTCAGCTGCTCGCTTGATCCCTGCACCACACTTGCTGTGCTCGGAGTAACGATTACGCTGTTCACCGCAGGTGCTGCTGCCAAGGTTGTCGTATTGATAATGCCTGTCGTGAAATCCTGCGTGTAGCCCGCGGCTACCGCTTTTCCGTCTGCCACAGCAATGTCTGCGTAATCGGCCATTATCCCACTGTTCCCCGGATCTTCCTGCCAGCTCAATCCATCCGTGGATACTGCCACTTTTTCACGCTGACCAGCCGTGTAGAATTGTCCTGCAGCAAAAATGACTGAATTCAACGCAATTGAATTGTCGCTCACCGCATTATTCTGAGTCCATGCCACACCGTCACTGGAGACATAGGCTTTCCCCTCGTCTCCTACAGCTACGAACTTGTTGTTGCCGTAGACAATGTCCGTAATCACACGAACCGATGGTGCAGTGTACACCAGATTCCAATTCACTGCATCAACAGAACGATAGACCCGGCTTGGTTGATCTGGCGTGTAGGTCGTTGCCACATACACACCATCACCATAGGCTAACCTGTAAAAATCCAAGCCGCTACTCCCTGTAAATACCACCGCAGGTGCTGCATTGCCGATGTAAGAGTAAGCTCTGTCTCCTCCTACCATAACGTAACGATCCTCTGCAGGATTATAGACCATGTCCTGAATCAAGGTGTTATTCAGCGAGGCATGAACAGGCGCCCAGGATGATGGAATTTGAGGAGTCGTCGTTCTGAGCACACCTTTTGAGCCTGCAAGATACCATGTCGAATTCAAGTACTTCAGATTACTTGGTTCAAGCGCTAAGCCAAGATTATATTCAGTCCAGGTCGTCGTATCTGTGGAGAGATGATAATCCAGGAAATATCCCAAGGACATCCACGTGCCTCCACCATATTCCGTCAGCGTTTGAAAGCTGTTTGGAACCTGCTTCGCGTTAATCCATGTTGAAGCACTCGCCTTCGGTGCCCAAGCGAACAGGCCCAGGGAGTGAATCAGCAGGACGATGGATAGCGCAACTTGAATGACACCTCTTACACCTTTCATGCTTTTACAAACAATCGCTTTCGCCCTCCTCTATCACTGAATCTGCTTCATACAACTATGTAATTTCCCTGAGAAGTAGACCAAATGCTGGATATGGAAATTACTCTCAGTATAAAGGAAAATCGTTTATGCGTATCACGAAATTTGGGTCATATTTCCGTTGTATTAGTTCTAATTACCCATGATCGTTGTATATTATTTTACATTAATAGATGAAAATAACTTCAACTTTTCGTATTTTGAGTTAATTTCCAAATTCTTAATGACAATTACCAACATATTCTGATATAAACATCATATAGTAACCTTTCCGTTGACAGACAGCCCGATAGGAGGACTCTATTTGATCACTACTGTTGCTACCAAGCCCGACGATGAACTCTTTCTGTTTCATCTGTACTCCTCAACGCGCCAAGATGAATTATTGAGTTGGGGATGGGGAGAGCAGGAGAAGCAAGCATTCCTTAGCATGCAATGGAGGGCACAGACCATGTCCTACGCCGCTGCTTATCCAAATGCGATTCGGGAGATTGTACAGCAGCAACAGACTCCTGTCGGTCAGCTGTATACCAGCTGTCACGGTAATCAGTGGTTACTTATCGATATCTCGCTTCTTCCGGAGTATCGTAATCAAGGAATTGGCTCTAGCTTGCTTCAGAAGCTGCAAAAGAACGCCCATAGAGCAGAAGCAGCTATTCAACTGAGTGTGCTTCCTATGAGCAGCGCAGCACGGCTGTATCATCGATTGGGCTTTCGGCATGTGAGCAGCTCCGGGTTGCACCACATCTTGGAGTGGAGCCACCTACACAACGACAACGACTAATCCAAACATTGATGCAGAAGGGTGTGTGTTAGATGGGTGAAGGGTACTTGGGTGAGATCCGCCTGTTTGCGGGCAACTTTGCTCCAGAGGGCTGGGCATTGTGCAACGGTCAGTTGCTTCCAATCAGTGCGAATGAAACATTGTATGCTCTAATTGGCACCACTTATGGTGGAGATGGTCAGACGAATTTTGCGCTTCCTGATCTGCAGGGCAGGGTAGCCGTGCATCGCAGTCAGACCTATATGATAGGACAAAAAGCAGGCAGTGAGACTGTTACTTTGAATGCGTCTAACCTTCCAGCACATACTCATATCGCTAACGCTTGGACAGGTGCGACAGACAAGTTGGACAGTCCAGAGAATGCATTATGGGGAGACTCCCCTCGTAAAATTTATTTTTCAGGGACCCCGACGGCTACGGTCAATATGAATGCTAGTACCGTTAGTAGCGTCGGTGGCAACCAGCCGCATGATAACATGATGCCATCTACTGCTATCTCGTTCATCATCTGCTTAGAGGGCATATATCCATCTCAATTCTAGCCAGTTCTTTTTCGAATTCATTTAACAACCTTTTTACAATATTTAATCATCATAAAAATGAGTTCCAACAGACTCAACCATTTGTTATGAGGAGGTAATATTATGGAGCCGTTCCTAGGCGAAATTAAACTGTTTCCCTACTATGCCGTGCCCAAGGGGTGGGTACCTTGTGAAGGTCAGATTCTTCCAATCAATACGAACCAACCACTATACTCCATTCTCTCCAATGTGTATGGAGGCGACGGCCGAACAACTTTTGCGCTCCCCGATTATCGTGGACGCACGCCTGTTCATGTATCCACCAGCATTCCTCTCGGTACTTCTCAGGGAGAGGCTACGCACACACTGACCATTAATGAGATTCCACAACATACACATCAGGTATTCTCAAGCCCTGAAGCTCCAAAAGTGGCTTCTCCCAATGGAAATACCTGGTCTGCTGTAGCAGATTCCTTCAGTCAGAATGCGACAGGTACAACCGGGGGAAATGCTACACAAATGGCCGGTGGAAGCATCAAAGAATCGGGGGGCTCATCCGCCCACAATAATATGCAGCCTTATCTTGTACTCGTCTACGCTATTGCTACTACAGGGATCTACCCCTCAAGAGGTTGAAGTAATTTTAAGGAGGTACGTACATGGCTGACGCATTTACTGGCGAGATTCGAATTTTCTCTGGCAATTATGCGCCCCGCAACTGGGCTCTGTGCAATGGTCAAATACTGAAGATTACCGACAATACTCCACTCTATTCCATCATTGGCTTCCAATATGGAGGAGATGGGAAAACCACATTTGCGCTTCCTAACCTTATGGGCTCAGCAGTTCTGCACCAGGGTAATGGTGCCGGTCTTACTCATCATATCGTAGGGTCCACAACAGGCTCTGCGGAGGTAACGCTGATCTTATCCAATACGCCTAATCATACCCATACTGCCCAAGCCGTGGCTGTTAACGGTAATGAGAACAGCCCGACAGGGAGCTACTGGGCGCAGGCTCCAAAGCCTGCTCCAGCCTTACCACAGCCACTTTTGTATAACTCAACCCCTTCTGCCCAGATGTCTCCCCTGACGTTAGGAGTAGTAGGCGGGTCACAGCCTCATAACAACATGCAGCCCTTTATTGCGCAAAATTTCATCATCTGCCTGTATGGAGACTATTACCCAGTCCGTTCATAATAGGAAGTGTTATCCGCTTTACACCATGTCTAGCCTTTCGGGTATGTACAAGAAGGACCTCAGCACAACAGCTGAGGTCCTTCTTGTTATGAGTCTTACAATTCCATCTTGTAGAGTCTCACAATTCAATAATGATAGCTTCTGATCGCTCATTCCCTGGAGCCGCTACAGTACCAACCGCATACAATTCATGATCCTCGAAGGCTGGAATCGCCTTTCCTTCAAGAGCTAATTGTTCGAGCTTACTATTGCTCTTGACCGACTTCCGATCTGTATAGGCTACAGCAGTGCCGTCAAACGTCATTACGATTTTGTTGACATCCTTGAGGTCTACCCCACTATTCAATGGATCATTGTTCAGGTCCGCAAGCGGTACCTCGATGGACCATAATGCTAACAGTCCCGGCATGATTCGGCCCAGGCCATCTCCTGCACTGCCTCCCGAATAGCTCTCGATTTTTTCCGTTACCCCACCTTGTGGGCCTGCAGGAGTAACAGCGACCTGATATTCATAAAAGCCCTGGCTTTTCTTATGCACAAAATCGAATCGTTCCCCTTGCGGGTCCAGGAACGTAGAAGAACCCATATGAGCGAATTTCACATGAACATTGCCCGAGTCAAGTCTCGCACCCGGAAGCTGAACCTGGCATTGACTAGCCGTCATGTGTGCTTTACCCGCAATTTTCTCACGGACTGTTTTGTTGTCCAGGGACAGGGCGAAGAAGGCCTGCTTATGCTCACGCAGAGCTCTGAACTGCTCCGGATAAGTAGCTTCATTGAAGATCACCGTAATATTGCGATACATCTGAATCGGCGTCTCTGAGTGATTCACTGCATCTATGATTTTATTCGTAATCGTCGCGTGAATCTGGCTTAATTCTGCTACGTGATTGCCCCGAATCTGTGGAAAGAGATCATGACCCAGCACCATATAACGGAACGCCTGATATTCCTGGTACAAGAAGTCAATCAGGTTCTGCTTGGCATCATTGTACATGCTGAAGATATACGTATGGAACAACGGTAGAGATGGGTCTACTTGATTGCCCAGAGCCTGACGAAGACGCTCATCCTCGGCCCGCAGACGGGTGGCATCTGCTAGCAACTTCTCTTCCTCAAGGAACTTGGCACGGTAGGTCTGCACCTTTCCTTGATAGCTCTCTACCACGTTCAGATAATCATAGAAGGCCTTGCGATAATTTTCTACTTTCTCCTTGGAGACCTTCTTGTACACAGGCACCAGCATGCTTTCGAATTCCTCTCGTGTCATCGTAACCATCGACGCACGATAACCGAACTTATCGCGGGCCTGATCCATCTGCTTGGCAATATCGATCAGTTCGCTACCGCTTTGATATATCGCATAGCCGGAGGAAAATACTTTTTTCACATTATCCATCGACTTGCTCAAGGCTGCTTCTTTTTTCTTTTTTTCCTTATCGGTCTGATCCGTGCTTGTACTGCTATCCACTGCATTTGAATCAGACTCGAAGTAGCTACTTACAGCCGAGTAAATGGCTCCACCTGTACGTAATGCAGTGATGGCAGGGGTAACATTGGTGACGAGAGCTACTCCATTAACGACCAGATCAAAGGTAGCCTTCAGTGAATCCAGTGCCAGCTGCATTTTTAACGCCTCCACAAACTCATTTGCGGATTTCGCCAATTCAGTTTCCTTCTCGGACAGATTATCCAGCATACTATCAATTTCGGTTTTGAGCCCTGAACGAGCTGCTATAGACTTAGCCCGATCATCCTCCATTTGAACAATATTGTCTGCGGTAATAGACAAGGCCTTTTTCAGCGCGCCTTCTCGATTCAGTTGATTATTTTGTGTCTGCATATACTCTATATATAGATCCTCTGCCTGCTTCACTGCTGTAACCAGATCGTTGCCGCGCTTCTGATATTCATTCAAAGGCATTAGTGGCGTCCAGTTCCAGGGATTCCCGAAGTAATCCAGTCCCTGACCTAATTGAGCAAGAAGAATGACCGCTTTACTACGCAGTGCCAGCCACTGTACCGAGTCATTGAACAATTGCTCCATGAATGCAGTCGTCTGCACATGGCTTGCTCGCATCTGGTCGAACCAACCTTCATCCGGCAAGGTGTGTATTAGCCATGTCAGCAGAACAGCAGCTTCAGACAGACTTTCTTCACTCCCAGCCATATAAGCCACGCTAGCCTTGTGAATGGTGAGCATTTGTTGCTCCAGAGAAGCGCACAGTATCCCCTGCTGATAGAATTTGATAAATTCTTCCTTTACAGAAGCATGCTCGATTGGCGAGCCATGGAATTGAGCGTGCTCAATCAGCATCTTTTCCAATTGGCCTGCCTTGCCTGGCACAGCCGGAACTGCTCGTGCCCCATCATGACCAGCCTTACCGTCTGTCCCGCTGTACGTACGTTCATTACTAATATAAGGAACCGGAGCCCTGTCTCCACGCCCTGGGCCATAATTGATGACCCGACCGCCCAATCCTCCTTTTCCTCCTGACTTGCCGCTGCCAGGCTCTGCTTCCGCACCAGCTTGCCCTGCTTCACTGTACAGCGTAATCAGATCCTCCCTGGCTGATTCCACATAGCCGACCAATATATCGCCACCATTACCTCCGTTGCCGGATTTTCCTGCATTTCCACCATTACCGCCATCGCCGGCGTTTTTCCCGGCAGTAGGAGCGTCATTCCAGAAAAAACCGATTTCTGCATCCTTACCTGCCTCTCCATCTGCTCCGGCAGCACCATCGCCGCCACGTTGTCCATGCCCGCCTGGACCACCACTGGCAATGAGCTTAAGTTCCCCTCCCAACTCATAGCGCTCGGCCACCAATACAATATGTCCTCCTGCGATTCCATGTCCTCCGTCTTTACCATGAGCCCCATTTTCCCCATTCGCGCCTTTATTTGGACTTACAGTTCCCGATTTTGCCGGGTTGTTTTCGTAGTCCTCTACAGGTACTTTTGTATAAGAAGTATCAATGGTTATTTGACTATCGGACGAGATAATTCGAGCATTCAAGGCTACATTTCTGCCCGGAATCTCCAGATTCTCACGCAGATGGATAGTATCGGCATGGATGATGTAATGAGCATTCTGATCCTTGAAATATTCCTTGGTGAGATCCAGATTCGCCGCAACCAGATGGATCGTGTCTCCGATGCGGCCTCGCTGAACCTCTGAAAATAATAACGACTGTGCTACTTCCTCTGGTGTCAAGAACCCGTTGTCTAGTGTAGTCATGGCAAAAGCCTCCCATAATTAGATGTAAGTTCAACTTGTACTACCTTATCGATCATCATTGACAGCTCACGCTGACAGGAGTTTTGGCGAAACTGCTCTGCCAGCAATGGCTTTCTTAGCTTCATCAGCCTGCTTTCCTGCAAAGCTTGGCATTTCCCATAGAAGTATGTCGATTGATGTTATGGAAATTACTTTCATCATAATTGAAAAATGGAGAATGAATCGCATTAAATACAGGTCATTTCTCACGCTAATAGTAAATTAGAACTATATCCTTTGTATAAAATTTTACTTTTATATCAAATAAATTACATTCATTCTGAACAAAATGACCTAGTTCTATGATTGCTATATGAAGGCGGAGAATTCAGTGGTTGAGCCTCTGAGGTTGCATTGCTGATAAAACCGATATCTGATATATTGGTTTTATGGATAAAAATATTATTAAGCCCATTCAACGCATGTCGTTGCGTGATGAGGTCTATCACACGTTAAGAAAATCGATTATTACACTGGAACTGCAACCTGAAGAGCGCTTAAGTGACAAGGAATTGGCTGAGAAATTCGGAATTAGCCGCACCCCTGTCCGGGAAGCACTTAAGAAGCTGGAGGATGAAGGCCTGGTGGGATCGCTTCCGGGGTCATCTACTTTTGTAGCCCCATTACATGTGAAGGAGGCCGAGCACGCTTTTACCGTTGTCGCTGTCTTACACGCTTTGGCGGCCAGACTTGCAGGTCCTCTACTAGAGCCCGCAGATATTCAAGCTTTGGAGGAGAGCAATGCCTCATTACAGCAAGCTATTGAACGAGGTAATGCGATTCAGGCTGTAGAGGCAGATACGAGCTTTCATAAGGTCTTTCTGGATGTGGCAGGAAATCCCGAAATTATATTGGCACTGGAACGCAGCGTCCCCAAGATTCAGCGATTGGAAATATCACAATTCAATACCGTGAATGCCTTGCAGTCGGTCGAGCAGCACCATCAAATCATTGATGCTTGCAACCATAAGGAATATGACTGCCTTGCTCGTCTGGTTGAAGACAATTGGCTGAGTCTCGGGAAGCTGCTGACCCGACCATCAGAGCTGAGGTGACATGGATGTGAGGCCGATTATTATTGGTATAGCCGCGTCTTTCTTTTTCGCCTTCACCTTTGTGCTGAATGCATCCATGCAGCAGTCAGGCGGAAGCTGGGTGTGGAGCGCTTCGTTAAGATATCTCTTTATGCTACCACTTCTCCTGTGCCTGGTGCTGTCCAGACACAGACTTGGCCCCCTGTTAGCAGAAATGAAGAAACAGCCTGGTAGCTGGGTGCTATGGAGCACGGTCGGCTTCGGCTTCTTCTACGCCCCCCTGTGCCTTGCCTCGGCCTATTCGCCGGGCTGGCTGATTGCTGGTACATGGCAGATTACGATTATATCTGGTACTTTGCTTGCACCGTTATTTTTCGAGACCATCCTCACCAGCAACGGCCCTGTTCAGCTCCGCGGGAAAATTCCTGTTAAAGGTCTTGCCTTGTCTCTCGTGATTCTACTGGGCATCGTTCTGATGCAGGTCGAGCACGCGCAAGGAATATCCCGGGAAGGCCTGCTGCTAGGTATCATTCCTGTGCTGCTCGCCTCTGTCGCCTATCCACTAGGCAATCGTAAAATGATGGAGCTCTGCGGGGGACGACTGGATACAACCCAGCGGGTGCTTGGCATGACCATAGCCAGCCTTCCCTTCTGGCTGTTACTGTCCTTGTATGGCCTCGCAACCTCAGGATTGCCCAGTAAGGAACAGAGCCTTCAAGCTCTGCTGGTTGCTCTATTTTCCGGGGTGATTGCTACGGTTCTGTTCTTCAAAGCAACAGATCTGGTGCGGGGGGATCTACGCAAACTAGCCTCCGTCGAAGCTACCCAATCTATGGAGGTGCTGTTTGCCTTGGCTGGCGAGCTATTGTTCCTATCTCTTCCCCTCCCGTCTCCAGTAGCTTGGTTCGGCATGATGCTGGTGGTAATCGGTATGATTTTACATAGCTATGTATCGCACCGGACGACGACGCCTCTTGCACAAGCCAAGAACACAAGACTCATTGAGCGGTAATGTTACAGGTGTCCGATAGACTGGAACGAATGAACGCGCAGCGATGTCCTGTAATCAGGGCCGCTGCACGTTATGTTGCGCATTATGTATTGTATAGCCATATTTCATTAGTCTGGATTACGCAATCCAACTCGGTCAATTTGAATCCGGTAAGCCCATATCCTAAGGCAGGTCCGTCAAAAGGTGAAGCTATCCTACTACTCCTGCTTCCTCGCCAATTCAATAAGCGCCTGTGCTGCCGCTGTCCGAGCTGCTGGCTGTTCATGCTGATCAAAGCTGGTCACGATCGGAATATAATCCGCATTAAAAGTAAGCCCCAGCGCGTAAATCGCATCCGGAAGCAGCTCTGGATCGATTTCTATCAAATGTATGGCCTGTAGTCCCTGACGAACAAGCTCCATATGCTGCTCGGTATACGTCACGCTACTGCCGTGCTGGCTGCCCATGCTTCCTTTCTCCTCCTTAAGTGCTTCTTCATTTCAATCCCCGCAACTGTTCAATGACCGGTGGGAGATATTCCTGTGGGTACCATGCAATCAGCAACTTGCTTAATGGATCGTTCATACCGATCAGCCCAGTAACACTGCACTCCGGGGTAATTCCAAATTCTGTTCGATGACATTGTTGACAGACATACGGGTAGGGAATAATTATTGGAATGATAGCCAGGATTGCGCCCATACCAACACTCCCAGTAAAAGCCCACACGCCCAGAATAGCGTAACTGGAGAGAATAAGTCTGCTTAGTAAAGAATGAGCTTGCTTCAGCTCTGGAGCAGCGCATGCTGGACAAGTATTCATCTGCATCAATTTCCTTTGTTACAAATTATTGAGCTCATCAGACTACGGAGCTGCGGCATGGTCTAAGATATGGCGTTCTCATCCCGAACTACTTGATATGAAAGCTTGGAGACTCTAAAATACCCCAATATTTTGGACAAATTCTCTCTACTTTTTCCGTAATCAATCACTGTAGTTCGAAGTGCGGGTCTGCTGTCAATTTCAATCTTCCACCGCTGCTCGTCTACCGACTCCATTTGAAAGGATACGACCTCACCCCAGGTGAGCCAATTTACGCCAGTTGTCGCGACAAGCGTACCTCGTACCAGGTTATGCTCCTTGAGCTTGGTACGGCTGAGCATACGCAATGATGATGTACAGGTCTCGAAGATCTCCTCCTTCGTCCCTTCGACTTCCAGCTCAATGGTATTTCGGACTTGAATCTTTCCCTTCTCATAGCCCATCCGCCTCAGATTTATCCATTGGATTAGTGAGGCAATCCCTGTCATGAACAGACCAAATACCGTTCCAAAGATAAGTGAGGATACAAGCCATGAGCTGCTGTATTCTCTCATGAATAAGCCCATGCACAGTCCATAGGGGACCCCTGTAGCAAAAAATAAAATAAGCTTCTGCTTCATCGCTGTTACCCCTCTTTTCTGTAATATGCCTTGCCTTTATTGCTAAGTGAATATTTAACTTTCAACCTCATATCACTAGCTAATCCTTGTTCATGATAACCTAAAATGTGGAATTTGCGAAGTGCTTATAGTCCTTGTATTCCTATGACCACAAAAAAAGAAGGCACCCTTCTCTTGAGAGATTCGGGTGTCCTTCTCAGCAACTACACTACGTACTCTAACTTACTATTACGTACTTCAACCTGACTACGCACTCAACCTAAACTACGTACTCAACCATATGGCTCCCCATACACTCTTACATGCCGTCCATCGACTAATACTCGCTTGCAATTAATTAACTCTCCAGCTCATGTCCGACGAACATGGACACCTTGCGTATACCGTCGACGCCGATAACAACGAGTCCTTGATCAGACAGGCGAATCTCAGGAATCACGACCAGGGCGAGCAGCGACAGTGTCATAAATGCATTATTAAGCTTACAGCCTGCTTGCTGCAGCGCAAGACTGATGCTCTCTGACTGATGGGCCACCTCGGCAAATGGAGCGTCAGACATCAGACCCGCAATTGGCAGCGGGAATACCGTAGCATCTTCTGCCGTGCACATTACTGCCCCACCTTGCAATTCAATGACTTGATTAGCGGCCTTGGCCATCAGCTCATCATCATTTCCGATCACGAGCAGGTTATGGCTATCATGCGCCACAGTCATGGCAATCGCAGCAGGAATCGTGAAGCCAACACCCGTAACTAGTGCTACTGAGCCTGCGCCTGTCCCCTTATGTCGTTCGAATACTGCAATCTTGGACAGATCGTTGGTCAGATCAGCAGTAACCATCCCATTATTTACAGCTACTTTGCGCTGCACTTCCTTCGTCTCTACGTGATTCTCCGTCACCTGGATGACGCGTACCTCCGTTACCCCATCCGGGCATGGGGCCTGAATGGTGAAGCGGTCCGAAGTGAACTCAGCCGTCAGACGCACGGTGTTCTTCACCTCGTCAGGATAGCGGAAGCTATCCCAGTCTGCGATCATCTGACCATGCTCGGCTACCAGCTGACCAGCTGCAATCGTAGCGCTCACCTGTACATCGGCCAATCGTCCGTCCAGCAAAATGATATCTGCAATCGAGCCTGGTGTCACCGAGCCGATATCCCGAGCCACTCCGAAGCGCTCAGCTGTATTGAGCGTCGCCATCTGAAATGCCGTAATCGGCTTCACTCCTTGCGCAATGGCATAACGCACGACATAATCCATCTGCCCTTCATGCAGCAGCGATTCTGCGCTGCGATCATCCGTTACCAGCATCATACGCCGTGTGTCCAGGCCCATCTCCGTAGAGGCACGGATGGTCTCGGCAACATCATGCCAGGCCGATCCCTGTCTCATCTTGGCGTACATGCCAAGCCGAATGCGCTCAGCGACATCTTCGGGCGTGACGCACTCATGATCTCCCGAGACACCACTTGCTGCATATACCGGAAGCCGCCAATCATCCGACGCCCATGTGAAATGTCCATCTGCAACCTTGCCTGCACGTAACGTCGCCTGAATTTCGCCGATCATCGTCTCATCACCATACACGACACCGGGGAAATTCATCACCTCACCAAGACCGATCATATCCGGTCCCCAGGTCAGCGCTTCTGCTACCTCCGCAGGACCAAAGGCAGCACCCGAAGTCTCAAGCTCCGCACTCGTTGAAGGCACACATGAAGCTACCTGCATGTAGGCCGCCATAGGTGTGGTCCGCGCATCCTCCAGCATTAGCCGAAGTCCAGACAGTCCGAGCACATTGGAAATCTCGTGCGCATCGAAGAAGCCACCCGTAACTCCAAGCGGCAGCACTGCCTTGGCGAATTCGGTAACGGTGAGCTGAGTGCTCTCAATATGACAGTGCCCATCCAGCAGTCCTGGAGCAATATAACGGCCATTCGCTTCAATAATGACAGTCTTCGTACCGATTGTATGCTCTACATTGGCACCTACATAGGCAATCCGGCTGCCCTGAATAGCGACCGACATATTCGGAATGATCTCACCGGAGGTCACATTCACCAAGGTCCCACCCCGAATGACCAGAGATGCAGGCTTATCCCCTCTGGCTGTAGCCACCAGCTCTGGTACACAATCCGCTAATGGCGGACGTTGAAATTGACTCATTACACATGACCTCCATTAAGCAGTAATACAAGCTGTTCCATTCGATCCGTAGAATCAACCTGCAAAAAATATATGTTTCGTATTATAATCCTGTGACATGGATATGTAAATCATCTTTATCCCGACTGTTCGATCCACCAAAAATAGCATACAAAACTGTGCATTCACCGAATATGCTGTCATTTGTACGATATATTAGCTTACACTTTATCTGTACAAGTTATATTAGATCATATGCACGCTGAGTTGCTGTGCAAGGAATGATAAGCTTATCTCAGGGTGATTTCTGTTGATTTCTGTATGGTAATCTCTGTATGGTGATTTCTGTATAATGAACCCCCTCTGCCTGAAAGGAGCTTTTTTTATGACACTCTATACCTCCCAACAATTCATTGATCAGATCATGACTCACCTCCATTGCACTGACCTGCCTCATGACAATCTCTACAAGATGGTAGAGGCTTTATTCGACGAGACGCATTATCCTGATCTGGTACCACACATTGTCGTTGAGCCTACCTGCTACCGACTGCAATTACATGAGCGTGGCATCCTGATCCAGGAACGACGGACCGTTCAGACCAAGGATGTCATCTATCTATTGCTGGAGCAGGTCATTCACGATTCGGCATATGTAATGCTTCTGAAGAAATACAGTAAGGACAACATCACGACGCATCTGAAGCATACTCCAGAGATCACAGGTGAACTTATGAGCATCATTCATCAAGCCTTCAAGAAGATCGGAGGCATTTACGATGAATGGCATCGGTCTGGCCGGTTTAAGGAGCTCTTAAATGAATCATGACCACCCGTCCAACGGGTGGTTTGCTCTTGGGGTATAACCCCCTATTGCCAAACTGCGCCTAAAGACGCTAGCCTGACAGTAGATCTGTTCAGGCTCAGTGTTATTTGTCACTTTCACTTACCAGTTAAACTGGTTTTACTTCTTTTTGCTCCTATTACTGCTAAATGGTTCTTCGTATTCTTTTACACTCAGCTTATCTACCGCTTGGTCATGTGCTTCTTGCTCACGAATATACTTTCTTACGGTCGCTTCATTTAGACCCACTGTACTCACATAGTACCCTTCTGCCCAAAACTTTCGATTTCCGTATTTATACTTCAACTGGGCATGTTTTTCGAATATCATTAGCGAACTTTTTCCCTTTAGATATCCCATGAACGTTGACACTGCAATTTTCGGTGGAATCGCTACCAACATGTGGACATGATCGGGCATCATGTGACCTTCTATAATCTCTACTCCTTTGTACTTACACAAACGTTTGAAGATTTCGATTAAATCTCTTCTCACTTGATTATAGATTTCTTTCCGTCTATACTTCGGGGTGAACACAATATGGTATTTGCACATCCACTTTGTGTGAGCTAGGCTGTAGCTCTTGGTTGCCATTGATGACCATTCCTCTCTTTTGAGCCTGAACATCTCAATTGTATTGGAATGGTCATGGTGGTCAAACCCTCAATCCCTCCACCCGCATAGCGGGTGGTTTTTTGTTTCGCGCGCTTCACGCACTCAACTGGCTAAAGCCATAATAAGAGGAGCGGAATATCCGCCCCTCCCATAATGATCTCATCGATCTCCCCAAACTCTGCCAGACGCTCATGTCCTTGACTACTTGTTACATTAGATCTACCATGCAGCAGCAAGATACTAAGCCTCAGATGCCGATTACACATTCACATTCGCTTGCTCATAGGTACTGACAGCCTGCTCGGTGATGAAGCGGCTCGGATCGCCCAGTGAATACAAATGTAGTGAATGCATAGCTCGGGTACAAGCGGTGTAAAAGAGCTTGCGTTCATGCTCGTGTGTATATTGCTCCTGGGAAGCATTGTAGATGAGCACGCCGTCGAACTCCACGCCCTTGGCAAGATAGGCGGGTATGACATGAATACCCTTCTCGAAGGCTGGCGTAGTCTTCTTGATCAGCTTCGGCTTGGCATCCAGCTGTCTTGCTGCCAGCTCCTGCTCCAGTCTCTGATATGCAGACAGGCTTTCCTCCGCTGTCTTGCAGATTACAGCAATCGACTCATAGCCTTCCTCCAGCAGCTGCTGAATATCCGAGACGATCGCTGCATCATGCTCCGTCTGATCGCCAGTCATATACACCCTTGGCTTCTCTCCACTTCGGTTGAACGGTACGATCTGCTCGCCGCCCGGCACCATTCCTCTGGTGAATTCAATAATCTCCTGTGTCGAGCGGTAGCTGCGAGTTAGCGAGATCAGCTCTGTCTGCTCCGGTCCGTACAGGGTACGGAGAGGACCAGCATCCTGAAGCACCGAGGAATGAGCGTAGATCGCTTGATTAAAATCGCCGAGCGCCGTCATTTTGGCCCGTGGAAATAGCTGCTTGATGAAGGCTAACTGGAACGCAGAATAATCCTGTGCTTCATCTATGAAGACATGATGAATATCGCTATTGGAGCGGAAGCCCAGCATAATTTCGCGCAGGTAGAGATAAGGTGTGGCATCCTCATAGGCCAGTTCTCCCTTGTGGATGCGGTCAAGCGTAATTCGGCAGATGTCCTGCCAATATGGAGGCAATTCGCCTTCCTCTGCCAGCTCACGGTAGAGCTCCTCGTTCAAGAACAGCTCGCTATACAGCTTCTTGATGTCCACGAACCGCAGCGCCTTGATCCACTTGCGAAGCGGCTTCAAGCGATTGCTGACCACCATTTTGGCCAGAATGTCACGCTCCATGTCGAAGTCGTCAAAGCTTCCCGCCAGATTTCCTTTCTTCTTGCGACGGAGACGGTTGTACGCGCGCTGATATTCATCCTTATCCAGCAGCTCAATCTGATCATCGACCCAGGAAGCCGCTGTCTCCTCCTTGCCAAAACGCGACAGCTCCTTCAGCAGCCACTCCCGTAGCTGCTCCAGCCGGTTGGCCAGACGGACCGATGGATCGAAGCTATAGAATTGGTGGTGAATCATATCCGCTGAAATGATCTCCCGTCCCTGGAAGCGAACAGGCTTGAAGATCATTCCCTGCTTCTCCAGTCGGCTTCGATAGGCACGGATGACCTGAAGGAAGCTCTCGGAGGATTTGTACTGCATGCCAGTAATTCGGATCTTATAATCGGGTGTCTCTGCTGCAGAGAGTACATATTCGAGCTGCTCAAAAGGGTCCTCCAGTTGGAACTCTCTGCCTAGTCGACGTTCCAGATATTCCTGGAAGGTAGCCTGCTGCATATTCTCTTCGCCGAGCTCAGGCAAGACTGTGGAGACGTAGCTGTTGAACATCGGATTCGGCGAGAACAGCACGACCTGGTCCGCGCTTAATCGCTCTCTGTATTTGTACAAAAGGTATGCCACCCGCTGGAGTGCCGCAGATGTTTTCCCGCTGCCAGCAGCACCCTGTACGATCAGCAGCCGTGTGCGATCATCGCGAATAATACGGTTCTGCTCCTTTTGAATAGTGGCGACAATGCTCTTCATCTGGGCATCCGAGCTCCGACTCAGCACCGCCTGCAGCAGCTCATCTCCAATCGTGACCCCGGTGTCAAACATGAACTTGATATCACTATCGCGAATGACGAACTGCCGCTTGAGTGTTATTTCCCCGGAAATGTTGCCGGAAGGTGTCTTGTATTCTGCAGGTCCTGGCATGCTGTCATAATAAAGATTTGAGATTGGTGCACGCCAATCGTAAATCAGAAAGCTCAGCTCATCCTCATCGAGCAAGGAAGCGATGCCCAGATATATTTTATCCGCCTCCTGACCCTCCTCTGCAAAATCAATGCGCCCGAAGTACGGGCTCTGCTCTAGCTTGCGAAGCCTGCCCAGCGTCTCGAAGGACAGCTTATGCCGGTGCTCACGCTCAGCAAGCACCTGTGATTGCTGACGCATACTGGTGGAGGTCTCCCCTACATCGTCAGATTCGGACAGGTTGATCGTTACTTCATCCCAGAATTCCTTCCGCATCGTGATGACATCTCCACGCACATCCCCAGTTTCGGCCTCTAGCTTGCGAATCTGCTTATGGATGAGTGAAGTGACGGAATCGACTCTTTCCTGTTCTGTTTTCCACTCTTGTTCGGTACTCATATATAAATCTCCCCCTTGTCTTATGTTCAGCGCAGTGCTGCTATCATCAACGTTATTGGCCGAGTTAGCAGCCTGTTGTAGTTGCGAATGGAATGCATTCGTAATCAAGCTTTTATGGCTATGAAAATCAGGGATTGAACTAACATTGAAAATGTAGTATAATAGTAAAGTGTAGATACACTTACATACTTGAAATAAAAGTTACACTGTTTATTTAACCATTATTCGATCAGCAATATTGATTTTCTTCGAACGAACAGAGCATTCATCATTGTAGCATTTTAAGCCACCGTGTTCAAATTGAACAGGTGGCTTTTTTAATTTTCACACTTTGACCGACTACTGAACCATCAGCAATGTCATCCAGCTTATCAGGAACACTTGATTGAATATACACTGGATCACAGACACTTGGTTGCAGACACTTGATCAAGGCATCGGTAGCTTCAGTTGCAAGCTGACAGGACAGTGATCACTGCCCATGACATGGCAATCAATCTGTGCTTCCTGTATGGCCTGCTCCAGCTTGGATGAAACGAGGAAATAGTCAATGCGCCAGCCGACATTGCGTTCGCGAACCTTCGGCATGTAGGACCACCAGCTATAGACGTCTGTGCGATCCGGATACAGGTGACGGTAGCTGTCCAGATATCCGGCGGCAAGCAGCTCAGTCATTTTGCCCCGCTCCTCCAGCGTGAACCCGGAGTTGCCCATGTTGGGCTTGGGATTCTTCAAATCCATCTCCTGATGAGCCACGTTAAGGTCCCCACAAATAATTACAGGCTTCAACTGCTCAAGTCCCAATACGTAGGCAAGAAAGCGATCCTCCCACTCCAGACGGTATGGCAGACGAGTAAGATCGCGTTTGGCATTGGGCGTGTATACATTTACTAGGTAAAATGCCCCGAATTCCAGTGTAATCATTCGTCCCTCTGGCTCGCTGTCTTCCTCCATGCCATAACGGACACTCAGCGGCTTCATCCGAGTGAATATGGCCGTGCCGGAATAACCTTTCTTAAGGGCATAGTTCCAGTATTGGTAGACATCCTCACCCAGGTCCAGTTCAATCTGTCCTGCCTGTAGCTTCGTCTCCTGAACGCAGAATATGTCTGCTTGCATTTCTCGATAATAATCCATGAATCCCTTATTCACACAGGCCCGCAGGCCGTTGACATTCCATGATATCAGCTTCATGCTCTCTCTCCACCTCTCACTCACATCACCATTAAAGCACAGGCTTCATAACCAATAACAGGCCAGCGGAGCAGTAACTATCTCCGCAGCCATGTCACAGTATTACGCCCCTGCTTCAGATCCCGGCGATGAATCCGGTCAGCCAGTCGGTTCATCCGCTCCAGCTGATGTCCATAATCGTACATGCTTGCTGCAACTACGGCGAGTCGCAGCATTCCGTTATCGTCCTTCTGCTCGAAGCCCTCAATTGCCTTGTTCATGAAGTCTTCATTCATTTTCTCAAAGTTACGAGATTCCTCTTCATTCGGCTTCAGCTTATCCTCGAATTTGAGCAGCCCATGCTCATGGAACTTGATCTGCCTCTCCAGATGCTCATCGAAGAAGCGATCCGTTCCTTCGGGACGCTCCGCCTGGAAATAATGGCGCTCAATCGCATTCAGCACATCATAGCCCTTTTCCAGCCCCAATAGCATTTGCTTATATACGACTAGTTGACGGCTCTTGCTGTAGCGCGCACGCTTTAGCTTCTTTTGCTCTTCCTCGAACAAATTATATTTATCGGATAGGGACTTAATCGCTGCACCCAGACTGCTCTTCTCGTCTCTGAATACCGTCTCCTTCATCTCATCCGATATCGCCGTGCGCAGCAAGAGCGACATCTGCGAGAACACGCTATGTATCTGACTCAGAAATTGCTTCCTCGGCTTGGGAGGAAAGACCGTAATATTAATAATGAATGCTGATACAATACCGATCAAGGTCAGCACGAAGCGCGTAATAGCGAACTGCCAATCATCACTCGCCTCCATGACAGATACGACCGTAACCAGTGTCAGACCGATCGTCTCTCCCATCTTCAGCTTCAGACAGATCATAATGACCAGACTGCATACTAATCCGACTGCGATGGGCTGATTCGAGATGAACATTCCACCGAGCAGTGCCATCCCTGCCCCGAGCGTAGTCGTCTGCACTTGATCCAGAAAATACCGCCATGACCTGTAGATCGAAGGCTGCATGGCAAAAATAGCAGCAATTGCAGCACCTACGGGCGATGAGGCATCAATCAGCATGCTCAAATACAGAGCCAATGTGACTGCTATACCAGTCTTTAACACCCTTGCTCCAAATGCCAAGCTAATCCCTCCTGTGAAGCAAATACAATTATGGCACGATCCGATCGTCCACGAATATGCCTTATATTTGCCCAATACCGTATGATTTCATTGGAAAATATGAATGTAGTCATGCCGATCTACTATATAGAATTCAGCGACTATTGTCTAGAAGTATTATACCCCATACGATGATGTATGAAATGATGTATGAAATCAGGCTTACATGACCTGCTACAGCATTATACCCTAACATGACGATACTCTGCCATTTAGCTAGATCACGGTCTGTACATTTGCATCAAGAACCACAATTTCACAAAGGAATATGGGCAGTGGATCTGTTGCAGTCAGCAAGAACCTGTTAGAATAACAAGATTGGCATGGGATATGTTCAGCTCCTGGCCGCCTAAGAGTCAGGTTACATAAGGATCGGGGGATTACCACTCGTGGAAGGGTTCATACAACGGCTGCAGCAATGGCCACGCAATGTACGATTGTTCTTTGTGGCGAACATGCTTTACCAGATCGGTGGAGGAATGTTCTCTGTTCTATATAATCTCTATATTCAAGGACTGGGCTATTCGGAGACCATGAATGGACGGATTATCAGTGTACAGTCACTGGTGACGGCAATCATGTTCATTCCAGTCGGTCTTCTGGGCGACCGCTTAAGCCGCAAAACACTGCTGATTCTAGGCGCGTGCTGTAGTGGACTTCTATTCGTGGGGCGCTCCTTCTGGGCAGAGGACTCCGGCATGCTTCTGCTGGCTGGGGTGTCCGGATTATTCGCCGCCTTCGTGCAGGTACTGGCGATTCCGTTTCTGGCGGAAAGTGTAAGCAAGGCTGAGCGACTGCGCGTCTTCAGTCTGTATTCTTCCATCGTACTCGCGTCACAGATTATTGGTAGCCTGGGCGGTGGAGTATTTGCAGATGGACTGCAGTGGGCAGGGTTGGATCGTATTAGTAGCCTTCAATTGGTGCTATGTATAGGGGGAATTGCAACCCTGCTGTCCTTCATCCCTCTATTGTATATGTCCGAGGCCCCCGGTAAGGGCACGATGGGTCTGACAGCCGCAGCCACAGATCGAGCCATACATACCGTCCAACCGTCGCAGGAGCAGGGAGAGGCCTCCTCAGCTCCCACGACCCAGACAGTACAACTGCAGCGCAAGGATCAGGATGACAGCAGCTCGAACGATAGGAGGATTATCAGCCAGTTCGTGCTAACTCAGCTCCTGATCGGGTTCGGGTCAGGTCTCGTCATTCCATATTTGAACCTGTATTTTACGAACCGTTTTGATGCCTCACTCAGCGGCATGAGCCTGCTAATCGCCCTGGGACAAGTCATGACCATCGTCTCTATGCTGATCGGTCCATATCTGGCGGCAAGGCTAGGCTCTGTGAAGGCAGTCGTTTGTTTCCAGGTATTATCGCTTCCTTTCCTGCTCATCACAGGCTTTACGAATCTGCTGTGGGTAGCCTCAGTCAGCTTCCTGTTCAGGCAAGCACTGATGAATGCAGCCAACCCCATTCATTCCTCGGTCCTGATCGACCGGGTATCTGATCGCAGACGCGGAATCGCCAATTCCATGATGCAGACGGCATTCATGATCGGCTGGGCCACCATGGGCCCGGTTCAGTCCTATCTGATTACGACGTACGGCACCTATTGGGGGTATGCCATTACCTTTAGCATTACTGGGCTCCTGTATAGCATATCCTCACTACTGTATTACTTTATGTTCCGGGAGTCCCGATCTGCTTCACCCGTCCAACCTGGCCACTCGTAAGCCGTACCTTGATTCCATGAGGATGCTGCGCCGAGTTGGTCAGGATATCCTTGACGGTTCCCCTTGTCAGCTTGCCGGTGGCCTGATCCTGCTTCAATACAATGGCCACCTCCAGACCGGGTCTGATACTTGCTCTGCTCTGTCCATTCATGATTTGTCCTCCTGCAATTTATCATCTTAATTAATATAAAATTTAATGTAAAATAAAACCAATTATTATAAATTCAAACCAAATACTTCTACACAGGTTCACTACGTGGTCACCAATGCAAAGGGTGTTGCTACAAGGCCCGACCACTATGGGATATCGCCCAACTGAACATATAGCATGCTACCAGGAACAGGAAAAACATCACAGAGCCGCTCACAAAATGATTAGCTGCCTCCGCATCCACCCAGAGACTGCTGACCTGCTGGTAGAGGAGTACAGGGTCCATAACCATATCCCAGGTGTTGGCCCGCAGAAATCTGCCCAAATAAATCCCGACAGCCGTCAGACTCAGCACGATGAAGGTGAACACCCAGCTGCTGAGCACCCCATAGCTTTGGCGGACAAGCTGCCGCACAGATTCCAGGGTGAAATAACCGAGCATGATCCCGCAGAAGCCCACCAGCATCATCGGCAGCAGATGGCTCCAGAATGTAATCTGCATCCAAAAACGCCCTTCCTGTACCCAAGGCTGCCTGACCACATGCAGCATGTCCGTAATAAGATAAGGAGTATTGGGGTAAAAAAACAGCCATATTGCTCCGGCAAGCCACAGGTACACCGTACGCAGCAGCCCCTTACGGGAGGCATAGCCTACATCCAGCAAGACAGCGAAGACTACAGGAATCAATGCCAGCAGCATATTCCACGATACGAATCGATATGCAGGTGCCCCAGAAGGAAGCTGAACCCGGATCGCCCACACCATGCTCACTACTGATACCAGGATCATGACCAGTAGGGCGCTCAGCTTCCGGGGGTAGTTCATAGCTCTCAATTTTGCGTACATAGCTCCTCCTAACCTTTGCCGCGGAATGGTAACACTAACTCCGATTGCCCCACTCCCGACCTTTCAATAGAACAGCGACGCTTCGGACAGTGTACAACAGTTCGTCCTATCCGACAACGCTTTCAGGTCACTCCTCTTATCTTACCCAGTCATCCAGCAACAAAAAACCGTACGGCTCCAATGATGGAGAATACGGTTCCAGGCATACTAAAGAAGACTTATTTGCGAAGCGCGGATACAATCTCCCGAGAACGATGAAGCTCCTTGTTCTTCGTTCCAAATACCACGACCAGGAGCATGACAACGCCCAAGGCAGCACTAATGACACATGCCAGATTCATCAGATCAGGCCCGCCAATATCCAACAGGAAGCCGTTCAGTGCATTCCCCATAATTCCGGCAACGCCCACGAAGACCATGCTGAAAATACTTTGTCCGGTCGCCTGCATGCTCTTGCCCGATACTCGCGCTACATACTCTACCGCCGCAATATAGAAGAAGCCGAAGGACAATCCGTGCAGCGTCTGTACTCCGATCATGACATAAGGATGCGGGAACACGATCTGAATGGCCCAGCGGAGCATGTATGCGATGGCTGCCAGCAGCATCGTGCGCTCCAGACCGATTCGCTTAATCACTTTCGAAGCAATCAACATGGACGGGACATTCGTAATGGCCGCGAGCATCATGGCAAGACCAGCCAGATTATCCGAGCCCCCGGCGATACGGAACGCCAGCACAAAATACGTATTAAAGGCCGTCAGCGTCTGGTTCAGCAGCAGCGAGCCAGCCAGGAAGAACAGGAATATGCGGTTCCCTAGCAGCTCCTTAATGCCCTCTGTGAAGGATTTGCGCAGCGAATGATCCTCCTCCGCCTTGCGTGGCAGCAGGAGAGCAACCGCAGCCGCCAGCCCATTTAACACCAGATAGGGAATCCAGATGTTGGACACATCTGACAAGGACACGAGCCAACCCCCGGCATAGCTTCCGATCGCAAAGCCGAGGCTTGCCAGCAGCCGAATACTGCCGTATGTGACTCCCACCCGCTGGGCTGTTACTATGGCATACGAATCCGCAATCGGAGCCTGCGTAGCCGCAAAGACCGTAATGATACTATATACAAGCATAATGATCAGAAATGATTGTGATTGATAAAATAACACCATGATGCCTGGCACCGCTACGCTAAGAATAAGGACAAGCCTCATCTGCTGATAACGATCCGCAATCACTCCCCACACAGGCTGTGCAAAGATGGATACCAGCGTGCCGACCGCCATAATGACGCCCACATCACTGCTTGTCAGACCATTATTCACCAACAGTAGCGTCAGATAGGGGCTGAATGATCCGCTAGCCAGTCCGATGAATAGATAAAAGCTTCGTAATTTGTACAATTGACCGCTCTGCATAAGCTGTAAGCTTCCTCTCCGCAACCCTACCGTTGTTGCTTGTTTGCTCCGAGACACCTTTTTCCGAACAAGCTATGACGAATCAAGCTTCAAGCTTTCATTATACTCATTTTATATATATTGAAAAGGACCAGACTCACAGTCTGGCCCTAGGGCAGTTTGTCAAATCTATTTTGCTGGACGTCGATTAACGCCAGCTTGTAGTTAAGCCTTTCCAACGCTTTCATTAAGAGCGATATCTGCTCCTCCACCTTGCCCTTCTGAAGAGAGAGAATCTCTTTTCTTTGATCCAATGTAGTGTTCTTGTCTTGATAAAGCTCTAAGTATTGTCTGATCTCGCCCAAAGATAAGCCGGTTGAACGCAGGGCCAGTACTGACTCAATCCAGTCAATGATGGAATCGTCAAATATGCGCATTCCGTTCATGTCCCGGTCAATTGGGGGGAGTACGCCTTCTTTTTCGTAAAATCGCAGGGTATATGGGGAAATACCCGTTTTCTCCGAAACTTCCTTAACAGTATAAGCCATAAGTGATCCCCACCGCCTACTTATATTAGAGTTACTCTAACTCAGATTAGTGCATATACGTTATCTTGTCAAATGAATCACTTATCATCATTGTTTTATTTCAGGAGCTTGACTTAGAGTTTCTCTAATCTCGTATGCTATAACCAGAACCAATAAATGATGATGATGAAGGAGAGATTTCCATGACTAAAACTGTGTTGATTACTGGATGCTCGACAGGCTTGGGAAATACCACAGCAAAAAAATTTGCCGACGAGGGCTGGAATGTTGTAGCGACGATGCGCAAGCCTGATGGGCATCTAACTGCCGAGTATCCCGAGCAGTTAATCGAAGCTGCGCTTGATGTCACCGATCCCGCCAGCATTGAGGCTACTATTGTGGCAGGGATAGAGCGGTTTGGCCGGATTGATGCTGTAGTGAACAACGCTGGAATCAGTGTCGCAGCTATTTTTGAAGCAACCCCCATGGAGGTTGCCCGCCAGATTTTCGAAACCAATGTGTTTGGCGTTATGAATGTCATTAAGGCTATTACACCACATTTCCACAAGCATGGCGGCGGAACTATTGTGAACATCAGCTCCAGCATCGGTTATGCACCAGCTCCGCTGCTTGCAGTCTATTCCGCAACCAAGCATGCGGTTGAAGGACTGTCAGAATCCCTGTCCTACGAGCTTGAATCGCAGAATATCGCTATCAAGTTGGTCGAACCGGGATATATGCGGACTACGAACTTCTCGGCAAGCTCCACCGCCACCCTGAACATTCCTATTCCGCCTTCTTACCAATCCTACTTTGACCAATTAATGCAGAATATGATTAACTACCCATTTGATTTTGCAGATGAGAATTGGGTCGCCGAGCAGGTGTATGTCGCCACCTGTGACCAATCGGATCGGCTGCGCTTTGTCGCAGGTCCAGATGCAGAAGAGATGGCCCGACTGAGATGGACCGAGACGGAGGAAACGTATTTAAGCGCCATGCGGGGTCTAATGGGGCACATGACTTGGCGGGAATCGCTCGAGAAGTAGAAAAATAAACGACGGAAGAGCCCAGATTGGGCCCTTCCGTCGTTTTTTCGCTGAGAATGGTTAATATAGATATTTCCTACTAGAAATGAACCGATCAATGAGGAGTACAATTCTTAGTTTTCATAACATCAAAGCACGACCAATAATAGGTTACTAGTAGTCAGCTTCCCAAGTAATAAGTATCTATTCTGCGCTACTCAGCGTAGCCTCATAGGAATCCAGTATGGTGCTCAGCACACCTGGAAATCGGACTTCCAGATCTTCCGTACGCAAGGAGATGAAGCGCTGGGTGCCCTGAATACGTGTGCGGACAATCCCCGCTTCACGCAATGTACGCAGGTGGTGGGAGAGCGTCGACTTGGCAATAGGTACAGTGAAGCTGTTGCAGGCCTGCTCACCATTCTGCCGGATATCACGGACGACACTCAGACGGATTGGATCGCTCAAGGCATATAGTACGGTGGACAACACTAGGTCCTCCCGCGACGGATGATGGAGTTGCTTCATAATCATACTTCTCCTTATTTGTGATTAAGAGAAACGCTTACTTCACTTCCACATTGAATTTTAGCGGATTCCATGATATATTTCAAATGTTCGATAACTATAGAACAATAAAATAAATAAAAAGAGTGGTGAGACTGTGAACTCGGTTCCAACAGACAGCACAATTACAGAACAACAAGCAGCATCGGAAAGCGGCCTTCCACGTGAAGGATTGCTGACTCTATTGCTCGGGTTCGCTGTCATACTTGTCATTATGAACACAGCCATGTTCAACCTGGCCCTACCTGATCTGACGAAGGCCTTCAGCCTCACGTCCACGATTACCTCGCTAATCGTGACTGGCTATTCGATTACCTTTGCAATCTCCTCTATTACATTCAGTCGCCTGTCCGACTTTCTACCATTGCGTCGGCTGATGACGATTGGACTGCTGACTATCGGGGTTGCTTCGATTGCGGGATTATTTGCCACCAACTTCTGGCTTGTGCTCGCAGTGCGAATTATTCAGGCTATGGGAGCTGGAGCCATCATCTCCTTATCCATGGTACTGTTCACACGCTATATTCCGCTCTCACGCCGAGGCAAAATGATGGCAGCCATCATGTCGTCGGTATCACTTGGACTCGGTCTTGGCCCGGTCGCAGGCGGTGCCATTGTGGAATTTATGGGCTGGCGATATCTATTCGGTGTTACCGCATTAATTCTGATCGTGCTCGCCTTCCTGTACCCTCTTCTCCCCAAGGAGAAGCCGGCACGTGGCAAATTCGACGTCATTGGCGCATTGCTAGTCAGTGTAAGTACAACAGCCCTGCTGCTGTTCCTGACTAATAAATCCTGGCTTATGCTGCTTGTAGGCGCACTCGGTCTTGTGCTGTTCATCGTCCGCATTCGCCGGACGCCAGAACCGTTCGTTCAGCCAGCCTTGTTCGCCCAGAATAACTATATGCTGCTGATCGTCATTGGGATTACCTCCTATCTGTGCAGCTTCGCGACCCTGTTCCTGATACCGCAGATTCTGGTACATCATTATGAGATGACCGCGAGTCACGCCGGATTCATCATTTTCCCGGGATCGTTGCTGGCGGTTATCGTATCACGCAAGGTCGGCTCAATCATTGACCAACACGGTAATGGAGCCATTCTAAGATATGCACCACTCGTCATTTTGACCGCGGTGCTGCTGTTCGCTCTCTTCGCAGGACATTCCTGGCTGTCGATCCTGTTCGTGTATATGGTGATGAGCTTGGGCTTCACCATGCTCTCAAGCAGCGTATCCAATGAGATCTCACGGATCCTGCCAGGATCACAGATCGGTTCAGGTATGGGACTGTTTCAGTTACTGCAATTTTTCTCAGGTGCGTTCAGCGTAGCACTGGCTTCCAGCGCACTGGAATGGCAGCATCATCTGAGCTTGTCCACAGCGTACTCCAACATCTTCTGGGGTCTACTGCTGATGGCGATCCTCTCCGTGATTGCCTCCTACCGATATATGCAAAATCTATCTGCTTCAGTCCGTTGCTCTCGCAACTCGCTTGAAGCATAAAGCCAGTACCTTGACCAGATCAAATATGAGTATAAAGCCGCTGCAAGCGGGGAGCCCTGTCGACCACTGTTAAGCTTGCTATTCTTGGATCTAAGATGAATAGTAGTTGAACAACAAGCTTAAAAGCGGACACTTCGTTTCTCTAGGACTTCCCCGCTTTCCGCTAACCACTACTGTCGTCAGATTATTCACCTGAAATCATTATTTCGTCAAGGTAATAGGCAGCTTATATACAACGCAGATTAAATGCAAATAGCAAATAAATCGAATAAAGGCTTCATACGGCACAAAAGCACAAGCGGCCCTTCACGCTACTTCAGAACAATTCACTGAAGACAGCGCTGGATGGGCCGCTTGTGCTATAATTCGGTGACTTTAGATGTGACTCTAGATATTACTTTACAGAGTGAACGGGCTGAATCAGGTCAATCAGCGAATACACCGTGAGCTGCGGCTTCTGCTCTTCATGTGCTATAGCTTGCTTCTCCCCCTGCTCCATGTCCAGCGAGTAGCCCTGAGGAACTGCCCGTGGTCTGAAGCCAATGATTCTGGGCACTCCAGGGAGCAGATCGAAATTATTATCCGTGAATATACCATCCACATTGGCAGACAGCCAGACATGCTTAGCGAGCCCATTCGCCTGCACACTGAACCAGCGAATATCGCCATCCTCCCACCGTACTGATGTGATTGCCGCTGGATGGGTGGAAAGGGAAGCATTGTCAGGCTGATCAGACGGGTCAGACGGGTCAGACACCTCACGAACCGTAATCTCTGGAGCAGGCAACGGAGTAGACTGTAATGGTGCAAGCAGCTGCTCGCGGCGGTCCAATACAATGCCATCATGCTCCAATGCTGCAACTAGCACATACTCTGCTGCGCTTCGGCCCTGCAACAGTTCATGAAGGGACAGTGTGCTCGCTACAGTCGCTCCCAATTTCGGAATCGCGACAGATTGTGTCCGCTCCTCGGTCAGGCCGTCACGAATATGGTAAAGTGCTACACGCAGCGTCCCTTTCAGAGATTCTAGCGTGTCGTTTATCAGATGGATGGAAATTCTATCATAGTACTGATTTTCACTAGAATCATGCTCAGCAGCATGGTTGCGATTAAAAATTTGGCTATGCTCGAATTCCGGACCCGATTTATATGGATCAATCTCATCCGACGAGTCTGCTCTACCCGAACCTGACTTCTCTGTCAGTAGCTCGATGGACAGCATGATGTCCTTGAAGGAGCGCTTGATCGTATATTGCGCAGCCTTCCAGCGACCATAGTAATCCATGCTTGCCCAGGAGGCAACCGGCCAGCAGTCGTTCATTTGCCAGTACAACGTCCCCATGCAATAAGGCTTGCGGCGTCGATGCGCTTCAATAGCCATGCCCATGGCCTCAGCTTGCAGAATCTGGCTCATATGCATGAAGGACACGAAGTCGCGTGGCTCCTGCATATAACGATCCATATACGTCTTGATAAGCTGATTGCCTTTCGCATTCTTCTGATGGGCAAGCATCACCTCGGACTCCAGTGCAAGCTCCTGCTCCTCCGCATAGGTACGAACTGTCCGGTATTCTGGAAAGGACTGAAAGCCGTACTCACTCATGAATCTGCCCACATACTTACTGTAGTTCTCGAAGGGCTCCGAATTGTGCCACACCCCCCAATAATGGATGTCGCCTTCGGTGGAATCATTTCTCGTATGTTGTCTGTCATCACTGGTCAGATTCACCAGGGGTGAGGATGGCCAATACGGAATCTCCGGCATGAGCTCCTGCACCTGATCTGGTAGTATTTGATGGAACACAGCCTCATAATCTGCCCAGAGCTGCTCCCGCTGCTCATGACTGAATGATTGCTTCCAGCCCCATCCGCGCTCCTCGGCAAAATGCGACCAGGCCGAATCAATCTCGTTATTGCCGCACCACAGCACAAGTGATGGGTGCTGACGCAGACGCCGGATCTGATCGGTCGCTTCCTGCTTCACACTGTGGAGGAAGCGCTCATCTCCAGGATACATGGAGCAGGCGAACATGAAATCCTGCCAGACCAGAATGCCATGCTCATCACACAATTCATAGAATACATCAGCCTCATAAATGCCTCCGCCCCAGACCCGCAGCATATTCATATTGGACTCCACAGCAGAATGAATCTCATGCAGATAACGATCCGGTGTGACCTCCGTTACGAAGCTATCGTTGGGAATATGGTTTGCCCCTTTGCAGAAGACCGGGACACCATTCAGCTCCAGATAAAAGCTTGCCCCTGCTTCGTCCCGCTCACGGACCAGACGAATGGATCTGAGTCCTGTGCGCACCTCACGTTCGGATAACAGCTCGCTCCCTTGCTCCAGCGTTGCCCTGAAGGTATGCAGCTTCGCCTCGCCTAGTCCTCTGCTCCACCACAGCTTAGGCTCTTGAATATCCATCGGCAGTTCCAGTACATGCTGGCCCGGAGGCAGATTCACCTCCATAGACCATTCACTGCCTGCGCCCTTTACCAGCAGCTGCCCCGTAATGGCTTCCGTACAGGATAACTCGGCCAGCGCCGTCAGCTTCGCTTCTGTAGCCGTGACCTTATCCTGACGAATATAGAGATCTGTCAACGAGGCAATGGACCAGCCTTCCAGCCGCACCTCACGCCAAATGCCGCTGGTAACGAAGCGTGGCCCCCAATCCCAGCCATAGTGATACGGAGCCTTGCGGGCAAATACGCTAACCTTCCTACTACCCAGCTCACCCAGCTCGGATTGATCATTCGGCGCAGGCAGCTCGTGTCCCAGCTTCTCCAGCTTGGGCAGATCCTCATGGATCGGTGAGCGGAACCGCACGAGCAGCGAATTTTCACCAGGTATCAGGTATGATCGGATATCTACCCTCCAGATTCTGAACATATTGTCGGCCGTCAGCACCTGCTGACCGTTCACATAGACATCCGCATAAGTATCCAGTCCTTCAAATACAAGCTCAAGCACATCCAGCTTCAGCCAACCCGGATCCACATGGAGACTCGCTGCATATTCCCAATCCTGCTTATCCACCCACTGTAGCCTGTGCTCATTGGTTCCGTGGAATGGATCATCAATTCGCCCGCTCCGGAGCAAATCCGTATGCACACTCCCGGGAACCCGAGCCGGTTGCCACTGCTCCTCATCAACGCTTTTGAAGCTCCATGACGTAAGATTATGGACTATTTTATTCATGAGTAACCTCCCGAATCTGGAAATGACGTTGGAGAACTTACTTAAATCAGTACTACTAACCAGCACAACTAACCAACCTGACAATTTGCTCAGACCACATTCCGAACATCTCGTACTACACAACAAATAGGGATAACAAAAGAATAACAATCGCGCCTAAGCAAGCGCATCCAATAATAACTTTTAGGATAATTACATAACAAAATTATAACTAACGTTAGCCAAAGGTCAATACCAGACTGAGCTGTTTTGGGATAATTTTTTTGTTTATTCATCCTGGGAACCCTTCATTCCCGAGTGATCCATAATTCATTACGTATTAGCATGCTATATGAGAAAAAAGCCTGGATACGACATGCACAGCCATGCCTATCCAAGCTAATCAAATACAATGTAATACAATAGATAAAGCCTTTTACTACTAAGCCTCTGTAGTCATTCCTAATATCACTATGTGGAGCGCACTGGCGGCATGTATGTGTCCATCAGCACCAGCTCTGCATAGATGGACTTACGTTCAGGCGCTGAAGCCGGATTAAGAATGCGCCACAGTAGCTGATCTACCGCTCGCTTGCCGAGCAGCTCCTGATCCACCTTGACCGTAGCCGCGATCGGATGTTCCATATGAGTATGGTCGAAGCCTGTCACGCCGTACATGGCTGGGGCCTCCACTCCGCGCTCCCGCAGGATATCAAGGACAAGCTGGGCAGTCACATCATTGACACAGACGAACAGCTCCGGAAGCTGGTCAAGCGGGATCGTTCGCAGGCTCTCCTCTAAGCTTGCAGTCCCCAGCCCCAGCAAGCTCTCATTCTGCACGAGCAGCCTGTCGGAAGCCCCGAGCGCATCATGTACAACGCACATGCCGCTCACCCCCACCATGCCCTGCTGCTCCAGCACCATGCGGTAGGCCATCCACCGCTCGTAGAAGCTTGGAGCCTCCTGAATGCGGCCTACGAACTGGAAGCTGCGGTAGCCCCGAGCAAGCATTGCACGTATCAGCTCTCCCATACCGCTTGCATTGTCGGTAAAGATGGTATCTGCACGGACGGTCGGGTCCAGATGGTCCACCAGCACCAATGGAATATCCATACGGCTAATGCTCAGCAGTATGCTCGCGGATACCGTGCCGACCGTAATAATACCGCGGATCGCCTCCGGATTCAGCAGCGTGAACATATCCTCTGAGGTCGGCTCGGTCAGCGTCAGAACGTCCAGTCCCTTTTGGTTCAGCCGTTGCGAGATGCCCTCGAAGATTGGCCCCCAGTAGCGGGACTCCCTATTCTGATGTCGAATATTCGGAAATAAAATCATTACCGTTCCCTGCCATCCTCCGGTCAGCTCGTCTTGCAACTCGATGGGCCCTACTCTGCCCTCGGTCCGAAAGTACCCCATTTGCCCAGCCAGATTCAGAATGGCAGCCCTCGTCTCCTCACTGACTCCTGACTTGCCTGCCAGAGCTCTGGATACAGCGAATTTCGACACTCCTGCAGCGTCGGCTATCTCCTGTAGTGTCACTTTTTTGCGCATCATATCACCTGTCCTGATTTACGATTCCATATATACTCATAACTGGCTTCATGGTAGCATATTTTTCTTACAAGTACCAAACAAGTTTACAAACAATCCCTTGACTGTTAGGTTATTTTTATTTACAATACCCTTGTTGAAAGCACTTACATTGGTTTTATTAACAAAATCATATGAGGGGGAACAAGCATGGGCAAATCGACAACCTGGCGTTATCTGGCCGTCATGCTGGTGTCGGCAAGCTTGCTGGTAGGCACTGCCTGCAGTAACGGCAGCAACTCTTCGGCTGGAGAGGACGATCCGAACGATACCAGTCCGTTGACACTTACTTATTTCAGTGGTGAAGCCAGCCCGAACTGGAACAATATGAAGGATGAGATTGGTCAGGAGGTTACTCGGCAGACGGGAGTCACTGTTCAAGCAGAATTTGCTGTGAATGGCAGTGGTCAGGACAAATTCGCCCTGATGGCAGCCAGTGGAGACTATCCAGATATCGTATACCCCAAAGACAATGTAGGCAAACTGGTCGATGCAGGAGCCCTTATTGACCTGACTGATCTGATCGAAGAGCATGCTCCCAATATCAAGAAGGTATATGGAGATTATTTTAACCGTATCAAATATAGTCTGGACGATCCTGCCATCTATACTATTCCTACCAACATGGGCGTAGACCCCGTGACCTTTGACGCGACGGGCGGCTTCGAGATCCAGCATCAGGCCTTGGAGAAGCTCGGGTATCCCAAGATCAGGACCGTCAAGGATTTCGAGAATGCACTGCGAGCTTATGTCGAGAAATATCCCACCACTAATGGACAGCCCACAATTCCCCTGTCACTGGATGCCGATGATTGGAAGATCATGATTACCGTCACAAACCCTGCTGCTCAGAGCACTGGTGCCCCCGATGACGGCGAATACTACATTGACCCCGAGACTTACGAAGCTAAGCTTCACTACCGTCGCCCAGAGGAGCGAGAATACTTCCGCTGGCTGAACCATATGTACAATGAAGGCTTGCTCGACAAAGAGACCTTCGTACAGAAGAGCGATCAATATAAATCCAAGATTGCAAGTGGCCGCGTCATCGGCCTGATCGATAAGGAATGGAACTATCAGGATGCAGAGAACGCGCTGAAGGCTTCGGGCCTTGATGAGTATACCTATGCTCATTTCCCAGTGACGCTCACCGAAGAGTATGATGACCCTTCCTTCCAATCCATTGGCTTCGACACAGCTTATGGTATCGGCATTACGACCAGCAACAAGAATCCGATCCGTACCATCAAATTCCTGGATTTCCTGTCCTCTGACGAAGGCCAAGTGCTACGGCAATGGGGCATTGAGGGCAAGCAATACAACGTTGTGGACGGCAAGCGTGTCATTCCACCAGACGTGCAAGAACGGAAAAGCAATGACAATCTGAACTTCCAGAAGGAGACCGGCATCGGCCTGTACTGGAGCTGGGGTGCACAGTATGGCGACGGTATCAAGGACCCTACTGGTAACTACTACACCACGAATTATCCCGAGCTGATCACTGCTAACTATAGTGAAGCCGAGAAAAAGTCACTCAAGGCCTATAACGCCACTACATGGAAAGACCTGTTCAAGACCGAAAAGGATTTCCCTGTCAAGGAATGGGGAGCTGCCTACAACATGCCTGTTCCGACCGATACCGACTACAATGTCATTTATCAGAAGGCACAGGATATTATGAAGAAACGTATTCCCGAAGCGATCCTGGCCCCACGTGATAAGTTCGACGAGGTATACGATACAATGCTGAAGGAGTTCGACAATGCTGGCGTGCCGAAGGCTGAGGCTACCTACACTGAGCTGATCAAGAATCGTCTGAAGCTGTGGAATGGTGAGGAATAGCTAGAGATGTAGCTTCGAGGAAATTATCTTTATACCATCAACCAAGGGCCTCACCGTTGCAGAATGTCGAGTCGTAACCCCAGATGTGGACACTTTGGTAACACAGCCCTAGCATAGACAGCCAAAAGATGGCTTCTGGATTCTTCAGGAGCCATCTGTTCTAATGCCTTCTAGTAACAGCCTGAGCTGCAATAAGCCATGTACTCATCAATGCATGCTTGTAATTCTTGAAAGTTGTGCAAAACCTGCTTTACTAGTCCCTCTCTCTTATTCCCTCTGAATGTTACTCGTAATCCTCCCAAACGTTCGTTTAAACAAATGATTCTAAAGCTATTTCTTTTAAGTACTAAGCTTGACGCGACTCTTTTTTACAGTTTTCACCTAACAAGCTATACGATAATAATGAGCGAGAAAGTATCAAGAATATCTTAAGGCTTGAAGATGGATTTTCTATGAATGAATAAATCACAACTAATAGAGAATGTATAAAAGCAAAAAGAAATATATCTTTTTTGAAACTAGGAAGTGACCCGTAAGGTAGATCACGTTTTTTCAAAGTATCCATCTTACGAGTCAGAGTTAGAAGATAATCATGTCTTACAAGCGTAGCCCTTTGTTATTTCTTTATATTAAGGATTCAGTCACTCCTATAACGGCACAAGCTCGGCCAGCGCCTCCTCCTGATCTCGCTCGGGATTCAACCTCGCGATGATCTCTGCCGTAATCACTTGTCCTTCAAATATGTCACGGACATCCTCCGCTTCCAGTTCCAGCTCATAGTAGTCGTTGGCCCAATCCACGTAGGCCTCTGGTGTGTCGTACATCGTGGACAGCAGCCAGGATGCTCCCGAATCCACGCCTTCCGGCACAATTACCGGCCCTGTAGTCCAATTCGTGTCCCCTACCAGCCGCCAATAACAGAAGGTGACATCCTCTGGCTCCAATGCATCATCCTGCACATGCTGCATCAATTCAGCAGGCATTCCGTCATACATCCCGGGCCACACGCCGTACTCCTCCTGTGCATGCGGACTGAGCTCGGATTCATGGTCAAAGCCTTTGATGATCGTGCCTTCAGGAGCAAAAATAACATACATATGATTACCAGACCCGTCATCTACCTTGACCAGTGACACCCCTTCTGCCCATGCGGGCTCATACGTATAGTAGCGTAGCCATTCCTCATCGCACAGAATGATATCCAGCAGAGCCAGTACTCTTAGACGGGCCTGCAATTCTTTGGGAAGTATAGCTACATTGGGTAGTGTTGACATCTCGTTGCCTCCGCTCATCTCGCAAATTTACTTACACTCTTGTTTCTTAGAATCTTTTAGAATCTTTTTAGTCTGTCAGATTCTTCTTACTATTTTAGATTCATTACTTTTACACTAGTACCTCTCGGGCCCAACCAAATGTGAGTACAAAGCCGCTACAAGCAGGGGCCCTGTCATGCTCTGTTGACCCTGTTAAGCATACTGTTCTTTATAGTCGATTTCAGCCCACCGGTTTTTCAATAACCCACAGACAGGTGCTATCCGGCAGCGGTACAACGCTACCCTTCTCATCCGTCAGAATGATTCGCTCCTGAAGTGCCTCCGTATAGCCCTCCTGCAAATAATGCTCTGCTACCAAAATGACGGCCTCTTCCCCCAAGGTCTCATGAATGAACTCCTGATAACGAGACGGTGTCAGATAGCCGAATTGCTCCTGCACCTCATGTACATAGGCCTCGGCACCCCAAGTGTATGTATAGAGGAACTCCATCGCATCATTCACAGGTAGCTCCACTTCGTCATCACCCAGCACCGCATATTCAATCTCCCTGCCTGTAAAATCCTTCGCATAGCGTTCAAGCCAGCGTACCCCGTCGGCTTCCAGGAAGCGAATGCGTCTTCGCTGCTCCAACGGCTCGGTCATAATGCCATCTCGAATGATAATCCTTCCACCTGGGGCAAGGACCCGATACGCGCTGCGCAGTGCATCAGCTACGGTGAGCAGGTTGAATTTGTAGCCGTCTCGCTCAATATATGAATAAAGCTCATGTAAAATAGATGAGAAAATGATCGTATCCACGCTTCCAGGTTCAATACTGCTCTCCAGTTGAAGCGCATCTCCCTTCATGACCTGCCACTGATGTCCCTCCAGCTGCTGCTTGCGCTCCAGCGCCTCGATGACATTTGTTGAAATATCGATTCCTACAGCCTGCACATCAGGCAGCTCCTGCTCGATCAAGTCCAACAGCACACCACCGCCTGGCCCGATATCGAGCACGCGAGTCCCGTGAATATAGTCCAGCATGACCCGCTTGTAGTCTACCGTCTGGTTCATGTCCGCCAGATAGCGCTCTTCGTTGTGAAAGCGGTCGTATGCATCTCGACGCAGATCGAACAAATCAAAGAGCAGCAACACGGCCTGCTCGTAGAGCGGCGTCTTCTCTGCCTCGATACAGAATTCGATCAGCTTGTTGGCTGCGGGCGAGAATTCGAAATTAACAAATACGGTGTCAGGGAGCGACGGCTGCTGCTTCAGCAGATAATGCAGGTGAGGATTGTCCGGCTGCTGCCCGGTCAGGATCTCCTCCCAGCTCAGCTCACGCAGGAATTTCTCAATCATGCGCTTCTTATACACATTAATCTGCTTCTGCCCTTTGTAATCGTAATAGATCATGTTCATGAAGGGCTCGAAGCTGATATGGCGAAGCTGTCGATTCCGTCCTCCCGGTGATTCATCTGCTTCATAAGCGCTGTTGTCCAATGATGCAGCCTCAGTTCCATGCCTATCAGTACGGGACACAGTATGTTCCTGAGAATTCATAGCCTGTACTATGGATGCGGATACCGCTAAGCCCGATGCTGGTGAGTCGCTGTCTGTTGAGACGGATATTGGTGAGTCGTACAGCGCCAGCAGGAAGATCTTCACGACCTCCTCCAGAGAGAAATCCTGCAACGCGGATTCCACGTACCACAGTGTCTTGTCTTGTAATACCGCAAGAGCAGGAATGACACCTTCTATTTGTTCCAGTTGGGCAAATGCTTGACTAAACGCTTCGCCCCCCGCAATAGATGCACTGCGTAGACGCATGAGTCGCTCTCGAATCGTCCAGGCCACCTCACGCTCACCTGCTGCAATACTACGGATGAGTTGCTTCACTTCAGGCTGTACACGCGCCCACAATGCCAGATCCACTGCTCCAATGATACAAGCGTTCAGCGGAAGCAATACCGAATCCAGCTCATCCGCTGACAGATAGCCTTTCTCTACAAGCTCTATCAACGGCTCATGTGCCGAAAAGGGAACCTCTCCCCGGATGTATTGACCAATCAGGCCGTGTGTGGCAATTAGACGCTCCACCACTATATCTTTGATCTGGTCTGCTTCGATCGGATCAGGGATACCCTCCCGCAGTCGCTGCCCAGCAGCACCCTCGCCTCGGCCGTACCGTGCATATAGCTGGGCTGAGCCTTCATTATGCACGAATAAATTGATGCCGTGAGCTTGCCAGGCCAAGCGTTGGCGTAATGTGCCGCCTTTGGCTGTCTCTGCCCAGATCAGCACCTGTTCAACCAGTTCCTTGACCCAGAAGGACAGCTTCATCCCCTCCAGCAGACACAATGAACGCTCCACGTAGTCCAGCACCGGATTGACTTGCCCTTGCAGCTCCTCCAAGGATTGAATACGCTCATAGTTCACGACCCGCTCCTCAGCCGATGCCAGCAGCTGCAGCCAGCTATGTTGCCCCAGCGATGTGGGATCTCCCGCACGGTAGCCCGTGATAGCCTTGAGTGACCGTAGCATCTACTCATCCCCTCTCTTCATTTCTCTCCGTCTAATATAGCTGCAATCAGGCGCTTCTGGTGGCTCGGTAGATCAGCAGGCAGATGCAGCTTGTCACAGAACATAGTCTCCGATATTTCACTATTAGCCTGGAATGTGCCACCAGTCACGATGCCTCTATACACCAGCTCCACCCGGCCCGGCTTCGTGCTGTAGATCGCCCGCTCCAGCCTGGTAATCTTCACCTTGAATTGCGTCTCCTCCCATATTTCTCGCTCCAGTGCCTGCTCAGGCTTCTCCAGCTCCATCCAGCCGCCCGGGATTCCCCAGGGCTCCTTGTCACGATAAGTGTGCTTCAGCAGCAGGACCTCTCCTGCATCATTGGTGATTACCCCAAGGACTGCAACAAGGAATTTATGCTGTGTCCGGTACACAATTGTGTTCTTCAAGCTCTTCAGTGGCATGTGACGATACATGTAGACCAACCAGTCTCTTGGAATGCGTTGAATCAGTCGTGCCAGCATACAACACCTTCATTCGTATGGTTTCCTAATCAAATGTGAGTATAGAGCCGCTGCAAGCGGGGAGCCCTGTCGACCACTGTTAAGCTTGCTGTTCTAATGAACGAAAATAGTAAGCAGATGAACAGCAAGCTTAAAGGCGGCACTTCGTTTCTCTAGGGCTTCCCCACTTTCCGCTAACCAATGTGCTCTACAGATCCTTAAAACCTGAAATCAGATTCAATCAAGGTAACATCTGTTCTATTATCTGACTGTTTGATTGTTCGATCTGATAGTCTCCAATCGCATCTGTCTTTACGTCCCGGGTTGTACTCTATACCAATACGAATATCGATCCTGAAAGCCCAGTCCTTCATACAATTGCAAGGCAGGCTTGTTATCAGCCAGCACCTGCAAGTAAGCAAATTGCGCTCCTTGAGCGGTTCCCCATTCTAGCAAGTGAAGCAGCAATTGACGTGCATACCCTCGTCTGCGGAACGCAGAATCAGTCCCGATCTCATAGATTCCTAGCCCTCCGCCAGTAACTACTCCAAGTCCACAGGCCACCGGGACTCCCTCCTCGTGTAACAGCACATAGCCTGCGTTGAGGCCCGAATAGCGCAGTAGCCGCTGCTTAACCTCCCCATGTGCTTCACTCAGCCCACTGAGACGCCCGACCGTCTCTAGCCATAGTGGATTCAGCTCCTTCAATATCGTCACCTGGCATTCCGCAGCATCCAGGCACTGTGAATGTGAATCCCTCGTCTTCAGCAGTGAGAGTGGCGCAAGTCCAGCCAAATCCATGCTTTGTACACGAGACAGATCCGTCTGGGTATAGCCCCGGCCCTGAAGCACGGCGTCCAGATTGGATGGCTCTATATACGGTGTTATTTTGAATACGGTTGGCAATCCTGCCTGGTGATAGTACTGCTCACATCGTTTTATTTTGTCAGCTATATCCTGTGTGTCAGCTATATTCTGTGCATCTGCCTTTGATCCGACATACAACGGATTTACCGAATTGGAACGCTTCGTATAGCCTTCTGCGAATCTGAGCAGCCATCCGCCCAGCTCAATTTGCGCTAACGCGGGCCAACTCTGCAAAGACAGTTCTTCTATGAATTTATACACTTGAAAGCCCCCCATCCATTCAGTCAGCATTATGCATCATTCGTTAATAAACCCTGGTTAATGCAACGCATAGGTGGAAGAAGCATTATTCCTATTTGCTGCTGTACACAGGTTGTTATCTGGAGAGATGCCAAATGTTCAGACATAGAATTAATATACATTATTGTAAATATTAATTCAAAGCAGATAAAGAGTTCTCTTTCCATATTATACAGGGCTTCCGAATGCGTCAGCAAACTTAGGCTTTTGCGCAGCAAAGGGTATAGGATGAGCTACCCTGTGAATATACATGCTGTAGCGGACGCTATGCATGATTCCAATGTCAGGCTTATAGCGCTTGACCGATACTCGGTGCTCAGGGGGGAGAATACGATTGCCAACCATTAGTCTATGTATGATTGTCAAGAATGAGGAAGAGGTGCTCGGCGGCTGTCTCAGCTCTGTCGCGGACCTCGTGGACGAGATTGTCATTGCCGATACAGGGTCCGATGACCGGACCAAGGAGATTGCTGCGCGATTTGGCGCCAAAATTGTGGATTTTGTCTGGAGAGATCATTTTGCGGATGCCCGGAACTTTGCCTTTGACCATGCTACCATGGAGTACATTCTATGGCTTGATGCAGACGATGAGCTGCTGGAGCCCGATCGGATCAAGCTGCGAGCGTTGAAGGAGAACCTCCCACCTTCTGTCGATGCTGTATCGATGTTCTATAATACAGGCTTTAATGCCCAAGGCGAGGTCAGCTTCCAGTTCCGGCGTCACCGACTGGTCAAGCGTGCCTGCAACTTCAGATGGTTCGGGGCCGTGCATGAGTATTTGCAGGTCGGCGGTAACATTTTCACCACCGATATTGCCATATCGCATCGCAAATTCAAGAAGACCGCTACTGAGCCTGCGGGCTCGATTGGACGTAATCTGCGCATCTATGAACGAATAGCTGCCGAGGGGCGGGAATTCACACCACGGGACTTGTTCTATTACGGCAGTGAGCTACGGGAGCATGGCCAGCACGAGAAGGCGCTAGAGATCTATGAGAAATTTCTCTCCACCAAGCAGGGCTGGATTGAGGATGAGATTCGAGCCTGTCAGCACATGGCGGATTGCAAGGCTGCACTTGGCAATCAGGAGGAAGCAGTCCAGACGAGCATGCGGGCATTTCTCTATGATCGTCCGCGACCGGATGCGAGCTGCACGCTGGGAGATCATTTTATCCGTAAGCAGAACTATGCAGCCGCCATCTACTGGTATGAGCAGGCCTTATACTTTGAGCACCGGGAATTACCGGGCTTTCACCACAAATCACTCACGACCTGGTACCCCTATCTTCAGCTCTGTGTGTGCCACTGGCAATTGGGAGACAAGGAAGCCTCCCGAAGCTGCAATGAGAAGGCGGCCAGCTATCATCCCGAGCATCCCAGCATTGTCTCCAATCAGAAGCTGTTTGAGGAGTCCGCTACCTAATCGCAGCGAGTGGAGGCATACAGATACAGATACAGATACACAAGAGAACTATCCCGGCATCCGCTGAACTACACCCGTGTAGATTGTAAAAGTAGGTATATTTTAGATGATCTTACTTCAAATGCGATAGGGCTAGCCACAAGTAAAACATGATTTAACGATTTCTTGAAATCGGACAAAAGAAGAAGCTTCTAAGCGCATCATACAGGCTTAGAAGCTTCTTCACTTTAACCTGAGCATGTCTTGCAGGTTGGATGCTGGACACAACCTGCTTTTTACTTAAACCCTATCAGTTAACGACGATTTCTACCAGCAGAGGCGTGGCTGGATCAAGTGCATCACCACCAGGTATAGTGATAGTTGTCGTAGTGATGGTGGAAGCATCGGCCAATTGAGGGATACCATTGACATAAAGAACGTAGTAAGCGAAGGTGCCTGGGAAAGCCGTAGCTGCTGTCCCGGCATCTGTTGTGAAGCTGGTAGCGGCAATAGCGAACGTTGCACCTGTTCCAGTTCCATCACCGAAAGTTGCTGCGAACTTTCTGGACGCCTGGAAGGGAGGAGTGATTGGCATTGTGGCTCACCTCCTTTCTCTCTACCAAATTATGCTTGGTAAATGAGAAAGGGACGGCGGAAGGATGAGATTAAAAGACTATTTTTATAGTTTGATAGATGATTGACTTCTTTCTTTATGGAACAATAATGGCTGTGAAGCTAACGATCTCCAGAATAATCGGGGTGCCTGCAAAAAGAACCCCACCTCCATTATTTAAAGATAATGTGGAGGAAATAACACTATAGAAGCTTCCCTCCTGTAAAATGCCATTGATATATAGATTGTTGAAGCTGTTTGCTCCAAGCCCACTGAATGCTGCGGCAGGGACCCCTGAATCATCTGTAAAGTCTGTTGCTGGAAAATCTACGATAGTCGATAAATCAACGTCACTCGTGAGAATAAGGAAGTATCTGAATGCTGTCGGAATAATGCTAATGCTAGTTACAGAGGGGCCTGTAGGTCCCGTGATGCCTGCATCGCCCGTCGGTCCGGTTGCTCCGGTTGCTCCCGTGTTGCCTGTATCGCCCGTTGCTCCGGTAGCTCCGGTTGCTCCAGTGGATCCCGTGGTGCCTGGATCGCCCGTCGGTCCGGTTGCTCCGGTGGATCCCGTGGTGCCTGTGGCACCCGTCTGTCCGGTTCCTCCGGTTGCTCCCGTGGTGCCTGTATCGCCCGTTGGACCTGTAGCTCCAGTGGATCCCGTACTACCTGTGAC
>RCUF01000058.1_pt1 | contig 83364 bp, 79 predicted proteins | sample 2166311 | NCBI WGS metagenome assembly RCUF01 (sample SAMN09932608, study PRJNA488358) | compost metagenome | feature: garden; material: soil; isolation source: compost soil in 4-hydroxybenzonitrile-enriched culture | place: Germany: Experimental Botanical Garden Goettingen | collected 2016-01-27 | reverse complement strand
TGCATGTATTAGGCACGCCGCCAGCGTTCGTCCTGAGCCAGGATCAAACTCTCCAATAAAGTTATTGAAAAGAGCGATAGCTCATTTTGAATCTGACGAGATTAATATCTCATTATTTGAATCTCACTTGCGTGAAATCCGCTCACTCGTTGTTCAGTTTTCAAAGATCAACCATAACACTTTTCATATCTCATTGCTTTACTTCTTTCGAAGAACCAGCAACTCTTATATTATATCATCTTCTTTTGAAGAGTGCAAGTTTTTTTTATCTTTTAATTTCGCTTCGCACTAGTTGATGATACATCGCCGTTTTCAGCGGCAAGAAATAATATAACATACTCGTCAGCATGATTGCAACCTATTTTCGAAAAAAATATTATAACTCCACATAATCATACAGACCAGTTAGATATATATGGTTCACTGATAGCGGAGCTAGTCCCTTGGCAACCAAGGGACTCCCTGTATGAAGTACACTACTCGTCCTCACTTCTGTAGACAACATAGTAAGAAGAAGCATAGTTGGATCAACCATTTAGTTCATATCTGCTCCAGCATACATATTAATAGCTGCTCCAGTAATAAAGTCAGATATGAAGGATGCGAAGACAATACTTATCACTAACTTGCCCTACGTTAAGCAATGATATCTTCAATGTGCAGATCCAAGCGCTGCACCAGATTTATAATCTCATCGCCGAGGTTCACCATCGGTCGTGTAGGATGGTCGCGATCCGCAAAAATAATCTCCCCAACGCGCTGGTCACTTAGCCGCACCTTGGTTCCATTTGATAGCTGAGTAACCTTGCTAATAAAAATACGAACAATAGACGGATCCAACTTTCCGAAGGCTTCACTCTGAATCTGCTCCAGGACCAAATAAGGAGACTGGGCCTTACGGTATGTTTTATGCAACGTCATTGCATGGAAAATATCCGCCACACTCACAATACGTGCATAGATATGAGTCTGGGACTCCTTGAGATGCAACGGATAGCCACTCCCATCCACCTTCTCATGATGTTGAAGTGCCGCAAGTCGAACTCCTTCATTAATGCCCTTCACATTTTTGAGTAGCTGATAACCATAAGTGGTGTGCTGTCGCATTTCATGCAGCTCTTCCTCATTTAGTGGAGAGGGCTTGTGAATGACAGCAGGATCTACTTTTGAATTACCAATGTCATGGAACATTCCTGCAAAGGCGACCTGAATCCAGTCCTTCTGAGGCAATCCCATCCATTGAGCAAGACAATAAGATGTCAGAGCGGTAAGCACTGCATTGTGGTAGACATATTCGCTTTCCTTCATGGAGCTAGGTGTAAAAGTAATGACGTTATACCGATCTATCTGCTCTAGCATAGACTCCAGTTGAGCCCGAAGCTCATAGATGGAGAGATCAGATACCAGTACGGTCTGGAACGCGCTCTTAATATGACTGATCATTTTGTCATACTGCTGTTCGAATGAAAAAGTCTTGGCCGCGGCAACGCCACCCTTATCATTCACCGCACTCTGGGCAGTGGAACTGGAGGAATTCGAATCCGTTGATGCTGTGACTGTAGGCTCACTTACCCGTGCTTTATTTGAGCTTCCTTGGCTTTCCGTTACAATCTCAACCTCATCAATCAGAAATGCTTGCAGAATCTCAATATCTCGCGGAAGCAGCACATGCTCCTTCGAAAGCAGCACACTTCCATAATCAGTGAATACATCTTTGGCCAGTTTAGTACCTGCCGATAACTCTTTAACGGATATGATCATATCGAACCTCGCTTATGTCCTGAAATTATGTCATGCGCCCTGCGCTGCTCTTATTTTCCTAACCTACACTCCATTATATTACTGCCGTGGAACACTGTACATGCTATTCCCAACCTTGTTCACAGGCCATAAGACCTATATTACAAAAAAACCTCCTGCAAAAAGGCACCTGATAGGGTGTACTCTCTGCAAGAGGCTTGTATGGATTAGCTATGCTACATGTGTACTTCGAATTATCTTCAACTCTTCATCGGTCTGTCTCTACTGTGGTATCACAGCTGATAGGCCACAGCTTACTCAGCGTCGTTGCCCGGTTCGTTGTCAGTCGTCTCCTCAGAGCTCTCTACGGCTTCTACATCAGAGGAGAAGCCTTCCTCATTCAGTTCCTCGTCTTCTTGCTCCTCGTTCTTGTCAGCACGGCACACGGTAGCAACTGCATCATCCTCGCGGATATTGATCAGCTTAACGCCCTGTGTATTCCGTCCCATCGTGGAGATGCCTTCCATGCTCGTTCGAATAAGGGTACCGCTAGCAGTAATGATCATCAGGTCCTCTTCACTCTTCACGATCTTCAGGCCAACCACTGCACCGTTCTTATCCGTGACATTAATCGTCTTGATCCCTTTACCACCACGGCTCTGTACCCGATAATCGGTTACCGGTGTCCGCTTGCCATAGCCCTTAGCAGTAACGATTAGCACTTCGAGCTCCTGATCTACAATATCCATACCAATGACCTCGTCGGATGGATCAAGGGTAATTCCTTTGACACCTGTAGCACTCCGTCCCATCGAACGAACATCATCCTCTGGGAAGCGGATGGACATACCACAGGCCGTACCAATGATCATTTCCTGCGCTCCATCGGTCAGCTTCACCTCGATCAGGGCATCGTCCTCACGGAGGTTGATGGCAATTAGTCCGCCCTTACGGATATTAACATAGTCCTCTAGAGGCGTCTTCTTCACAATCCCCTGCCGTGTAGCAAAGAACAGGAATTTGTCATTCTCGAACTCTTCGACCGGAATGACCGCATTAATGGACTCGCCCTGCTCAATCTGAATCAGGTTAATGATCGGTGTCCCGCGGGCTGTACGACTCAGCTCTGGAATCTCATACGCCTTGATTCGATACACCTTACCCTTATCTGTGAAGAAGAGCAGATGATGGTGAGAGTTCGTTACGAACAGATGCTCCACGAAGTCCTCTGTCTTCGTATCCATTCCCACAACGCCACGTCCACCGCGCTTCTGGTTACGATAAGTGGTAACCGGCAGCCGCTTGATGTAGCCTGTATGGGTAACAGTCACGATAACATCCTCACGCGGAATCAGATCCTCATCGAGGATGCTCTCTTCGCCTACTGTAATCTCAGTTCTGCGCTCATCGGCAAAACGGGATCTCAGCTCTTGCAATTCCTCACTGATAATATTCAATACGAGATGCTCATTTGCCAGAATTTCGCGGTACTCCGCAATCTTCTGCAGTAGCTCGTTATATTCATTCTCAATCTTCTCTCGTTCCAGTCCTGTCAGACGTTGCAGACGCATATCCAGAATCGCCTGAGCCTGTTCATGACTGAGGGAGAAACGGTTCATCAATCCATCACGCGCAGCATCTGCTGTCGCGGAAGAACGGATCAAGGCAATGACCTCATCCAGATGATCCAGCGCTACTCTCAAGCCCTCCAGAATATGAGCACGAGCCTCGGCCTTCTTCAGATCGTATTCCGTCCGGCGACGAATAACTTCGATCTGATGCTGCAAATAATGATACAGCACATCACGGATATTCAGAATCTTAGGTTCCTTATTAACGATAGCGAGCATGTTGATACCGAAGGTGGATTGCATCGCCGTATGCTTGAACAGATTGTTAAGCACGACATTTGGATTGACATCCCGACGCAGCTCGATAACGATCCGCATCCCGTTGCGATCCGATTCATCCCGCAGATCGGTAATACCTTCAATTCGCTTATCACGGACGAGCTCAGCGATCTTCTCTACCAATCTGGCTTTATTAACCTGATAAGGCAGTTCACTGACGATGATCCGGGCTTTGTTGCCGTTCTCCTCAATCATCGTTCTCGCACGCATGGTCACGGAGCCGCGCCCCGTCTGGTATGCCTGACGGATGCCAGAGCGTCCCAGAATGTAGCCAGATGTAGGGAAATCAGGACCTTGAATGTAGTCCATCAATTCCATTGGCGTAATGTCAGGATTCTCAATCATGGCCTGTACGCCATCAATGACCTCACCCAGGTTATGAGGTGGAATGTTCGTGGCCATACCTACAGCAATCCCGCCTACTCCGTTGACCAGCAGGTTCGGGAAGCGGGCAGGCAGCACGGCCGGCTCACGCTCTTCTCCGTCATAGTTAGGAATGAAATCGATAGTCTCTTTGTTGATATCGCGTAGCATTTCCATAGCGATCTTGGACAGCCTGGCCTCCGTATAACGCATCGCCGCAGCCATATCGCCGTCTACGGAACCGAAGTTCCCATGACCGTCTACCAGCATGTAGCGCAACGAGAAATCCTGAGCCATCCGTACCATCGTCTCATAGACTGCAGAGTCACCATGAGGGTGGTACTTACCGATTACTTCGCCGACGATTCTGGCCGATTTCTTATAAGGTTTGTCCGGAGACATCCCAAGCTCAGACATCGCGTATAAAATACGACGGTGAACCGGCTTTAATCCGTCCCGTACATCAGGCAGAGCACGGCTGACAATAATACTCATCGCATAATCCATGAAGGATTCGCGCATCTCCAAGCCGATATCTCTGTTAATGATTTGCGGGTTATTTTGATCCGCCATGCTGGACCTCCTCTTTCTTTACCACTCTACGTAATTCTGATTTCACTATATGTGAAAAGCCTTACAAATGCCTACTGAATCCGATCTCTTCGGCATGCAGCCCAAAACGCCGCACAGGCATGCCAATACAAGGTCATACCTCTTCTAATTATATTATTTTCACAAATAGATCACAATTAAACGTGGCTTCTTCAGGGTTTGCAACGAAATCCTTAAGAACTGGGGATTCGCCCTACCCACTATAGGTTTTTGACATACAATTACGTATACGGTTTTTTGTCTATCATGACGTAAAGAAGTATGTCCTCATACAAATATCCGAAAAACGCCGTATTCACCTATTATACCACTGTTTATTGAAAATGTCCTTTTGTTTGACTTAATTTGGAAAACGATTGTTAAAGCAATGACTTTTTATCTGCAAGCGCATGAAAATTACAGAAAGGGTGATCTTCCTTGTCCATTCAGCGGGTATCCAGCAAATGGGACAAAACGAAAGTAATCGTGAACCACCCCAAATTAGCTCCTTATATTCCCGATACCAGATTGTACAGTCCTGACCATCTCAAAGAGATGATAGAGATGTATGACACTGTATATATCAAGCCAGACTGCGGCACCTTCGGGCATGGCGTCATGCGGGCAGAGAAGGAGCGAAAGCCCCTCTTACATGTATCGCCACCGGTCAGCTTACCACCCAACTATAGCTACAGCCTTCGATATGGCGTACAGAAGGAGGAGTACTCCACTCTTGATGAGCTCCATCAGGCTATCTCCACCCATATCAAGTCCAAAGTATATCTCGTTCAACAGGGCATCCAGCTACTGCGCTATCAGGATCGGTCCTTCGATCTACGCGTGCTCACACAGAAGAATCTACGTAATGAATGGGAAAGCACCGGGTTCATCGGTCGTGTAGCTGCACATGGCAAAGTGATTACCAATTATCATAGTGGAGGTGCCATCGGAGAATTCCATACACTTCTCTCAGCCCATGCAGATGTCATGACACAGGCTCGTCTGAAGCGTAAGCTGGGAGTGCTTGGTGAAAAGGTAGCAGAGCAGTTGGAACAAACATACCCACGTATCAAGGAAATTGGGCTGGACGTTGCTCTGGATCAGCAGCTTCACCCTTGGATTCTTGAAGTGAACACCTTGCCCTGTCTGTACGTCTTCGGCAAGCTATCCGACAAGGAGCCCTATCGCCGTATCCGCAAATATGCCATCGCTTACGGGCGCATAACCAGCTCGGGTTCTGGACGCAAGAAGAGCTCTGCCAACCGCAGTAGTCGCAAGGCGCCCTCTGTTACCTGGAAGCGGCAGCAAGCGTAGCTCGAACTGATTTTCTGAAGCAGGCAGTCGTGAGTGTGAGTGGCAATATGTAGAAATGATGTGTAGAGGTGATTCATTAGGAGTAATACGTAGGAGCAATATGTAGTGGCGGTACGCAACGCCCTGCATTACGGCATATGTTATTTCCTTGCGTACGCGTCATATTTGTCTGAGATCTGCATCTGGTTAAGCAAAAAAGGCGCCCAATGGGCGCCTTCACTCACGAATACAGTGTATATTTGATGCAGTGTACATATGGATACAGGGTGTGTATCTTAATACGTGGCAGCTACAGATACCAGCAAGCTCTTATGCCAGAATCACTGCACTCGAATGTACACTTGATCTATACGTCCAGGTTCTTCACGTATTTCGCGTGCTCCTGGATAAAGTTACGGCGTGGCTCTACGTTATCCCCCATCAGCGTATCGAACAGGGAATCAGCCAGCATAGCATCGCCAATGGATACCTGAAGCATGGTACGGCTCTCAGGGTCCATCGTTGTCTCCCACAGCTGTGCAGCATTCATCTCACCGAGACCTTTATAACGCTGTACATTCAGCTTGGCCCCTTCACCGAACTCCTGAATAATCTCGTCTCTTTCCTTCTCGCTGTTCGCATAACGAACTACCTTGTTGCGCTCAATCTTGAACAATGGCGGCTGTGCGATATACACATATCCTGCCTCAATAATTTTGCGCATGTAGCGGTAGAAGAACGTCAGAAGCAGCGTACGAATATGCGCACCATCGACATCGGCATCAGTCATAATGATGACCTTGTGATAACGTGCCTTGGTTAGATCAAAATCATCGCCAATCCCTGTACCGAATGCAGTGACCATTGACCGGATCTCATCACTGGATAGAATTCGGTCCAGACGCGCCTTCTCTACGTTGAGAATCTTACCACGAATCGGCAGGATCGCCTGGAAATGACGGTCACGTCCTTGCTTCGCGGAACCGCCCGCCGAGTCACCCTCTACGATATACAGCTCGGAGATGGATGCATCCTTGGAGGAACAGTCCGCCAGCTTACCCGGCAGGGAGCTGATCTCCAGGGCACTCTTACGGCGTGTCAGCTCACGGGCTTTACGTGCTGCTTCACGAGCACGAGCAGCCTGCAATGCCTTCTCAACAATCCTACGAGAGACTGAAGGATTCTCATCCATGAATTCTTGCAGCTTCTCAGCGAACAGGGATTCAACAATCCCTCTGACTTCACTATTCCCTAGCTTGGTCTTGGTCTGCCCCTCGAACTGCGGCTCAGGAATCTTCACGGAGATAATCGCTGTCAGTCCTTCACGCACGTCGTCACCGGACAGATTGTTGTTGCTGTCCTTGATGATGCCCGTCTTCCGGGAGTAGTCGTTAATGATCCGCGTCAGCGCACTCTTGAAGCCAGATTCATGCGTACCGCCTTCATGGGTGTTGATGTTATTGGCAAAGGAATAGATGTTCTCCGTATAGCTGTCGTTATACTGAAGTGCTACCTCTACCTGGATCATATCCCTGGCGCCCTCTACATAGATTGGCTGCTCGTGGAGCACCTCTCTTTGCTCATTAAGGAACTGCACGTATTCACCAATTCCGCCTTCATAGTGGAACGTAGCATTCTCACCCGTTCTCTCATCGAGCAGAGATAGCATGATGCCCTTATTCAGGAAGGCCAGCTCACGAATCCGTGTCAGCAGCGTCTCATAGATATAGACGGTCGTCTCTGTAAAAATCTCAGGGTCGGGATAGAAGGTGGTCTGTGTTCCAGTCTCCTCTGTATCACCAATGACTTTAACGTCATATTGCGGAGCACCCCGATGGTATTCCTGCTGATAGACATGGCCGTCCCGCTTGACGGTAACCAGTACCTTGCTGGACAAGGCATTGACTACAGAGACCCCTACACCGTGCAGACCCCCAGATACCTTGTACCCGCCGCCGCCGAATTTACCACCAGCATGAAGTACAGTCATAACGACCTCAAGTGCTGATTTTTTCATCTTGGCGTGCTCACTGACTGGAATGCCACGGCCATTATCAATCACGGTAATGCTGTTATCCTGATGGACGATGACCTGTATGGTATCGCAGTATCCGGCAAGCGCCTCGTCAATACTGTTGTCCACTACTTCCCACACCAGATGATGGAGCCCCTTGACGCTGGTTGAGCCGATGTACATACCCGGCCGCTTGCGTACAGCCTCCAGTCCCTCAAGGACCTGGATCTCGCCCGCATCATAAGTTGGTTGATTCATAGACATGCCTTTCACCTACTTCTATAGATTCAATAGCCATAGCTTGGGCTCTAGTTCTTAAAATCCTTTCGTTTCCATAAGTCAAAATGGGCATTCGCCAGTCACTAAGGATGGTCCACAAATATGTTTGCCCTTTTCTTCAAGGTTGCGGATGAGATCGGAGAGTAATAGACCTTCCTTTTGGTCACCACAATAGACTTGGCCTCTTCCTCGCCAATGACCTCGATATGCTTATGCTGCTGTGCATAGCTTACATATTGCTTGGAGATTTTAGAGGATTTCTCAATCGAAATATCGAAAATGGCGACGAGCTCGGAGGATCGGATAATCTTCTCCCCTCCCAGATGGATATACATGACCGTCATTCACTCCTTCTAGGCAGCTTGCTGAAGTGAAGTGCGCAATACTACGCACCCAGCTCCTTACGCCATGGAGAGCCTGTCAGTAAAGACGGGCATAATCCTGGCAAGCGTCTCTAATTCTCCACATGTCCTGCATGCACATGATAGATGCTGGCATCCTTCAACCGTCCGGTGTTCAGGCTCTCAATGCCTGTTGCTGTGATGAATGTCTGCACCTTGCTTTGAAACGTCTCGATCAGTTGGGTCTGGCGGTAGGAGTCAAGCTCGGACAATACATCATCCAGCAATAGAATCGGGTATTCCCCAATCTCCTCATGAATCAGCTCGATTTCTGCCAGCTTCAGCGAGAGCGCAGTCGTGCGCTGCTGTCCCTGTGAGCCATAGGTCTGGACCTCTTTGCCGTTGATGGCAAAGGTCAGATCATCGCGATGCGGCCCGGCAAGCGTCATTCCACGCCTGATTTCCTGATCCCTCATTTGTGATAACTTTAACATAAATTGCTCCAATAAGACAGCTTCATCTTCTTCCTCTGCCTCGCTGAAGGACGGAACGTAGCCTAATTCCAGCGTCTCCTTCCCCCCAGCAATGCCCTCATGAATCTCTTGCGCCCATTTTTGGAGCTTCTTTATGAATTGTTTCCGTTTTTTAACAATCTTAACACCATGCTCCGCAAGCTGTTCATTCCAGACCTCCAGCATGACCTGTACCGATGACAGATCCTTGCCCCAAGCCTGCTTCAAAAGATTGTTACGTTGGGCCAGCACCTTCTGATATTGCTGCAGATGGTACAGATACCCTGGGGCGACCTGACCAATCTCCATGTCAAGAAACCGGCGGCGGCCCCCCGGTGTCCCCTTCACAATCTCTAGATCTTCCGGAGCGAACATGACCACATTCAGTGCTCCGATGAAATCACTTAGCTTGCGTTGCTCAAGTCCGTTAATCTTCGCTTTCTTCCCCTGTACGGACAAGGCCAGCTCAAGCTTGACCTTTCCATACCTCTTGTCCACCTCAGAGGAAAGATAGGCAGATGAGCTATCAAATGCGATCAGCTCGCGATCCTTGGAGGTACGGTGGCTCTTCGTGAGAGCCAGTACGAAAATCGCCTCCACCAGATTCGTCTTCCCCTGCGCATTTTGTCCGATCAGCAAATTCACCGGTCCGAAAGCATTCAGCTCAAGCTGAGTGTAATTGCGATAATGCTGCAAATGAATGTTGTTCACATACACGCTTGGTCCCCCTCATTCCATGACCGGTACATGACAGGAATGCTATCCTTCGGCAGGCCTAAGTCGCCGAGATAACCTCGAAGCTTCCTTCGCCCTCTACCTCTACACGATCGCCTGGATACAGCTTGCGTCCTCTCCGCTCTTCAGTCTCACCATTGACATGAACGGCTCCCTCCTGCAGCAGAGCCTTGGCCATCCCTCCGGTCGGCACACAATCTGCCAGCTTCAAAAATTGATCCAGTTTAATATATTCACTGTGGATAGAAATCTGCTTCATGTTGTACTACCACCTTCCTGCTTGTCCACATGTGCATAACTTTTTTCAATAGGCAAATGACCTGCCCGATCCTGGATATGCACCATGTCTTCATCCTTAGTTTGTCGTCCGATAAGGCAAAATAATGTATAGCGCCTTGCTCTCATCAGTCGGCTTCAGAATAATCGGGCTCATGATACCTGTAAAGGCAATGACCAGTTGCTCGCTATCAATGACCTTTAGTACATCAAGCATGTATTTGGAGTTGAAAGAGATCTTCAGCGGTTCACCTTCAAAACTCGCTACGCTGACCTCCTCGCGCACCTTTCCAAGCTCCGAGGAGCTGGATGAGATCTCAAGCCCACCTTGCTCAATAGACTGCATACGCACAATATTGGTCTTTTCCTCCCGAGATAGCAAATAAGCGCGGTCGATTGACTCGCTCAGACTTTTTGTGTCCAGCATAAGTTCTGTTTTGTATGCCGTTGGAATAATCCTAGAAGTATCAGGATAAGTTCCGTCCAGAATACGCGAATAGAATAGCACCCGATCAATCTTGAACAGTACCTGGCTATCCGCTACGACGATATCGACGATTGTATTTTGGTCTGGCACTATTTTACTCAGCTCGTTCAGTGTTTTTCCGGAGATAACCACATTGCTGAAACGAATGCCTTCTGCAGAATCGAGCATGGCGGAGCGAGTAGCAAGACGGTGGCGGTCGGTAGCAACGAACTTCAGTTCATTGTCGGCCAGGCTCCAGAGTACACCTGTCAGAATCGGTGTTGTCTCGTGCGAGGAAATAGAGAATACCGTCTGCTTGATCATATTCTTGAGCAGATCTCCTGGAATAGAGAACATCTGGTTCTCTTCAATGCTTGGTAGTACAGGGAATTCCTCGGGATCAAGACCTACCATCTGGATCTCCGTGGCTCCCGCAGCAATGAAGGTCTGGAATTGATCTTTAACCTCCATATGAACTTCCTGGGAAGGAAGCTTCTTGATAATTTCAACGAAAAACTTGGCAGGCAGCACGACGCTTCCTGGCTGATCGACCTTCACGATTGTCTGATCGCCACTCTCAATCGGGATGAAGGATTGGATGGAGATATCGGTGTCGCTGGCTGTCAGCGTGACGCCCTGATGATTAACATCCAGCTTGATGCCGCTCAGGATGGGAATCGTTGTACGGCTGGAGATCGCTTTGGATACATGCTGGATGGATTCATTAAGAGCTTGCTTTAAAATACTGATTTTCATAATTTCCTCCTACAAGCGAATTGGCTTTATCGTGCCGCTGCTGTTGGTTCAGCTTGACGTTATTCATGTTGAGGCAAAGCCGATGACATGATGGTGATTTATTTATAAAAGATAGTAGTAATAGTAATAGGCGCACTGAATATGTGGATAAGTGGCATAAACGTGAATAAATCAAGCCTATCCACATGTGTATATATTGTGCATAGGCCTTGTACTTGTTCAGGTTGGATTTTTGATTTTCTCTGTAATGTTGTTGATAACTTTGAACAGGTCCTGATCAGCTTGTATGGACTTCGATATCTTCTCATGGGCATGAATGACCGTTGTATGGTCACGTCCACCGAAGGCTTCCCCAATCTTGGGCAAGGAATAATCCGTCAGTTCTCGTGACAGATACATGGCAATCTGGCGTGGGAAGGCGACGGCCTTTGTGCGCTTGCGTGCCTTGAAATCCTCCAGCTTGAGATTGTAGTACTCTCCAACCTGCTGCTGAATGTCATGGATGGTAATCATCTTCGGACGGCTGGATGGAATAATATCCTTCAACGCCTCGGCAGCCAGATGTGTCGTTACATCCTGATTGGTTAAGGAAGAGTAGGCCACAACACGGATCAAGGCCCCTTCCAGCTCCCGGATATTCGTATCGATCTGATTAGCGATATACATCATCGCTTCATTCGGAATATCGAGATTCTCCGCCTTGGCCTTCTTGCGCAAAATGGCAATCCGCGTCTCCAGATCTGGAGGCTGAATATCCGTTATTAGTCCCCATTCAAAGCGGGAGCGAAGCCGTTCTTCCAGCGTAGGAATCTCCTTGGGAGGCCGGTCACTGGAGATGATAATCTGCTTGCGTTCCTCATGGAGCGCGTTGAAGGTATGGAAAAACTCCTCCTGTGTCGACTCCTTGCCCGCCAAAAACTGAATATCGTCAATCAGCAGAATATCGATATTGCGGTATTTGTTCCGAAAGCTCTCGCCGCGGTTGTCACGGATAGCATTAATGAATTCATTGGTGAATTTCTCGGATGACAAATAAACGACCTTGCTGCTGGGATTGTGCTCCAAAATATAATGGCCGATAGCGTGCATAAGATGCGTCTTGCCTAATCCCACGCCACCATACAAGAACAGAGGGTTATAAGCTTTTGCCGGCGCCTCGGCGACGGCGAGCGATGCAGCGTGGGCAAAGCGATTGCCCGATCCGATTACGAAGGTATCGAACGTATACTTCGGATTCAGCATATGAGAGATAACTTCTCCCTGGGCTGCAGGCTGCTGGGGCGGAAGCTGCTGCGGATCAGGCTCCGCAGGCTTGTTCTCTTCTATGATAAATTTGACATCAACCTGCTTGTCCAGCAGCTCATATACGGTGGAAGCGACAAGCTTCGTATAGCGGCTCTCCAGCCACTCAACAGCGAATGTCGTCGGCGCAGAAATCACAATGGAGTGATCCGTAAGCTTTGTCACCTTGGTTGCCTTGAACCAGGTATCAAAGCTGGGCTTGCTAAGTTTGGTTTGTATGATGGATAGTATTTGCTGCCATATTTCGGAAGTATGGCTCTCCACAGACGTCACTCCTTTTACATCCTCCAATGTGGCTACAACCGCCTCGTTAAGGCACATCCGCGTTACTGACTAGCGGCGCACAGTTGCAGAGAAACGCAGCACAAACCAGCCCCGAATAAGACATAGACGGAAAGTCAGCTGCCGTAATCGGCAGAATCGTGGCAGTCAATTCAGGTGGGCTTGGCCAGTGTAGTTGTACTCTGTGTTCCATAGGCCGGAGAGGAAATCAAAATGTCGAAATGAAATGAATAATGTAGAATATATCCCCAGAATCCAGTATCCGCACAAATAAAAAATATGGATAAATTGAACTTGTTCACAACTTTATCCACAGACTGTTGATAATATATAGGGTAAAACAACATATTCACAATCAAAAGTAATATAATCATAGCAAAAGAAGCCTTGTATTTCAATGAGTCATCGGATTTTATCCACAAATTCAATCTGTTGTGTATAAATCTTATGCACAACACAAGATATTGTTAATAATTTGTTTAGTTTTCGACAATAACTCAATTCACTGGATAAAAATTATTCACAGGTTATGACGGATCAAATCGGTTATAAGCTGTTTTTGTGAGCTTGTGTATAACTCCGATCTAGAACATGGTTCAAGATAGCCTGTGGAAAACTCCGTACTGACATCGACTGATCGCAGCCTATCCAGGATCGGAGCAAAATGTTCTTAAAATAGTGAGGTAGACGTTATGAATGTATCGTTCCATTTTTAGAGGATGTTTATGTGGCTGAGTGAGAAGGAAGAACAATTAGAAAAGAAAAAAGAGGAAGAGCTTCAAGCTGGTTGACTTCATAGAATCTTTATGGTTAAATGTAAAAAGGTGTTTTTTGTGGAGATCGCTATCGAGTATATTCCATATAAAACGTATTTCTTGTAAGGAGGTGCAATACATTGAGACCGACTTTCAAACCAAATGTCAGCAAGCGTAAAAAGGTTCACGGCTTCCGTAAAAGAATGAGCACGAAGAACGGACGCAGAGTGTTGGCTGCCCGTCGCCAAAAAGGCAGAAAAGTATTGAGTGCATAATACGTGCATGGAGACCACCTGCGGTGGTCTTTTTTTTTGAAGATAATAGAATTTATAAGTTTTCAGCGGAGCTGAACAATTCGATTATCGCAAGAAAAACTTCATCCAAAAGCGTTCTGTCTTCTGTGAAAGTACGTCGATATACGTTTTTCTTATCATGACAGGGTAGGAAAAGTACCTACATCTATATATGGATGATATTGTATGGATTGAACCCACTATAGATGTAGGCATAGCTCCAGCTGCATCTAGATTATCACCCGCAAGTTTGGGCTATAATTGTATATAGTAGAGACGTACTCCTGGAGCGGACGAATGAATAGAATTGAATTGAATTGAAGCAAGGAGAAGCGCCGTGCAGAGAAAATTGCGTCTTCGTAACCGTGCAGACTTCGGACGAGTATACCGACATGGCAAATCCTTTGCGAATCATCAGTTGGTTGTCTACTGGTTTCGCAAAAAAGAGGTAGATCAGTTCCGCGTGGGGATCTCGGTAAGTAAGAAGATTGGTAACGCTGTGGTCCGTAACCGGATGCGCAGATTAATTAAAGAAATTATGCGTCATCACGAGCATGAGATCATGGATCATATCGATCTGATTTTCATTGTCCGCAAGGGGGCCGTATCCATGTCCTATCAAAATCTGGAGAAGAGCGTATTACATGTATTACGCAAAGCCTCACTGCTGAAATCTTCAGGGAGATAGTCGGTTTCTTTGTCCTGCTCAATATGGTATGATTTACGTTGGAATGGATTGGTTAAGAGAGGGGTTATGAAGTGTCGCGATTCAAGACAAAACAGGGAAAATGGTTTCTCCTGAGCGCCATGCTTGGTCTTGTTGCTGTATTAGCCGGTTGTGCTCCATCAGCGAACAATTCCTATACGACAGCTGACTTGGCTAACGGAAGCTTCTGGCAAAGGAATGTCGTATACTGGTTCTCTTATGCACTGGACACATTTGCTGAATGGTTCAGTGGAGAGTATGGCTTAGCAGTACTACTGCTCGTGATTATTGTAAGAACACTGATTTTACCGCTTACCCTCAAACAGGTGAAGAGCTCAAAGGCAATGCAGGCGATTCAGCCGCAGCTGAAAGAAATTCAGAATAAGTATAAGGATACACCGGAGAAGGTACAGCAGGAGACGATGAAGCTGTTCCAAGAGAACAAGGTCAATCCTATGGCTGGCTGTCTTCCATTAGTTGTGCAAATGCCAATCTTCATCGCGCTGTATAACGCGATCTACTATAATTCGGAGCTGCGTGATCATACGTTCCTGTGGTTGCAGCTAGGTATGCCTGACCAATATTGGGTCCTGCCAGTTATCGCAGCGATCACAACATTCGTACAGACCTGGATGATGATGAAGATGAATCCGACGCCGCAGCAAGGGCCAATGCAATTCCTGTTGTGGGTATATCCGGTACTGATCTTCATTATGTCCTACCAGTTCCCATCGGCGTTGCCACTGTACTGGGTGTACAGTAACATTTACACTATTGTACAGAACTATTTCTTGTATCGGAATAACGACAAGACAGCTGCAGCTCTTGCTGTGAACGCTGCGAAGGTATCACAAGGTGGACAAGGCAACAGTAATAAAAGAAAAAATCAGAGCGGAAAACGGAAAGGAGCTAAAAAATCGAGATGACCAAAGTCGTTGCGACAGGAAAAACCGTTGAAGATGCTGTAGAACAAGGGCTTGCCGAGCTTCGGACAAGCCGGGAACGAGTAAACGTGACCGTGTTAGAGCAGCCGTCAAAAGGATTCCTGGGCTGGTTCGGGACCAGGAAGGCGAAGGTGGAACTAACTGTAATTCCTGAACCTGATCCTATACCGGCAGTTAAAGCAACCATAGAACATCATCCGATAACAGCTTCTGAAGCAGAGGTACAATCTGCTTCGACACAGCTAGCATCTACAGAATCTTCTTCCATCGGCGCTGCTGATCCTTATGAGGAGGCCGTTCGATTCATCAGGGAGACCGCAGCGGGCATGGGTCTAGAGGTAAGTGTGGATGTACATCATCGCAAGGATGAAAGCACGCTGGATATCTCCGGTCCGGAGTTAGGAATGCTGATAGGAAGAAGAGGACAGACGCTGGACGCTCTTCAATATTTAACGAATATTGTAGCTAACCGATACTCTGACGGATATGTTCGTATCATTCTTGATGCTGAGCACTTCCGGGAGCGAAGACGTAAGACGCTGGAGAGTCTGGCAGAGCGCCTCGCTGGACAAGTTGTCTCTTCAGGTAAGGAAGTTATGCTGGAGCCTATGTCTTCGGCAGAGCGCAAAGTGATTCACGCCAAGCTACAGCGAAATCATCAGGTTAGAACGTACAGCAAAGGGGACGAGCCGAATCGGCGTGTCATCATTGCCAAGAAATAAAGAAATGCAATGGCTCTCTGCCTGGTGCGGAGGCCATTGCTTTTTTTCATAAGAGCGAAGACGAGGCATATTTGTTGTAGAAAATAGAACGAGGTGATGATGATGTTAAGCGATACGATAGCAGCGATCTCCACAGCAGTTGGTGAGGGAGGAATCGCGATCATCCGCGTCAGCGGACCAGACGCACTGCCAGAGGTTCAGCGTATGTTCAAGAGCAAGACCCCTCTTACAGAGGCTAAGTCACATACCGTGCACTATGGACATATTATCGAGCCCAAGAGCGGAGAACGAGTCGAAGAGGTGCTGGTAACGGTCATGAGAGGGCCACGTTCCTTCACCACAGAGGATGTCGTAGAGATCAGCTCCCATGGGGGTGTAGTAGCAGTCAAACGAGTAATGGATCTGCTGCTGCTTCAGAATATTCGACTGGCTGAGCCGGGCGAATTCACGAAGAGGGCATTCTTGAACGGACGAATCGATCTTAGCCAGGCAGAGGCCGTCATAGACCTCATCCGCTCCAAGTCAGACAAGGCATTCTCTATTGCGATGAAGCAGTCAGAAGGGATGCTGTCCTCGAGGATTCGCAATCTTCGTCATATCCTAGTCGAGACACTTGCACATATTGAAGTGAATATCGATTATCCGGAGCATGATGTAGAGTCGCTTACTTCACAGTTCATCAAGGATAAGAGTAGTGAGGTCATGAAGGAAATTGATGGCCTCCTGCATACAGCTGAGCAGGGGAAGATTCTGCGTGAAGGGATTACTACAGCCATCATCGGTCGGCCGAACGTAGGGAAATCTTCATTGCTAAATGCCCTGGCTCAAGGGGATAAGGCAATTGTCACAGATATCCCAGGTACAACCCGTGATGTCATCGAGGAATATGTAACGATTCGGAATGTCCCGCTAAGGCTACTGGATACTGCCGGAATTCGGGAGACGATGGACGTAGTCGAGCAGATTGGTGTAGAGCGCTCACGGACTGCTGTCAGTGAAGCTGACCTAATCTTGTTGGTCCTGAATTCCAGTGAGCCATTGCATCAGGATGAGCTGGAATTGTTGGAACAAATCCGCGGTAGACAAGTGATTGTCATTATGAATAAAATGGACTTACCTTCCCAACTAGATCGCGAGGTTCTGACCCGTTATATAGCTGAGGATCTGATTGTTCCGATGTCCGTGAAAACGGATGAGGGGCTGGATGGATTGGAAGAGGCCATCTCCAAGCTGTTCTTCAGTGGTAAGCTGGAATCTGCCGATCTCACCTATGTAAGTAACGTACGTCATATTGCGCTGTTGAAACGGGCTAAGCAGTCACTTCAGGATGCCTATGAGGCTGCTGATCAGTTCATTCCGATTGATATGATTCAGATCGATGTCCGGCTCGCATGGGAGCAGCTTGGGGAGATTGTGGGCGATACCGCCCATGATGCGTTGATTGATCAGATATTCTCTCAATTTTGCCTTGGGAAGTAGGAACACATCTTCAGAAGTTCATTGTAGAAAATCATACATTTTATAATAGAAGAGAGTGGATAGCCGTGGGCTATGCTCTTATTAAGGAGGTACTACAAATGGGATATGATGGCGGCAACTATGACGTTATTGTTGTAGGCGCTGGACACGCTGGCGTAGAGTCAGCACTTGCTGCGGCCCGTATGGGCTGTAAGACATTGATGATTACCATTAATCTGGACATGGTGGCTTTTATGCCATGTAATCCTTCGATCGGCGGTCCGGCCAAAGGCCATGTTGTACGTGAAATTGATGCGCTCGGGGGAGAGATGGGGCGCAATATTGATAAGACCTTCATCCAGATGCGGATGTTGAATACAGGCAAGGGGCCAGCAGTTCATGCGCTGCGCGCGCAAGCGGATAAGTTCTCTTACCAGCATGCCATGAAGGAGACGATGGAGAAGGAGCCAAATCTGACACTTCGCCAGGGCATGGTTGAGGAACTGCTTGTTGAAGATGGCAAATGTGTTGGAGTGCTAACCAAGACCGGAACCTCTTACCGGGGGACAGCCGTGGTATTGACTACTGGAACCTATCTGCGCGGCAAAATTATTATGGGTGAGCTGATGTATGAGAGTGGCCCGAACAACCAACAGCCATCCGTGCGTCTGTCGGAACATTTGCGTGAATTGGGCTTCAATCTCGTTCGCTTCAAGACAGGGACTCCACCGCGGGTGCATAAGGACAGCATTGACTTCAGCAAGACAGAGATTCAACCGGGTGATGATGAGCCCAAATTCTTCTCTTATGAGACGAAATCATCTGACAACGAGCAGCTTCCATGTTGGCTGACGTATACTTCAGTGGATACACACCAGATTATTAATGATAATCTGCACCGTGCTCCAATGTTCTCAGGTGTTATTGAAGGGACGGGGCCTCGTTATTGTCCATCGATCGAGGATAAGATCGTACGCTTCAGTGATAAGCCGAAGCATCAGATATTCCTGGAGCCTGAAGGCAAGAACACCTCTGAGTACTATGTACAAGGCTTGTCTACAAGTCTTCCGGAGGATGTGCAGCTTGCTGTACTCCGTTCCATTCCTGGAATGGAGAACGTACAAATGATGCGTAATGGATATGCCATTGAATATGATGCCATGGTGCCGACGCAGCTCTGGCCTTCACTTGAGACAAAGCAGCTACCAGGACTCTTCACCGCTGGACAAATTAACGGTACCTCTGGATATGAGGAAGCAGCTGGTCAAGGTATTATGGCTGGAATTAACGCGGCTCGCAAGGTACAAGGCAAGGAGCCTGTAATCCTTGATCGTTCGCAGGGCTATATTGGTGTACTGATCGATGATCTCGTGACTAAGGGAACGAACGAGCCTTATCGTCTGTTGACTTCCCGTGCTGAATATAGATTGTTGCTCCGTCATGATAATGCAGATCTGCGTCTGACACCGATCGGTCATGAGATTGGCCTGATTCCAGAAGAGCGCTATGCAACATTCGTGGATAAGAAGGCCAAGGTTGAACAGGAAATTGAGCGTCTGCGTAAGTATAAAATCAAGCCTGTAGATGTTAATACCATGCTGGAGGCTGCAGGTTCTGCTCCTATTCAGGATGGTAGCAACCTGCTGACGATCCTTCGTCGTCCAGAGATCAGCTATGCACAGATTGAACAGATCTCAGCTTCACCAGTGGAGCTGGATGCGGACATGAAGGAGCAGGTCGAGATTCAGATTAAGTACGCTGGCTACATCGAAAAGCAATTGCAACACGTAGAGCGTCTGCAAAAAATGGAGCAAAAAAAGCTGCCTGAGGACCTTCAATATGATGAGGTACAGGGGCTTGCCATGGAAGCGAAGCAAAAGCTTAACAGCATTCGTCCAATCTCCATTGGGCAGGCTTCCCGGATATCAGGTGTAACACCTGCTGATATTTCAATTTTGCTGGTCTACCTGGAGCATTATAATCGTGTGAAGGCGGCAAGAGTATAATGGCAGATGCGATTCAGTTAGAATTTCAAGCAAGATTAGCCGAGCACGGCATTCAGATTAATGAACAGCAGCTAGATCAGTTCGAGAGCTATTATCGCCTCCTTGTTGAGTGGAATGAGAAGATGAATCTGACAGGGATTACTGAACGTGAGGCTGTCTATACGAAGCATTTTTACGACTCAGTCTCCCTGGCCTTCTATGTGAACATGGAAGAGATTCGCACGCTCGCGGATATTGGATCGGGTGCAGGCTTTCCTGGTATTCCTCTGAAAATATGTTACCCGTCACTCAAGCTGACGATCATTGATTCACTGAAGAAACGGATCAACTTCCTGACGCATATCAAGGATGCTCTGCAGCTTACAGAGACCGAATTGATTCATGGCCGGGCAGAGGAGTTGGGTCGCAAGGCTGGCTATCGGGACAGCTATGATCTCGTTACAGCAAGGGCAGTAGCAAGGCTAGCGGTCCTCAATGAGTTCTGTCTTCCTTTTGTACGAAAAGGTGGATGCTTCGCGGCGATGAAGGGCAGTGACCCTCAAGAGGAAATTCAAGAGTCAGCGTACAGCCTCAAGGAGCTAAGAGGGCAGTTGAGCTCGGTTGAAGCCTTTCAGCTTCCCGTTGAAGAGTCGGCGCGCCATATGGTATTGATTCGGAAGCTTGCCGAGACGCCTAAGAAGTATCCGCGTAAAGCAGGGACCCCTTTAAAGACACCTTTGCTGCAGCCTTAGCTCATTTGATTCGTTGCCTTTCGCATAGAGTTCTAGATCTAAAGAAATAAAGCTATAGAAATAGGGGAGTGTTTCACGTGAAACATTCCCTTTATTTGTGATTCAACAATTTTCCATAATATAATAGAGAAGACTCATAATAGATTACGAGAAGGGAGATAGTGTACCCGCTACGTGATACATATCCTCAATTGGTGATGAATGAATCAATAGGGTCATGGACCTGGGGGCAGTCGTTAGCTAGTATAAGTAAAGAAGGAAGTCCTGTCATCTCCCTGTAGAAAATAAGGCCTAAAACATATATTTTAGGGATTGGGAATAGATAGGATTATACTCGAAAAAGTGATAGAATAGAAATAACGGATGTAACCAGATTACATGATATACAAGTAACTCTATGCCGGCATCACGTTTTACTCATTGTTGGGGTCTTGTTCTTGAAGGTCCGATGGATTTGATGTTACTTCGCGTATCTGTATGTACATAGTCTCTGTATTACGCATTCATAGATATTATTATTGTGACGAATGTTATTTGTCCACATGTGGATAGCCATTGTCATAAGGGATATGTATGCTAATTGTGTATGAGGAGTCCTTCATCTGATTGATCTTCAGGTTAAGGAGATCATTCAGATGAGTGTATAGGAAGCGACAAAAATGAGTGTGTGCAGGTTCTGTGAATGTCCATTATGAAATTAGGTGGTATTATACGGAATGAAAGAACAATTTTCTAAGCTATTTGGTTTCTCGGAACGTGTAAGCGGAGATGAAGTGAAGAACATTCCGATCCATGACATTGTCAGTAGTCCATTTCAGCCTCGGACCATTTTTGACGATGACAAGATTGATGAGCTGTGTCAGACGATTAAGACACATGGCATCATTCAGCCCATTGTGGTCCGTGCCCGAGATCAACATTACGAGATTATAGCAGGTGAACGTCGCTGGCGTGCGGTGACCAAGCTGGGAATGGAGAGCATTCCGGCAATCGTGCGTGACTTTAATGATTCACAGGCAGCTTCCATTGCTCTCATTGAGAATTTGCAAAGAGAAGGGCTGACCTCGATCGAAGAGGCTGTCGCTTATCAGAAGCTGATCGATCTACATCAGTTAACCCAGGAGAGTCTTGCTCAACGTCTGGGAAAAAGCCAATCGACGATTGCCAATAAAATACGTCTGCTCCACCTTCCAGATGGAGTGAAGACGGCTCTAATGGAGCGTAGTATTACTGAGCGTCATGCCAGAGCTCTGCTGTCATTAGAGACAGAAGAACTTCAGCTTAAGGTACTGGCTGAGGTGATCAGCAAAGAATTGAATGTGAAGCAGACGGAAGCCAGAGTAGCCTTTTATAAAGAAGCATCCAAAATCAAAAAGGCCAAGCGAGTATCCTTTACTAAGGACGTGAGGCTGGCTCTGAACACAATCAGACAGTCCATCGATATGATTACAGGCTCGGGAATGGACATCAAGACAAAAGAATCAGATAATGAAGATCACTATGAGATCGTTATCCATATTCCAAAGCGTAAATAATGTAGTTGAAGCGTCAAGCGGCAGCGTTGCCGCTTTTTCTGTCTCGTGAGACTGTATTCATTGTAGAATGTGGAGCTCCGGGAATGAGGTACAGTGGAAGTTGATGATCAGGTTCAGTTAATATAGTAATAGAGACTCGCTGTAATGTAGCTACATTCAATTGAGTGTAACCATATACAGCCAATCTCGGAATCTATCAGAATAAGACCCCTTTAATAAATTATGAGGTGAACGAATTGGCCAAAATAATAGCCATAGCGAATCAAAAGGGCGGGGTAGGCAAGACGACTACTTCCGTGAATTTGGGCGCTGGACTTGCTTCCCTCGGCAAGCGGGTACTGCTTGTGGATATTGATCCGCAAGGGAACACCACAAGCGGGGTTGGAATCAATAAAGCAGATGTGCCAAATTGCATTTATGATGTGCTCATTAATGAAGTTCATCCTAGTGAGGCAATAGCGCCTACGCAGGTGGAAGGATTACACATTATTCCGGCTACCATTCAATTGGCAGGTGCAGAGATTGAGTTGGTACCAACAATTTCCCGTGAGCTTCGGTTGAAAAAGTCTCTGCAGCTCGTTAAAGACAACTACGATTATATATTGATTGACTGTCCGCCATCCCTGGGGATTCTAACACTGAATTCGCTGACGGCATCCGATTCTGTCATTATTCCAATCCAATGCGAGTATTATGCTTTGGAGGGGCTGAGTCAGCTGCTGAATACGGTTCGATTGGTGCAGAAGCACTTGAATACTGGCCTTCAGATTGAAGGGGTACTGCTGACGATGTTCGATGCACGGACTAATCTCGGCATACAGGTCATTGAAGAGGTCAAGAAGTATTTCCAAAGCAAGGTGTACCAGACAATCATTCCTCGTAACGTAAGACTCAGTGAGGCACCTTCACATGGACAATCGATTATTACGTATGATCCTCGCTCACGTGGGGCAGAAGTATACATTGAGTTGGCAAAGGAAGTGGATGCAAATGAGTAAGAGACTGGGTAAAGGTCTGGATGCACTGATACCTTCACTTGCTGTCAATGATGACGATAAAGTTGTAGACATTCCACTGAATCAGTTACGAGCGAATCCTTATCAGCCACGGAAGGTATTTGAGGAAGAGGCTATTAAGGAACTGGCGGAGTCCATTCGTCAGCATGGAGTTATTCAGCCTATTATTGTCCGCAGTGTGCTCAAAGGCTACGAGATTATCGCGGGCGAAAGACGGTTCCGCGCCTCTCAATATTGCGGTAATACCACGATACCTGCAGTGGTACGGAGTTTTTCTGATCAACAGGTAATGGAGATTGCTCTTATCGAGAACCTGCAACGTGAGAACCTGAATGCAATGGAGATCGCAGTTGCATATCAAGGCTTGATGGAACAATTTTCCCTGACTCAAGAAGAACTATCATTAAAGGTAGGGAAGTCGAGATCTCATATTGCCAACTTCCTGAGATTGTTGTCGCTGCCTGAAGTAGTAAAAGAGTATGTTTCACGTGGAACATTATCAATGGGACATGCACGGGCACTGGTATCGGTCAAGAATGAAGAGACACTCAAAGCACTTGCGCAGCAGTCTATTGATTTGCAATGGAGTGTACGTGAGCTAGAAGAGGCTGTTCAGCAACTGGATCGAAAAGCAGATGATACGAAGAGCAAACCGAAGCAAAAGAAGAAGGACCCGTTCATTGAAAATGTCGAAGAATCATTACGGGATCGATTCAAGACGACCGTTCGGATTAAGCATAACAAGGACAAGGGCAAGATTGAATTGAATTATTACAGCCAACAGGACCTCGAACGACTACTTGAGTTGCTTCAATAGAGGTTAGAAGCTAGGCTCTTAAGAAAATAGAAGCTTGACCCCCAACTGCTGTTAATGAGGGAGAGCTTTGTTAAGGGAAAATTATGTGTTGTGTTTTCAAACATAGGCATGGTTTCGGTATGAGCTCAGCTTCTCAGTAAGTAAAGTAAGGGGAGGATATACACATTGCTGTATATGTCCCTTCATGTCCGGAAATTCCTGAAAACCATTGTAAGTTAATTGTTATGCAATACGTAATAAATGGTTGGTGTGGCAGAGCGTGAAATAGCCTGAAATAGTAAATACTCAAAAAAGTGTGAGATGGAGTAAGGCTTGAAGAGATTATCACCCATTCGACCAATGGCATATTTAGAGCACGAAAGTAGCTCAAACCATACTTAACGAAGTAAAAGTGAATGCTATATGGATCGACCGAGCTCTCAACATCTTTAGTTCATACTATATACTATGCTTGAGTCAAGAATACACTACAGACCATAAAGAATGAGCAGAGGTAAAAAGGATTGTATATGTGATCCATGCTTTGCCATTACAATCAAAATGTACAGGGGAGTAGGAGCAATACATGGTCGAATTAAACGGACTAATCGCGGAGCAACTGGCTGCTTTAATGGCGGGGATATTTCTTGTTTTACTTATCCTCATCATTGTAGTCATCGTCCAGGGGGCCAAGCTCAAAGGAATGCGACGTCGATACCAGCAAATGATGGAGGGTAGTGGAGTTGATAACCTGGAATCGTTGCTGATTGATCTGAAGGTTCAGATGGATGGAATCGAAGATGAACAGGAGAAAAACCGAGCTCTGATGCAGACCATTCAAGGCAGAATGAAAGGCATGAAAGGGAACATTGGGGTCAAAAGATACAATGCTCTTGGAGAGCACGGTGGAGAACTAAGCTTTTCCCTGGCCATTCTGGATGAATATCGGGATGGTATGGTATTGACCGGTATTTACAATCGAGATGGCTCTTATGTATACGCCAAGGCTGTAAAAGGGGGAAGCTCTTCCCATATGCTCTCCCCCGAAGAGAATGAAGCTATTGCTCTTGCGCAGCCAACAGCGCATAGTGATAGTTCCACTCCTTAATCGCTGTATACAGACTTCTTGAAATAACATCAGCAAGCTTCACTACAAGATTCAAGCGAGTGTTCTGAAGCACAAAGTATTCCATAAAACCGCCGACGTTCACGATACCTGTAAGATGGATATCGCCAACCGGCGGTAATTCTTTATTTACCCCAGCTCCGGGGCGGAGAGGCCCTTCCGTGACCTGTATGCATCCTACACTGGAACTCTGGCCTAGACAAGCATCAATCCCAATGACGTAGGGATTATGATGCTTTTGGCTGATCTGATCAAGTGTGCTTTGCAAATTAATCGCATGTACAGGCTCATCAAGTGTGCCGTACAAGTGAAAAAGAGGCGAATGGAGCTTGCTCAGGCTCGTTCCGACAAGAGGACCTAACGAATCGCCAGTAGAGCGGTCTGTACCTACACAGACAACGACCAGGTTCATATTGCGAGCCTGATGCAGATAGAAGAGCAGACGATGTACGAGAATGGACTGAATATCAGGGTCTGAGTATAAGACCTTCAGGTTGGCTGCTTCATAGCTACCTGTAGATTGGGGAGGACGATTCATGAGATCTTCCTTTCGTAGCTTAGTGTGTCAGCATAATGCAGACGATATAGTAGTAACTAGTATATGGAAGTAATCTTCTTTTTATACTTTATGAATCAAGAGAATTCATAGATCGGCTCCAGCAGGGATTGTTGTGAGGACAAGCATGCATGCCGGGGAACTTATAATCATGCTTGAAGCAAGCGTGAGAAGAGTGAGAAGGGGTAAATGATATAGATAATAACGTACATTGCTGTAGAAGAGGTCACAGCTAGAGGAGGAGATCATGTGTGGTAAGGCTGTTGAATGAGAACAGTGGAACAGAGGATATTATGAAAGATGCCGTCTTATGGAAGCAGCAAGTCTGGGCATGGCTGACCGATACTGGAATGTGGACTGGAATGGCCTACACAATACTGAAGGTTGTTATCATTATCTTGATTACCCGCATTGGTATACGTCTTATGTTTAGACTGATTGACCGCACGATGGAGCAGCGCAAGACGCGCAAGATTATGGTTAACTCCCGGAGAATGACCACCATAGGTGAGCTACTCAAAAATGTCATAACAGTTGTATTCAATTTCCTACTGATCATGCTTGTGCTCTCGCAACTGGGCATTAATCTGGCTCCACTCATTGCCGGAGCAGGTGTTATTGGACTCGCGGTCGGTTTTGGCGCACAGAGTCTGGTAAAGGATATTATTACGGGTTTCTTTATTATTTTCGAGGATCAGTTCGCTGTAGGTGATGTTATTGAGACTGGGGCATATAAAGGTACTGTAGAACTCATTGGATTGCGGACGACTCGATTGATCGGCTGGAGAGGTGAGGTATATATTATACCGAATGGTATGATTACAGCTGTCACTAATTACTCCATGTCCAATTCTCTTGCTGTCGTTGACCTACCCATGAAGGCAGAGCGTACTTTGCAGGAGACGGTGAATATCGTCAATCAGGCTCTGGAAGGTATTCAGGATCGGAATTCATTGATCATCTCAGAACCCGAAGTGCTAGGTGTACAGTCGATGAGTACCTCCGAATATATTATTCGCGTCGTAGCTGAATGCCAACCGAATACGAGAGCTGAGGTAGAACGCGATATTATTACTGAGGTGAAGAAGTCAGTGGAGCAGGAGGAAGCCATGAAACAGGCATTGTTGGAGCAGGCGGCTTCCAGAGAGCAGTGAGAAAGCCATTGCAGAAATAAACGGTGATGCCGAGAAATGAATAGACTGTACGCTGCTATGGCAGATATGATAAAGATATAAGCAGGTATTGGACCAATGCCAAGCAGGTGATTAAAGGGGGAGTCATGAAGATGGAGCGCAAGACCTTCCAACTGGGAGATATCGTGCAAATGAAGAAGCAGCACCCTTGTGGGAGCAATGAGATGGAGATTATCCGTATGGGCATGGATATCCGCATTAAATGTGTAGGCTGCAAGCACAGTGTACTCATTCCACGTCTGAAATTCGAAAAAAATATGCGGAAGGTACTCCGCTCAGCTGGAGACGGAGAGGGGCCAAGCCCCTCGTAATCATATTGTAGGAATTCTTTAGAAGGACATCTTGAACCGAACCCATATATATGATACAATAAACCTTGCTGCGGAAAGGTACCCAAGAGGTCCAAGGGGGCTGACTCGAAATCAGTTAGGCGTCGCAAGGCGTGCGTGGGTTCGAATCCCACTCTTTCCGCCATTTTTGCTTATAAATGCTTGATCGTATATATTCCTCTTGTACTCGACAGAGTGCAGGGGGATTTTTTGCATATATATCATTGCTTAGTCTTACGTGCAGCAAGTAGATATAGAAGCAAATTATACAAGGTGGCCGCATATATAAGTAATGAGATCCTGTCGGAATCTCGGCAACTAAAACCCCTTGCTCGGCTTAGATGCTGAACAAGGGGTTTTGGTATATTTCCTCTATGAACACATTATGGAATGGTCTCTTAAGGCAAGGTAGAAGCTCTCTAACCTACGTATACGACCGCTCTACCTATTAGAATGGGTTGGGCGGATACGAGTAGCGCTCGGTTCGCTTGGCCCCGGTAATCATGCACAGAATGGCTGTAATGAGGTGCAGTAGCCAGCCGATAATAGGAATCCATGCGATCGCGGAGGTAATAATACCGAATACAGAGCCGAAGATTGGCTCCTGGTTGCGAAGTGAGAGAATAACTGTAATAAGATGAAGGGCGAACATGAATCCGAGAGCCGAGTAAGAAGTACCAATTACAATGGACCCGCCAATGATGGGAATGGCAAGAATCAGCTCCAGAACGCCTGAGATCCACTTTAATACTCGGGACATGCTCATAACATTAACCTCCAATGAAATAGGATCATTAGTTCAACAGGTATAGTCTATCAGAACTAACCAGAACAATCCAGATAACCGGTATAAGGTAAAAAATTGAAAAAGGAGAAACCCTAAGGTTTCTCCTCTTCGGCAGTGCATTAATGGATTGATCTTTCCTTATACATCACGAACCCAGTGTATTGCCAGGCAATACTTGCGCTTACAGAACTAAAGTCCTCGGCACAATCTGTTGCTCTCTAATGTCCGGGGCTGATCTCCCAACAGTCTGTCCGGCTACGTCATCCAACGGAACCACACCTCTCTGCTGCACTGCCTGATTATAATATGCACGTACTTGAGTTGTTTTATACACAGCCCTCAAAAAAATGTTATGAGTGCTGTGCGGTTACTCATCGGATAGAAGCAATTCAGGAACCTGCTTCACCAAGGAACTGCTTCATCAACCAGCTGCTTTACGAACAGACCAGTTAGTGGACACGTGCCTTGGTCTGCTTCTTCCACTTTCGATTTTGATTCTTGGTCTCAGGAAATGTATCTCCCTTGTGTAGATGAACATGTTGTGGTTTTTGAATCTCGGTATGGAAGCTCTTCTCGCCAACCTCCATATAATATCCGTCATTTGGTGCTTTGTCGCCAGGCTCAAATTCGGTTTTTTCACCCATAATGTTATTCCTCCTTTGTAGTAAGCATGCATTTTTTCGAAGCGGGTATATTGTGTGCCACTGTCCGGGGAATCATGTGTCTAAGTCTTCAGGACAGACTAACAGAGGAACGGGAGAGTGGAGTAGACATAGCAAGTACAGCAATCACAAAAAGAAAAAAAGTATCGAAATAAGAAAGTAAGGAAAAGAAATAAGAAGCAAGCATAAGGAGAATACAGCAGGAAATTAGGAAGTTAGGAGTTATCCTTGCAATAGTACCATCCTTTTGATATAATATTTCAGTGCGAGTTTGTGCTCGTTCCTTGCTCTCAACAGGATTGAGGGCCTTAAGTCCATAAGGAGGTGTAAAGAATGCGCAAATACGAAGTGATGTACATTATTCGCCCTGACATTGAACAAGAAGCTGTTCAAGCGGCAGTCGAAAAATTCCAAGGCATCATCTCCAACGGCGGTGGCGAGATTACCAAGCATGATGTGATCGGTAAGCGCCGTCTTGCGTATGAGATCAAGAAGTTTCGTGATGGTTCCTTTGTTCTTGTTAACTTCACAGCTGAACCAGCTGTAGTTACTGAGATGGAGCGCCAAATGAAAATTTCTGACGATGTAATTCGTTATCTCATTACGAACGACGTAGCTTAATTCACGTCCTGTGATGTAATTATGCACAACGTACAAAGGAGGGGATTGGATTGTTGAATCGTGTTATTCTGATCGGTCGGTTAACCAAAGATCCAGAACTGAGATATACACCGGCAGGTGTTGCTGTTACTCAATTTACTTTGGCTGTAGACCGTCCGTTTACAAGTCAAGGCGGGGAACGGGAAGCGGATTTCATTCCGGTTGTCACCTGGCGCCAGCTTGCGGAGACCTGCGCTAACTATCTTCGTAAAGGTCGACTTACGGCTGTTGAAGGCCGAATTCAGGTAAGAAATTATGAGAATAACGAAGGTAAACGTGTATACGTAACTGAAATTATTGCTGATAATGTTCGCTTCCTGGAGTCGAACCGTGACGGTGGAAATAGTGAAGGTGGTCGTCAAGAGTCCTCACCCTATGGGGGCGGCGGCAACCAACGTGGGAACTATAACAACGCTCGCAGCAATCAGGATCCTTTTTCCGATGACGGAAAGCCGATTGATATATCGGACGATGATTTGCCATTTTAGAACGGAAAGGACTGACAAAGAATGGGCTTCAGACAAAGAGAAGGCGGAGACGACAACAAAAGACCGGCTCGTCGCGGTCGCAACAAACGTCGTAAAGTATGTTTCTTCACTGTGAACAAAATTACTCACATTGACTATAAAGATACAGATCTGCTCAAAAAATTCATCAGCGAGCGCGGCAAAATTTTGCCACGTCGTGTGACTGGAACTAGCGCAAAATATCAGCGTATGCTGACAATCGCAGTTAAGCGCTCCCGTCAAATCGCTCTGCTTCCTTACACTACTGAGTAGTAAGCAAGAGCTACAGAAAAGGACATTCTCTTCGGAGAGTGTCCTTTTTTGTGTCCGCAGACACGTTGGAAAAATAACAGTCTTAAGGAAAAGCTTGACAACTCTAGCATTGCGATGTAACGTGTTACTAACACATTTTTATTCCATTACTATCCAACTTCTCTTTATCATCCAGAAATAGCTTTGTTATTCATTTCTTGTTGATGAGTGTCAGAGCCTTCAAATATGATTCCCCACAACATGATGCATCCCACAATAGCAGTTCCACAGTATACCCAGACTACATACTAGCCATTTAACAGACAGTAATACAGTGTCAACTATATGTCACAATATAAAACTAAACAAACCATTATTTTACAACTAATTCGCAATTATCTACTTATTTTGTTGGTAATCCTCATTAAAGACAACATAAATATAACATAAATATACCGCAGTTATGAATTTAAGTTAATTAATGAATGAAATAAAATATATTGACGTAATGTTAAGTGACATGTATTATGATTGATAATTCATTGGCATAATTTGTGAGTGCAATCAACAATTTATTGACCAATGGTTTATTTCTAAGACAGTGCTGTGAAGTCTGAAGCTAGACAAAGAGGGGGATGAATCTGTGGTAAAAGTAAAGAGCTGGTATGGAACTTGCTTGTTGATTCTGGTGTTAGGTCTGGTATTAAGTGCTTGTGGAGGAGGAAGCGGGGCGGATACAGCCGACCCAGCGGCGGAATCACCGCCTGCCGAGACTCAGACACCTGCCGAGGAAGCTAGTGAAGGTATATTTGAAGCTGAAGATATGTCATTGAATCCAACTGCCGCACAACAGCGTACAGATACAATTATTGTAGGAATGACAGCTCCCAAGGGAGTGTTCAACTGGTTATTCTATCAGACCTCCTATGATAACTATGTGAATCGTCTTATCTTCGATACGCTTCTGGAAGTAGATGTAGATGGTACCTTTAAGGAAAGTCTGGCTGAGAAGGTAGATGTATCTGAGGATGGGCTCAAGTACACATTCCACCTCAAGCCAGGTGTGAAATACAGTGACGGTACGCCCGTAACTATGAAAGACTACTTGTTCGTCATGAAGGTTCTGCATGATCCGGCGTATGATGGAGAGCATGACATGCTGTCGATTAATATCGCAGGCGGCAAGGAATATTTCGAGGGGGACGCACAGGATATCTCAGGCATCAAGATCATTGATGATCTGACAGCTGAGGTGACTGTAACCGAGCCAAATGCGGCTACGCGTGATGTGTTGGGTGACGTAGTGCTCATACCGGAAGCCTACTACGGTAAGGGCTACAAGAAAGGGAATCTTGATAGCATCAAAGCACTGAGTGACAAGCCAATTGGCTCTGGTCAATATACTCTTAAGCAATATGTGCCTGGACAACAGGTTGTGTTGGAATCCAATCCAGATTACTTCAGGGGAGCTCCGAAGACAAAGAATGTCATCTATAAGACAACTACAGACGGAACGAATCTGTCCATGCTCCAGACGGGTGAGACAGATATGGATAATGTCACCGTGACCGAGGACAATGTAGAAGAGCTGAAGAGCTTTGGTTTCTTGAATGTGCATATCATGCCGACGAACGGCTACGGATATATAGCTTTTAACCACAATGATGAGAAATTCCAGGATTTGAAGGTGCGCCAAGCACTGACAATTGGTCTGAACCGAGATGAGATCGTTCAAGGCGTATACGGACCTTATGCGAACGTCATTAACATTCCACAATCCACAGAGTCCTGGGCTTATACAGATGAGGGCATTGAAAAGTATGAGTTCGACATGGAGAAGGCCAAGCAACTATTAGATGAGGCTGGCTGGACGGTCGGAGCTGATGGCATCCGTGAGAAAGATGGCAAGAAGTTCAAGATCAACTTCTCTGCAACAGCGGATAATCCAGTAGTAGATTCACTGCTACCGATCATGACCAACAATTACAAGGAACTGGGCATTGATCTGGCAGCAGAGACGTTGGATTTCAATGCAATTATGGATAAGAAGGACACAGGGAACTTCGAAATGTTCTTCGCAGCATGGAGCTTGGAGCCGGATCCGGACGCAACTGTCTATATTACAAATGGGGCGCAAAATGATATTGGATACTCCAATGCCAAGGTCGATGAGCTGACGCTGGCAGCGAAGAAGGAACTGGATCATGAGAAGCGCAAGGCTCTGTATGCTGAGCTGTACCAAGAGATTAACAAGGATGTACCGGTAATCTTCATGTACCAGCGCCGGGATATGTGGCCAATCAACGGCAGATTGTCTGGTTTCGAACTGTCGCCGTTCAAGGATTTTATGTACAGCATGTATAGCGTATCAACTGCACAATAAGTGACGTCCATATATGCTCAGCTCTATTAAGGGCTGGGCATATCATTTATCTCCCAGGAGGAATCCGCATGAAGCAGTATATCGCTCGGAGGCTGCTGCAAATGATCCCCACGCTCCTCGGCATATCCATTATCATTTTTGCCATCTCAGCCATGGTACCTGGTGATTACATCACTGGGAAAGGCAACCCGAATATGACCGCTGAGAAAGAGGCACAGCTTCGTCATATTTATGGACTGGATAAGCCTGACTATCAGCGCTACTTTATCTGGGTTGGCAATATGCTGAAAGGGAATTTCGGGGAATCCATGCAGCATAAGCAGCCGGTCACTAAGGTCATTAACAACTATGTCTGGAACTCCTTCCTGATCGCCTTCTTCAGTCTGATCTTTAGCTGGATTATTGCGGTCTTCATAGGTGTGTTCTCAGCCAAATTTCAATATTCCTTATTTGATAAGCTGGCCACACTCTTCATCTTCTTATGTATGTCTCTACCCTCCTTCTTCATTGGGCTATTATTCATCAAAATATTCGCACTGGATCTGGGAGTGTTCCCGGTGGGCGGGATGACGACGGCGGGAGTCACCAACAATACCTGGGAGCATATCGTCGATATTATCATTCATATGTTCCTGCCTGTACTCATTCTGACGATGCTCAGCACAGGAAGCCTTACCCGCTACTTCCGTACAGGTATGCTAGAGGTCATCCGTCAGGATTACATACGGACTGCTCGTGCGAAGGGACTGAAGGAACGGACGGTTATCTTCAAGCATGCGCTTCGCAATGCGTTGATTCCAGCGATCACCTTACTTGGCTTTGAGCTGCCGGCTCTATTCAGCGGTGCAATTATATTGGAAAAGGTATTCGTATGGCCTGGAATTGGTCAGGTCTACCTCGAATCCATCAATATGAGAGACTACCCCTTCATGCTCGGATTTACTGTCTTCCTGGCTGTGCTAACACTGCTTGGGAATCTGTTGTCGGATGTACTTTATGGGGTTGCAGATCCACGGATTCGTCTGAAATAGAGGACGACGTACACCTAATCATGAACAGCAGGAGGGATTCATTTTGTCAGTTGAGACGGTTACCTCAGAAATGAATCAGCAGGTCCCTGTGCGTCGTTCAGAGCTATCGCCCTGGCGCATCGCATGGAGTCGGTTTGCTCGTAATAAACTTGCTGTCATCGGCGCTATTGTCATCATGCTGATGGCTGCAATTAGCATCATAGGGCCCATGCTCTCCCCCTATACGGTGAATGACTATGATCTATCGCAGAAAAATCTGTCCCCTAACTCAAAATATTGGCTAGGAACCGATAAGTTAGGCCGCGATATTCTGCTGCGTACGATGCTTGCAGGGCGAATCTCGTTGATGGTCGGACTCGTAGCCACCGTCATTTCGGTGGTCATTGGCTCAACCCTGGGCGCTCTAGCAGGCTTTTACCGCAAGAACATCGATACGATCATCATGCGGATTGCTGATATCTTCATGTCCTTACCGACACTACCACTCCTCATTATCCTGGGAGCCGTGCTTTCCGACCTCAAAATTGACCCATCCAAACGCATTTATTTTTTAATGTTGACTATAGGCGTTCTGAGTTGGACTACGCTTTCTAGATTGGTGAGAGGACAAATACTCACTCTGCGAGAACAGGAATTCATGCAGGCAACAGAGGCACTCGGTCTCAGGGATCGGCGTAAAATTTTTCGTCATCTGCTACCGAATACGATTCCTACCATTATCGTTACCGCGACGCTCGGCGTAGCAGGGGCAATTATTACAGAGTCAGCCCTAAGCTTCTTGGGGCTTGGTGTTGTTCAGCCGACACCCTCATGGGGCAACATGATCTCAGCCGCCAATAATCTGATTGATTTCCGCAAGCGTCCGTGGCTCTGGATTCCTCCAGGCATGTGCATTCTCATCACGGTAGTTGCCATTAATCTGATGGGGGACGGACTTCGGGATGCCCTTGACCCCAAAATGAAGAGATAGACCGGGAGGCCATTATGGAAAATACACTAGTCGAATTTCGAAATCTCAAAACCCATTTTCATACCTCGAGCGGTACGGTCAAAGCCGTGAATGATGTCAGCTTCAAGATCAGAGAAGGGGAGACGCTGTGTGTGGTCGGCGAGTCAGGCTGCGGTAAAAGCGTAACAGCCATGACCATGATGCGACTTATTGATTCCCCTCATGTATCAGAGGGTGAGATCTGGTTCGAGGGACGTGAGCTTCTCTCTCTTCATAAGCGAGACATGCAGCGGATTCGCGGGAATGATATCTCAATGATCTTCCAGGAGCCCATGTCATCCCTGAATCCAGTGCTGACGATCGGCGAGCAGATTATAGAGCCACTGCTCATGCATACGCTCATGAGTAATAAGGAGGCGAAGGTACGCGCGATTGAACTAATTAAGCTCGTAGGCATCTCAAGGCCCGATGAAATCTTCCGTTCCTATCCACACGAGCTGAGCGGCGGTATGCGTCAGCGCATCATGATTGCGATTGCTCTCTGCTGCAGCCCCAAGCTGCTTATTGCGGATGAGCCTACCACGGCGCTCGATGTTACGATACAAGCGCAGATTCTTGACCTGATGCGTAATCTGAAGCAGGAGATCAAGACATCCATTATGCTGATCACGCATGATCTGGGTGTGGTGGCCGAGATGGCAGATTATGTAGTGGTCATGTATGCAGGGAGGGTTATTGAGGAAGCTTCCGTATATGAGCTGTTCAAGAATCCCAAGCATCCGTATACCCAAGGACTGCTGAAAGCCAAGCCAGTCATCAATCAGAGAAAGGAACGGCTGTATTCCATTCCCGGACAGGTACCTAATCCGATTGATCTACTAGATAATTGCCATTTCCATGAACGCTGTGAGGCTTGCATGCAAATATGTAGGGAGAAGACCCCGCCGCTACGTACAAAGGAACAGGGACATAAGGTAGCCTGCTGGCTGTATGAGGAGGAAGGGGGAAGTAGACCATGAGTGCAGAGGTCTTGGTTGAAGTGAATCGGCTCAAAAAATATTTCCCCATTACTGGCGGCGTGTTCCAGCGCAAGGTTGGGGATGTGAAGGCTGTAGACGATGTGTCATTTCAGATTTATAAAGGTGAATCCTTCGGGCTCGTCGGCGAGTCTGGCTGTGGCAAGAGCACTATCGGACGAACAATACTACGCCTGCTCGACAAGACAGATGGTGAGGTGCGCTTCAATGGGACGGATATTCACACCTTGCCCGGTGATCAGATTCGCAAGCTGCGTCCACGTATGCAGATTGTATTTCAGGACCCGTTCAGCTCGCTAAATCCCCGGATCAAGATTGGCGAGGCCATTGGTGAAGCGCTGCTGGATCATGGACTAATTGACCGAAAGGATCTTAAGGACAGGGTCATCGAGACGCTCAAAATATGCGGTCTGGCTGAGTATCATTATGATCGTTACCCCCATGAATTCTCAGGTGGTCAGCGTCAGCGGATCGGTATTGCCCGTGCCCTGATACTGAATCCTGACTTTATTGTAGCCGATGAGCCAGTATCGGCCCTGGATGTATCTATTCAAGCCCAGATTATTAACTTGCTTAGTGATCTGCAGGAGAAGCGTCAGCTGACTTATCTATTCATCTCTCATGATCTGAGTGTGGTGGAGCATCTCTGCTCAAGGATCGGAGTCATGTATCTCGGCTCCATGGTAGAGATGGCTACGACAGATGAGTTGTTCAGTAATCCGTTACATCCGTACACAAAAGCACTGCTATCTGCAGTCCCGATCCCTGATCCTACAATTAAAAGGGAACGGATCGTGCTGCAGGGAGATATCCCGAGTCCTGCGAATCCTCCAACTGGCTGCAAATTCCACACTCGCTGTCCGCTGGCGGCCGACAAGTGCAGGCAGGCCGTGCCAGAGTACAGGGATATGGGTGGCCAGCATTACGTAGCCTGTCATTTCGCATGATCATTTGCTGGATACATGCGCACTACTCCGAACATTCTCGTATTCGTAGCATCCACATCATTCCCAATATTCGCAGTATTCAAAGTATCTACAGCAATCATGACATCCGCCGGGAAGGCGGATGTCTTTTTGCCTTTCAAGGACACCGCTTTGGCGGGCATTTATAAATATTTCGTTATTGTAACCGAAATAATACCGATCTTAAGGGACAAATTCCCTTGTTCGAAAAAAAAATTAAATTTTTTTTACAAAATTGCAGACCAAAACCCTCTTTAGTTCGTCTAATATATATATGGGGGTTGTGCGATGATGAATAAACGATGGTTCCGCTGGGCGCTGGTGCCCATGCTTATTATATGTGTGTGTGTAATTGCTTCACCAGTCATGCTGGTTGGCAAGCCTGACGTGAACGCGAATGCAGCTGTGGTCATGGATATGGAATCCGGCAACATCCTGATGGATGTGAATGGGGGACAAGCCCTGCCTTCAGCCAGCATGTCCAAGCTCATGACAGAGCTGCTGGTGCTGGATGATATTGCCGCTGGCAAGCTGAATTGGAATGATGAGGTTCGAATCAGCCGGTATGCAAGCACGGTTGGGGGCGTTAACCTGTCATTGCGTTATGGTGAGTATATGACGGTAAGCGAGCTCTTCCAGAGCATGGTGGTCTACTCTGCCAATGATGCTGCCGTTGCGATCGCTGAGCATATTGCTGGCTCGGAGGCATTGTTCGTACAACGTATGAACGAGCGTGCCCGGGAGATCGGGCTCAGTACACGCACCCTCTTTGTGAATTCTTCAGGAGCAAGCGCACAAGAGCTCGGAATGAATCATCCCGTTGATATTCATGGCGAGACACTAATGACAGCCACAGATACGGCTAGATTAGCCTCATATCTGATTCAGACACATCCCGAAATCTTGACGACCTCTAGTCGCACACAGCTGGAGCTTAAGGGCAAAGGACTGTATCTTAGCAACACGAATTGGCTGCTCGCTGCACTTGGAGGCCCCTACTCCTACCAAGGTGCGGATGGACTCAAAGCAGGCTACACGGCAGATGCCGGGTATTGTATTACAGGGACGGCGGAGAAGCATGGCAAACGTCTTGTGGTCGTCATACTGGGTGCTTCAACCCGGGAGGAGCGATTCGAGGAGACGCGCAAGCTGTTCAATTATGGCTTCGGTGAGAAGGTCACCTTGAAGGATCGATTCCAGAATTGGGCTCACTTGGCCCCGAACTGGCTGGTTGACCTGCAAAGATCGTGATTGATGAGGAACACATCTGACTATAGATACGTACTGGGTGCCGATATGGAAAAAGGATAAAGTAGCCAAGAAGGCTCTGTCATCGGACAGGGTCTTTTATTTTTGAACGATTCATCTGAATGGAGAAGACAACTGTGAATAAGCTATAATACAGGATGTCGTTTGCGAGTTTTGACAAGTGACCATCTCAACTCTTATGCTGAGGAAGATAAGTGGCGCTTCATCCTATGGCTTGTGCGGTTAAATGAAGATAGTAGCCGTAGCCATGCGCTATCGGGCATTATTGTTATTGAAAATTAACAGTAAAGAAGGAATCATAATATGGATAAAAAGCCTGCCGAATCCGGCAAGACAAAGGTGAAGACAACCGCCAAGAAGAAGGGAAGGAAAAGCGCGAGGCGGGTATTCGGGATCGTGCTCATTGTGGTGCTGCTGATAGCTGGCGCCGGTTTCCTCTTCCGCAAGCCGTTAACGGCACTGGCCTTTGATTTGTTCGTTGCTCCGACGCTGGAGAATAAGCTGCAGGATTCCTATCATCCGCGAGGTGGCGGCGTGGACAATATGAAGCCTACCAGGGTTCAGAACGAGCCATTCTCGGTCCTGCTACTGGGTTCAGACCGCAGATCATATGAGAAGACACGCGGACGCTCAGACACGGTTATGTTCGCAGCGGTAAGGCCCAAGGAGTCCAGAGTTCTACTGGTGTCGGTGCCACGTGATACCTATGTGCAGATTGTAGGCCGAGACGCCAACAAGGACGGTCAATATGATTTTGACAAGCTCGCGCATGCCTATGCTTTTGGTGGAGAACAGATGTCTATAGACACCGTAGAGCAGCTGTTGAGTCATAAGATTGATTATTACGCTACGATTAACTTTCAAGGAATACAGGATGTCGTGAATGCAGTGGGTGGCGTTTCGTTGCCAATTACAGAGGATATAGAGAACAAGAACCCGAATCACGTAAAATTCAAAATTGAAGCTGGCAAACCCGTGTATAATGGGGAAGAGGCCATGTATTATGTACGCTACCGAGAGGACAGTGACTTCAATCGCACCAAGCGGCAGCAGATTTTCCTGAAGGCCTTGTCTGACAAGGTTCTGAATCTGAGTGGAATCACCAAGGTACCGGAGCTGCTGGATATCATGGGGGATAACTTCCAGACGGATTTGCCGCCTGGCTCGATAACAGATCTGGGTAAGCAGGTATTGATGCAGGATACAAGTCCTCAGATCTCCAGCTTCACCATTATGGGTACGGGTCAGAAGGTGAACGGCATTTATTATGATCAGGCCAATGAAGAGGATCTGGAGTATGCCAAGTCACTGATCCAGAACTGGATGGACCCTAGCACGACACCAGCTTCCTTGAAGCTGCCAAATCGGCAGGATCTGGATTGAATGAGTGAAAGACACAGCCAGGCTATTAGCATCAGCAGTCGGAAGGTTCCGTCTGCTGATTTTGTTCCTGTATAGAACAGGGTACAAACCTACACTATAGGAGGATACACAGTTCTCATGAATATTGCATTTTTCTTGTTGCCTAAGCAGGAGGTTGCCTGTGTAACGTCTGATTCTACCCTAAGACAGACCCTAGAGCGGATGGAATATCATCGCTTCACTGCCGTTCCGATTCTCGATAAGGATGGCAAGTATATTGGAACCGTTACCGAGGGAGACCTACTATGGCATATGAAGGACTCGGGCGGGAAAATAACCTTCGAGAATTCATCAAAATTTCTACTGAAGGATGTTCCTTTGCGGGTGCACAACAAGCCTGTATCTATTGAAGCCAATATGGAAGACCTTATTAATCTGGCTAAGGTACAGAATTTCGTGCCCGTCGTGGACGATATGGACCGCTTCATTGGCATTGTGCGGCGTAGTCAGATTATTGAGTATTGTGTGCAGCTGGTATCGAAGGAATCGCTCAATTCCGGATGATCCGGCTGTCTGGCCTGCATGAGTGCAGGCTTTTTCTCAAGAATAAGCTTAGTAAGTCCTAGATTGGCTGTACCCATACCCTGGTAGGCAAAGTTGAAAGCAGTGTCATTATGCCTTGGCAGAGTGGTTATGTATAAGGTGGTAAGTCATCTTCGTATTCATGCAGGGTTATGCTATAATGGAGAATAAAGCTTTTTCAGAAGGGGTGGCTCTTCAGAATTATGGCTAAAGAACTGGATGTGGCCAAGCGGGCCAAGGTCATTGAATGGTTAAAGACAGAGGTATTGGACCAGGTGTCCCGCCTGTTCAAGGCTATATGGGAAGGAAGCACGGCGCGAATAGGAGATTGCCTGGCAAGTCTCATTATGAGCGGATACATTTTGGGGCGACGTCTGGGAATATCGTATCGTGAGTTGGATGACCAATTGCTTGATAAGCTCAAGAAACACAGACAGGAAGGCCATCAGTTGGAAGACTGGTATCAGGATATTTCCGCTCTGGAAGAACATATGCGTAAGAGGTGAATACATTTGAAATCCCGTATGACTTCGGCGGTGTGGGTCGTTGTATACGTACTGCTGCTGTTGTCCTTGTTTACACCGTTGAGATTGATTACCTCCTTTTTCTTGATTGTGCCAGCTGCGGTTCTGTACGCACTGCTGCCTATTAGACAATTTCTGCTGTATATTGTGGGTGTGGCGGTAGTGGCTGTGATCGCTTCACCGGTGCTGTTGCTGTCGATGATATATTTCCTGATTCCAGGATTGTTGATGGGAATGGCTTACAAGAGGAAGGCTCCAGCACTGCAGACCTTGATGACCGGAACGGGTGTCATGGTAGCTATGCTGCTGCTGCTCTTGTTAATTAGCACGGCACTGTTCCAGTTCGATCTGTCCGGGTACATCCGGGAGATAGTCAATCAACTGGTTGCTCCGCTTCAGGATATGACGAATAACAATCCGTTGACCAGCATTAACTGGACAGATCAGGATACGAAGGAAGTGGCGGATGCTACAGTTGCGATGGTGCCGTATGCGCTAATCCTGACTTCATTCTTGATGGCGTTAATTACGCACGTGGTTACAAGACCAATCCTAACAGCTGCTGGTATGGATGTTCCAAAAATGAAGCCTGCTCGGGAATGGCGTATGCCACGAGCATTGATCTGGTATTATCTGCTGGCTGTACTCATCGAATGGATTGCGTACGGCTCTAGCGGGGGCTGGGCTACGATTATCGCTGCCAATCTGATTCCACTGATTAACATTTGCTTTGTGATTCAGACTATCGGATTTTTCTTTTTCCTGACTCATGTCCGTCGTTGGAATCCGGCGATCTCATTCCTGTTATCCGTCCTGGTGCTGATCATTCACCCACTTCGGATTATAGGAATTATTGATCTGGCCTTCCCGCTTCGTGAAGCAATTACGAAATCCAAACGATAGGGAGAACAGTCATGCCTAAATTTCTACAGAAACGTTGGCACGGCTATTACACCGTCTGGGCGTTTCTACTACTGCTATTGCTGGTCATTGCTATTAGCTGGTATAACTGGGCGCTTGGTGTCATTGGTCTGGTCATCTCCTTTGCTCTAAGCGGAATGCTTCTGCGGGCGGAAATGAATTTTCGGGAGGGGCTGTCCGAGTATATAAGCGGGCTCTCCTTCCGCATCAAGCGTGTTGAGGCGGAGACGGTGAATAAGCTTCCTTTCGGCATCATTCTCTACAGCGAGGATCGTACAGTGGAGTGGAACAACCGTTATGTGGCGGGAATGTTCGAGGATGAGCATAACCTGATCGGTGCTTCGCTTCAACAGGTATTCCCGCAGCTGACTGCATTGCTGCAGAACAAGAAGGAGCTTAAGGAGACGGCGAAGGTCCATCAGTTGGAGATCCAACATGACAGCCGCTACTACCGAATGACGGTCATTCTGGACGAACGGCTCATCTATCTACACGAAATTACAGAGCTCGCCGTGCTGCGTGAGCAATATGAGAATGAGCGTCTTGCGATCGGAATCGTGCTGCTCGACAATCTGGATGAGGCTTCGCAGGGCATGGATGATCAGCAGCGCACGGCCTTGATTGCCAAGGTGTCCAGTGAGATTACCGCTTGGGCGAAGCAGTTCAACGTATATCTGCGAAGACTCTCCTCAGAGCGCTACCTGATGATGCTTAATCACAAGTCCTTACAGGAGCTTGAGCAGAGCCGATTCGTTATTCTGGATACGGTACGGGAGATGACAGCCGATCTGAAGGTGCCACTCACGCTGAGCATTGGGCTGTCCTTCGGCGCAGGCACGATTAGCGAACTTGGTGAGCTAGCTCAATCAAGTCTGGATATGGCGCTCGGCCGTGGAGGAGATCAGGCTGCAGTCAAGGCAGGTCAGCGTTTGTCCTTCTATGGAGGCAAGACGAATGCCGTCGAGAAGCGGACACGAGTGCGTGCAAGGGTCATCGCCCATGCCCTCCGTGATCTGATGCAGGAGAGCGACCGCGTGATCATCCTCGGCCATCGGGCCCCGGATATGGATGCGATTGGAGCAGCTATTGGCGTGCGGAAGGCAGCGTCGCTCTTCAAGGTCGAGTCGAGCATTGTCTTGGATAAGCCGAACCCATCGATTGATCGACTGCTTGAGCAGGTGGCCAAGGATGATCAGCTTACATCAGCGTTCGTTACACCAGAGCAGGCCATGCAGATGATGACGGAGCATACGCTGCTCGTCGTGGTAGATACGCATAAGGCTTCGATGACGATGGAGCCCAAGCTGGTGCAGGCGGCTCATCGTGTGGTCGTAGTAGATCATCATCGTCGAGGTGAAGAGTTCATTAACGATGCCGTGCTGATCTATCTGGAGCCGTATGCCTCCTCCGCCTGCGAACTGGTTACGGAGCTACTGCAATATATTCATGACCGAGTACAGTTCACACCACTGGAAGCAACCGCGTTATTATCCGGAATTACGGTAGATACGAAGCATTTCTCCCTGCATACAGGCTCGCGGACTTTCGAGGCAGCAGGGTTCCTGAGACGCAGTGGGGCGGACACGGTCATGATCCAGCGTTTGCTGAAAGAAGACCTTGATGAATATATTGCTAAGGCAGAAATCATCAAGCATGCTAAAATGATGTATGGGCATATCGCGCTTGCGGTCACCGAGCCAGGGAACAAAATTCCTCAGCTATTGATCGCGCAGGCTGCCGATACACTCTTGAATATGACGGACGTGATTGCGTCGTTCGTCATAAGTGAGCGCCCGGATGGTCTGCTGGGCATCAGCGCCCGTTCATTCGGACGCATGAATGTACAAGTCGTGATGGAGCGGCTGGGCGGCGGGGGACATCTAACGAATGCGGCCGTACAGCTGGAATGTACGCTGGCCGAGGCAGAGCAACGCTTGCTTGCCGTGCTGGCTGAAATAGAAGAGGAAGAGGGGTTGTTTGAATGAAGGTCATTTTTCTGCAAGATGTAAAGGGGCAAGGTAAGAAGGGGCAAGTGAAGGAAGTATCCGACGGTTATGCATCGAACTTTTTGCTGCCAAAGGGCTTGGTTCGTCCAGCAACCGATGGCAATATGAAGGTGCTGCAGAATCAGGCGGCAGCAGAGGACAGACGCAAGCAAGAAGAGAAAGAGGAAGCCCAGGCTCTGGCTAAGAAGCTTGAGGCGACTGCCATCGAACTGAAAGCCAAAGCCGGTGAGGGTGGCCGACTGTTCGGAGCAATTACGTCCAAGCAGATCGGTGAGGCGCTGTCCAAGCAAGGACTGAAGATTGATAAGCGTAAAATTGAGCTGGATGAGCCGATTCGTCACCTGGGCGTGACTCAAATGACTGTCAAGCTGCATCCGGAAGTGAAGGCGTCCCTGAAGGTTCAGGTGACCGAAGAGTAAATGGGCGGCGAATTCTTTGACCGGATTCCTCCGCAGAATCTCGAAGCGGAGCAGGCTGTAATTGGCTCGATTCTGCTTCAGGCAGAAGCTCTGATTACCGCGATGGAGCGAGTTCAGAGTGAGGATTTCTATGATAAAGCGCACCAAATGATCTACGAGTCCATGATTGAGCTGGGAGAGCAAGGCCAGCCAATTGACCTCGTGACGTTGACTGCGAAGCTGCAGGATAAGGGCCAACTGGAGGAGATCGGTGGTGTCAGCTATCTATCGAAGCTGGCTCACGGTGTACCTACAGCAGCCAACGTAGACTACTATGCCCAGATCATCGAGGAGAAGTCGATGCTTCGTCGTCTGATTCGGGCAGCAACCCAGATTGTAAGCGAAGGCTATACGGGCGGTGAAGACGTACCAGCCATGCTCAGTGACGCCGAGCGGCGGATTCTGGAGATATCCAACAGCCGCTCCGGTAGCGGATTTATAGCGATCCGCGATGTCGTCATGGAAGTCTTCGACCGTGTGGAGGGGCTGTACCAGAATCGGGGAAATACGACGGGAATCCCATCTGGCTTCGTCGATCTGGACAAGATGACCGCTGGCTTCCAGCGTAACGACCTGATTATCGTAGCAGCGCGTCCTTCTGTTGGTAAGACAGCCTTTGCGCTGAATATTGCCCAGAATGTAGCGGTACGGGCCAAAGAGACCGTTGCCATCTTCAGTCTGGAAATGTCCGCGGCGCAGCTTGTACAGCGTATGATCTGTGCCGAGGCCAATCTGGATGCGAACGTCATGCGTACAGGTGAGTTCAAGGGCGATGATGACTGGGCCAAGCTGACGATGGGAATTGCGGCCCTGGCTGAAGCCGAGATCTACATCGATGATACCCCTGGTGTAACAGTCGCCGATATTCGTGCCAAGTGTCGTCGCTTGAAGACTGAGAAGGGGCTGGGAATGATCGTCATCGATTACCTCCAGCTTATTCACGGTCGCGGGAAAGCAGGCGAGAATCGGCAGCAGGAAGTATCGGAAATCTCCCGTACACTCAAGCAGATTGCCCGTGAGCTGGAAGTACCCGTCATCGCTCTGTCCCAGCTTAGCCGTGGAGTTGAGCAGCGGCAGGACAAGCGTCCAATGATGAGTGACCTTCGGGAATCCGGCTCCATCGAGCAGGATGCCGACATCGTCGCGTTCCTGTACCGGGATGATTATTACAATCAGGAGACGGAGAAGAAGAACATCATTGAGATCATTATTGCCAAGCAGCGTAATGGTCCAGTAGGCACGGTAGAGCTCGTATTCCTCAAGAACTATAATAAGTTCGCCAATTACGAGCGGGCCCATACGGATGCATTTGCTGGATAGCGCATTCCGTATTGTATGTTCATGTTCAGCTATGTAATCGTCGTCTTCGCTTGAAGTATCGAGCGAGGGCGGCGTTTTTTTTCGTAATATGTTCATAATATGAAATAGGTATCAGGTTCGGCCTTGCCATTTTGTTACGTTACTTGTGAATGCTATAATATAACTGTAATTAAAATTCGCGTGTTGTCATACATATTCTAGCGATAAACCATCATCCTAGAAGGAGTTCTGGGTGTACAGTGCTCTCTTGTCACTGGAACTGTGAATTCACGAACATTTATAATTTTGCACAACTAATTGTTCGCTTTTAATTTGACTTTAAAATTTGAGGCTGGTACACTTAAAGTGCTGCGTTAAAGCAGTGGGCTGCTTATGCGCCCGGGGATTTCCGCGTTGACGGAAGGGTATCTCCGGACGTTTTTTCCTGCTGCTTGTCATTCCGTTGTCCTGTCGCTGGTGTTATTGGACTGGATGCAGTGAACGGAAGCTCAGCTCAAAATCAGAGTGTCTGCGAGCACTCCACGGAGGAATGAAACATGTCAACTGTAGTCGTTGTGGGAACACAATGGGGAGACGAGGGTAAGGGTAAAATTACGGATTTTCTAGCCGAGAAGGCGGATGTCGTAGCCCGGTACCAAGGCGGCAACAATGCAGGCCATACCATTCTGATTGAAGGAAAGAAATATAAGCTTAGCTTGATTCCATCCGGTATCTTTTATGAAGATAAGACATGTGTAATCGGGAATGGTATGGTAGTGAACCCGACCGCATTGATTGAAGAGATTAATTACATTCATGATAATGGATTTAAGACCGATAATCTGGTCATTAGTGATCGTGCACACGTGATTATGCCTTATCATATGACGTTGGATGCGTTGGAAGAAGATCGTAAGGGCCCGAACAAGATCGGCACGACCCGTAAGGGGATTGGCCCAGCATATATGGATAAGGCTGCACGGAACGGTATCCGTATCGCTGACCTGATGGATGCTGAAGAGTTCGAGCTGAAGCTGCGTCACATGATGAAGGAGAAGAATCAGATCATTACGCAGATGTATGGTTCAGATCAGCTGGATGTGGAGGCAATTCTGAAGCAGTATCTGGAGTATGCCGAAATCCTTCGTCCGTATGTTACGGATACCTCTGTCGTATTGAATGATGCTATTGATGCAGAGCGCAAGGTGCTGTTCGAGGGCGCCCAAGGGGTCATGCTGGATATCGATCAGGGTACGTATCCGTTCGTAACCTCCTCTAACCCGTCAGCGGGCGGAGTATGTATCGGTTCTGGCGTAGGACCATCCAAGATCAAGGAGGTCATCGGTGTAGCGAAGGCATATACTACGCGTGTCGGTGACGGTCCATTCCCTACGGAGCTGAACAATGAGGTCGGCGATTTCATCCGTGAGAAGGGTCATGAGTACGGTACTGTAACTGGTCGTCCACGTCGCGTAGGCTGGTTCGATAGCGTGGTCGTTCGTCATGCTCGTCGCGTGAGCGGAATTACAGGGCTATCTCTGAACTCCCTGGATGTTATGACAGGTCTGGATACAGTAAAGATCTGCACAGGCTACAAATACCGTGGTGAGATTATTACCCATTACCCGGCAAGCCTGAAAATGCTGGCTGAATGTGAAGCGGTCTACGAAGAGCTGTCAGGCTGGCACGAGGATATCACTGGCGTGAAGACGCTGGAGGAGCTGCCAGAGAATACTCGCCGTTATGTACAGCGTGTGTCTGAGCTGACAGGTATTCCGATTGCAATCTTCTCTGTAGGACGCAACCGTGAACAGACCAATCAGGTGCTGCCGATCTACGTTTAATCTTTTACAGCAATAAGAGCAAGCTGCTGCCCACGTTCGTGTAACGGAGGTAGGGCTGCTACTACGAATAAGCACTACGAAATAATTGCTACGAAATAAGCACTACGAAACAAGTGCTACGAATGAGCGTGCCCTGTCCGATGCCGTTGGCTGTCGGGGGTACGCTTTTTTTGTTGAAATTCGTGGATGCTCCAGGTGCATCTTGTGGAGTTGATGAGGTTCATATGAACATTGACCGTTGAGCTAATTTCCGTCGTTCCGAGGTTTACTCTACTTCCTTTGGTCAATAATGGGAATATACGGACCTATCGGTAAGATGGCATCATTCGAGGATGCATGTCAGTGAGAGCTTCGGATGACGCTTGCAGATTCGAAGCCCCGATAACGAGGTCATCCATTCAGATATCGCTATTTCTGGATGGTCGAAGCGGAAGAAGGAGGTACACCGATGAAGTGGATTAGCTGGATGGTACGCAAGACCTTATCTATCGTGATGATCGTGGCCCTAACACTACTGACGACCGGATATGTCGTGAATGCGTATGTGCAGTCTCTGTTAGGCATGTTCAATATTAAGCTGGAGGGGACCTCTGTGCTGGGCCTGAACATTGGACAAGACCTCTTTGGGTCGAAGCAGCCCTCTGCGGGTGAAGGTGGTGAAGGGGGGAAGAGTGGCACATTGAACGGCACATCGAATAGTACTGTGGAAGGTACACAGGGTGAACGCAAGCCAACAGATAGCACAGATGAAGGCCTGCCTAACGGAAGTGCAGCTTCCTCAAGCACAAGCAATTCCCCCGCTCATGGACAGGAGATCAAGGGGAGTACCCCTGGAGGTATGACTGGAAGTCCGACATCTGGAGATGAGGAGTCTACGCCTGAGGGAGCATTACCTGTCATGGGGACAGCGGACGACGAGGACACTCCGGCAGCAGCACCCTCTGAATCTTCTACGCCACCAGCATTAGAGGAGCATGGCTCTCTGGAGGAAGAGGAATTGGTAATGACGCCAGGGGACCTGGTGGACCGGAAGGATGAGCTGAACAAACAGCAGAAGCAGGAGATTCTCAGTATGCTGATGAACAAGCTTCCAGCCGAGGATATGCAGATGATCTCTACAGCTATGGAAGGCGGACTGACAGAGAAAGAACTGCAGGATATACAGCAGGTCATTGCCAAGCGACTTACGAATGAAGAGTATACAAAACTAATGGAGATGCTTAAGGTAGGCAGATAATTATTCTCTCCATGTAAAATTTCCAATAAATATACGTTATGAAATATTAGTGGAATACATATCCATTAACTGTATAATTCGTTTGAAAGCCGCGCTGGACGCGGCTTTTTGCTGTGGAGCGATGAAGTTGAAATTCATCCAGTAGCTATGATAAAGTAAACAAGTGTTTATAAAAGGTTAAATTTTTGACACCTTTTATAGCAATTTTAAATAAAGCTAGTATAATTGTTGGTTTTTCAGCTTGTCTTAAGGATTATCGTGTAAAGTAGTGGCTATGACTTTCCTGTGGACAGGAAGCTTATGCCAGTAAGTTGGTTTTTGTATTCTATGGAACGTCACATAAAAGAAGGCCTAAGGCATGAACATCAAGCATCTTGAGGCGGCCATCTTGAACACTAAAAATGCCCATGCCCACTCTACTAACAAATGTACTATTCAACGCACTACACAGCCATGGATACGTCCAGGCGATATGAAGCCCTGGTGACGAAGGTATGTCCATACTTAAGGAGTACAAAGGAGTACAGATGAAAGGAAGAGAAGTATGAAAGGTTTCAAAGGGAAGCGCCCGAACGGGAAGCAGCTCAAGACGAAGACGTCCAAGGCGCTGCAGAGCAGTAACCGCCCTGTCGACCGTGTGAATGAGCTCTCTGCCAGAATGCTGGATTGGAGTCGTCAGCACATTTGGACCGGACAGCGACGCTGGCTGACACTAGCCGCGAGCGGAATCATTTTGGCCGGAGGATTGGGGTTCGTAGGTAATCAGTATGTTGCGGCCAACACCGTTCCTTATTACAAGGTATATGTAAAGGGGCAGGAGGTTGGAGCTATCCAAAACGAGGATCAGCTGGCTGCGCTGTATGAGAACAAAAGCCAGGCTTATGCCGAGAAGTATCCCGACGCTGAGATGGTACTGAATACCGAGGCCATTACTACGAAGATTGAGAAGGCGTATAAGGCCGATGTGGATAGCAAAGCTACTTTGACGAAGCTGGACGGGATGCTGACAGCATACGCTAAGGGTGTCAAGGTCATGGTAGACGGTCAAGAGGTCGGTATCGTCAAGGACGAGGACACCGCTAAGGCTGCGATTAAGGCATTGCAGAAAGAGTACATACCGGAAGGGCAAGGACAGCCTGCCGGATGGACCTCCTCCGTGAAGAAGACGTCGGCTTCATCAGCTAGTAATACCTCCAAAGCGTGGTTGATGTCAGTCGGGGTGAACGAGGACATTAGCTATGAGGAAGTAAAGGCTGATCCGAACAAGCTGCTGTCTGAGGAGGGAGCCTTGCAGGCATTGAAGGAAAGCAAGGAACAGCCGATTACGTACACCGTTCGTGAGGGAGACAACTTGTCCTCCATTGCGAGCCAGTTCGGAATGACAGCTTGGGAGGTCAAGCAGAACAATCCGGGCACCCGGGAGAAATATCTCCAAATTGGAGATACCCTGCAGGTGACTGCGCCAAAGGCTCCTGTTACAGTAACTACTGTGGAGAAGATCGTGGAGCAAGTAACGATTGAGCCAACGATTGTCACTCGTGAGAGTGATGAGCTCAAGGCTGGTACCTCCAAGGTTGTGCGCCCAGGCCAAAGCGGGCTGAAGCAGATGGACTTCCAGATTACGAAGGAGAACGGCCAGGTTATTAAGGAAGAATGGCTCGGCCAAAAGGTGATCAAGGAATCTGTGCCTGAGGTCGTGCTCAAAGGAACCAAGGTTGTAGGTGAAGGGACTGGGCAATTCACGTGGCCTGTATCCGGAGCAATCCTGACGAGCAGCTACGGTGGCCGCTGGGGTCGGATGCATGAGGGAATCGACATGGGGGGCAATCGGGACATCAAGGCCTCGGATGAAGGTGTCGTGACCTTTGCAGGTCAGCAGAATGGCTACGGTAATGTTATTATCATTGACCATGGCAATGGCTATCAGACCCTATACGGGCATTTAAGCAGTATTGGCGTTCGCTCTGGACAAGTCGTTCGACAAGGAGAATCGATAGGCGTCATGGGCAACACAGGACGTTCTACCGGCACGCATCTTCATTTTGAAATCCGTAAAAACAACGTTCCTCAAAATCCGATGACCTATCTACGATAGGCCGCAACGGATTAACTGATTATACGAACTACACGAATCACACGAAGTAGTTGGACCATGTATTTCGAACCATACGTATCTAGCCATCCTGCTCATGATCGGTTACGGAATTATAAATTATAGCGTACACAATAAGACAAGCCTCTGAACTGTTCGGTTCGGAGGCTTGTTTTTCGTCTGCATTTATTCTGCTACATTTATTCAATTCCTGCGCAGTGTTGCTACACATGATCGCCCTATGGGATATGTGCTGTGTCTAGGTTAGGCATTACAGTACATTAATGGTTACTTCGATGTTGCCACGTGTAGCACGGGAGTACGGACATTGCTCATGTGCTCCTTCAGCCAGCTTAATTGCTGTCTCGCGATCCACACCCTTGACCAGTACGTCCAGGTGTGCAGCGATGCCGAAGCCGCCGTCTTCCACTTTACCGATGCTGACAGTTGCAGTGATCTCAGTGCCCTCGTGCTTGATGCGTTGCATACGTGCTACCATGTTCAGGGCGCTGTCGAAGCAAGCAGAGTAGCCTGCTGCGAAGAGCTGCTCCGGGTTCGTACCCTCGCCACCTGCGCCGCCCAGTTGTTTAGGTGTATCAATATCAAGACGCAATGCTGGAGATTCGGATTCTACGAAGCCATCACGGCCTCCTACAGCTTTTACAGTGGTATCATAAAGTTTTTGTTGAATTTTCATCATGGTGAACATCACCTTTCTAATTTATATTTTATACAATTTAATTTAGCACAATTAAAATTAAAAAGAAAGTATTTTTTTGTCAGCAAAAATCCGGTTCATTCTTTGGCATGAATTGATTCCCGTGAGCTTATTGGACATTATTGAACATCAATGATCTCGACGAATTAGCCTCTAGCAAAAATCACCAAGGCTCGGCTAGGGGCTGTACTGGATGTATCCGCGGATGCACTATGTTAAAATGGTATGAGATATACAGATCGGCTTACCGCTTCGGATCAGATGAGAGTCTCGTACGGGGATAGCCATATCTCGTACAGGGACAGCCATATAAAGTGGATTATAAGAATGAGGTGAACACAGGTGAAGCAGGGAACCATTCTCGTGGTGGATGACGAACAACCAATTGCCGATATACTGAAGTTCAATCTGGAGAAGGAGGGCTACACGGTTCTTTGCGCCTTTGACGGAAATACAGCTGTGGATGTGGCTTTAAGCCAGCATCCTGATTTGATCTTGCTGGACTTGATGCTACCAGGCATGGATGGGATGGATGTGTGTCGTGAGGTACGCAGCCATCAGCTTCAGATGCCGATCATTATGCTGACCGCCAAGGATGATGAGATCGACAAGGTGCTCGGGCTGGAGCTCGGGGCGGATGACTACGTGACCAAGCCCTTCAGCACGAGGGAATTGCTTGCCAGAGTGAAGGCACACATGCGGCGTCAGCGTGGCAGTGCGACGGCGCAGGATAGCAAGCCACCTGAGGAGCGGCAGGGCTTGCGGACAGCGAATCTATTCTTTGACACGGATATGTACACGGCTTACAAGAACGGAGTACAGCTGGATCTGACGCACCGGGAGTATGAGCTGCTCTACTATATGGCCAAAAATGCCGACAAGGTCATGACCCGTGAGCATTTACTGCAGGCTGTATGGGGATTCGAGTATTACGGGGATGTGCGCACAGTCGATGTAACGATTCGGCGGCTGCGCGAGAAGATTGAAGAGAACCCCAGCAAGCCAGAGACGATCTACACAAGGCGCGGGCTCGGATATGTCATTCATAGCGGCAAGGGTGGAGGCTACGGATGAGATGGCTGTCCTTCTTTCGGACGATTCAGGCCCGTCTCATCATCATCTATGTACTGCTGATTCTGGTGGCCATGCAGCTGATTGGCGTATACTTTGTCAGCTCCATGAAGAATTCGCTAACGAGTAACTTCACACAGGATCTGCAAGCACGTGCAGAGATGCTAGCTGTGTTGGCGGAGCAGGACTTGGCTGGTGGAGATGGCCAGACGGAGGAAGACAGTGTAGAGAGCCTGCGGGCACGGGTTGATAATCTATTTGATTTCAGTGGAGCGGAGATTCAGGTGCTGGATTCCAGCGGCAGAGTACTGATTACGTCACAGAATTCGCATGCCGACTATGTCGGGCGCAAGAACACGCAGACTGTGGTTAGCAGAGCTCTGCAGGGCATACGCAATAATGAAGAATATATGATCGACGAGGATAATGTGCGGAAGAAGGTCGTTGCCAAGCCAGTGATCAGCAGCGGCAAGATTGTCGGTGCGGTGTATATCGCTGCCTCCATGGCGGATCTATACGATACGATGAAGCGAATCAACAGCGTGTTCATCTCGGGGATGCTGATTGCGCTGGGTCTGACAGCTGTGCTGGGTGTGGTGCTAGCGCATACCATTACCTATCCGATCAAGGTCATGACACGTCATGCTACGGCTGTAGCCGAGGGTAGCTTCGACCGGAAGATGCCTGTATTCGGAAGCGACGAGATCGGGCAATTGAGCCATGCCTTCAACTATATGACCAGTCGTCTGAGAGAGGCCTTGTCGCAGAATGAGGAAGAGAAGGAGAAGCTCGCCTCGATCCTCACGAACATGAGCGATGGCGTTGTGGCAACGGACGAGAATGGCCGGGTCATCCTGGTGAACCGGCGAGCCAGTACGATGCTGGGTATCAGCGATCGTGAGATTAGTGGCAGGCACATTGCCGTACTGCTGGGGCTGGACCCGGAGGAGACAGATGCGCTGATTACCGGCACGCCGGCTTCTACGCTGCTTCAGCTAGAGCCTGCTGTTCAGGGGGAGCCGCTGGTCATTCGGGTGACTTTCTCACCTATTCATCGCCGGGAGATTGGTATTACAGGGACGATTGCGGTACTGCAGGATGTAACGGAGCAGGAGGAGATGGAGGCATCACGGCGGGAGTTCGTAGCGAACGTATCGCATGAACTACGCACACCGCTAACGACTATCAAGAGCTATGCCGAAGCGCTGGAAGATGGAGCTATGACGGAGCCTCAGTTGGGCGAACGATTCATAGGGGTCATTCGTAATGAGACTGAGCGCATGATCCGCTTGGTTACAGACCTGCTGCACCTGTCCCGGCTTGATTCCAATGAGGCGCCACTCCGTATGCAGACAGTCGATGTCGTAGAGATGCTGGAGGATGTAGCAGACCGCTTCTCGTTCCAGATGCAGCAGAAGCATATCGAGTACCAGGTACAGGTCGAAGATGGCATCACCCAGGTAGTGGTGGACCGGGATCAGATGGACCAGGTACTCGATAATCTGGTATCCAACGCACTCAAGTATACGCCGGAGGGCGGAAGCATCCGTATGGAAGGTGTCAAAAGAGATGGGCTGCTCTCGATCTCCGTACAGGATACGGGCATGGGGATACCGAAGAAGGACTTGGATCGTATCTTTGAACGATTTTACCGTGTAGATAAGGCCAGATCACGTAACATGGGAGGGACTGGGCTAGGCCTATCCATTGCCCGGGAAATTGTAAAAGCCCATGGCGGCGATATCCACCTGGAGTCTGAGGTGGATCAAGGTACCCGTGCAACCTTTACCCTGCCGATGCCTGGTGAAGGGAGGGAATCCTCATGAAGGAGCAGCTTAAGTCCATGATTCTGTTCCTGCTGGTCATCAGCAGTCTGATTCAGAGCTACTTCTTGATCTATCGCCTGCCTGGCGGAGATTCAATCATCAGCTCAGAGACGAATTATGTAAAGACGGATAGTATGGGGCAGGAGCAGCGTATTGAGCAGTTGATCTTCCCCAACAAAATCATTGTTCATATGGGCGAGGATAAGCATACAGTCTTCTATCCCGAGACAACCTTCTACAAGCTAATCTTCACTCGGCTAGAGAGCCGAAGCTTCCAAAGCTTCGAGCGTCGGAGCATCCAGTCAGCTAACTGGAGTGAGGTCCGTCGCAAGTATGAAGGGATCGAGATGGTGTTCAGCGGAGGCGTGCCAGTCACCCTCCTGGAGCGTATGATGCGTCTGACAGCTGACCCTGTATTTCAGGCCGAGACCATTAACCGGATCTGGGTGTACACCGATGAGAAGGCTACAAGGACGCATGCTCTCTTCTTCAGTGCGAGGGGAGATGTAGTATACGAGGCCAATGAGGTTGATCTGACCGTACAGGATGTACAGCAGCATGTCAGCTTCGGACAGAACGCAACTCCTTATGAGCTGGTATCCGGGCAATATTACATTCCGATGGATAGTGTGGAGATGCAAGAGTCGATAGTGAACTCAGGACTGTTCACGACAGAGCAGATGCAGCGGAACCTATTCTTTGATCCGGGGATTACCCGTAATATTCAGGAAAAAGACGGCTCCGAAATCTATACAGACAGCAAGCGAAGCCTACAGGTGAAGCAGAGTCAGCGGTGGATGAGCTATACTGATCCAGCGGCACCCTCCTCCGATCCAGGTAACCCAGTAAGGGATATTCTGGCTGCGGTAGACTTTGTCAATCAGCATGGGGGCTGGGACGGTGCGTATCGACTTATCATGAATAACACAAGCGGCATCTCGGGTGAAGAATATCGGACGAATGTCTCCTTCCAGCAGTATTACGGGTCTTATCCAGTGCTGGACAGGCCATCGTTCAGGTTCGGTACGATCCGGCTGGAGGTGCAGCAAGAGACAGCATCGGTCTACGAGAGGTCCCTGCTCTATCTGAAGGGTGGAGAACAGTCGGATGCATCGATGCTGCTGCCGGGTGGAGAAGAGCTACGTGTCAAGCTGGAGCAGCTTGCTGGGAATAAGACCATTCTGGATGTCACACCTTCGTATTCGCCTGAGCTGACAGAGGACGGCAGTCTGAAGCTGGTTCCCGTATGGCGTGTACAGCTGCTGAACGGCGGAATACAGACGATTCAGGCGATGCCTGCGCCACAGCCTCCAGTGAGCGGTACGATCCCTTAAGCGAGAGCCAGGTGCAGTGAGGACTTGTACTGTACAGCTACCTGTTATGTAAGGCAGACGATGTTGTAAGACACCGTGATGAATACAGTGGTTAAATACAGTCTATGAATACATGTGATAAATGCTGATAACGGATAGGGCAGAATCATAGTGCAGAGTTATAGCGCAGCATATAGTGCAGCATATAGTGCTGGTAACGAATTGCTCGTACACAATGAGGTGCACAACGAAGGACTGGAAAGGGAGGTACCGGGAATGGATTGGAGCCGCGCCAAGAATGTATTGATCTTCACCTTTTTCCTGCTGAATCTGGTATTAGCCAATCAGCTATGGAATGATGCGCGGGAGACTGCCGGACCGAATCTGGATTTTACTTCACTAGATGTAGGCACACAGCAGCTGATGGAACAGAAGAGTATCCAGGTGCTGGCGCCCATTCCCGGCGATACCCCTCAGCTGTCCAAGCTCTCCTATACGTATCTGAATGGGGAGGCGGGCAAACGAACAGAGCTGGCATCGCCTATTGATAGCCGACTCATGTTCAATCGCCCAGAGCTGATTCAGGAGCTGGAGGACGAGATCCAGGATATACGCGATTACGAATATGATCCATTGGCTGAGCTGGAATTGGACGTGCAGTACGGCGTATTCGTGCTTCATCCGCTCGTGGAGAACCGTTATCCTCTGTTCAATGTGAATCTGGAGCTGTATTATAGCAATCAGAAGATACGAGAGTATCGTCAGACACCCGTAGAGCTACAGCCCTCGGGAGAAGCAGAGAAGGTGCTTCCGGCCTCGAAGGCCTTGGGAAGATTAATTGATAATTTTCTGCCAGCTGGTGCAACGGTCAAGGATATCAAGCTTGGCTACTATGGCAGTGTATTTAATTCGGACAACCAGGTGGCGGCACCTGTGTGGCGCTTCACGCTGGAAGACGGCAAGGTCTATTACGTTCAGATGAACGGGGATGTCATTAGTCCGAAGACAGAACAAACGGAGGGGTTATAGTTACATGGGCATGTCATTTACGGTCCTGTCGAGCGGATCGACAGGCAATGCCACCGTCATCAAGAATGAAGATACTGCGCTAATGATTGATGCAGGTCTCAGTGCGAAGCGTATTGAGGAGCTGCTGAAGGAGCGGGAGCTAAGCGGTGAGGATCTGAACGGCATTCTGGTGACCCATGAGCATTCGGATCATATTAAAGGCTTAGGGGCGATTGCTCGCAAATACAAGCTTCCCATCTATGCTAATGAGAAGACTTGGGCGGCGATGAGCAAGCATGTAGGCACACTTGAGGATATTCAGCGTGTCATGCTGGAGACTGGAGCTACGCGCGAATTCGGCTCCTTGCGTGTCGAATCCTTCGCCATCTCGCATGATGCAGCCGAGCCTGTCGGATATAACTTCTATGACGGGGAGTCGAAGCTGAGTGTGGCGACTGATCTCGGCTATGTGAGCGACAAGGTGAAGGAGGCCATCTCAGACGCAGATGTGATGGTGCTGGAAGCGAATCATGATGTGAATATGCTGCGGATGGGCCGCTATCCATGGAATATCAAGCGTCGGATTCTTAGTGATATCGGACATTTGTCCAATGAGATGGCCGGAGCGATCCTGAGTGAGCTGCTGACCGGAGTTACCAAGCGCACATACCTGGCTCACCTGAGTCTGGATCATAACATGATGGATCTGGCGAAAATGTCAGTCCGCAGTGCCATGGAGGACCGTGGATGCTTCTATAAGGATACGGAATTCCAGCTACGTGATACGTATTATGACAGGCCTACACCGTGGGATAAGGTGAGTGAGTCATGAAGCTGTCGAGCTCGACAGCTTTTTGCTCTAGCTCCTCGCGGGTTATCAGTCCCTTGTCAGCAAGCAGCTCGATTAAGGTGCTAAGCGCAAGGGTATTGCGGTAATGCTCGTCCTTCAGATCGGCCAGCTTGGCGATCATGTCCACCTCTTGTATGGCTGAATAATGGGATTTCATCAGCTTCCTCCTTTTATGAAAAATTCTCTTCCTACCACAGGACTTGTCCAGGAAAAAACAAGGTCTGTCCTGCTCGAAGAGCTCTGCTTTTTTGACCCAGCGTATGTTACAATACAGGTACTTCACACAGATACACGAAGTATGAAGCGTCCAACATTCAGTAACTCATGGATACAGGGCTAAGTAGCTCCTGATTGTGTATTATGGTGTGCAAGCTGCATCACCCAACAAGGCAATGTACATTGCTGACAGGAGAGATCGTGAAGATACTCAGGTATGTATTGAGCTATCTTAGCCAGTCCTTGTGTCTTATTTATATTCTAGTCCACATGGGTTGAAAACATTCCTCTTATGTCTATTTCTGTGCGATATTCTATTCAAATAAAGTTGAAAGGATTGACCAGGGATTAGGAGAACGTCGCAACTCTATGTAATCGTATGTAACCCTATGTAACCCATTCAAGGGAGGTATTGTAATGAAGGAGCTTGCCGAAGCAGGAAGCCCATTCACACTACATACGCAGCAGCTTCCTACTGGCACGCTGTTCACGGTTCGACCGATTGCTGATGATGTACCGAAGCTATCCCTGCACAGCACCTCATCTGACCTGAGCAGAGGAGAGGTCCAGCTATGCGTGTACGAGTACACGGCAGATGAACGCTATTATGTCCAGTATGTGACCATCGACCGGGCGGGTCAGCTTGTACAGGTCCGACGTGAGGAGGAGGGGGTCCTGCCAGCCTTCTTCACTGCGCCCGACGGCTCTCACTGGGTCTCGCTTACAGACACGCAATCGGAAGGATCTAAGGAGATCGTATTGCCGCTGGACGGACGCGAACGCATCACCAAGAGAGTGACGAGCAGAGAATTCCCGGTCGATGCAGATTTGTCCATACCTGGCAGCGTGTTGTTCTATAACTATGATATGTTCAATAGTCAGAAGCCGCCCAGACTATGCAGCATGGAATTCAATAGTGAGGGACTCTATCAGAAGCGAAAGATTCACAAGATACCATTGCCTTCCACGGATCTGGTCCTTCGAAATGAGGAAGGAATACACCTGCTCTATGAACAGGAAGGACAACTGCAGCATAGCATCGTGAACGAGGTAGGCGAGGTACTCGCTACGAGAATGCTTATGACAGATGAATTTGTAGCCTATCCATTGAGCATGAGCATGCAGAATGAATCAATACTGCTGTCCTATGAGGATGAGCGCGTGCAGCTTATGGTTGCAGATGCAACGGGCACGATCATCCGCCACAAGGAGCTGCTCAAGCTTGAGGAAGGGCAGGTTATATATTCGTTATTTCGTCCCGTCACGCTCGATGATCAGACATGGGTTATTCGCTTTACCTCCGAGCAAGGAAATGGCTGGTTCGTGATCCATGAAGAGGAGCTTAAGGCTTGTTATGTACGCTCTCAGGAGCGGCATGCTTATGTGGAACGTCTCAGTCAGGAAGAGCTGCCGATTCCGGCAGAGGCTATGATCATTCATGATGTCGTGCGCTGGGATGCGTCTACCTATGGAATGGTCATGTACTCCAAAGCGAATCCGAGAGAAGCGTATGTGCTGATCCCTTAACACGCAGCCTAGCGAATTTCAAGAGAATGTAGGGTTGAAGTCATCTACTAGCTCTATCAATTGAAGGAGAACCCCTCTTTTTTCCTCTACCCAGTGCTCAATTCGGCGTGTATGCTGGTACGTATAAGTCTCTTATAATCGCTGAATAAGATCTGTTCTGCTTGAGAGCTTGCTATCTAGCAGCCTATGAGCATTACGATGACGTAAAAAAGATAGACGACAGGCCGCTTGGCTGACCTGTTTTGTGGTGATTAATATAGTAGGATATTGGTGGTTAAGAGCATGTAGCTCATGAGTAGGGAGAACCGTCAGGGCTCTGGTGTGTGAAATGAAGGGGAGAGGATCAGCATGGGGTTGTTTGACGATGATTTCTATTCGACAAAGGTATCGAGTCGCACGACAGATATCACTCCGAGCCAAGGTCAGGAGCGGCAATACAGCAGATTTACGAGAAAGCGTCGTCCACTGCCCACTGTGTATGTAGCCATCATTAGCGGTCTAGTCGGAGCTATAGTGGCTGTATTGCTATTTAGCTTCATTACAGGTGTGCCTGGCAGTATAGCCTCCAGGGCAGCGAATCACTCTCTCTCCAATCTGATGTATGGGGACCCATATGAGAGGATTGTGCAGGCTGCGGCCAAGATCCGGCCATCGGTAGTCAGCATTGTGAATCACCGCTCGGAAAGTGATCTGTTCGCGATGCAGGAATCCGCACTGGGCTCAGGTGTCATCTTCCGCCTGCAGGGTGGAAAGGCATATATTATGACGAACAATCATGTCGTCGAGGGCTCCAATCAGCTGGAGGTAGTCACCGTGGATGGTGAGACCAAGAAGGCGAAGGTCATCGGCAAGGATCGCATTACGGATATTGCCGTCCTGTCTGTGGACGATAAGAATATTCGTACAATAGCCGAGATTGGGGATTCCAACAGGCTACGGCTTGGGGAGACCGTTATTGCCATTGGTAATCCGCTAGGGCTGGGAGACACCCTTACCTCCGGGATTATCAGCTATACGAACCGCATTATTCCGGTCTCCATCAATCAGGATGGAGTCTATGATTGGGAGCAGCGCGTCATTCAGACGGATGCGGCTATTAACGAAGGGAATAGCGGTGGAGCGCTGGTGGATTTGAACGGGCGTGTCATCGGGATGAACACGATGAAGATTGCGGATATGGGCGTCGAGGGATTAGGCTTCGCTATTCCGGCCAACGAGCTTATGATCACGGTCGATGATCTGATTGATGACGGCAAGATTGAGCGCCCTTACCTGGGTGTCTACACGATTGATCTTGAGAATCCGTATGCCCCATTGGATGATCAACAGCGTAAGGAGCTGAAGCTGCCGGATAATGTGGAGAAGGGAGTTGTCGTCCTGGAATCTCACGGTCCTGCGAAGGAAGCAGGGCTCAAGCTCAATGATGTCATTGTGGCCTTCGACGGTGAGCCGATTGACTCCACGCTGGCACTGCGCAGATATCTGTACAACGATAAGAAGATTGGCGATCCACTGGACGTCACCTTTTACCGAGCAGGCAAGGAGCAGAAGGTGACACTTCAACTGAGCGATAAGCCGGAGGAATAAGTGCAGCGATCACCATGAATAATCAGGATACACAAGAAGAGGCCTATACCGGGATACCGGATAGACCTCTTTTTTCATTAGGATGTGCAATGCTTATATGGTGCTTGTAGGTGTAGTATGTTGTATCGGTGTCTATGTCTATGAAGTGATAAATGGCTGTAACATGGATATATACGACTATACACAAAGGGTCAGCGAGGACAATCTATGCAAAGTAATATGAAAAGCCAATGGCTCCTGCTCCAGTATGTGTACTGATAATCGGAGATGTGTAGTTAATGACCGTATTCGTGTATCCGCCGGACTCAGCGATGGTATTGTGCAGCGACTCTGCCAGACGCAGCCCTTCGGCATGAGCGATGCCCACGCCCTTAACCGTCTTGCCCTTGGTATCCTCCAGCCATTGCTTGGTCAGGTATTTGACGACCTGAATGTGACTTCTCATATTGGTGGCAGGCACAAGCTCGCCTTCACGCAAAGCTGCGATCGGTTTGATTTTTAGCAGGGTACCAATTAAGGATTTGGCTTTACCAATTCTTCCTCCCTTGACGAGATTCTCCAGCGTATCCACCATGACGAACAAGCGGGTGTTACGACGGATCTCATTCAAGCGGTGAATAATCTGTTCTATAGCCATCCCCTGACGTGCCATCATGCTGGCCTCCACAACCTGAAAGCCCAAGGCATGGGAAATGAATCTGGAATCCACGACCGTAACATCCGTCTCAGTCATGGCTGCAGCCATCTCGGCCGCTCGGACAGTACCACTCATATTGCCCGTCATATGAATGGATAAGACCGTATAGCCTTCACACCCCAAGCGATCATACAATTCTACGAATCTGCCAACGGATGGCTGTGAGCTGGTCGGTAGCGTAATCGCTTTCTTCATTTGTTGAATGAATTGGGCAGGTGTGAGGTCTACACCATCCAGGTAATCGGTTCCGTCGATGGTGAACGACAGAGGAATAATCTCGATGCCATACTCCCGGATCAGTCCTGCGTCTAAGTCGACGGTTGAATCGGTTACCACTTTAATTTTGGTCATTCTACACTCTCCTACTTCACTTCGTGAGCCAGTGCTATGCTTGTATACTGTCCATAAGTCCAATCTATGAATATCGCATGGAATCTCCTGCAAGTCACTCGTTATGCCATGTCTTGAGGGTCAAATTCTACTATATATCGCACTACCAGCAGTAATAATCGGATTATGAAAAAGTGCTGAAATATATGGATTAAGAATGCTTGGAAAGACTTCTATATTAGCAAGACAGAACATGTGCAGCAGCATGAATCAATTGGCTTTCGTCTAGTATAAACGCTGGGGAATACGCATTCAAATAAGCACCCTCTCTGGATGTGAACAGCGTGTGACAATGTTAGGATTTGACGACAGGTAAAATTTGTTATAACATTCACTTAATATAATTAATGGAAACATGCTGGTGGTGTTTGTTAGTAACCAAGTGCCACACACTCCCCACTGCAGTGCAAGTAACTAAGGGATGTTCTGGGGAGATCTATTCACTGGATTAGGTAGCATTAGCTCTGCACCGTCCTAGCTGCATCATGAAGTATCTCTATATAAGCATAGGATCAAGAATTGCTGTGTTCGCTGCTGTATCTGGCTCAACTATCATTCATCCTATAGGCTAACAGATATTCATCTGGCAGCTGTCTAGGATGGTAGTGGAGGAAGGGTGGATGGGGACATGATGGGATTGAACTTAAGTGAGCTCAGAGAGTTGGATGGATTCGAGAAGCTGCTAATGATGGCGTATTCCTTGAAGAATTGGGAAGAGGTTGTGGAGATTGCAGATCAGATGTTCAAGGCTGTGCACGAGACGCTGAGTGATGTGAGGACAGGATATGACCTGGGCATGTCCCGCACCCTTCCTCGTACGAAGCGATCACTGGTGTACTACTATGGCTATAGCCTGATGATCAAGGGGATGGCTCTACGCCGGCTTGGTCGTGTCGAGGAGGAGCGAGTATGCATTCGACATTACCAGGATCTTGGGTGGCTGGTAGATCTGGTAGCCGAGGGTCAGAAGGATGCGGACGAGCTTAGAATTCTGGCAGAGGGTAACCGGTTCGCACTGGATATTCTTCAGAATCAGTGGCATATCCTGCCCCAATACGTTCGGTATATGGAGGCCAATCCTCAGGAGACGGTGCCTGTGATTCGCACTATACTAGAGGCAGCCATCAAGCATGAATATAATGTAGATGCTGTATTGATCCGCTTCGAGGATCATCTTCATCAGATAGATCTTATGGATACTTCGCTGAAAATGTCCCAGTACACGACTGTGCTGAATCTGCTCATGCTGTACTATTTCCACAATGAAAATTACGGCAGGGCAATCGATTATACTTTGCATACGCTAGAGCTGTTCATTCGCTATAATGAGTCCATTGGATTCCGGAAATGTGTGGCCTTCATGGAGTCATTCCGTGCGCACGCCTCATCAGTACAGCTCGAACGTTATGCCCATCTGCTGACATCGCTATTATCACGGGAGCTTGACGAGGACGATGGTGTTGTCTTCGACGGCCAAAGGCTGCGAGCATTATAAAGTCATTAAAGCAAGCTGGGATTCGGCACCAAATTGGTGCCGGGTCTTTTCTTTCTGGGGCAGGTATGGTAGAAATGAGAGGTAGCAGGTTGGCATGGCTGCCACATATCGTAATGATGCGCTGCTATGAAATGAGGTATGGAATACAGAAAGGGATGCTAATATGTACGTCGTATGTAAAGAACACTTGGAGCAGGCACTGGATGACTTTGTGGATGAATATGAGGATGCCCCGGACGTGGTCGATCTCAAGGAGACGGAATTCTCCGATTGGGACCCTCCTGTTCAATGTGCACATTGTCAGAACAAGGGCGAGTATCTGGTAGTATGACGGGCCGTAGCTGACGGCGTAATGGGATGGTATAGGCGAGATGATCTATGAATGAGGAACTGTTCATATAGATAGAAGATACATGCCAGACGTGTGGAATGACGAAGGGGAGCGTAAGCAATTACGCTCTTTTTGTTCCATAAGGGCGGGCTAGGCTAGGTATACTCATTTGAGGAGCTGACCTGAGCTGTTGCACAAGTGTAGTTCTGCTGAATATGCATGATGTGATATTTCAACCATACATAAAATAGATGTAGATAAATCAACAAAGGCGGGGGAGAAGCAAATGGAAGTAGGAGCATTGGAGTGGCGGGAGTTCCCGGAGCTGGAGACATCTCGTCTGCGGCTGCGTCCGATCACGGCGCAGGATGCAAAGCCCTTGTTCGGTATATTTGGATCGGAGCAGGTCATGCGTTATTATGGGCGTCATCCCATGATTGAGCTGATGGAGGCCGAGGAAATGATCGAGCGTTTTCGGCTGTTGTATCTTGAGCTGCGGGGCATACGGTGGGGGATTGAATTGAGGCAGGAGCGACGGTTGATTGGAACCGTGGGCTTCCACTCCTGGGTGCATGGCTACCAACGGGCAGAGCTGGGATATGAGCTGGAGACGGCGGCACAGGGACAAGGCTATGCGACAGAGGCGCTAGAGGCTGCGCTCTCCTATGGATTCGGGCCAATGGGGCTGAATCGAATCAGTGCCCTCGTCTACCCGGATAATGAGGCTTCAGCCCGCTTGCTACAGCGAATGGGATTTCGGCTGGAAGGGCTACTGGAGCAGTATGCCTTATTTTGCGAGCGCTATGAGGACCTGCATATGTTCGGATTGGTGAAGCAGCGGTGGATGGCTGAGTGTGAAGACAAGCGGACAGGATGAAACGTTCAGTAGAAAGTTGAAGAGAACCAAAGGTATGAAGGAGAAGACATAAGATTAAAAGAGATAAAGAAGTCTAAAGTAAACGAAAGTAATCTAGAGAGGGATAAATGGCACTAAAAAGCGTTAAAGAGCGTTAAAAAGCAGTTTAATAATAAAGGAAATTAAAAGAAAGTAATAGAATTAGAGACAAAGCGTACACAGCGGCCGCATGACATTGAATGATCGGGAGGGTGAGCTCATGGACTACAGGCTGCATTCGTTATATCGCCCCTTACAGATCAACGGCATGACTACAGGCAGTGGGTATGCTGAATGCCACCCTTCCGCTTCATTACTCCCGTATGTGGCATGCTACTGGGAATCAGGTATGCAAGAGCAGGGCATGAATGAACTCTATCAGTTCTCTGAGTGGATTCATCATAGTCAGGAAATGCAACCGGCTTCAGGTGAAGTTTACCAACGAAATCAACAGGAAGGCGTTGCTGTATCCGCCAGGGTCCTGCCAGACGGTTGCTCGGATATTCTGCTGACCTACGACCCTGTCCGTGAAGAGCTGGACATGTCGTATTGTGGCAATTACACCAAGCCTTTTGCGTTTCTTGAAGAGCCTGCTATAGAAGTAGGTACAAGCAGTAGAGGAGCAGGTTATACGTTCGGAGTGCGTTTTTTTCCAGGAGGGGCAAGGGTCTTCCATGGTATGTCTCTGGATGAATTCACGGATCGACGAATACCACTGGAGCAGTGCTGGCCCAGAAGCGCAGCAGAGCTGCAGGAGTTGGGTGAGCGGATGGTGGAGACAACAAGCTTCCAGGAACGTGCTCGACTCATGGACACTTTCCTGAATAGCTGGATCAGCAGTACGTCTTTGCATGAACATATGCTTGAAGGTGATCTCATGAAGAACGTGCTGCATCGTATTTTTACGAGTGGTGGGCAGATTAGCATTCAGGAGCTGGCTGCTCAGGAGACGGTCAGTGAACGGCAGTTGCACCGTTACTTCAAGCCGTGGATCGGCATCAGTCCGAAGCGCTTCAGTGAAGTTGTGCGCTGTCAGCAGGTGCTGGCCGCTATACAGCAGGGACATATCCGCGATTGGGCGGAGCTGGCTGTGACCCATGGCTTCTTCGATCAGGCGCATCTCATCCGGCATTTTCGAGCTTGGTACGGGGCAACCCCTGGGATAGCTGCGGCTGAGCATGAGCGAAAGTTGTCCGTTATGTACAATACGGCCCGTCCATATTTGGGTACACTACAGGTATAGATTGTAAGACAAGCTGTACCATATGATCCATGGAGGATCGATGACAAAGGAGAGATGGCTTATGAGTGGAACTTTTCAAATGCGTGATCATTTGCTGCAGGAGTTAGAGACCGGAGTGCGTACAGGAGCGGAGCTGATTCGCCGTATCCGTCCAGAGGACTGGGGCTATCGACCGCAAGATAATATGAGGTCCTTACAGGAGCTAGTGCATCATTTCGTACAGATTACGGCCTCTGATCTGGTCATTATGCAGGAAAAAGGTGAAGCAGAGGTTGGCGAGGTGGAGAATCGCTTGTCCGGGCAGGATGATCCTGAGCAATTGGCGACGATTTTGCGGAGCAACTTTGAGGGCTACAAGGATTACATCGTGTCGCTGAGCGAGGAGGATCTGCTGAACCGTTCAACCAAGGCGTTCTATGCAGAGCATGGTCATCTACAGGCACAGTGGCAGATCGAGACGCTGACACATGTATTTCACCATCGCTCACAGCTGTACAACTATCTGAAGCAGCTGGGGCATGAGCTGCATTTCTCGATGCTATATATGTAAGCTATATAGATTGAACTGAAGATGTTAAGAGTTCGGGTCTGTGCAACTGCGGTGAACGTTTGAACCTCCAGCCGCTGTTTTCTTCAGTGTGCATGTAATGGCTCGGAGTATGCAATGGCAGACTATTAGGAAAGGGCACCAGTTGGTGCTCTTTTTGTTGTGTGAAGAGGCCTGCGGTTAGGGTAAGAGCCTTGAGGCTTGGATACACTTGGACAAGGTAGACAGCAGACGGTATAGTATACGTATCTTACGTGAACGGATTCAAGGAGGAAGCTATGCTGGTTGAAATTATTGGAGTAGGTAAGCTGAAGGAAAAATATCTGGTCGATGGCATCAATGAATATGCCAAGCGGCTGAAGCCATATATTCGGTTCATTCATTTTAGTTAGATTGAAACAAAAACATAAAGTTTACATTGATTATTCCGATAATATTAATAACTCAACTTTCGCAGCTTGAAATTGGCAGGTAAACCTTGATGTAGTTGGGCAGAGCGGAGATCCAGTGCGGGAGTTGACTTTTAATCATGGTGGATAGTTTCTTGCCGACTTCATCACAAAGCAAATAAAACAGTCCACCGAATGTTCGTTGATCCGTGCTTTGCCGATGCTGCCAAGCCAGCAGAATATAGCGGGAAAAGATGGTATGGCTAATGAGCAGAACGTAGGAGCGACCTTGAAACTCTTTTTGCAGGCAAAGCAAGGATTTAGCGCATTTAAAAAAGACTTCGATGGCCCAGCGAAGCGTGTAGATTTGAATGATTTCCGGTGTCATCAGCGTCGATCCGTCGATAGAATTGCGAGCCACTCATTTCTCTTGGAGCGATGACGGACAAAAACCACTACGATAGGAATACCAGGAACCAGTTCCGTATGAATATGACGCAAAATTTGGTGTGGTAACCGTAATTTCGCCAAAGACTGGAACGACTTTTTTGCAACAGTCAAATTAATAATAAGGAAAGAGAGGAAGTTCATAAGTGAAAAGACCATTTAAGCCTCGAATAGGTCTGGTAATAGAAGATTATAAAGCTAACGTTATCGAAATCCCTGCTTTCATCAAGCCCCATTTTGATGTCAAAATAGTTCAGTATAATAATGGAGACTTTTCACATTATGTATTTGATAGTGAAATAATGATTACTCCATTAGGCTTTTTTCAACCTAAATTTTATCAAATGCATCTAGAGTTTTCGAATTCCTCGGAACTGGAACAGGACCTTATATGGCAGTTTATATACGATTCATGGTACGGAATTAATAATTCTAAAAATGCAGAACCCGATGAATATCAAGAATTAAAAAAAGGGATATCGGTGTTAATTAATAACGGACACGCTTCAAAGGCTAGAGAAATAATAGAACTACTACTCTCTGATGTGTTACAGAATGATGGAGAATGGATGAGTTATTTGGCTTTGACTCAATACTTAGAGAATGATATTGAATCAGCAATCTGTGCACTTCGTCAAGCATATCTTTTAAATCCAAACAACGAAGATATTTTATATAACTTGGGATTTATGTATAAAGTAAACGGTGAAATTCGAGTTTCGATTTATTATTTTGAGCGTCTATTAAAGGTAACAACGAACGAAGTATTTACTACTGAAGCAAAAGAAATATTAGCTGAATGTTACTATTATATTTAATGAAAGAGTGAATAATGTGGGTGGAGAATTTTATATAAATCGACACAATGAACATTTAATTGACCAATATCTAACCAATTCAAACAAAAGCATTTTTATCGATTTCACAAAGGATAGTGATACGTTACTTATTATATTCAGTGGTAGAGGTGCGACAGTAGAAGGTCTAGTACCGCCTCCGCCTTTTGAATTTTTTCACTCGACGCTATCTATGGGCGTAAATAGAATTATTATTAGGGATCTTGAAAAAGCGTGGTACCATAAAGGGCTATCAAATATCCCCGATGTAGAAGACTTTGATCAAATTGTCACTTATTTAGAAGATATAATCCCGGCTAATAGATTCAATGAAATTATAGTAATGGGTCTTTCAATGGGGGGGTATGGCGCACTTTTATTTGGAATGTTAACCAAATTAAAGGTTACTATTCATTCCTTTGGTCCCCAGACATTTTTGGACCTGGAGAAAAAGGACTATCCCGATGAGCTTAGATGGGTCACCCCATTTTTAAAGGAAATTCCCTTTGATGCCCCTTTGAAATATTTGGATTTGCAGAACGTTTTTCGGGAAAAAGGTGAAGGTCTGCCTCAAGTAAATATTGATTTTCATATCCATTATGGTATTCCTGATAGAGCATTCGCAGAGCGAATGAGTGAATTTGAAGGGGTGTACTTGCACAAATATGACATTGACGTACATAACTTACCAGGTTACTTTAGCCAAGGAGGCCAACTGACTGAAGTATTGAACCAGCTATTTTTTAGTTCTAATTAATCTAAGTCACTCAATTTTCGCAGCTAAAATCTCCAAGCAAACCCTTGATATAGCTGGGTAAACCGGAGATCCATTCCTTTGGTTTACAAAAAAACAGCAGTTTTGTGCTTATTTGTATCCGCCTTGGATATTCAAGAAATAAACTCATGAGTTGCTGAAGCGCGGTCTGGTAGTCTAGTACATAATGGCATTAAAGTATAAGCAACATCAGACCTTCAATAGCTTGCCGTCAAACGTCCATTTAAAAGATTTGGACAGATGAGTATTATAGTAGGCGATAAATTGATCCATACGCTCTTCCAAGGCTTCTTTGGAAGTGAAGCTGGAGCGTTTGTTTAATAACCGCCGACCGAGATTCGAAAACCAGCATTCGATCTTGTTAAGCCACGAACAGTGCTTCATAGATATTTGAGCCATTGTGTACTAGGGCCCACGTGATGACCGATGGTCATACAGGTGAGAGTTGATTACAAGAGTATGGGATCATGAATGTAGATATAGCGATACTATTGAGCGCCTGCGGGCGCTTTCTTTAGGTTCGGCATTTTGCATAATCGATTCAACTCGCTTACGGGTACAACATATTGACAGGAAGAAGCACTCTGATCAATACAGCGTATAGCCGAATAGAAGCATTTCGATCTATATCTTGCTGATTGAATAACGCTCTTTGGATTTATGCAAAATGCTCAGGTTATTAGGTTATAGAATGTATTAGGTTTCAAGCGAGGCTGAACAATTGTGTAATTGCAGAAAAACTTCAGTTAAGGGTGGTCTGGCTTCCATGAGCTATGTCGATAGACATTTTTCTTATGGGATATATGGAGGCAGGATGGACTTGGACAAGGAGGGCAGCAGACGGTATAGTATACGTATCTTACGTGAACGGATTCAAGGAGGAAGCTATGCTGGTTGAAATTATTGGAGTAGGTAAGCTGAAGGAAAAATATCTGGTCGATGGCATCAATGAATATGCCAAGCGGCTGAAGCCATATATCAAGTTCCAGATCATTGAGGTACCGGATGAGAAGGCTCCTGACCATCTCAGTGATGCCGAAGTGCAGATTGTAAAGGATAAAGAGGGCGAGCGTATCCTCACCCAGATTAAGCCGGATGCGCATGTGGTGGCTCTGACGTTGGACGGGAAGCTCTGGAGTTCCGAGGATCTGGCCTCCGAGCTGGACAAGCTCGGTACCTACGGTACGAGTCATGTTGTGTTTGTCATCGGAGGGAGTCATGGTATTGCGGATGCAGTCCTGCGGCGGGCTCAGCAGAAGCTGTGCTTCGGGCGCATGACGCTCCCACATCAACTCATGAGGTTAGTGCTGGTGGAGCAGGTGTACCGGGCAGTGAAGATTAATCGGGGTGAACCGTATCATAAGTAGGACGAAGTTCAGGTGCCTTTACATTTTCCAATCCAAATGCTATCATGCAAACATGACGTTAACGTCATATTATATCTTGGAAGGAGTGATACATCATGAACCGCATGCGCATTGGCGATTTGACAGAACGAGCCGGGGTAACCCAGCGCACGGTTCGCTATTACGAGAGCATTGGATTGCTTCCATCTGGCGAGCGCGAAGGCAATGGTCATCATTACTACACGGAAGAAACGGTTGCTCGTCTGCATAAGATCGATCAGTTGAAGAAGATTGGCCTAAGTTTGGAGGAAATTCGGGACGTAATCGAGCTTTACTTTATGGATATGAGCGGGGTGCTGCCGAAACGGAAAGTCCTCGGCATACTGCGCCAGCATCTGGCTGACACGGACCAGAAGCTTGAAGCGCTCGGGCAGTTCCGCAGCGATTTGCAGTCGAATATAGAACGTTTCGAGCGATGGTTAGAGGCCAATGAAAGCGATTAATTTTTTTTACTTAAAATATGACGTTAACGTCATGTTTAGTATTCTATGGAGGTTAAATTCATGAGAGAAAACATTGGATTTATCGGACTCGGACTGCTTGGTATGCCAGTCGCTGTCAATCTGCTCCAAGCAGGATATGCGTTGACCGTATACAACCGCACCCCAGAAAAAGCGGAACCGCTCGTAGCCCAAGGTGCGTTGCAGGCGGTCCGTCCAGCTGACGCCGTGACAACCGGTGGCATCGTCGTCACCTTGGTATGGGACAATGAAGCATTGGAGGACGTCGTCAAAAGCGAAGATTTCTTAGAACGCCTGGGCATAGGCGGTATTCATGTATCAATGAGTACGGTGTCGCCGGATACAGGTAGGAAGCTGGCGGATCTGCACGCGCGGCACGGTTCCGTCTATGTTGAGGCGCCTATCTTTGGACGGCCGGAGGCAGCCGCTGCCAGGCAATTGTGGATTCCAATAGCGGGTCCACAGGAAGCAAAGGAGCGGGTGCGGCCGCTGCTGGAAGCGATGGGAGCTAAAGGGATCTTTGACTTTGGCGAGGAAGCCGGTTCGGCTGTACTCGTCAAACTGATCGGTAACTTCCTAATCGTCTCCGCCGCACGCTCACTGGAAGAAGCACTAGGAATAGCTGAGCGCGGCGGGGTTGATCCCACAGCAGCGGTCAATATGCTTACCAGCACACTGTTTACCGCCCCAATTTATCAAAACTATGGCAAAATGATAGCCGAGAAGTCATCCATATCCGAAAGTAAAATTCCGCAGAAAGATGTCGGCCTCTTGCTGTCGGTGGCGCAAAATGCACAAGTTCCAGCCCCGCTTTCCAGCCTGCTGCTTGATATGCTGGAGAACGGAGATCGGAGCAGAACATAAGGCTACGGTCGATGTTATTCGTACTCTTGTATAACCGGTCTGCCTGGTTGCGGTTATAAGTGACATTCGGCTCTCAATTCAATACGCTCAAAGGATAGGCGGCCCCAGGGCCGCATTTCGCCGATAGCCCCGTTACGCTGAACCGTATCATAAATGACGGCAAGTTTGATCTATCTTAATGCAAACTAAAAATACTTATGCCAAAATAAGATAAAAAAGGTTGGGATGTGAGTAGGTAATGAAAACAATAGGACTTATAGGTGGGATGAGTTGGGAATCATCTTTACTCTATTACCAAATCATTAATGAAAGGGTAAAAGAAAGGAAAGGTGGACACCACTCTGCAAAAAGTTTGCTGTATTCCGTAGATTTTCAAGAAGTCAAGGATCTCCAGCATCAAGAAAATTGGACAGCTGCAACGAAGGTCATGATTGAATCGGCACAAAAACTTGAAGCAGGCGGAGCAGATGTCATAGTCATATGCACGAATACGATGCACAAGATGGCGTTGGAAGTGATGAACTCGGTATCGATTCCTTTACTTCATATTGCAGATGCAACAGCAAATAAGGTTATTAGCGATAAAATAAAGAAGGTGGCTTTGTTAGGGACCGCTTTTACTATGGAGCAAGAATTTTATAAAGGTAGACTTATCAACCAGTTTGGACTTGAAGTTATTGTTCCAGATGAAGCAGATAGAGTGGTCATTCACGATATCATTTATCATGAACTTTGTCTTGGCATTATAAATGAACATTCAAAGAAAAAATATTTAGAGATAATTGACAGTCTTATCCGTAAGGGAGCGGAAGCTGTTATTCTCGGATGTACTGAAATCACAATGCTCATTTCGCAAGAAGACTGCAATATCCCGATTTATGATACAACACGACTTCATGCCGAGGCCGCCGTTGATTTTGCGTTAGGAGACGAGGAGTAAAATGAAAGCTACCCGTTATGGACAGAGAGTAGAGCCGTATCATAAGTGAGGGCGAAGATTGGAGTGTGGGCGATCAATGACTGCTGGCCTTCATAAAATGAACGAAATGCCGTCGGAGTGAGCGGCGGCCTAATTGCCGATGATCCCTTATGTCAATTCTTATATGAGTTCACCTATGATGGAGCGGGCATAGAACGTTCGCAGCTATGCGCCACGGCGTATTCTTCGCCGATATATCTGCTAAACTGAACCGTACCACAAATAGGGCGGAATTTGTCTGTAAACAGTAGTGAGAGAATGCAAAATATTCAGGGATTCGGTAGCTTGTTCGAATCCCGTGTCAGGGGTCTCTTACTGAATGGCGAATCCGTTACTAGCAATCTGCCCATTAGAAAACACACCATCAGGCTAAATTAAATCCCTCCATAAGATTCTATTCAATGCTATGATATATGAAAGAAATACAGTTTATCACGCATTCTTCCAGTCGTTATTCTCCTTGTTTATTTTCTATACAAAAAAGCTCATTCCTACTCATGAAACAAGTTGGAAAGAGCTTTGAAAGTTTATCAAGTGTTTGGTTTGTTAGTTGTATTGTACGATCTTGTTGTGGATTTGTAAAACTAATCATTGGTTTCTGTGTTATTCAGGAAGTTTAGGTTTTGCCTCCTTCAGGTTAAACCATTCCTCAATATGATTGCATAGAGGTTCTATATCTTCAATTGCTGTTTCACATATATAGCGATACCTTTCTTTTAAAATCGACCTCACATCATAATGCTCATAATATTCTTTTGTAGATTTCGACTCATAAACCTCGCTGGGTTCAATAATATAATTTTGATGCTTTGTATCTCTACTCATATACATACTCCAATTTAGTTTCCCTTCATACCTCTTTACACACTCTTGCAATCTATTGTATAGGTTACCACCATTTGAGAATCTAAAGTAAAATCCTGGAGTTGTTTTATATATCATCTTCGGAATACATATTAAATCTAACCCAATCAAATGTACCAAGCTTCGAAATAGTATATGCCATTTTCTGATCCCGATTTATTTCCGATGAATCTTTAAAATAAAAACTTTTTCGGTTCATCTCATATCTCCTTTACTCTAACAATTGATTTGTAACATCTATCTATATGTAATTGTTGATAGGTCAAGCGGTCTTTCGCTATATTCATACCTTTGTCTCCTTAGTGCACATCTCCCTTGTTGCATCTCTTGTTGTGTCTCCTGCGCGTTACTCTTGCCATTTCTATTTCTGATGCCTTCGGATTCATCCATGACCTGGACAGCCTCAAGCCTCCTGACCATCGTCTGTAATCGAGATCATCCCGCCCCTCTCGGTGAGCGGTTCAGATATTCATCACACTTCTCTATCCAATTATTGCGTTTGTGATATTAAGTAATGGTCGTATGATAGGTTCGTGGATTATTCCAGCAATCATTGCCTTTTTATTTTGTCTCCTATGGAGAAATATTGGTTATTTAATGATTTCTAATGTTCTATTGTGGATTATTACAATACCTTTGTGGTGGTTGCTAGTTGAGCGATCCAGAGAAAGCCAGGGAGCTGATATTTTTATTGCTTCCTTACCATTCATTGTGTTGGCATATGTATTTTTTGTTTTATTACCTGAAATTATAATTGTTTCTCTTAGGAATTCTATTTTAAGTACTTTTGCAAGACGTGGTGACAAGTGAATTTTCCATTGTTATGCTAACATAGTAAGGTGGGACTTTTAGCGATATATTGATTATAGATATGGTGCAGACTGAGAGACTTCTCAGTCTTTTCTCGTTGCCGAAGCAACAAACAAGGTGAACCGTACCACAAGTGATAGTAACGGAGAGAACAGAGTTAATGGTGGGGAGAAGTGATGCATCTGCAAAATGAACTGAACTGCCCAGTCTAGTAAACAGTGCAAAAAATAAAGATCGTTAAGCGGCCTTCGTCCTGAATTCGATGGGACGAAGGCCGTTTAGTTTTGTATGTAATCATTCACACAAGTGGATCACGTATCTGTTCTCGTAGACAAGCTTTTTTTCTTAATAGAGTCTACCATGTGCACCCAACCAATCAGTCCACATAAGACAAAACCAAACGCATGCAGAGATCCGTAAATGGGAATGAAATCGAGTATGGTTAAGGAAAACATGTTTCTCAGTAACGGATAGAAAATGGAAAGGACGATAACCGTGTAAAAGGCTAAGCAGGAAAGGCCTAAAAAGAAGGTTGCCTTATTGTGTAAAGAGTGTCTCCTCAAGTAAGCAAGGAGATAAGTGGTGTAGACCACAATATTACAGGCGAACAAAGTGACACCAATGTACTCTATTGGCTTGGAGAAAATCATACCAAAAGCAATCAATATGGGTCCGATGATATCGATGGCAACGACCCAGGGGTACCAGCTTTTCTTCGTCATGATCCGTCCCAGTGCACCAATAAAAATCGGAACGATAGCAGATGAAAAATGAAAGTGGACCGAGCTTAACGCATGCGTTGCAGGATTAGCTTGGAAGAGGTTAAATTGATATTGATATAAGGTAAACCAAATGCCCCCGATAAAAAAATAAACGAGCCCCGCGCCAATCGCTATTTCCGCTGATTTTTCCTTATGAATTACAATATTTATAAATCCATAGATACCAAGTAGCAGTGTGAACAGTAGCCACCCAAGGGAGAGAATTCCCGGTATTGCCGTGCTTTCTAATCCCCACATCTTACTGCTCATTACGGAAGTCAGGGCAAAAAGCGCTGCGGGAAATTGAAGCCATTTAATAGAGGCATAAACCATTCGTTGATGTTTATTCTTTTCGTCAGAGTTCAAAAGTAAGATTACAAGCGGTACAATGACGAAAGCCGCAAACAGTAGAAATTTGTCAACAAGTTCGAATTGGAAGTAATCAAAATAAAATATAAGAATAGTAATGATTCCACCGGGGACCGCTGGTACTAATAATGACTTCATCAGTTGCTTCAGAGAACGATTCATAGTGATCCTTTCTAACTATTTTTGGCGTATAATCTGTCTACATCTGGTCGTGTAGCATTCTTTAGTATAGATAGGTAATTCTCGTTTTAGTTTAACATGGTGAACCGTACATAAGTAGGGCGAAATGAAGCACTCCGTTATGGTACATTTGTATGCAATAAGACTTATAACGAAATTAAGTTATTGGTATATCGCATCAAGGACATGTTATGAAACAGTGCTTTAATAAAGGAGTTGTGGTGTCAAATGAATAAGAACGAAAGTTCAGAAGTGAAACGTTCTTCAAAAGCAGAAAACATCCTATCAGAGATCAATAGTAAAACTAAGCTAGGGGACTTACGAAAAATCGCGAAGGACATTAAACAAGATCACGAATTAGCTATGGAACTTTGGTCAACCGAAGAGTTCTTGCCCAGACTATTGGCAATCTTAATTATGGACAAAAAACTTCTTTCAGAAGTTGTGCTAAATAGGCTTGATAAGGATATGCAGATGCACACTTTGATGAGCGAAATAACTTAATGGATTGGTTAATGGCTAATCAGCTCACCAAAGACAAGAAGACAATTGCATTGATGGAGTCATGGGAAAATAGCCCTTCTGCTCTTCAAAGGCGAACTTTCTGGTATTATCAAGCGCGATTGAGATGGACTGGACAAACACCGCCTGATAACACCGAAGACTTATTAGCAGCAATTGAAGCTAATATTATGCAGGAAGATCCGGAGGTTCAATGGGCGATGAATTTCATTGCAGGGTGGATCGGCGTTTATGATCAAAAGTATCGAGCACGGTGTATTGAGCTTGGTGAGAAAACGGGTCTTTATAAAGATGAAATGGTATCAAAGGGATGTACTCCCAATTATTTGCCGGAATTCATTGCGATTGAAGTTAACAAACGAAATTCGTAAGAAAGACTTTTAATGAAATAAGATAATAGGTATCTCAAAACTTTCAGAGGGCAGGATAAGTCGTAATGACAAATAAAAACAAACAACGTTACCGCTTTAGTGAAGCACCTATATGGAATATTCAGCGGAAGTACTATGAAGATGAAGGAAAAAAAGCTTGGAACAATGACCAAGTTCCTCAATATATAACGAGCAATCCGATGATCGCTGCTTCCTATGCCGAAATGATATTCGGGTTTCTTCAAGATCGGGCGAATAAGGGATATAGTTCGGAACCTGTTGTGATTGTGGAGCTTGGAGCAGGAGCGGGGCGTCTTGCATTCCATGTGTTAAGTGAGCTGTGTCAGCTAAGAGATTATGCTGGGATTTCATTACCTTCGTTCCGTTATATTATGACGGATTTGGCGATAAACAATGTTCTAGCCTGGAGAGAGCATCCTGCTTTTCAATCTTTTATTACCGAAGGGTTACTCGATTTTGCGCAATTCGATGCTGTTCATGATACGGTTCTGAACCTTATTGTATCGGGCACAACGATTAGTGAGGTAGATTTAAAGCAACCCTTAATCATTATTGCCAACTACTTTTTTGATAGCATTCCTCAAGAGTTGATTTATGTAGGAGATGGTCGAATTTATGAAGCTGATGTTTTTGTTGAGTATCCTAAGCAGCATGCTTCACTTAAACCATCTGATTTATTAAACCAAATATCTTTGCGTTATGAGCATAGGCAGGTGCCCGAGTATGAGCAAGAAACCTTTCCATATCGTGATGTCATAGCAGTCTATCAGGAACAACTAGAGGATTCGCATATTTTGTTTCCTGTCGCTGGACTCACTTGTTTGGAACGTTTGAATCGGTTATCTCAAGCAGGATTCTTATTAATAACGGCAGACAAGGGGGATCACCTGCTTGATAACTGGAAATTTGCAGAACCGCCAGAGTTGATCCTGCACGGAAGTTTTTCTTTAACGGCAAACTACCATGCGATTCAGCATGTTTTTGAACAAAGGGGGGCCATGGCGTTATTTCCTCCACATCATTATAAAAATTTAAATGTGGGCTGTATTCTCAATGTGGATGTACCGATGGACTATTTCAATACAAGATTAGCTTATCGTCGAAGTATTATGCGCTTTGGTCCAGATGAGTTTTTTAGTTTGAAAATGGGGATAGATCGCAATCTAGATAACATGGGACTACAACAAATTTTAAGTTTTTGGCGTTTGGGTGGATATGATGTTGAATTTTTCATTCAAAGTACGAAGCGGATATCGAGTCTGTTGCAGGATGCAGACGATGGAGAAAAACAGGATATTTTGAGCGGTATACAGATTATGTGGTCCTCGCACTACGTAATGGAGCAGCGCTATGATTTGGCATTGGATGCAGGATTACTCCTGTTTGAGTCGGACATGTACGAGGAGGCCAAACGTTTTTTGGAAATTTCAATAGATCAAAAACAAGGTGAGATCATATCGACCGTATTTTATTGTCTGGCTATTTGTTGCTTCGAATTAGAGTTAGACGAAGATGCTCTGGTATACTTGCGGAAATTAATAGAGCTTGAGCCTGATCATGAAGAGGCATTGGAATTGTTAAACAATTTTGAGTTGAATTAGTGAAAATAAATGGTGGCTTGCTCGGTTCATTTTTTTCGCAGATATCGTTAAGCTGAACCGTACCACAAGTAGCGGCTAGTGTTTTAGTGAAATTTTTACGGGGATAAGAAGTTGGATATAATGCTATGATGTAGTAAGCTCAGAGTACGAGCACAGTATACAATCTAATACAGGCAAAGGAAGTAAACTATTATGATCAATATTATCATTCCCACCCCTAATGTCACCATTACCAAAAAGGTTGATCCTCAGGAAAGTAACATTTACGGCTTCACCGAATTTCACCTGATCACTAGAGAGTTAGGTGGGATTTTTATGTTTTACAACGATAAAGACGAATTGTTGTTCGTCGGAAAAGCTAGAAAGCTAAGACCGAGAATAAAAAAACATTTTGAGGATTCCGTATCTCCGATCAGAATGCATAGGGACGAAGTAACGAAAATCGAAGTTTGTATTGTTGAAGATCCTGTCCACAGAGAAATTTATGAAACGTATATCATTAATGAAGGCAAGGCGAAATATAACGAAGACAAAGTATTTTTCAGGCAGGCCTAAATGACAAGCAATCATAATCAACGTTACCGTTTCAGTGAAGCACCGATCTGGAAAGTCCAACGAGAATATTATGAAGAAAAGGGAACGAAGGCCTGGAGTAATGACCAAGTTCCCCAATATATGACGAGTAATCCCATGATCGCTGCTTAGAGGTATTGAACTGATGTGGTCATCGTACTACGTCATGGAGCAGCGATACGATCTGAGGTACTTACAAAAGTTGTTGGAACTTGAGCCTGAACACGAAGAGGCATTAGCGCTGATGAGCTACTGATCCGGGTATCTCAAAATAGCCATATCATAAATAAATCTAGGACATGGCTAGAGCTGAGATATCATCTAAGTGTCATTTTCAACGAATGTTCCATGTATTGACGGGCTTTCCGGTGAACGAATATATACGCAATTGTCGACCTCCCATCTTTTCGATGGGAGGTTCCGACTTTTAGCCGGAATAATGCTGAACAGGATTCTGATCGTCTTTTTTCATTCAGTGAAAACATGCCGCTTCAGCCACCGCGGAGAACCGTATCACAAGTAAGGCAAAATTTGCTTGTGAATTTTATAGTTATTTCAAAACAATATCATTGTAGTACTCAGTTAACGAATCAACAGTCTAGGACGTGTCTGAGAACCTCGTTTCCCCAAAAGTAAAATTATATCTTTTTTGCCCAGATAATAGCGCGTTTTGTAGCCTCACCAATCGGCTCTGGTATCGGTTCATCTGTAAAATTTTGATAGGTACGTTCTATGGAAAATCCAGCTTCTGATAGCCAATTGTAAACCTGCACTTGTGTAGGAATATGCTTATGCCATCGATTGGATATAATTAATTTCTCACCGCTATTTGTGGTAAGCTCATAGTGACTAGTTCCAGAACAAATCTGGGTTATGGGGTCGTACACACTACCATAGCTAACAATGTGACCAGTCGTACCTAATTCGTCTGTTCCTTCAAAATAGCGACTCTCTTTCAAACTACTGAAAAAGGCCGCTGGATTATAATGCAAGTCAAAATCCAAATAAAGATGTCCACCGGTGCGAAGGGACTTAGCAGCATTTTTAATAAAGGTCTTCTGCGCCTCTTTGTAATTCATGCCATTTTCAATATTAATGAGGATATTACCTGCCATAATTACTACATCAAAACCGAGACCCCAATCAGAAGTCGCTGCTTCGGCCTGAATGTAAAGGCTGTAAACCAATTGAACTTGGTGATAAACAGTGTTACTCTGAGAAGCGGCAAACTCAACATTCATGTTCCGCCATACCGCCAATAATAGTCACCATCTCAGCTATCAAGAAAGGTAACACTATGATAAAAGTTGATAACTTATCCTTCTCGTTTCCGCAAAAAGAACTATATAAGGACATTTCATTTACACTTGAAGAGGCACAACATTGCGCTTTTATAGGAACAAGCGGTAGTGGGAAAAGTACACTGATCGATATACTGATAGATCCGGAAAGATATTTGTTCGATGGCAAATTAGAGATAGACCCAAATTGCAGAATCGGGCATGTCAGTCAGTTCTCACAAGTAGACAAAGCTCAAGAAACAACCGTTTTTGAATATATAGGAGAAGAATTTATTAAGATACAAAATGAAATAACATCGATTTGTACGGAAATGGAAACATCATCGGATATGGACTCGCTACTGGAACAGTATCAATTAGCTTTAGACGCATTCGAATCCATGGGTGGCGATGATTTTGAAAGCAACATTAATAAGAAACTAAATTTAGCAAACCTCATGAAGCTAAAAGATCTTAGGGTATCCGATCTAAGTGGTGGAGAATTCAAGCTTATTCAAGTAATGAAGGAGATGCTTAGTAGTCCAGACTTAATGATTATGGACGAACCGGATGTATTTTTAGACTTTGAGAACCTAAATGCGCTTAAAAAACTCATTAATTCCCACAAGGGAATGCTGCTGGTTGTTACGCACAACCGATATCTATTGAATCATTGTTTCAACAAAATTATACATCTTGAAAACATGGAGATCCAAGAGTTTGATGGGCGATATATAGAGTATAATTTCTCATTACTTCAGACTAAAATTGAGATGCAAGAACTTGCAGTCGCTGAACAGGAAGAGATTGAGAGAAACGATACGATCATCGATAATCTTAGAGCGATCGCAACTTATAATTCAGAAGCATCCAGAGGTAGAGCGTTAAAAGCCAGAGTCAAGTTTCAAGAAAGATTGGAAGCGCGTAGAATTAAAGCACCGTTTGTTGATATTAAGCAGCCGAATATTAGTTTTGGTATGGATAATGAAATGGAAGACACCGTTGTTGTAAGTGTCAATAATTATAGTGCTGCCTTTGATGAGTTGCTTTTACACAATGTTAACTTTGAAATAAAATCTACAGATAAAGTAGCCATTATCGGTGCAAACGGTACCGGAAAAACGACTTTACTAAGAGAAATCTTTAAAAATAATCATGATTCAATTGAAATAAATGCTGATGTGAAAGTGGCTTATTTATCTCAACACCAAGGCGAAACACTAAAGGATTCGAATACAATACTGAATGAATTCATCGATGCCGGATTTAAAACTTATGATGAGATTAGATCGTATCTTTCAAACTACGGCTTTGAAGGGGAAATCCTTAATCAAAAGATCGAATCTTTATCTGGTGGAGAAAAAAACATGCTTCAGTTGGCCAAAGTTGCTGCCAGTCAAGCAAACGTACTGCTGCTTGATGAACCGACAAGCCATTTAGACATCTATTCACAGATCGCACTGGAGAAAGCCATTGAAGATTACAAAGGTGCGATTCTTATGATTTCTCATGATTTCTATTCTGTTGTAAACGGTATGGATTATGTTTTAATCATTGACGATAAGAAGATTAGAAAAATGAGTATGCGGAAATTTAGACAGATGATTTATGCTAGTCATTTTAATAAAGACTATTTAGAAACTGAACAAAAGAAAAAATCAGTTGAGATGAAAATAGAATTGGCTTTAAAAGATACTAATTTTGAACTTACAAAAGTATTGTTAGATGAGCTGGAAGATCTGATTAAGCTGCTTTAAATGACAAAGCTCTGATTGAAATGATTACAAGAAAGCGAAGTCAGTTACAGCGAATTGGGCTAAAGTGAATGAGTCCGAGTTCAACGATGAAACATGATGACAGCGGAAAAGGATCAATAAAAAAGACACTGATGAATAGAATCTCAGTGTCTTTTTACTGCATTGATTTCTTATAGCTCTAAATTAGCGTGTACTTTCAATCCCTCCAAAGTTGTTTGTTCGTGATTCATAAGGTAATTCAAGACAACTATAAGGTATATGCAGCGTTGTTTGTTGCTAAATATATGATCGCTAACAAAACATATTGGAACAGCTGGGTCGAGTGAATTAAATTTCTGATATAAAGTACCTTGAAAGATACGAGGATGAAAATAAACAAAATGAAATTGTCTGTGGATTTTTTGCTTTTAAGGTCTTTTAGCTATTGTTAAAAGCTATGACTAGTCATGCTTTTTTCATATAACACGCATTCTTTTGGATCATGCTATACTCAGTAGACTAAAAATTAGAAGGAGAAACATCTATGATACCATTTCGTAATGATCATGTAGGTAGTTTTCTACGTCCTGCAAACTTAAGTCAGGCACGTGAACAATATAAATCAGGCAATATCACATATGAGGAATTAAGAGCTGTGGAAGATAAAGAGATTATTCGAATTATTGAAAAGCAAAAGGAAAATGGCGTATTCGCAGTTACTGATGGTGAATTCCGCAGAAGCTGGTGGCATTTTGATTTTCTGGGCGGCTTGGATGGCGTAGAGTTGTATGAGGAAATAGACGGACCGAAATTCCATAATATGCAAACTCGCAAGGGTGGAATTCGTGTTGTTGGTAAAGTTGATTTCTCGAGTCATCCCTTTGTTGAGCATTTTGAGTTTTTGAAAAAGCATGCAGGTGACGCAGTGGCGAAACAGACAATTCCAAGTCCCAACATGCTTCTTTATCGATTGGAAAATGACGCCAATATTTATAAGGACCGAGAGCAATTCCTTCAAGATACTATTGCGGCGTATCAAAAAGCAATTCAAGCCTTCTATGATGCGGGATGTCGATACCTGCAATTAGATGATACAGCTTGGGCAGACCTATTCTCAGAAGCTGGTCACGATAAGCTACGTGCAAAAGGTTTGGAACCGGCGGAAGAGTTGAAAACGATGCAGCGGATGATTAATGAATCCTTGTCTCGTAAACCGGCAGATTTAGTTGTGACTATGCATATTTGTCGTGGTAACTATAAATCCAACTACTTCTCAACCGGTGGTTATGATTACGCTTCTGAAGTCATATTTGGAGGCTTAAACGTAGATGGATTATTTTTAGAATTTGATGATGAGCGCTCAGGTGGTTTCGAGCCATTAAAATATGTGAATCGAAAAGATTTGAAAATCGTGCTTGGTTTACTCACATCAAAATCAGGCGAGTTAGAGGATAAAGAACAAATTAAAGCTCGGATTGCAGAGGCGGCAACCTATGTACCACTTGAGCAACTTTGTTTGAGCCCACAATGTGGCTTTTCGTCTACAGAAGAAGGCAATATTTTAACGGAAGAACAACAATGGCGTAAACTTCGTTTTGCTAAGGAAATTGCAGAAGAAGTTTGGAACTGAAACAAGCAGTTGAAGCGATTGAAGCGACGGCAGGGGCTTTTAATACATGGAAGCAGACCTCCATTGATGAACGCATTATTCTGACGCGCAAGGCGATAGAGAAGATTAAAGCAGCTGAGAATAAAATTGTCCATTTGCTGTCTAGAGAGCATGGCAAAATGCTTATCAGCAAGGCTGTAAGCTTCGCCCTATAACCGATACGGTGAACCGTATCATAAATGACGGCGAAAAATTCGGATGATATGATCCCCTCATAGTAGACAGAAAAAAGCAAGCACCTTACTCTGTTTATTATGGGGGGATTTCTTATGGGGAAATTTAGGACCAAAAAAAGCTCTTAAAGATGTGAAAGGTGGAATGGATTCGGTACCTTGTAACCTTATGAACAGAGACTTCCAGGCTACAAGACCAAACGAGAAATGGGTTACGGACATTACCTATTTAATATTTAATGGGCAAAGATTGTACCTTTCCGCCATTAAGCCAATATAACAAACGTCTAACAAGATACAAAATGGTCGCCAGTATGTTCAGAAAGGGAAATTGCTGGGATAACGCATGTATGGAGAGCTTCTTTAGCCATTTCAAAGCGGAGTGTTTTAATCCCTACACCTTTCGAACAGGTGAGGAAGTGAAACATGCTGTTCAACGTTACATCCATTTCTATAACCACCAACGTTTTCAACAAAAACTAAACAACCTAAGCCCGTATGAATATCGGACTCAGGTTGCTTAAAGATGCTTTTTAATTACTGTCTACTTGACGGGGTGCAGTTCAGAATAGAATCTCAGTGTCTTTTTACTACATTGATTTCTTCATAGCAGTAGAGAGAGCCCTACCATTCAGCGGGGTCTGAGCTTCACCTGAGAGCCTTTTCCACTTGTCTGAATGCCCGTTTCCTTGCTTCCAACTTCCTTAAGTT
>RCUF01000057.1_pt1 | contig 83991 bp, 82 predicted proteins | sample 2166311 | NCBI WGS metagenome assembly RCUF01 (sample SAMN09932608, study PRJNA488358) | compost metagenome | feature: garden; material: soil; isolation source: compost soil in 4-hydroxybenzonitrile-enriched culture | place: Germany: Experimental Botanical Garden Goettingen | collected 2016-01-27 | reverse complement strand
TTGGAAATTTGAAGGTTCTTATTTTCTTTTTTAAGAAAACGCTTGCAATTGTTGAAGACAATATGATATAAAAGGAGTAAATCTAAACGTTTAGATTTCTGGCGGCTCAACATATGTTACCCGAGAGAAATACCATTTGATTTCTAATTCAGAACAGTTTAGAGTTTAGATTTATAAAACAAGCAACACTTCGGGAGGTGGATTATGTCTAACATCAGCATTAAAGATATAGCCGCAAGGGCTAATGTATCAACAGCTACGGTCTCATATGTACTGAATGGGACTCGTAACGTTCGCCCTAAAACCCGACAGCGTGTGCTTGACGTGATCGAAGAGCTCAACTATAAGCCGAATGACATCGCAAAAAGCTTAAAACGTAGACGAACCGATACGATTGGCGTAATCGCCGAAGATGTTACAGTTTTTAACACGCCTGAAATAATTGACGGAATTAATGAATACGGTGATCGGCATGATCTTCACATTATTCTTACGAACCTTCGGCTGGACAAAAGGATTGGACGGGATTTTTCTAATACGGAGAAATACAGGAAGTACGCGGTTAATGCTGTGTCCGATCTTCTAAGCAAGCAGGTTGACGGAATTATTTACATTGGAGTTCACACCCGCGATTTAACAGGTTTAATCGATGTAGAAGGCAAGCCCATTGTGTACACTTACGGCTATACACATAACGATATCGCCATTCAATACAATGATGAGAAGGCATCGTATGAGGCTATGTCTTACCTAGTTGAAAAAGGACACCGTAAAATAGCTATAATCAGTGGACTGATGGATTCTATTCCGTCACGTCTGCGTTTGAATGGTTACTATAAAGCAGTCACTGATTACGAGCTTCCTTTCGATCCTCAATATATCAAAATGGGGGATTGGGAACGGGAATCTGGCGATCGGTTAACCAGAGAACTGCTTGAACTGCCAGACCCGCCGAGCGCGATCCTTGTGATGAACGATGTGATGGCGGTAGGAGTGCTTCGAGCGGCTAAGGAACTTGGTGTTCAAGTACCAGACAACTTATCCGTTATTGGCTTCGACAATCGGGAATTTAGCGATTACTTAACCCCAAGGATTACAACGATGGATCTTCCCCTGCACGAAATGGGCTATAAGGCAATGGAAATATTGCATGATCTGATGCAAGGCAAGCTGCGCGCGCGTCCTGAAATGCCAATGTGCAGATTAATTGAGCGTGATTCAGTGTCCTCACCGCCGCATAACTGAGTAAACATTACAAAATGGTTCTCAGTGCACAATAAAATCTAAACGTTTAGATTTTTGTCCAAATGGTGACGTTTCACAAAAACCACAGGTTATCGTGGTCGAGTGAATTCACATATAAGCTGTTCATACATTAAGGAGGGGTTAATGTGAAAACAAGCAAGAACAGGAAATGGGTAGCATTGTCTTTAATAGCGGTATTATGTTTAGGACTCTTGTCCGCATGTGGGGGCAAAAATGAAAGCGGAAACAATTCTGGAAGCCCTTCAGAGAATGGTGGGGCAACAAATGATGAGGTAACACTTCGTTTTATGACATGGGATTCTGGTCAGACGCTTCAGCCATATCAAAATGCGATCAACGCCTTTATGGAAAAAAATCCCAATATCAAGGTTAAAGTGGAATCCGTACCAGATAACTATGACCAAAAGCTGTTGACATCCCTGGCATCTGAAACAGCTCCTGATGTGTTTATGGCATGGAACTATCCGTTGTATGTCCCGGGAGGAGCACTTGAAGACATGCAAACTTGGGTAGATAAAGACAGCTATGAATTAGGTAAGTATTATCCGATTTTGATGGATTACATGAAATATGACGGCAAGCTGTGGGGGCTGCCAACAACATATTCGACACGCGCTATATATTACAACAAGAAGCTGTTTGACGAAGCTGGCGTACCATATCCAAAGGATGGATGGAGCTGGGATGAATTTGTTGATACCGTCCAAAAGCTTACTAAGCCGGGGCAATACGGATTTATTATGACTCCGGATGATGTCATGACTATGCAGCCGTATGTGTGGAGCAACGGTGGAGACATGGTCAGCGAAGATGGCAAACAAGTTGACGGAATACTTAACAGTGCTGAAAATGTGAAGGCATTTACGTTCTTGAAGCAGCTGTATGACGTATCATCCAAAATCAATTCAGCAGGCAAATTTAGTACTAACAATGGTCTTGAATCGTTCCAAACTGGACAAATCGCTATGTTTGACAATGGCATGTGGCCGCTGGGAGATATTTTGAAGGAAGGCAAGCTGGATATCGGCACGGTATCTCACCCCCTTCCTGAAGGAGGAAGCTTGAAGGGCATTATTCACACGTCCGGTTACTCTATGCCGAAATCTGGAAAGAACAAGGAAGCCGCATGGGAACTTATCAAATTTATGTCAGGTGAAGAAGGTATCAAAATTATTACGGCCAATAAATTCGCTTTTTCTCCGGTTATCTCTATCGATAAAGAAAATGGCTATGCCACAGATCCTTATCTGGAATCCTTTGCTAAAGAGCTTGAGGGCTCTGATAAGCTGATTGCCAGCATGCGCAATGAAAGATGGAGTGAGGCCGAAGATATGATTCGCGCAGGTGTGCAGGCTATCTTCTATAGTAATGCTGATATACAGAAAACGCTCGACCAAGCAGCGGCACAGGCTCAATCAGTATTAAAGTAATGGAGGAACGGGGAAGCTTAGCCGCTTCCCTTTTTCCACCAAAGAGGTGATGAAAAGTGGCAATTGCAAACTCGGATGCAGCAATGATGCGCCGCTCCGCTAGACGAAAAAGAAGACGCGAAAATGTGGCAGGTTTATTCTTTATATCTCCGTGGTTGATCGGATTTCTGTTATTAATGTTTTTCCCGCTAATGTTCTCATTGGTCATCAGCTTTTCAGAGTGGAACATGGTAGGAAGCCCGAAATTTATAGGCTTTGATAATTATGTACAAATGTTTACTGGCGATCCCTTTTACTTTAAATCCATGATCGTAACGTTCAAATATGTATTTATTATGGTACCGCTGCAGGTGATTTTTGCGATTCTGATCGCTGTACTGCTAAATCGAGCCACGTATGGAATCAGATTTTTCCGGGCGATATTTTATCTGCCGTCCCTTATTCAAGGTGTTACCCTGGCCCTGATTTTCAGCTGGATGCTAAACGATGATTTTGGTCCTGTGAATTACATGCTGGAGCTTGTTGGGCTTCCGCGAGTTCATTGGCTGACCGATCCGAACGTCGCTTTGTATGCTTTGATCTTTATTGCATTATGGGGTGTAGGCTCTCCAATGGTGCTGTATCTGTCGGCGCTGAGATCCGTGTCTTCAGAATATTATGAAGCTGCTGATATCGATGGTGCGGGTCCGCTTCGAAAATTTTTAAATATTACGATTCCACTGATTACTCCGACGATTCTGTTCAACATTTTGACGAGTCTGATCTCGGCATTCCAGACCATAGTTCTGGCGTTTGTGCTTACCGGAGGCGGCCCTGCTAACTCGACCTACTTTTACTCCCTGCACGTTTACCGCAACGCCTTTACTCATTTCAAGATGGGATACGCCTCAGCTATGGCTTGGGTAATGTTCATTTTAATTGTTGTATTGACCGGACTTATTTTGAAATCGTCAAAATACTGGGTACATTATGAAGCTGACGGAGGTGGACGCTGATGCATACAATTCAACGCAATAAACGTACACAGTCCATCGTATTTATGGTTCTGATTATTCTACTTGCTGCCGCATTTTTATTTCCAATCGCATGGATGATGTCCACTGCGGTCAAAGCACCAGAGGATATTTTTACGCCAAAGCCGCAGTTGATTCCCGACTCATGGCACTTCGACAACTTTGGAGAGGCATGGAACGCACAGCCCTTTGGCCGATTTTTGCTGAATACACTTATCGTGGTGGGGGTTTCAACTCCTTTTGCAATGCTGTCAGCTACGATGGTTGCCTTTGGATTTGCCCGAATCAATTTCTGGGGGCGGAATGCTCTTTTTCTATTAGTTATCGGAACGATGGTCATTCCTTGGGATGTAACCGCAATTCCGCTATACATCGAATACAACAAGCTTGGTCTAATTAATACGCTTTGGCCAATGATTTTGCCGGGGGCTTTCGGCTCTGCCTTTTTCATTTTTTTGGCGCGGCAATTCATTATGGGGGTTCCGCGGGATCTGGATGAGGCTGCTGAGATCGATGGCTGTAATCGCTGGAGAATTTACTGGAGCATCATTTTGCCGTTATGTAAACCGATCGTTGTAGTTATAGGGGTTTTCCATTTCGTATGGTGCTGGAATGAGTTTTTGACTCCGCTCATTTTTATCAATGATCAGAGCATGTACACGCTGCCGTTAGGAATAAACCTCTTCAAAAATGCATTTAACATCGAATATGAAAAGCTGATGGCTGTATCCTGCTTATCGGTTCTGTTCCCGGCTACACTGTTCTATTTTACGCAAGATTTGATTCTAGGGGGCATTTCGCTCAGCGGCGTCAAAAAGTAAAAAAATACAAGCGACAAGACTGAGGGGTGGAGACTTTGAACATACTGAGCAATTCCAAGTTTGAACTTATATTTGATCAAAGAGGGGCTGTACAATCCTTCAAAATGAAGGAAGATTTAAGTGCCATGAACTGGGTAGTGGACCCCGCCTATTTACTGGAGGCAGGCTACGAGGATAGAGACAAGCTGTTTGGTGAGTGGACTGCTACGGTGGATGGACAAACGGTATGTAGTGCCGAGCTTGATCCTCAAATCAATATAAACGGCATAAACCGTGCTGCAATTTCTTATGAAGCCAATGGTTTATCCATTGGGCTCCAATATGATCTGGAAGATAATCAACTGCGCTGGAAAGTGAAATGTGTGAATCGTACGAATAAAAAACTGACCATTAACGGACTTCATGTCTGGTTTTCCTTGGCTTACATTATGTTTCGTGATGATGATGTCATACGTAATATGGAGCAGTCGTGTGCAGTTTTTGCACATATGGGCGGAGATTATTCCAAATTTGCAGCTATGCGTCGGAGCAATAAAGCTCCGCATTTAGGAATCTATGGTACAAAAGGCAGAGCGGCGGCTTTGGGAACACTTTGCCGGTATGAGAACCGTTTTTTGGAGCAGGTATCTCCTTCGCTAGATGGGCTTCTGTTCCATAGACTATCGCTGATAGAAGATGGCAGCTCCATGCCTGAATCAGCGGCTGTAGACTGGATCTATAAGGACGGATATGGCTCGGTCGAGCTTGAAGCTGTTCAAGAACTGGAATGGGAATATGTATTTGCGCCAGTTGCTGATCAAGCAGATTTCTACCAAAGAGCAAGAGAGTATGGACATCCACGCTGGTCCTATACTCCGGTTCTGACCAAAGGAGGTTCTTTTGAAGCAGAACTGGAGTTGGCAAGAGGTGACAAAATACAAGAGCTTCTACTCATTACCGCTTCACGTGATGGTGAGAGTATTAGTAAAGAATCAGTCATGGAGCATTTGATACAGGAGGAAGGCAAGCCGGAAGTATTCATATTATCACTGAAAAGAGAACAACCCGGAGAGCACAAGCTGGAGCTTCATTTAGAAAGTGGACGCAAGGATGTACTCGTATGGAATGTACTTGAACCGATCGATGAAATACTGGAGAAGCGTGCGGAATGGCTATGCAGTCATAATTATGATCCTGATGGGAAAGCGGGCCGTCCACATGCTTTTATACCCTTGTCCAATCAAGGAGAATCGCTTGGCAAATTGACGTTTTTACTTATGAAAAATAAGCTGACCGGAGCGGTTGAGGAACAGGTAGAGAAAGCAGAAACCTCGGCAGTTTTGGATATGAAGCGTCATTGGTTTGAACATGGGGATTTTGCGAAGCCACGTATATTATATGGAACGTTTTACCGAATTTTTGATCTTGATTATATCGCCCATGTGTTTTATTTGCTGTCCTGCATGCCAGCCTCAATGCTAAAGCTGAATTCACCGGAGACATACTTGCAGTGGGCTGCGGAAGTGATGGTCGTTCGACTGAATCCGGATTGCCATCAGGGAGAACGGGAAAAAGATGAGACAGGTTTAAACGGGGTGTTCATTTTATATGTTCATGACCTTCTGAAAGATTTACAAGATTCGAACCTGCACGAATGGCATCGGAAGCTGCTTCATTTGTGGAACAAGTTCGGTAAGCGGATGGAACAGGGAAGTCGTCGGTACGGTGGAGCCATTACAGAGCATTTCTACGACAATGCCGGATTTGGACCAACCTGTGAGACGCTTCTGCTTCTGGGCAAGGAGGATGAGGCGCGTGAATATGGAGAGCTGATTCTCGCCAACATTGGATTCAGCAATGATTATCGCGCACAAAATCCGGATCGTTGGTGGGAGGCTCTTTCTTATATGATTCATTCGCTGTGGGGGGGCATGGTTGCTTCTTCAGCGAGAACAGCATATGAGCATTTTGGTGATCCTCGGTATTTGGAAGCAGCTTATCGCTCAACAATGGCTATATTTAATTGCTATGATTGGAATGTTGTTTCGACACCACGCCGATTGCAGCCAGGTGAAGCCGCTTCTACGTTCAGCGTAGCAGCTCCTAATTTGAACATGCCGGCTTTATCACGTAATCGTTTCGGCCAATCTGTATTCCGAGAAGCTAGCGATCCGCTATTCGCCGCTCTATTTGCCAATGTTGCTGGAGATGACTGGGATATGGGTGAAGAGCTGGTTGCTTATTTGCTCGGTTTTGGCACCACGGCTTATGTGTATAAAGATTTGAAGGGCCGTTTGTATTGTGTAAATGGATACCTGACTCAGGACAGCGATAGTTGGATCATTACCAGCTATGCTGCTTATCCGCAGCGTTTTGTCATGCTGGATGAGAAGCTGGAGCTTCGGGCGAACCGCGGCGAGTCGTTAAGACAAGCGCGCTTAGCGAACGGGGAACTGACTCGTATCATGTAATCAATGAATAACCCCTGTACATCCGTAGTTATCGGATAACGGGGGTTATTTTCGGCGGGTATATAATTTATTTCACTGCTACCAACAACGCACCTACAGCAATCAGCACTACTCCAGCGGCATTAATCCAGGAAATTCGTTCACCGAGGAAAATGAATGCCAGAATAACGGCGATGACCACACTTAGCTTATCGATTGGACCGACTTGCGATACTTTACCATACTTAAGAGCAAGAAAATAAAACAACCACGATAGTGCTCCGGCGATGCCACTCAATATAATGAAGGACAGTGCCTTTTTTTGCGTTAAGATTTCTCCAAGCTCAGTAAACTTACCCTGAACAAGGACGACCCCGATTAAAAATAAAGCCATAATCACGGAACGAATAGCTGTTGCTGCGTTCGCGTCGATATTTTGTAATCCAATTTTGCCGAAAATAGCGACGAGGGCTGCAGTCACAGCGGAAAGCAAAGCATATATGATCCACAAGGGCATTCTCAACGTTCCTCCTTATATGTAAAAGAAAAACCCTTTGTTATCCAAAGGGTTTGATGATCTCATGATGGAGCGGGTGAAGGGAATCGAACCCTCGCCTCAAGCTTGGGAAGCTGGCATTCTACCATTGAACTACACCCGATCTATGTTTTTAGTTGATATATCAACGTTTTTAACACTATTTTTAAATCCAAACAACTAACTAAATGCCTTACTTGTGATCCATTGTATAGTATCGAGGAGAGTTTGTCTAGTGGTCTGAAATTGATAGGTAGTTAGTGTTTTGAGTGCATCAAAAATGGACAGCCCTAATTATTTTATGTATTCAGTCTATTTAATGTAGTCATTTCTAATTTTTTCTATTTCTGCATTTAGGTTGTGTATTATTTCATCTTTTAATTGTTTTTCTTGATTTTCTAGAAACTCAGTGATTGTTTGAACGATGATTGAAGTTTCAAATGCGTATCGCGCTCTTATCTTTTTTATTTCTTCATCTGTATCTATTTCGTTAATTTTATCAGATATTTTAGTTCTAATATTAATTTCGATTTCTGTAACTCCTATTGATGTTGTCATTGCTACACCAGTAATTATTTTTCGCTGTTCTTTACTTTCTTCTCTATCGTGATTTTGAATTTCTTCTTTAAAATCAAATTCAAAAACATCCTTCAAAGAAGCTAAAATCTTTTCACTGGCTTTACGTTTTCCATTTTCTATTTGTGATAGATAAGACTGACTTATTCCAATCTTTTCAGCAAGTTCAAATGTTGTTAATTTTAATTTCTCGCGCTCACTCTTAATAACATTTCCAATGTAATTACTCATACTAACCTCCTGTTAACTTGATTACATTACAACTTTATCATAGTAGACATAAAATTTCAATAATTACACTTGAAATTAAATTAGTAATTATGTAATATAATAACCAATAACGTAAAATTACAAAATAAACCTTAGGAGGAATTGAAAATGGCAAACAAATTAATGGACGCAATCGAAACCGAAACTGAGGTACAACGCGCTTGGTATTTCGAAATGACAGGTGAGGGTGGCCGCATTGAGTGGGATTTAACAACTGATGTAGATATGGCTATCAGCAATGGTGATTTAGGTAATCATAGAATTGCAACGCTTCAGGAATTAAAGGGTGTATATCCGCTGTCCAGAGAGCTTCTAGAGTATGATGCACCATTTTTAGTGCAAGAAGGGATTTTTAAATACGGTAATGGAGAGTGGGAGCAAATGGAAACGTGGGAATCTGCAATCAAAAATCAAGATGATTATAAGTTTATGGATAATTAATGGGAGTAGTGCATATGCCAGCTAACGGTATTACAACGTACTATCAAGAGGTTGATGATACTATAGGGAGTATAAATGATAAAATGCGTCGATTAGTGAGGGAAGGAAGTAAGAGGGATATTAGTTTTTCTAGACGGATGGCGATCCGTGACGAATTGACGAGATTGAGGAAAATACAAAAAGCATTGAAGGTTTCATCTATATAAAAATAAATTTGACTTTCTATAAAAGAAACTGCTATCTTTTATTTAAAAGATAACACAAATAAACCTGACTATTAAGTCAAGTAATAGATATAATAGGTTTTTTATTTTAAATTCTTACATATTTAAGGAGGTGATGCTTATTGATTGTATCTGTACGGTTTAATGTTGGTAGATAGATAATTCCTAATAAGATAATACATCCAATGTGTACAAAAGTAAAGATATTTATTTATATTTTATTGAGAAAAAGAGGAGAAATGAAAAAATGAAAAATGAAAATCAAAGACCACTTATTAACCTAGAGCCGCTTCTCAAGCAACCAGTCAAGGCATTGGATGATTTTGATAGCCTGACCTCCGAAGAGCAAATTGCATTCTACCAAATTTTGCTTAGCTTTATTGTGAGCGAGGACAAGCTGCAAGAGCTATATAACATGCTCAAGGATGCAAGCATCTATGGAGAACACCATTTTACACAAGGTTTAGAGGCTGAGGCTTCTTCAATGTTTAACTTGCTCCAAAAATTTATTGTGGACTCTGGTGGAAATGACTTACCCAATTATGAACTGGCTTATGCCGAACACAGGAAGGCGGCAGAGCTTAGAAAAGACGCTGTGCAGGAGTACGACGAGACTGATGAACTGGTGTATTACTGATTATAATGTGAGTACATACAATAGGTGAGGGGCTTTTGCCCCTCTCATCCAAAGAGGAGAGATCAGGTGACTAGCGATAAATAGCATTAATGACAGATATAATCTTCCGACACTAAAATATGCCTACCATGTGTTGTGTGCCTATTTAAACGATAATAGAGACGCAGACGCGAATGAAAGACTAAATATTATTAATGACCTATTACATAATGATGTTAGTTTTGGCGATTTGAGAATACATAAAATAGAAGATCAAGAACCGCAGTTTGATTCATACACAGTGCGAGATTTTTTTAATACATATAACGAGCACTATTTAAAGAATTACATATTGTATAAATCGGATTATAGAGAGTCGATTGGATACGACAATATCATAAATCTGCTATCCAACTTTCTACTACATAGCAAGACCGAACAAGAAGAGTCTGAACGATACTATGAGAGACATCATAATTTTTCTGACATGTTGAAAACTGAAGATAATGATCAGGTCTATGATGCTTGGACAGATAGTGTATTTAATGCAAGAGATGAGATCAACCACGACAGACAGAGGATTATCCAGATCAGCAAGCGTCAAAATAAGAATTTAAATCATCCTGCGTGGGCTTCAATTAATGAAGTCCAAACAAAGCCAGAAGATATGACGGAATCACAGAAGGAATTATTTGAGATCATCTCTACATTAAAAGAACACAGCAAAAACGCTGAAACTAAATTAATGAAATGGGCACTAAATAAAGTCTCCCGAAACATTCAATATGCGTTAAAACTTGAAATTGAGCCTGTAAACGCGAGTTGGAGTACAACAAAGAAGAAACATGAAGATGAGTACATAGAAGTTGTTACGAGCAAGATTCTTGATACATTAGACTACACTAATCCGCAAAGCATTTTCGGACTTATAATAAGCTACTACGATCTGTGGAGCAAGTATCAGGATCAGGTTGGCAGTCCAATCTACACGATTCTAAAAGAGTTTAAGTCCCATGTTGATATAATCCAACTAAAGAATGAACAGCACCAGCGGATAATGAACGATTTTTTAGATAACTACCACGGAAAAACCTTGAGACATGATAAAGATGGCAAGAAGGAGATCGCCAAGATGCTGGATATGGATACGGAAAAAATGATGCGTAGTCTAAAAGGTAGTATTTCCAGGCAAATTTCTAAATATTTCGAAGAACATGTAGGAAATTGAAATTTTGTCTCTATATATAGTGTGGGGTATCCTCCCCATAAATTATTGATAAAAGGATGATGCAACCTTGAGCTAATTTATTAGCCTCGCGTTGGTCTTGACTGGGTCAATAATTTGTTTTACTCATAATATTTTAATTTCTCCCCTCTTTTGGGGCGGCATACCAACTTAAGGTATGCTTCTCTTTTGTGGGGGAGTAAATTTATTTACCAAAGAGAGGATGGATTATAAATGGAATTAACACCTGATCAACAGGCTCATGTAGATCAACTCATTGCTAACGCGAAATCAGATTGGGAAACAAATGTATTGGCTTCAGTAACTGCTGAACGAGATAGCTTGCTCCAGTATAAGCCGAAGGATGAAACAGACGAACAGAAGGAAATCACACGTCTTAAGGCTGAATTGAATCATGAAAAACTGGTTTCCAAACTAAAGGAAAGTAGCCTTGATGATTTTATTGACTTCATTAATAGCGAAGATGAATCAGAGATGCAAAATAAGATTGACAAGTTTACAAAACTTCTTGATGCTAGGAAGCTTAACAACACATATGAGCCTGATAACAAGCGTCCTACAACAGCCTATGACAGCGCACGTTCAAAGGGAGACACCGTAGGGATGATCAAAGCTTTATTTAAAAATTAAATTAATTAGGAGATGTTTTTAGTGAGTACATTTACAACAGCAAATTTTGTTGCTGGTCAGAATATCGATATGAAGGATGTTTTGATTCAAACGACACCTTTTAAAACACCATTTACAACGCTTCTGCTCAATAAAACAACAAAGGCAACCAGTGTAACAATGAACTGGATCGAAGAAGCCATTAACTCGGCAGCCGCAGTTACATTGGGTGAAAGTGCAGATGCCCCAGCACGAGTTGACGATACACTTGCTCCGATGTCAAATAACTGTGAATTGGTGGGTGCAACGGCCAGCGTTTCAAACACAGCGCAGCATAGTGAGGCGGTAGGTATTGGCGATCTGCTAGCAAAGGATATTTCTAACAAAACCAAAGCTATTAAACTTGCCGTTGAAGATCGTCTAATCAACGGTGTAAAAAGTTTTACCGCAGCGACTAAGACATATACAACAGCAGGTATTCTTGAACAGATCAATGTGGCTAACAAGGTTGATAATGCTACATTCACGGAATCTAAGTTTTTGGAGACTATCGAAACTATGTATAACGCTGGTGCAGCTGATAATATGCTGTGCTACCTTCCTGCACAAATGAAATTGAAACTAAATGAATTCAAGAATTTTCAATACTTTGCAAAGGATTCTCTTGCAGGGGTAGACGTGGAGGAATATGTTTCTCCGTTTGGCCGTGTCCGTTTCATCTTGACCGAGAAAATTGCAAATAAACTGTTCGTGGTAAATCCCGATTACCTAGAATTGGGCATTCTAATTCCTTTCCATGGACAAGTTGAACCAGTTAGCGGTTCTAAACAATCTGTCTATCTGGAAACTCAATTCGGATTGAAGTTGCTAAACACTAAAGCGGCAGCATCGTTTGAAATTGCCTAATATAACATGGAGGTTGGGGATTTCCTCCCCTTCCTTCCTTTTTTCAAATTATTAATACATATTTTAACCAACTAAAACTATTGGAGGTATCGAATTGGGGACATGAATGACGTGGAAAAATTCAGAATAGAACGTCTTTTAAGGAGAATAAAAGTCATCGATGTAGCTCATCACTTGGAAGTGACACCTAGCTACATATGTCAGCACGAATCTGGCAAGAAGAAGCTTCCAGGGGAGAAGTTCGCAGCTTATGTCAATTATATTATGACGCATGACAATAGATAATTTGAAAGAGAATGGGAGGAAAAATATTTGAGCTTATTCACAGCAGTATTTTTCAACAACAATCAGGAACTAGCAATAGCAGCGGATACAAGGGCTTGTACCGTGATCGACGGTATCCAATATCAAATGTCTGATGATATGACAAAGCTTTATAGCAATGGCAAAGGGCTATTTTTCTACTGCTCAGGTGAAGCAGAAATGAGCAAAGATGTTGCTGAACAGGTCTTGCAATTGGAAGAAGAGTATCTACATACATATTCAATTCTTGAGATTTTGGAAAAAACTTATACAAAACATACTAAGTTAAACCCTGCTATCAAAGGCCATAAGCACACACTCCAATTTGTGATTCCAGTTCGAGAGAATGGATTGTGGAGGGTAATTAGCTTTGACAATGAGGATTTCTTTAAGCCTTACATATACTCTGCTGATTCGAATGAAGTGTATGTATTTGCCATAGGCAAGGGGATGCACATTGCTCAACCAACACTACAAAAGGCGCTTAATGATAGCAATGCTAACAAGCATAGTGTTTTTGAAACCTTCCTCAACGCTTATTCTGAAGCTGCTGATTCAGGATGCGGCGGGACAATGAATTACGTTGCCTTTACTAACAAGGGATTGATTGAGAAGTCTGTTCCAATTCCTGACCGTAAAAAAATTAACAGACTTGATGAGTCTTTCTCTCATTTGAAGCATGGACAAGGAGATGGAATTATCCTTAATCCTGACGGGAGTAATAAATCAGGAGTTGCAAACATTAGCAAAACGGAGGGTTTCTGGAGCTTTATCTATTACAACTCGAATTACGCACGAGAGAGAAGAATGATTCTTCAGGATGATGGAATCGAAATCAGTGCAGAAACTGGTGATATTATAGTGGCCCATGATAATGGCAGTTTCGTTCTTCTCAAAAATAATGGTGACATTGAGATAAAGGCTACAGGCAAGGTTAAAGTAAGTGGCACAGAATATTTGTTCGAGTAGGAGGTAAGAAAAAATGGATATGAATGTAAATTATACAAAAACTAAGAGGGAATTGGAGCCACGATTCTACTTTACAACGGATTATGATTTAGTAAAACACCTTAGTAAAAACAAAATCAAATACATTGATAAAGGCACTAATGAATCCACAGGCGAGAAATATTGGAAATATATTCTGACAAATAAACTGTCCAGTATTGCTATCCCATGGAAGGCTGAGAAGGATGCAGAAAAATACTCTCTGAGTCGCTGGGAAATGTAAGTTCATGACAAAATGGTTTTTCAAATCCCTTGCTACATAAGGCTTCACAGCTTCATGATGACAAAATGCCTGAAAGAGTACATACATATCAAAAAAACATGACAAAACGGTCAAAGGGTGTACATTCCTAGATTCAAAAACATGACAAAATGCCCCGAAAACGGATATATACGGTACATATGATTTTTATCCCAAAAAACGTTGATATATAAGGCTTTTTTGGGACTCCTTTAAAAAAGTGGCTTTGACAACATGAGAAAAAGGGTATGCTTTTAATTTGTGACTATCTGACAAAACCTTTGAAAAACGGATAGATTATTAATCTATTTAATAAATTTGAATTGAATACTTTAATATTTCCTACACACTTACGCTACGCTTAGTTTGTGTAGAGATTGGTTTTAAAGATTTTCTTTTAAACACAAGACAATATTTATTTGTATATAGAAAGAGGATGTATAAATGGGAGTAAAATATTATGAATTTTGCATTAAATCATATCAAGATTAAATCAAATTGGTTTGACAAGAGGGGGATTATATCTAAAATTGGTTGTGATGGATTCTTTCTTTATATTACACTGTATCGCTATCACATACATAATCAGGATGTTCCGACATTCTGCACTTCAATTAAAGCACTTAAAAAAGAAACAGGATTTACCATGCAAGAAACATATGATCTATTCAAAACTCTCATTCGCAATAAAATAATAAAATGCAATGTGACAAGATGGGATCGCTATCAAGACAATGACCTTCTGATTGTATCAGCAACTGATACTCCGATTACAACGAGAGCAATCAATGAACGAGAGAAAGAATATGATAGTCCAGTTTCTGATGACGATTTTTACATATCGGTTGATTTGAAGATGATGCAATATTATCTAGACAATGGGCTTCAGGGTGAGGAGATGGCTTTGTATTGCCTGATCCGAAAATGGTCTAATAATACTGAACATAAGTGTTGGATGTCCATCAATACAATGGCTAAGATACTTTGCTTGTCCAATGACAAGGTACATAAAATGGTTTACAAACTCAATCGTTTGTATTTAATGTGCTCTTCTTATCGGAAAAATGGGAAGCGAAACATTAGAGGAAAAGAGACAACGACATATAGATTTGAACATAGTCTTCTGGAGAATTTCTCAGCTTTAGAAGGTTTCCAGAACCAGCCAGATATTAGAAGTATCATAGATAAGAATATTAAGAAATGGGACAAAAGGAAGCATGGGGAATCTAGCGATGGTAGTGTCAAGGTTGATGATTTGGAAGTAGATTCAGAGGAAGTATACATAGAGGATCAAGAAGGGGAAGAAAAATAAATGAAACCAGAATATATTGAGCAGGCAGAAACAATTGCATTTAACTATAGCATCAAATCGTTGAAGAAATCTTTTGAAAAATACATAGAAGAAGACAAGCCACAAACCCAATCCCAATGGGAACAGACAATTGATGATGCTATCCATGCAGCACATGAAGAAGCATGGACAGTATTTAGATATGACAATAAATTAAACGAACTTGTCTTTGTCAATCTATCAGAAGATAACATGAAATATGAATGCACAATGGACAACGAGACTTTGCCACAGTATTTTAGTGATCATGAGCGAATCAAGTGGACTGAGATTGATAGATTTAAGCGTAAAAAAGGAGTTTCAAAATAATGGACAATATAACAATCTGGGATGTGCTACGCTCCCTCACATCCCGCAGAAAACTATATGTCAAATGGCGCTTTAATCTCTGGAGAGCCATGGACGATATTCCAGCCAACGAACAAGAATTAATTGAACGTATGCATGTCAAGAGCCTTCTGCCTTATCAGGAATGGGAACGTACTGATGAATTTAGACACATCTCCTCTCTCGTGTTGCAGAGCAATCAGGGGCGTGACCTTGAGGAGCTTTACAACAAAGTAAAGGAACGTGCTTTAAACGAACCAAACGCTAAGGATATAGAAATTATGTTGAAGTTGCAGAAGGAAATCACGGAACATTATAAAGATGCTCAACAATATTTCAAGGGTGAGGATTGAGGGCTTATTCACAAGTCCTCTTTTTGTTTGCTTCATATAGAAAGGATCGAAATGAATGGCTTTAAAAATCAAACAGAACGAGGTTAAAGGCAAACGTAAAATAGTCAAATCGGCAAAGGACACGAAGCTTGAACGATACAACGAGATCATGGATGATTTTGAATTGTTTTGCTCAGAGTTTGTAAAGATCGTAGACAATCACGGTGAGTTGATTCCTTTCATTTTAAACAAAGAACAAAGCGACTTTGTGGATACGATGGATAAATTCAATATTATCTTAAAATCGAGACAAATAGGTTTTTCAACGGTAAGCCTAGCAATATGTTTATGGAATGCTATTAACCGTCCTAACTCTTCCTATATGATCGTGAGCCTGGACAGAAAACAGGTCTCCTATTTATTTGAGCGGTTGAAACTGATGTCTGAAAATCTGCCGAGAGACAAATTTGAATTTCCTGAAACTGTACGTGACAACAAGGATGAGTTGCTTCTATCTAATGGCTCACGGATTCAGGTTTCTCCTCCACAACAAAATATTGGTCGGGGTGGGACATATCAATACATATTGCTGTCGGAACTTGCTTTTTACGAGGTTGATCAATCCAAGCTGTTGACTTCACTGACTCAGGCATTGGCAAAGAATCCCGATAGTAAAATTGTGATTGAGTCAACAGCCGATGGCACAGGCAACTATTATTATGAGTTGTTTGATAAATCGTTTAAGAAGCTGACCAATTACAAAGCCTATTTTTATTCTTGGATTTCAGATGCGCATAAACAGAATTTTAAATCAGAAATTGATCAGGCGGTTGAATGGTACAAATCCATTAACAAAGGACGCAAGATGTCTACCAAGGATTTATATACCTCAGAGGAAAAACGACTATACAAGGCTGGTGCAACGCTTCCTATGATGTGCTGGAGACAATGGAAACTTAGTAGCATGAGCATGGAGGACTTCCAAACTGAGTTCCCTTCTACGCATACCGAAGCTTTTAAAACGAGCGGTAGGAATGTATTTGATCAAGGTAAAATACTTGAGCGCCTTAATAATATTCCTGAACCGATTGACACGGAGACATTAAGAAAAGAACTACCAGAAACACTCCATAAATGGGTTGGAAAAGGTTTGAGTGTCTACCATTTACCAAGGCACGGAGTTAGATATTATGGGGGTTCTGATGTAGCCAGCGGAAGTGGTGGAGATTCATCCAGTTTAACATTGATGGATAAGGATGGCGTTGAGGTTGCAAGCTTTCACAACAACAAAATAAGCGTTTATGAGTTTGCCGAGTTTTTAAATAATATTGGAAGGTATTATGGATATGCTTATTTGGCAATTGAACGCAATAGCTACGGTCTTCCAGTGATTCAGCGACTGAGGGAAAACTTTAGGTATATGAATTTATATAAACATAGAACGTTCGATAAAAAAGGCAATAAGAAATTGGAGCTAGGCTTTTTAACTACTGAGGTTACAAAGAGTATCATGATAAGCGATTTGAAGGAGCATTTTGAGAAGTTGCTGATCCTGGTCAACGACAAAGAAACGCTTCAGCAGATGCAAATGTTTATTGAGGATAAAAACGGGAAAATGGGTAATAGAAGTGGTCGTAGCAATCACGATGATTTAGTGATTAGTTTGGGGCTGGCTATTCAAGCAAGAAAATCGGGGAAATGGTATGTATAGATAAGTGAATAAAATGTATCACTTATGAAATAAAAAGTATCAACAAGTTGATACTTAAACAACTCAATGTTAGAATGAAATTAGTAAGGAGCCGTGCTGGACACACGACTCCATGGCAATAGTCGCTTTTAAGGGCGATAGGCATGACAGGATGATTAAGAATTAGACCGAAACCTTTCCTGAGGGCGGTCTATTTCTTTTTGAGGTAGTTTAACAGTGCAATAATGAACATGCCAAACATGAACATTAATGAAATTGCTTGATAAACTTCCATGGCATCACCTCCCTTCTGGGAGATTAGCCGACCGCCCTTTAAAGCCTATTCTATTGCTTGGAATATTATAGCATATTATGTCACTAGGGAGTAGCTTATTGCTGCTTCTTTTTGCTTTGTCTAACTCAATCGCGATTCGTTAGTGAGTTTTGGAAGTCGTGATTTGCGACATCTAAAATCGTGATTCAAGATTTTGAGCTTGGGAAATTATTTCCTAAGCTATTAAAATGAAAATGCATTAAGAGTGATTTCGTACAATTTTGATAAGGAGCGATTTTTTTGAGCTTAGAAGAAATTATTAGAGACAATGGATATAGCAGCAATTGGTTTGTAGATTATGTAGACGATGCACGGCATCAGATGAGGGTTTACGACATTATAAACAAAAAAGAGTACCTAACAGGACAGCATAAGATAAATAATAGACCGCCTGAAATGTTCAACGGGAAGCCGTTTGACCCAAGAAGGATAGTATTGAACTATGGTTCGCGCTTGATTGAATATGCTACCTCCTATTTGGTAGGCAATCAGATAACTTACAGCGGTGATCCTGATGTGGTGGCAGCTATCCAGGGGATATATAAGAATGGCTATGCTAATCTGGATTATGATGTGGTAAAGAATGTTTATGCTTATGGTAACGCATATGAGTATCCATACATTAAGGATGGCAAGATAAGAAGCAAACTTATTGACCCTGCTGATTCTTATCCAGTGGTTGATGATGAGGGAGATTACATAGCATTTGTGGAGTCCTATTGTATCAATAATATTACATATTGGAATGTCTATTATCCTGACAGGGTTGAGAGATATTATAATAACGGTGGATGTATTAGGCTAAGAAATACATATAACAATGCTTCAGGGCTGCCAGTGATATATAGAAATGATAATCCGATTGACAATGTGTTTGGTCGCTCTGATTTGGATGATTACATAGGCATCATTGACAATTTGGAGGATCTGATTAGTAAGAGTACAGACGGATTCTACAAACATATTGTAGGTATCCCCGTTGTCAAAGGGCAACGCTTGACCAGTGAGGATGCATTGCCAAGTGAGATTGTCGGCGGTGGCTTGAATCTGGATAGTGATGCAGATTTCAAATTCGAGAATAATGAATTCTCTCACGATGCATTTAAAACCATATACAGCCATCTCATGATGAGCCTAATGGATGTGTCTGGAACACCTTCCGTGAGTATGGGCAAGGTTGACGTAAGCAACCTTAGTGAGATTAGTCTGAAGCTTCTATTTAGTACAGCGAATATGAAGGCCAATCAAACAGAAAGATTCATTCGTGAGGGCTTGCAGGAACGATTAGGTAAGTTTAAAATGCTGCTTGAATTGCAGGGGAAGAAATTCACTGATGAGCAATGGGATAGTATTACTATTACATTTAGCTATGGTATGCCAACAAGTGAGAGCGACATAATTGATAATCTGAAGACGTTGCGAGAGATTGGAGGCATTAGCCTTGAGAGTGTGCTAAAGCATAATCCATATGTAAGTGATGTCGCTACGGAGATGGATAAGATTAATGGCGAAGGGAATGGGAGTAAAACGGAGTAAATGAAAGTATTCGAGAGAAAGGAAGAGTTTTGAATAGTGGAGGGAAATGTTGGGGAAGTATGCAGACTCGCGCGCATGTTATAAAAATTCTTCCTTGTGAGATGGCGCTAATACAGCGCGTTTTTTTATATATAGGCTTAAAAACGCTAATTTTCTTCGATTCTTTAAATTTTATTCATTCTCTCTAATTGGAAACTGTATCCAATAATCCGCTATAATATTAGTTATCATTGGATTATGGATACTATTTCCACATTGATGAAAATGCAGCTATATCAAGGCTTACAGAGCATATAGACCACTATCTACTATAGTTTGGGTTCCAATTATCGACCAAAATCATACATTTTTACAGTATTTGGTGTAAAAATGATGGAAATTTGCACTATTATACACATTTTTAGTGTGAGAGATAGGATCAGGATAGGAGAAACCCCGTTACCCTAAAGCAAAAAAGTGGGCGGTTAGCATACCCATTCATGCATAATGTAAAAAAATAAAATCGGGAAAATTAGGACTCATAGACCACTAACTTGATTTTTTCTTGAAACCATAGACCTAATTTGTCGGAAATGATAGAATGGTGGAAATTATTGGGTTGGGGGGATTTGAATGGAATCAAATAAAGTTGCTGACACTCTTCTATGGACTGGTACTATTATCATTATTTTAGCTCTAATTGCAGGATATGTTTCAGGTCAGCCTGGTAATAGGTATGATGATTTCTTATGGGGAACTGCTTTGACCTGGTGGGGGGGAGGTATCACTTCGGGGATTTTAATAATAGGATTCTCGGAAATAGTTAAAATCCTTCATGAATCACGCCATTATACATACCAAAGTTACCTATTACAGGGGGGAGAACCAAAAGTAGAAAAAGATACATTTGAACCATTAAGACCTAACTTTTAAGCCGCCAATCAGGCGGTTTTTTCTTTATCTATAAACATTAAAAGGAGCAAACCATATGACAAATTTAGAACGTTTAAAAATCGCAATACAGGAATCAGGATTCACGGATGAGGAACTTTTCATCTTTTTAGAAGAATCCTCACTCTCACCATCAGAGGAATATATTCCATCATCCAACGAGAACAAGAAAGCTATATATCAAACCGCGCTCTCCTGCTTAGAGGCAATAGCCAATAATCCGCAGCTTATGGCTAATAGAAAATTCGATGATCAAACAGTTGATGATTTTGCAGATTCGCTTCAAAACAGAATTGACCAGTTGGAACGGAAAATTAGACAGTTGCCTTCCTCGGATGATGTGGGAGTAAAGAACAATACTTTCATGCTGTTTAATCGGTAACGGTAGACTTCAATTCTACGGTCAAAATCTATTCTAATTACAATAAGATATGAAGGCATTCCTTACGCCCTAGTTTTAATCTAGGGTGAGGGTATGCCTTCTTTTTGCATGTAATTAATCAATTAAAATTATAATAGAAATGGAAGGGAAATAAAATGATAAATTTATTCAATGTTGATGATGATTCGAATTTTAAATATATGCTTGAATCTGTCGGCAGATCAATCACCGTGAATGATAGCCCAACAGAGATGAAAGCAATTATAACCAATACAAGCCTGAACACAAATTACGACGATAGGAAAATTTCTTTACTGGAACGCCTAAACCGTGGGGATATGATTGAATACAACGGTAATAGATATATGGTAATCAGTGAGGTTAATGACAAGCGATACAGCCATTACAAGGGCATTATGAGACATTTGCCGCATGAAATCATATTTAATCATAGATGCATGTTTGAAACGGCTCATGTATATATAGAAAACGGAAATCCTTCATTAATTGGTGGAAACGTGCTGACCTTGATACAAGATAAAATAACGGTTAATGTTCCAGCTCGTTCTACTAGCCTACAGCTAACGACTGGTGACACGTTTATGATTCAAGGAAACAAATTCAAAATCATCACAAACGATACATACAGCCAGCCAGGTATTAGCATCCTTACATGTGAGCGTGACCAGATCAATCCAGCAACGGACGATGTAGAACACAACATTGCTAATGGCTTGGCATGTCCGATTAATGTAACAAATCAGGAGCCTATAACGGTGAATGTGTCTGAAACGCTTCAGCTTAATTGGACAAGTCCGCATGATGCGCCTGTGGAATTTGTGTCCTCAAACAATACAATCGCTACGGTAGATGCTCAAGGGCTTGTAACAGGGATTGCAGAAGGAGATGTAACGATTACAGTAACTAATGTAAGCAATGGGTATATATTTGATACTGTGCGTGTCAGCGTGGTTGATGTGCCAGATACAAAGACGATTAATATAGTGTATGATGCTCCAGAACAGCAAAACGGAGACCATTATTTTATCTACTATACGGAGACAGGGATATTTACGGCTAATGTTCTTCCCTTGGATGAGCCTGTTAGCTTTGAACTGTATGCAGATAATAAAACATCAGCGGTTGATACTAGTAAATTTACTAAAGTTGTGAGTGGTAATAGTATAAAGATTACCGCCAAGAGTTCTGCTTATTATCTACAGATTAAGGCGATATTAGACAGTGATCCAAGCGTTTATACATGGCAACGTGTAAGGATTAGAGGGTTTGTGTAAAATATAAAGTAAAAAAGGGACTCCCTTATTTTGGGGATTCCCTCATTATTTTTAATCTATACCTTTAATCATACTCTTGGATGCTGTAAATCCAAGCGATATAGTCGTGAATATTCTGTTCTATTGATTCTGGGTTGAAATCGGCATTATTATTAAAAAAGTTTTGCATGAAGGTTTCCACATCGTCTTGTGATTTCAACCAATTATTATATAGATCAAAAATTTCTTTGCGTTTTGGTGAATCTTCAAGGTGAAGCCATACAAACTTCATGAGTGACACTTTAGTATAATCTAAATCATGAATAGCCAAATCAAATTCCTCTTCTGTCATTTCCGATAGATTTTTAAGTTCAATAGATACATTAATAGTTTCCATAGTTAATAGCTCCCTTTTTTGATAGTTTTTTATTAATCTATTACGTGACTCTCGTATTAATTACTATTTTTTTCTATTAGTTCTTGCCGTTTTAATCTCAATCGCTCGACCTCGTACATAATAGCTCTTTTGCGGTCAACGGATGCGGTCTGATGTTCATTTAAAAGTGTTGCTGTTTGCTTTGATAGTATTCTTAGCAAATTTAGCGTTTTATCATCTATAGGATGGTGTGTCATAATGAGATCACCACCACCTTATAGATTTATATCATTCAGAGGATTGAACTTGTCGTTTTGCGACTTAAGTGCTGTCCCGAACATTCGCACATATCTGTTTGTCATTGCTATGTCTGTGTGGCGGAGTAGGCGCATTAACGTAAAAGCATCAATCCCATTCTGAATACATTTGACAGCAAACGTAATTCTAAAGGTGTGACAGGATAATCTTACATCTTTAAAATTCATAATATGTTTTAGCTTCTTGAACATGGTTTTTACTGACTCTTCATGTAATTTCGTTCCCTTTTCAGTGCAAAATACATAAGGACATAAATCCTCAAAATGTTGCTCACAGTAAACCTTATATTCTGCCATCTCTTTAATCAGCTTGTCTGTTAACGGTACAGAGGATAATTCTCTTTTTTTACCCAAAATTGAAGCAGAGCCATTTTTTAAATCCATGTCATTCCACGTTATGGAGATAAGTTCACCAAGTCTAACGCCTGTGCCAAGCAAGAATACAATAATGATGTAGTTTCGATAAGATAAAAATGTTCTTTCCCTTTGCTTGTTGTTCCGTAAATACGAAAGCATTTGATTGATTTGTTGATCACTAAACGGCTTGAGGATAATTTCCTCTTTTGCGTAATTCACTTTCTTAGCAACGTTTTGTTTGTCTGAGATCAATTCATTATCCTGACACCAAGACATGAAATTTTTAACAATTCTTAGTTTGTTGTTCCTGCTGGTTGCATTGTTGCCATGCTCGGCTTCCAAATGGATTAAAAAGCTTTTGATTGTCATAGGCCTAATGTCTTCAACGTTTAATACTTCTTGCTTAACACAATACTCCTGGAACATGTTCAAGCTTCTTTTGTAACCTTCAATTGTTTTTGTGGATAGATTCTTGTATTTCTTGTCTTCCAGAAAATCCTGTACCGCAAATTTTATTAACACGACTAAAAACACACCTCCTAAAAGTTTAGTAAACAGTTAGTCAGCGTGTTCGATTATTCGATAGAGTTTTAACGAAGACACAAAACATAAAAGACTGAAAAGCCTTATGGAGCGGGTGAAGGGAATCGAACCCTCGCCTCAAGCTTGGGAAGCTGGCATTCTACCATTGAACTACACCCGCATTAAATTCGACCAATATATTATAGCACATCTGTTACAAGAATCCAATTAAGGGGAAACTCCTATGATAGCTATTTGGCGGATAAACCATTCATGATGAACTGAATCGTATCCCGAATTTCTTTTTCTTCATCCCATGGCTGATCTGGCATGAGAATGAAGTGGCTAGCAAGTAGACCGATAAAGGACGAGGCAATGAAACGAACCACAGACTGTGTAGGCATATCAATGACTTCACCCCTGCTCTTAAAATATTCAATGATTTCAGAGAGTCTTTGATAAATTTTCATACCTACCTGCCGTTTAAATGCGTCTTTAAGGTCCGGCTGAAATGGGATTTCCTGCAGCAAAATCTTAATAATTTTCAGATGCTTGCGAGTGAATTTTATGCGGTTGATGGCCATGTCGTATAGAAACTCTTCAAGAGATGAATAGTCTTTATCCAGAACGTCTTTGAATTCATTCCATACAAAAGGACCGATCAGCTTGCTCACCATTGGTGCAACAATGGAAAGAAGCAAATCCTTCTTAGTTTTGTAATGACGGAAAATAGTACCTTCTGCTACTCCTGCCCTTTGGGCGATTTCACTGGTGGAAGAACCGGCAAATCCCTTTTCGGCAAAAATTTCAACAGCTGCTTGAATGATCTTGAGCTGTTTCTCCGTCATTTTAACGTCAGAATCGTCCAGTTTCGCTAATTCCTGAATCCATTGTTCCATAGGCTCCTGTTGCGACATGGGTAATCCTCCTGCAAGTTATATTTTACGATGCTTCCGAAGTGCTGCAATGTTGAGAAGCATAAATAATACAGTGAAGCCGATAAGAATCCATACATTAACTGAGATGGCGTCCCAGCCTTTTCCGCGAATCATAATGTCACTTAATGCTTCGGTTCCATAGGTGAGTGGCATGATCACTTTGAACTTCTGCAGCCATTCAGGAAGAGTATCTAAAGGAAATAGTCCTGAAAGGAATAATTGCGGCACGATAATTAAAGGAATGAACTGGATCATTTGGAGCTCATTGTTGGCGTATGCTGACAGCAGTGTGCCAAGTGTTAGCGCAGTTATCGACATAAGCAGAGTAATCAGAATAACATAGGCGAACGACCCGGTCATCATAATTCCAAGCACTTTGATACAGAACCAGGAGATCAGAAGCGCTTGAATTACTGTGAAAATACCAAATCCACCCACGTAACCTACTACAAGCTCCCATCGTTTTAATGGTGTAGATAAGAGCCGTTCCAATGTACCTGTTGTCCGCTCTCGCAAAAATGATACTCCGGCAATAAGAAAGACGAAGAAAAAAATAAAAAATCCGATGAGAATGGGGCCCAATTGGTCAATGCTGCTCATATTTTCTGAACCGTGCCAATAGGTAACGTTCATACTTGGCGTACTGGATACAGGTCGTAGCTTTTCTCCAGATTTTTGTATCAACATTTGCACGGCTTTGTTAACTGCTGGTTCACTACCCTCGAGCTTAATCTGCAGCTGGCCTGTGTCGGTCTCAGTACTTATTATAGCGTCAATGCTGCGCTCATCCAATCCTAGCTCAGCTTCGTCCAGATTAGCATACTCGATAATCCGTGCTCCTTCTTTCTCCATTTCTTGAGTCAAGGCGATAGGAGCATCTACTACACCAAGGTTCGGTTTATAATCGCTTCCGTTAAATACAAAGTTCATTAAAGTCAGTACAAATATTGGAGCTATAAAAATGAGTGCCAGAGTTCTTTTGTCGCGACGAAACTGTCTTAATATACGAAGGATAATAGCCCACACTCTCATGATTGCTCACCCCCATAATAGATGAAAGCTTCCTCAATAGAGCTTTGCCCAGCTTCTTCAATGAGAGACTGCGGAGTGTTAACGGCGAGTAAACGTCCGTCACGAATCATGCCAAGACGATCACATTTACTGGCTTCATCCATGACATGTGTCGTTAAAAGAATTGTTGTTCCTTTGGCGTTTAACGCTTTAAGCTCATTCCAGATAGATTGCCGGAGCAATGGATCGATACCAACGGTCGGCTCATCAAGAATGAGGAGAGGTGGATCATGCAGCAAAGCGATAGCGAGCGACAGACGTCGTTTCATTCCTCCTGAATATTGGTCCACTCTTTTGTTCAAATCATTATGAAGTGAGACAAGCTCCATGACTTCTAAAATACGAGCAGAGCGGCGAGCTCCCTTTAAACCGTATAATGCGGCGAATAGCTCCAGATTCTCCTGTGCGCTCAGTTCGGTATACAAGGCGTCTGATTGCGCCATATACCCGATTTGCTGAAAAACTGAAAGCTTGGGCATTACGTTGCCAAGTACTGTAATCTCTCCTGAGGAAACCTCGTCAATCCCGGTCAGAAGCTTTACAAGTGTAGTTTTTCCCGACCCGGAAGGGCCTAGCAGGCCGAAAGTTTCGGCTTTATGCACCGTAAGGCTAATATCGGTCAAAACAGTTTTATTGCTAAAAGCTTTACCAATGTGGCTGGCGACAATAACAGGATCAGGATTTAAAGGGTTAGGACTCATTATAAAATCTCCTTTACACAAAGAAAATGAGTGAGTACTCACTTTGAATTATACAGAATATTTTATAAAAGTAAAGGTGAACGGAAAACTTTTCTAAATATTTTACAAACTATTACAAATCACGAGAATTGAATTAACAAATGTATATGACAATCTACTCATAGCTATTTATTCAATGAAAAGGGTGAAATGAATGAAGAAGAACAAAATGGTTGGGATCTTCCTTGCATCTGCACTAGTGACTTCTGCTGTTGCTGTAGGAAGTGCGAGTGCTGCTGCAGATCAGACAAATAAAGTGTCTGTAAGCAATGCAATAGCAAGTCAATTGAAGGTTGTAAATGGAAGCCTGACGATTGATGGAAGCACAGTTTCTATTAGAACTGTTCTAGTAGGTAAAACTACATTGTATTCGTTAAGAGATTTGGCAGATGCGCTTGGTGCTGCTGTTAAACCAAATAATGGCGGGAAAATTGCAGTGCAAGACGGTCATGGGGAACATATTCTTAATCTTCAAACGGGTTCCACAAATTATCAGCTTGATGGTGGTTCTGCTTCATTTATTACAGCTCCGAAAAATGTGAATAATGCTATTTATGTTGAACTGGCATCCGTAGTTGAAGCTCTTGGAGGGGAATTTTTATCAAAGAGTGGTGAATTGAAAAGCCAAAGTCGTCTTTCAGGCGAATTTGCTAATCCTTTCTTCGATGCAAGTGGAAATGTAGTAGTTAGCAAAGAAGATGGAGAAATTCCACAATTGATTAAGCTCCATATAACGGCAAGTGGAGACTATGAAAGTTTCTCGTCTAATGAAAATGCAGTTAGCTCTGCTCTTTCACCAGATCGTACGAAGGCAGCCTTTACAAATGATAAAGGTGAGCTATTCATTCTGAATACGTCAAATGGCTATATTAGCAAGCTTGGATCAGATACTACGGTAAAAACAGACTTGGCATGGACTCAAGACGGTAAAAAAATCTACTTTATCCAAGGCGACAAACAAGAGAAGATCGCATACATAGACGTAGAAACCGGGAAAGTAACAGGAGTGCTTGCTGATAAGGTCGAGAATAAATCCGAAGTTCAAGTGTCAGCAGATCAAAGTAAAATAGTTTATTTCGTAAATGTAACGGGAACAGCAGAAACGGATAAAGCGGGAACTGAGGAGTCTTTGAAAATCGACTACTCTAAAGCTGGAACACAGTTGTTTTCACTTGATATTACTAAAAAGGATGCTAAGCCAGCTCAATTAACCAACAAACTTGATAACAAGCTTTTCTTATCGCTATTAAGCAGTGGTGAGATTGTTTATGTGAGTGCCGATCCAGATGGCGTCATTGAAAATAGTGTACTGAAGGTCATTTCTACTGATGGCACTAAGCTGTCGGATCTGGCAGCCGATATTGATGTAATTTCTGCTAAGCAGGTATCCGGCAAGCTGATCGTTCTGGCAGAAGTTAATGGCAACAGTAAAATTTATGAAGTTACATCCGCCGGAGCTAAGACAGAGTTATATAGTACAGAGCAAAGCGTTAGTGAATTTGCCGTTTCTTCTAACGGAAGCATCGTTCTGATTGAAGAGGGAAAAGTTGTCCTGGTACAAGGTGGAGTAAACACAGAACTTACAAAATAATGATGAGGATTGAAGGGAGTTATAAATTTAATGAATAAATTTTTTAAAAAACTATCACTTATTACGCTTGCATCGGCATTTGTATTAACGTCAGCGATCGCAGGACCTGCAATGGCAAAAGACGATTTGAAGGGGAAAATTACAGTTAACGGTTCTACGGCATTGCTGCCGCTTACGCTTCAAGCTTCGAAAGAATTCCAAAAGCTGCATCCAAAGGTAAAGATCGCGGCTTCCGGTAAAGGCTCAGTTACTGGTCCACAAGCAGTCAAAAAAGGGATCGCTGATATCGGTGCATGCGACTGGGATGCAAGCGTTGATGTACCTGGATTTAAAGCTTTTTCCGGTCAAGTAGCTAACAAGGTAGCGGTAATTCCATTTGCTACTATCGTAAATAAAAGTGTTAAAGTGGATGACTTGTCGACAGAACAGTTAAAAGGAATTTACTCCGGTAAAATTACGAACTGGAAAGATGTTGGCGGTGAAGATAAAGATATCGTAGTTATTACCCGTTCATTTGGTTCTGGTACACGTGTTAACTACCAATCAAAAGCTCTTGGTGGCGGTGACATCGTTAAGAAAGAAAAGAACTACAAGGAGGTTGGCTCCAGCGGCGATATGAAGACAGCTGTAGCTACAACTCCTAACTCCATTGGCTACATCGATTTGACCTACATCAGCGGCAGTGACATCAAAGCAGTAAAGCATGACGGAGTAGCCGCAACGACAGAAAACGTAATTAGCGGTAAATATAAAATTTGGTCCTATGGTTATTACATGACTAAGGGTGAACCAACTGGTGCAACGAAAGCTTTCATTGAATATGTACAAAGCAAAAAGTTCCAAGAGGGTTCCCTTAAAAAGTTGAAATTTATCCCGATTTCAGCGATGAAATAGTAAAAGTCGTTAACCGGCCAGCCCTATATTTTCAGGGCTGGCTGCTGTATAGGAGGAAGCAAAAGTGAGCATGTCAGTCCAAAAAGCACTTTCACAGGAGGAGTTGGGGCCAAAATTTAAGGTTGGTGGAAAATTCACCAAGCGGCAAGCCCGGGCCAACTTCATGAATGGGCTGTTTAAAAACTATTTTTTGCTCAGCATTTTAATGCTGTGCTTTGTCCTTGCGATGGTTATCTTTTTTATTGGCAGAACTGCAATTCTCACTTTTAAGGAAGTTTCAATCGCTGAATTTTTCTTTTCCCTGAACTGGACTCCAGAGGAAGGGTATTTCGGAGCAGCTTTATTTATTATAAATACATTGTTTCTTACTGCACTGACATTAATTATTGCGGTGCCCATCTCTGTAGGAATGGCCATTCTAATTGCAGAAATAGCACCGAAGTGGATGAAAAATTTCATTCGCCCCGTCCTTGATCTGCTTGTAGGAATACCTTCGATCGTATACGGGTATTTAGGGCTCACCATTCTACTTCCGATCCTTAGGGAAGCAAGTGGAGAAGGATTGGGTGACGGTATATTGGCTGCTGCGCTAGTGCTTACGATCATGATTCTTCCGACGATTAGCCGTATAAGTGATGATGCTATTACAGCTGTCCCTAAAAAATATCGCGAAGCCGCTTATGCCCTTGGATCGACCAGATTACAAGTTATTTTTAAAGTGGTCCTTCCAGCGGCAAGCCGGGGGATTATTGCATCGATAATTTTAGGTATGACAAGAGCAATCGGGGAAACGATGGCTGTTGTTATGGTTATTGGAAATACGGCTCAGCTGGCAAAATCCTTATTCTCCCCTACATCCGTATTGACGAGCAACATCGTCATGCAGATTTCAAATGTTGAATTCGACTCAACCTGGAATCATGCGCTCCATATGATGGCATTTTTGCTGCTCATTATTTCATTTATTCTGATTCTGTTCATTCGTTATTTGGGCAGAAAAGGAGGTAATGAAGCATGAATAGCTTTGCCAGAACGAAAAAAAACGCGCGCGCCTTGTTCATGGACCGTTTTGCAACGGGATGTTTTTATGGTCTTGGTGCATTGATTCTTTTATTTATAGCATGGCTTCTGGTTACCATTTTGAGCAAGGGACTCGTTGATATTACACCGGAGTTTCTGATTAAATTGCCGGAAGAGATTGATGCTGGTGGCGGTATCGGGCCGATGTTGTTTAATTCCTTCTATATATTAATTCTGTCTCTGCTGATTTCTGTCCCGATCGGGGTTGGTGCAGGCATTTACATGGCTGAGTATGCACCAAAGAATAAATTTACCGAGATGCTTCGGATTTGTGTAGAGTCGCTCTCATCGGTTCCGTCGATTGTGTTCGGAATGTTGGGCCTGGCCATTTTTGCTGAATATTTTGGTGTTGGCCTAACGATTCTTGGCGGTGCAGTCAGCTTGGCTTTCCTTAATTTGCCTATGCTTGCAAGAGTTACGGAAGAGGCTGTACGCGCTGTTCCGAACGATTTGCGCAACGCTGCATATGCGCTCGGCACTACGAAATATCAGACGATAAAAACGATTGTTATTCCTGTAGCTATGGAAGCGATCATTACAGGTATTTGCTTGGTGGCTGGACGTGCTTTTGGTGAATCCGCGGTTATTATCTTGACGGCTGGATTAAGTACTTCAGGAGAAATGTGGGATTTCAATCTCTTCTCGCCTGGTGAGACGTTAGCTGTTCATTTGTGGTATGTACAATCCGAAGCGATCGTGGAGGATGCCCGCCAAATTGCGGATAAATCAGCAGCCGTGCTTGTGTTCGTTGTGCTTTTGATTAATTTCGTGTTCCGGGTGCCTTTATGGTTTAACAAACGAAATGTTAGAAAATAGAGAGCTTCTAACAATAAATAACCTTCAACTAAACCACGGAACAAGTGGAGTTGAAGGTTGTTTGTGTTGGCTTGAATTTTGTTAACTTTATAGAAGCTGCTTGATCTCTTCCTCTAATTCGGCAGGTTCCGTACGTGCGCTGAATTGCTTCACGATGTTTCCATCACGATCAATTAGGAATTTCACGAAATTCCATTCAATGTCGCCTGTCTTGTAGGGAGCTGGAGTGTTTTCCACAAGGTATTGGTAAAGGGGATGCGCGTGCTCGCCTTTAACATCTATTTTGCTGAACATAGGAAAGGTAACCTGATAGTTTAATTCACAAAAGCTCTGAATTTCCTCATCAGTACCTGGTTCCTGTCCTGCAAATTGATTGCATGGAAAGCCCAGAACAACCAGACCTTGCTCCTGATAGCTGCTGTACAGCTGTTGAAGTCCCTTATAATGCGGCGTCAGCCCGCACGCACTCGCGGTATTAACGATGAGTAGGACATTACCTTTATAGGGTTCAAGTGAGGTTTCTTTGCCATCAATTGTAGTTACCTTGATATCGTAAATGTTCATCTCTTACACCAAATCACAGGCATCCGCTGGCATCCAGTGGGCATCCTGTCCCTCCCATTTAACGTTGCAACCGACCGGATTTGTTGCTGGAGTCGAAATCGGTTGATTTGAAGTGAGCTCCTCTAACGTTCTGTCAAGGTCGTTTATAGTCATTTTGGACGTATCACGAGGGCTGTCTACTCCTCTGCCTGTGTACACAAGCTTGCGTCCACTATCAAAAACATAAAAATGCGGAGTACGGAGAGCACCATAAGCTTTTGCAATCTCTTGATCCTCATCTCTAAGGTATACCCATGGGAAATTATGCTCTTCCATCCGTTTCACCATATGCTCAAAGGAATCATCTGCATTCGTGTTCTCACTGTTTGAATTGATAGCTACAAAAGCCACACCACGATCATGATATTTCTCTGCTGTTTGTCGTGTAACTTCGTCTGATCCAATGACATACGGGCAGTGATTGCAAGTGAAAAATACAACTAGATAAGGCTTGTCAGAAAAATGATCGAGCGAATATGAAGCGCCATCAGTTGCAGGTAAACGAAAATCAGGAGCCTTAGCCCCAAGAGCCAAAGTAAAACTCATCTCATCAAACCTCCCTCAGTTTAATAGCCATAATCAGATCAACGTTATTGTACTCTATTTTATGAAGAAATCTCAATTTTGTAGTATTTTGCAGTAGAATTTGCTCGTTCGTGATGCGAGAAAGCAGCATTTTTGATATGGATATCGATCAGTCGGTCGGAATTAGTTGACGGAAAAGGATGATCTTATTTAGCAAAATAGAGATAAATCAGCTGAAATATTGATTAATGAGGTCTCCTGTGTCCGGAAAATCAGGGATATTCCGCGTACTTGCGCTACCAGCGCGAGACTTCATTCAGTCCACCCGCAAACCGTGGTGACCTTCACTCCGACGAACCCCATGGGGTTCTCATCCCCTGACATAATGTAAAAAGAGGCCGTTTACTAAGTGACTTTGAGGGCGCTTCTTTTTCAGCGGTGGAGATGCAAGATATCATGGCGTGCAAAAATGCAGTTTTTTTCAAAGTAGCCATAAAAGGATGAACAAAAGCCTGCAAAAATACAGGAATATGGTTCAGAATAGACTAGTTTGAAAAGAATCTTAGAGAAAGCCTGCACATTTGCAGCAATTTAGGGCATTTAGGAGTTTTACATAAACAAAGCCTGCACATTTGCAGGAATTTACAGGAATTCCGCATCACGACACTGTTACATGAGATATGAGATACGAGATGTGAGATACGATCATAGCATGTTGCGGGGTCAAGCGGTGCAGGGATCGTCTTCCTTGCACCGTTATTTCTAGGTTTGACAGTAAACCTACTTTTGGGACAGCACCCTAATCGTCCCAGTCGCGTACTCGTGCTACCAGTGTGAGACTCCGTTCAGTCCACCCGCAAACCGTGGTGACCTTCACTCCGACGAACCCCATGGGGTTCTCATCCCTGACGTAAAGTAAAAAGGCCCTCCAAAAGGAGAGCCTTTTTACTTTACGTCCCAGGAGGGATTCGAACCCCCGACCGACGGCTTAGAAGGCCGTTGCTCTATCCAGCTGAGCTACTGGGACATATGATATTAAATAAAACGCAAGCAAAAAATAGTTTACCACAGGAAATGAAGATATGCAATATCTTCTAAAGTTTAATCTAACACGGGGTGAGATTTTTTACTTCGATAACCACTATGTTATAATTTCAAGTAAGCTTAACTCGGTTGGAAGGAGGTGCCCGTATTAGCAATTATCGACCTGATGAGAAGGATAACGTGGACAACATCGTACTATTTCCAAAAACACTTGATTTATATCAGATAGAATTAACAAGAATGCTGGAGACTGAAAGATATGGGGAAGCTGCTGATCTGCTGAGATTTCTGCTTCAATGTCAGGGGCAAGATCCCAGGCATTATGAAGAATGGCAGGCGCTACTCGATTGGCTAATCAGTGCATTTCCAAAGCTGGGAAGTGATTCTGAGGATGCTGGTTTTGACCATGACGATGACGACGACGAGGAGGCTTTGGCTAGACAGCATGTAGAAGCCAAGCTTGCTGAAGATCAGGATTATGCTGATAAACTCTTAAGGACTGTGATGGACAAACCATTGTCAGAGCAGACTTTTTTGGCACTCGAACAGCTGGCTTATCTGGATAGATCTGAAGTTGACGATGAACTTATCCAGTGGCTTACACAGAACTCATTGCACCCGCTTCTACAATACCGGGTTCTTCAAATATTGAAGCGAAGAGGGACACAGGGAGTAATCTCCTTGTATCGCAGGGGAGAGCTTGTAAATATTGAGATTGAGGCAGTGCCCTTAAAGCCGGAGGATTTTCCCCAATCAGTACAGAGCGTTCTGGAACGAGTAGGAGCACAAACTCAAGTGCATGATCCAACCTTGTTTTATTTTGCGCAGGAGCTTTGGACTCAATTTGTTATGGCTGTCTATGGCACGATGGATTATAATTCCATGATGAGTGAAGATCACGCAGTGATCGATATTTGGGCGGCAGCGCTTCATCAAATGATCTCTGATAGTCTTCCTGGTGGAATAACAGATGAGGAAATCCGTGGTCTATACGGGATTACAGATAGCCTGAGACTCCGTTTTGAGCAGGCTTGTCGCTCAATGCGTCAGTTTGTAGCTGCCGGTGCCCATAGTTAAAATAGCTCATGTATAATCCTGCTTTTAACGGCTCTTGTAAAAAGATGTATTGTTGTTTATAATATAATGGTTATTCTGAACGTGGACTAAGGACAGCTATACTGGAACCTGGATAGCTGCTTTATCGCGATTTGGTTTCAGTATTTTAAGTATAGTGAAATTTGGAGGGGAAAGCATAAAATGAAAGCAACTTGGGAAAAAATAGAGAAGAACCTCGGCGTACTCGAGGTTGAAGTGGAAGCAGATCGTGTATCTGTTGCACTGGATAAAGCTTTTCAAAAAGTAGTAAAGAAAGTTAACGTACCAGGATTCCGTAAAGGTAAAGTACCTCGGACTATTTTTGAATCTCGTTTCGGCGTGGAGAGCTTATATCAAGACGCTATCGATATTCTGCTTCCTGATGTATACTCAGAGGCTATTAATCAAACTGAGATTTTCCCAGTGGATCGTCCTGAAATTGACGTAGAGCAATTCGAAAAAGGACAAGTATTCAAATTTAAGGCTAAAGTAACTGTTAAACCAGAAGTTACTCTTGGAGACTACAAAGGAATCGAAGTTCCTGCAGTAAACGTTGAAGTAAGCGAAGAAGAATTGAGCGAAGAGCTCGAACGTCTGCAACAACGCCATGCTGAACTCGTTGTAATCGACGATGAAGCAGCTAAGAACGGTGACACTGTAGTTATCGATTTTGATGGCTCCGTTGATGGTGTTGCGTTTGAAGGCGGTAAAGCAGAACGTTACTCTCTGGAGCTTGGCAGCGGTTCGTTCATCCCTGGTTTTGAAGAGCAAGTAGTTGGTCTTGCAACTGGTGATTTCAAAGACGTAACTGTAACTTTCCCTGAAACTTATCATGCTGAAGACTTGGCGGGTAAAGAAGCAGTATTCAAAGTGAAAGTTCATGAAATCAAACGTAAAGAGCTTCCTGCACTTGATGATGAATTCGCTAAAGATGTAAGTGAGTTCGATACATTGGATGAATATAAAGAAGATTTGAAGAAACAATTGGCATCCCGTAAGGAACAAGAAGCTAAAGGAGCTAAAGAAGCAGCTGTTGTCGACAAAGTAGGCGAGAACGCTGAAGTTGAAATCCCTGAAGCTATGGTAGAGGGCGAAGTTCAAAACATGGTTCGCGACTTCGACAACCGTCTTCGTTCCCAAGGTATGAACCTTGATATGTTCCTTTCCTTCTCCGGTCAAACTGTTGATGATCTGAAAGGACAAATGAAGGATGACGCTACAAAACGCGTTCGTAACAACCTTGTTCTTGAACAAGTAGCCAAGGCTGAGAAAATCGAAGCTACTGAAGAGGAAATCAACAAGGAACTCGAAGATATGGCGAGTGCCTACAAGCGTACTACAGATGAAATTCACAACATTCTTGCAGCTAACGGTTCGCTCGGTAGCTTGAATGAAGATGTGACTCTTCGTAAAACAGTTCAATTCCTCGTTGAAAATAGCAAGGAAGTTGCTGCCCAGGAAGAAGCTTCAGCAAAATCCGCTAAAAAAGCGACAAAAAAGGCAACTAAAGCTGAATCAACAGAGGAAGCTGAAGAATAATCGAATGATTGATTTTTAGTCATACAATACATGTCTTCAACTGACATCGAGTTGACACATAAATCAAGTTAATGTTAAGGCACGTATACTAATGCGTGTCTTAATTTTTCACCTTTTATATATACAGATTTTTCCATATTATCCTTGGAGAGTGATGGGGTATATATTGTATTTCGAAGGTCATAGACTGTATAGTGTGAAAAATGACATGCGTTTTTAAACGTGATAGAATGGAATCTGTAAGTGCAGGTTAATTGAAAAGGAAAAGAGGTTGGTCACATGAGTCTGATACCTATGGTCGTAGAACAAACAAACCGGGGAGAACGGTCTTACGATATTTATTCAAGACTGCTCAAGGATCGTATCATTTTTCTCAGTAACGCGATTGACGATGATGTAGCCAATCTCGTGATAGCCCAACTATTGTTCCTGGCAGCAGAAGATCCGGAGAAGGATATTCATTTGTATATCAATTCTCCTGGTGGTTCTGTGACTGCAGGGATGGGTATATATGATACTATGCAATACATCAAGCCTGACGTATCTACCATTTGCGTAGGGATGGCTGCCAGCATGGGGTCTCTTTTGCTGACTGCAGGAGCGCCTGGCAAGCGTTTTGCATTGCCTAACAGTGAGGTTATGATTCACCAGCCGTTGGGAGGTATTCAAGGCCAGGCGACGGATATTAAAATCCATGCCGACTGGATTATCAAGACAAGGGAAAAACTGAATCAGATTTATGTGGATCGGACGGGTCAACCCCTTGATAAAATTCAGCGTGATACGGACCGCGACTTCTTCATGAGCGCGGAAGAGGCTAAAGACTATGGTCTCATAGACCAGGTAATCAGTAAGCCCATTAAATGATAAAGGGGTGTATATATGTTTAAGTTTAACGACGAAAAAGGACAATTAAAATGCTCATTCTGCGGCAAGTCGCAGGAACAGGTTCGTAAGCTTGTTGCCGGTCCCGGCGTTTATATATGCGATGAATGTATTGAACTATGCACAGAGATTGTGGAAGAGGAGCTCGGGCATGAGGAAGAGTTTGATCTGAAAGAAATTCCTAAGCCAAAAGAAATCCGCGATATTCTGGATCAATATGTTATCGGACAGGATTTTGCAAAAAAATCACTATCCGTAGCCGTATATAACCATTACAAACGGGTGAATACGCAGAGCAAAATCGAGGACGTTGAGCTGCAGAAAAGTAACATTTTGCTGTTAGGGCCTACGGGTTCAGGTAAAACTTTGCTGGCACAAACAATGGCTAAAATTTTGAATGTACCCTTTGCTATCGCTGACGCAACATCGCTTACAGAGGCGGGTTATGTCGGGGAAGATGTTGAGAATATTTTGCTGAAGCTGATTCAGGCTGCCGATTATGATGTTGAAAAAGCTGAGCGCGGCATTATTTACATCGACGAGATTGACAAGGTAGCTCGTAAATCCGAGAATCCATCCATTACACGCGATGTATCCGGTGAAGGCGTTCAGCAGGCTCTATTGAAAATTCTTGAAGGTACAGTTGCCTCAGTACCGCCACAAGGTGGACGTAAACACCCTCATCAAGAATTTATTCAAATTGATACGACGAATATCCTGTTTATTTGCGGCGGTGCGTTTGACGGACTTGAGCAAATGATCAAGCGTCGGATCGGTAAGAAAGTAATCGGTTTTAACGCGGCTAACGATGGCCAAAAGGAATTGAAGCCAGGCGAATACTTGTCTATGGTACTTCCAGAGGACTTGCTTAAGTTCGGCCTGATTCCTGAATTTGTAGGTCGCTTGCCAGTGATCTCTACTTTGGAGCCGCTGGATGAAAAGTCGCTCGTTCGTATTTTGTCCGAACCTAAGAATGCTCTGGTTAAACAATATCAGAAGATGTTGGAACTGGATAATGTGAACCTGCAATTCGAACCAAAAGCTCTTGAAGCCATTGCAAGTGAAGCGATCAAACGCAACACAGGTGCGCGCGGACTGCGGGCTATCATTGAAAGTATTATGCTGGATGTGATGTACGAGGTTCCTTCCCGTGATGACATTTCCGACTGTGTTATTACGGAAAAGGTAGTTCAGGAAAAGACGCTGCCGGAGCTCGAAACGACAAAGAGCAAGAAGCAAGAAGAGAGCGCGTAAGAGGTCATAAGTGACAAGCAACGCGACAAAATAGATGTCAAATTCTCCACCTTTGCTTAACGGGACGCAGAAGTTGTGTGATTCCGTATGTAGGGGTGGAGCTTTGGCGTTATTAGGAGAGACCTGATATGACATTCTTGAGACAAGATACGCGGCCAGTGAGGGTCGGTAATCTGACGATCGGCGGCAGTAACGAAGTGATCATTCAGAGCATGTGTACAACAAAAACGGCTGATGTAGCCGCTACTGTCGCCGAGATTCTTCGTTTAGAAGAAGCAGGCTGCCAATTGGTACGTGTGACGGTGAACAACGAAGAGGCGGCTGCGGCGATCAAAGAGATCAAGAAACAAATTCATATTCCACTTGTAGCTGATATTCATTTTAATTACAAATTGGCTCTGCTTGCGATTGAGAATGGCATTGATAAAGTGCGGATCAATCCGGGTAATATAGGCCGAAGGGAAAAAGTGGAAGCCGTAGTTAAAGCATGCAAGGAGCGTGGCATTCCGATTCGGATCGGCGTAAATGCCGGTTCGCTCGAGAACCATCTTCTTGAGAAATATGGTTACCCAACCCCGGAAGCTATGGTAGAAAGTGCTCTGTTCCATATCGGGATTTTGGAGGAGCTGGATTTTCACGATATCATTGTGTCATTAAAAGCTTCGGATGTGCCAATGGCAATTGCTGCTTACAAAAAAGCGGCCGAAGTTATCCCATACCCACTTCATTTAGGGATTACAGAAGCAGGTACATTGTTTACAGGCACGGTGAAGAGCGCTGCGGGTATTGGTGCACTTCTCTCTATGGGTATAGGCTCAACCCTGCGTATCTCGCTTAGTGCAGATCCGGTTGAAGAAGTGAAAGTGGCTCGGGAGCTGCTGAAGACATTTGGACTTATTACGAATGCGGCCACTCTCGTATCTTGCCCAACCTGCGGGCGCCTTGATATCGACTTGTTTTCTATCGCTAATGAAGTAGAGGAGTATATCTCGAACCTGAAGGTACCCATTAAGGTGTCGGTGCTTGGTTGTGCAGTTAATGGCCCAGGTGAGGCGCGTGAGGCAGATATCGGTATCGCCGGTGCACGCGGGGAGGGACTTCTGTTCCGTTATGGAGAGATGATCCGTAAAGTTCCTGAAGCAGAGCTATTGAATGAGCTCAAAAAAGAAATCGACCACATTGTTAAGGTGTATGAAGAGACTGGCGAAATTCCAGGCCGAAAAGAACACCGTGGGCATCATGCACAAGCGTAATCATAATTACATTTTGCTAAATAATAGTTTCGCTTTAAATAGCCGTAAGCTGCATTAAGCAGCCTGCGGTTTTTCTTTTGGCAGCTTTATGCACCATTGTTCAGCATACTTTTGTTAATTACCCCGTTTTATGATGGATTGAAAAGGCTATACTACCATGTATCAGTTAAAGAGCTGGTTCTAATTGTCATTAAAATGGGGAGGTTCAGTCATATGGATTTGAATATTATCCTGATGTCAGTTCAAATGTTTTTTGCGGTTGTGATCGGTATTTACTTCTGGAATCAATTGCGTAGTCAAAAAGGCAATAGGACAGCAGTGGACCGTGAATCGCGGAAAGAAATGGAAAAGCTTCGCAAGCTTAGAGCAGTGTCATTGACTAAACCGCTGGCCGAGCGAACAAGGCCGTCTACGATGAATGACATCGTTGGACAGAAGGATGGTCTTCGAGCTCTGAAAGCTGCGCTCTGCAGTGCCAATCCGCAACATGTGATCATTTATGGTCCACCAGGAGTAGGGAAGACTGCGGCAGCGCGTGTAGTGATGGAGGAGGCCAAGAAAAATCCGGTATCCCCGTTTAAGGGAGATGCAAAATTTATGGAAATTGATGCGACGATAGCCAGATTTGACGAGCGCGGCATTGCGGACCCGTTGATCGGTTCGGTGCATGATCCAATCTATCAGGGTGCAGGAGCTATGGGTGTTGCAGGAATTCCACAGCCGAAGCCAGGGGCGGTAACGAAGGCGCATGGAGGAATTTTATTTATCGACGAAATCGGTGAACTGCATTCGATGCAGATGAATAAACTGCTTAAGGTGTTGGAGGATCGTAAAGTATATCTTGAGAGCGCCTATTACAATTCGGAGGACTTGGGAACTCCGGCGTATATTCATGATATTTTTCAAAATGGATTGCCAGCAGATTTCAGACTTGTTGGTGCCACCACCCGCTCACCTCAAGAGATACCGCCAGCGCTTCGCTCTCGCTGCATGGAAATATATTTCCGCCCTCTTCTTCCAGAGGAAATTGCGCAAATCGCTGAGGATGCAGTAAAAAGAATAGGATTTCAGCCTTGTCCAGAGGCAGTTGAAGTCATTAAAAAATACGCGACCAATGGCCGGGAGGCAGTCAACATGGTTCAGCTTGCAGCTGGGCTCGCGCTTACCGAGAAACGGGACCATCTTCTGGCATCTGATCTTGAATGGGTTGCAACGAGCAGTCAGCTACCACCGCGTCCGGATCGCAAAATTCCAGCCGGTCCGGAAATCGGTGTAGTGAATGGTCTTGCGGTGTACGGAGCCAACATGGGCACTCTGCTGGAGATTGAGGCGACTGCAGTTCCGGTAGAACCTGGGAGAGGCACGTACAACATTACCGGGGTTGTTGATGAAGAAGAAATTGGAGGAGGCAGTCGGACGCTGCGCCGCAAGAGCATGGCTAAGGGTTCTGTGGAGAACGTACTCACTGTGTTGAAGCGAATTGGACTAGATCCTTCCGGATATGATCTGCATATTAATTTTCCTGGCGGAACACCGATTGATGGTCCTTCGGCTGGTCTGGCGATAGCTACCGCGATTGCATCAGCGATAAAGCGCATGCCTGTCGATCATCAGATTGCGATGACTGGAGAGCTGGGCATCTACGGTAAAGTGAAGCCGGTTGGTGGTGTTGTTGCTAAGGTTGAAGCAGCTTTTCAGGCTGGAGCCAAGACAGTGCTTATTCCGAAAGATAACTGGCAGACACTATTTGAAGGACTGGATGGCTTGCGTGTTATTCCGGTTGAAGCTGTCAGCGAAGTATTCCTGCATGTATTTGGTCCAGAAGCCGAGAAAAATTTCGGACTGGCCCCGGGAGGGGAACTGTTTGCTCCAGCACCAACTCCGGCCCCAACCTCATTTCTCCATGCTGAATCACCGTCTACCAATAACGTAATGTAACAATTGGGCGGCTGTCATCATGCAGTCGCCCTTCGTTGGTGTTTTCATGTAACATTTGCTAAAATAGGAATGATATTGACCCGAGAACTTCTGGAGGTGCGAAAGCGATGGGACCCCATAAATCCAAAGGTCGTCGTTTTCCTTTATTGCCTTTGCGCGGCCTTCTCGTCTACCCAAGTATGGTGCTCCATTTGGATGTAGGTCGGGAAAAGTCGGTCAAAGCGCTGGAAAAAGCGATGGTCGACGACAATTTAATTCTCCTGTGTTCTCAATCTGAGGTGAACATTGAAGAACCGACCCAAGAGGATATATTCCGGATCGGTACGGTGGCGAAAGTACGCCAGATGCTGAAGCTTCCCAACGGTACAATAAGAGTGCTGGTTGAAGGAATGGAACGCGCCGAAATTGTAGAGTATTTGGACAATGAAGAATATTACGAAGTAATTGCGAAGGAACGTCCGGAAGAGGAAACTGATGATCCTGAAGTGGACGCCCTTATGCGTACGGTTCTTGCACAATTTGAACACTATATCAATTTATCCAAGAAAGTGACCCCTGAGACGCTGGCCGCGGTATCTGATATCGAAGAGGCAGGGCGGCTTGCGGATGTCATTACGAGCCATTTATCACTCAAAATCAAGGATAAACAGGAAATTCTGGAGCTGATTGATGTCAGAAAGCGTCTGGAAAAGCTGCTTGATATTTTGAACAATGAGCGTGAAGTCCTTGAGCTTGAACGCAAAATTAGTCAACGTGTCAAGAAACAGATGGAGAAGACGCAGAAAGAATACTACCTTCGTGAGCAAATGAAAGCAATTCAAAAAGAACTGGGTGAAAAGGAAGGCCGTGCAGGTGAAGTTGAAGAGCTTCGGGCACAGCTTGAAGAGAAAGGTCTGCCTGACAAAGTACGCGAGAAGACGCTTAAAGAAATTGACCGACTTGAAAAAATGCCTGCAAGCTCTGCTGAAGGTGGCGTAATTCGCAATTATGTTGACTGGCTGCTCAGCTTGCCATGGAACAATAAAACTGAAGATGATCTCGACCTGGCAAAGGCGGAACAAGTGCTGAATGAGGATCATTATGGCCTTGATAAGCCAAAGGAGCGAGTGCTTGAATATTTGGCTGTTCAAAAGCTGGTTAAGAGGCTGAAGGGGCCAATTCTGTGTCTGGTAGGGCCTCCGGGTGTAGGTAAAACCTCGCTTGCCCGTTCAATCGCCCGTTCACTTGGCAGAGAATTTGTTCGCATTTCCTTAGGCGGTGTTCGTGACGAGGCTGAAATTCGTGGACATCGGCGTACTTACGTTGGGGCAATGCCGGGACGCATTATCCAAGGAATGAAAACAGCCGGTACGCTGAATCCGGTATTTTTGCTTGATGAGATTGACAAAATGGCTTCCGATTTCCGCGGCGACCCTTCGTCAGCTCTGTTGGAGGTTCTTGATCCAGAACAAAATAACACATTTAGCGATCACTTTATTGAAGTGCCGTTTGACTTGTCCAATGTAATGTTCGTAACAACAGCAAATGCGGTGCATAACATCCCGCGCCCACTACTGGATCGTATGGAAATGTTATACATCCCGGGTTATACGGAGCTTGAGAAGCTGCAAATTGCGACTCGTTATTTACTTCCTAAGCAGAAGCGGGAGCATGGACTTCAAGAGGAACAGCTTCAAATTGGGGATGATGCTATTTTGCGGACAATTCGTGAATACACACGTGAGTCGGGTGTTCGTAATCTGGAGCAGCAGGTAGCGGCATTGTGCCGGAAGGCAGCTAGAAAGATTGTGTCTGAGGACAAGGAACAAATTATTATTAACCCTGAGGATGTTAAGGATTATTTAGGAATTCCAAAATACCGTCATGGAGTAGCTGAATTAGAGGATCAGGTCGGTACAGTTACAGGCCTTGCCTGGACAGAGGTCGGCGGTGAGACTCTTGTCATTGAAGTAACGGTAGTTCCCGGTGCGGGCAAGCTGACTCTAACGGGCAAGCTAGGTGATGTGATGAAGGAATCTGCTCAGGCTGCATTCAGCTATACCCGTTCCAAAGCGGAAGAGCTAGGAATTTCAGCCGATTTCCATGAGAAGAATGACATTCACATTCACATTCCTGAGGGAGCTATTCCAAAGGACGGCCCTTCCGCTGGCATTACGATTGCAACTGCGTTAATTTCTGCTCTGACAGGGCGTTATGTTTCAAAGGACGTGGCTATGACAGGAGAAATTACATTGCGCGGACGTGTTCTTCCAATTGGAGGGCTGAAGGAGAAATCTCTGGCAGCCCATCGTGCGGGATACAAAAAAATACTGCTTCCAAAAGACAACGAGCGCGATTTGCGTGACATTCCGGACAGTGTAAAAGAAGATGTTGTCTTTGTACCTGTATCGCATATGGATCAGGTGCTGGAGCATGCGCTTGTGGAACAACCAGGGGTGCATTAGAGAGGATTTGGAACGATGAAAGTAACAAAGGCAGAATTTATTATTAGCGCCGTAGGCCCTGATCAATACCCTGACGATGCCTTGCCAGAGATTGCTCTGGCAGGGCGTTCGAACGTGGGCAAATCTTCGTTGATCAATCGTATGATCAATCGTAAAAACTTGGCCCGTACAAGCTCAACCCCGGGTAAAACACAGCATTTGAACTATTACCGGATTAACGACAGCGTGTATTTCGTCGATTTTCCGGGTTATGGTTATGCGAAGGTATCCAAATCGCAACGTCAAGTGTGGGGGAGTATGATTGAGAAGTACTTGCTTGAAAGAGATACGTTAAAGCTTGTTCTTCTTGTTATCGATTTGCGCCATCCGCCTTCCAAGGATGATGAGCTGATGTATGATTGGCTGAAGCATTACGATCTTCCCGTATGCGTAGTAGCTACCAAAGCGGATAAAATTCCTAAATCGCGTTGGCAAAAGCATATGAAAATTATTAAAGATGCTCTGGTTATGCGGCCACAGGATTCGTTTGTCATGTTTTCTTCCGAGGAAGGGATCGGAAAGGACGAGCTGTGGAACCAAATAATGCAGCATACAGGGGAAACGGAAAACTATCACGAATCGATGGATACAGAAGGGATTTAAAGAACTTCCGGTAGGAAAGTGAGTATGCAGGGGGATTTTTGCAGATAAAAACGTCTTAATCCATTTTTTTCTGAAATATGGCGGGAATTCACGTTTTGGTCGCTGAGCAAATGCTTCGAGGTCTAGTGTATAATTATTTACAAAGGATTGTTAAAAGAGAATTGAGGAGATTTTTATGGCTCAGCGGTTAGCCACAGAGTATGTTAATGCCAGTTTGCGTTTGTCGGAAGTTCAGATGTCTCAGTTTGTTCACAAAGTGTATGATCCTCATGTTCAACAGCGGGTAAAAGTGCTGGAGAATGGTGGCCATGAAGTGGTTCTGGAGGATGACGGCGGTGATGAAGTCCATCTGCCTTTTGACCGCAGAGACGGTTATTATGTCTGCGAGTTGTCTTTCCGCTTGGAAAAACCCCACCTAACTAATGTAATGCGTCTTCTATTCGCTGCTTTTAAGGGATCGGGTATGGTTACAAGAATTTATAATGGATTCATGATGATGTATTATTATCAAGAAGGCCGTGTTCGTAAAATTGTAGAATATTCTCGTGATTCCTATAAGCTTGTGTTTGAACTCAAGGATACGGCAGGAGAACTGCAAAGGATTTTCCGTAGCAATGATGTGGAGCAAGAAATAGCTTTGATCCAAAAAAGCATTAATGCATTGCTGGATTTACGATTTGTAACGAATGATCATGCAAAAGTAAGCGGTATTGACGATGAACTTCGGCAGCATACGCGGAGATTGTTTGTTCTCGAAGCCTGAACAATGGGCAGCTAGTTACCTGTCACCATATGAAGAATGACAGCATAATGTGAATTGTATAAACTACCCTTAATGAGGGTAGTTTTTTTTATGAGGCAATAATGTGTGTGCTTTTAAAAAAAGAGTTGCATTTGTCACGGATAGATGTTATTTTTATTCTCGTTGAAAAGAATATAGGAACCAGGATTCACTCAGGACATGGACATGTTGCGAGAGATTTTTCCCTCGAGAAGTGAATGACGTAGGTCCTAGCGGATGAAATTTCTTCAAACATTTTATTCCTAGGAAGGGGGAACCGAAAGATGGAATATTCAACTTTCGGAAGACACGTTGCTGTTGATACTTGGGGAGTAGACTTTGATGTGCTCAACAATGCGGAGCTATTGCAAGCCCATTTGGTAGAAGCTGCCGAAGCTTGCGGAGCTACAGTGTTGTCGATGCAATCCAGACAGTTTGAGCCACAAGGTGCCACAGTACTTGTTTTGCTGTCGGAGAGCCACCTCTCGATTCATACGTATCCTGAGAGAGGGTTTGCTGCTATTGATTGTTACACTTGCGGGGAAGATGTAGATCCGCAATTGGCGATTGATTACCTGGTATCCGTATTGAGACCGGAGAAAGCTTTCGCGAAGAAGCTCATTCGTGGCTTAGGTGAACTAGAAGTAGTAACACCTGATTTGAATCAGGTGGAACTTGTATAAAGAATGATAAACTTAATTGTTCAAATCTTTTTAGTTTTTGAATAATTGGGAAGAATAAGATAACCGTGGAGGTACTCCATGGTTATTTTTTTTCAAGGATGAGCGTTTACAATTCATAAATAATTCATAAAAATATTATTCAAATCACAAGGGATAGGACAAACCCTGTGATATAATTAACATAGTTTGTTTGAGATTCATGCTTATTGTTGACATGAAAATAAAGGCAGGTGAACTTACAATGCACATTGTCGTTGTCGGGTTGAACTATCGAACGGCGCCTGTGGAAGTCAGGGAACGTTTTTCTTTTGCGGAAAAGGATTTGCCACAAGCCCTTCAGGAGCTTAAACGCACTACAAGTGTATTGGAAGGCGTTATTATAGCGACCTGCAATCGCACAGAGATATATGTTGTAGTGGATCGTTTGCAGATGTGTGGTTATTATGTACGTTCCTTTATGGAGAAATGGTTTGGGGTTCCGAGAGAGGAATTTACCAAGCATTTATATATGTATGAGAATGAGGATGCAATTCGTCATTTGTTTCGGGTGGCTTGTGGACTTGACTCAATGGTGCTCGGTGAGACACAAATTTTAGGTCAAGTTCGAAGTGCATTTTTGTTATCCCAAAGCCATCATGTAACTGGCAAATGGTTCAATACATTGTTCAAGCAGGCTATTACGCTTAGCAAACGTGCACATTCCGAGACGGCTATTGGAGAAAGTGCAGTATCTGTTAGTTATGCGGCAGTTGAGCTTGGCAAGCGAGTTTTCGGCAGCTTTACAGATAAGAGAGTTCTTATTCTAGGTGCAGGGAAAATGAGTGAATTGACAGCAAAACACCTTAGCGGTGGTGGGGCTAAAGAGGTTATCGTAGCTAACCGGACATTTGGTCGTGCACAGGAGCTTGCCTCTAAATTTGATGGAACGCCGTGTACAATGAGAGAGGCAATGCAAAGATTATCTGATGTGGACATTCTCATCAGCTCGACTGGAGCGGAAGGATACATTATTACATCATCCCAGGTTGCACAGAGCATGAAGTCCCGTCAGGATCGTCCGTTATTTATGATTGATATTGCTGTGCCTCGTGATATTGATCCGGCAATTAGTGAGCTGCCTAATGTGTTCTTATATGATATTGATGATTTAGAAGGAATCGTAGAGAGTAATCTTGAAATGCGGCGGGAAGAGGCAGTCAAAATCGAGCAAATGATTGAAGAGGAAATTGCTGCTTTCGGTAAATGGCTGCAGACTTTAGGCGTCAAACCGGTCATTCGCGCGCTTCAGGAGAAATCCTCGACCATTCACCAGAACACGCTGGATAGTCTGTTTAACAAGCTCCCGGAGCTTGATGAACATCAGCGGAAAGTGATTCGTCGTCTAACTAAAAGTATTGTCAATCAAATGATGCATGATCCGATTAATCGTATTAAGGAGCTTGCCGGAGAAGAGCATGGTTCTGATGCGCTAAATATGTTCACTCATATTTTTGCGTTGGAAGAGCAGCTTGAGGTTATGGCAGAAGGCCATAATGAAAGTGGGGCTTCCCAGGAGGTGCAGCCTATACAGGAAGTTCTTCTTCCTACAATAGATCCATCTCAAGAAGAAGAGGAACAATCCAAGATTCCTTTAGTACAGGTTTCGGTATAAGGTAGAGCTGTGAAATATATGCCCTGAGCCTTCTGTTTTATTTCCATGCTGCAGATCATGCGGACAGGAATCGAAGCGGATGAGCGCAGGGCTTGTTGTTTATGGTGAGCTGTGAATGGAAAAATCAAGCAGGTTAGAGTATGCTATATGCATTACTGTATGGAGTTGTGTGCAGATCATTCAATTTTGGTCTCCCGGGGAGTGATAACCATTGGCATACTATGTTCCTGTCATGTTGGACCTGCATGGAAGGCGTTGCGTTATTGTCGGCGGGGGTCATGTTGCAGAGCGTAAAGTCAGCTCACTGGTTGATGCCGGAGCTGAGATTGTTGTAATTAGTCCAGAGATGACAGAAACGCTGCGACATCGATATAAAGAAGGACGATTATTGTGGATGAATCGCAATTATCAGCGCGGAGATCTAAATGAAGCTTTTCTAGTTTTTGCAGCTACAAACCAGGCTGAGATTAATGACGCTGTTGTTCAGGAAGCTAACTATCTTAACATTCCGGTTAATCATACAGGTGATGGAGAGAAAGGTTCTTTTATAACACCTAGTGTTCTGCGTCGCAAGGAGCTTGTTGTGGCTGTATCCACTTCAGGTGCGGGTCCAGGAGCTTCTCGTGATTTATGTCGTACTATTAATGAGCATTATGGCGATGATTATGAGATGTATATACATTTTCTTAGTAGTGTTAGATCGGAAGTAAAGAGAATGGTTCATCATGAAGGACTACGGAAAAAAATATTCAGGTTATTGTCAGAGCTGGACATATTGTCACAAATTTCTGCTGGAACTTTTCATAATTGGGATCAGGACATGATCAGATGCTGGATTGAAGAAGTGATTGCAGAACATCAGGAGGAAATGAGATGACAAAGCGTACAATAGTGGTAGGTACAAGACAGAGTCAATTGGCTTTAACCCAGACGGGGCAGGTTATTGATGCGTTAATTGCAATTTGTGAAGAGCATAAACTTCCGTTTGATTTCGAGATTCGTAAAATTGTGACAAAGGGCGACCGTATTTTGGACGTTACTTTATCAAAGGTAGGCGGGAAGGGCTTGTTTGTTAAAGAGATTGAACAAGCAATGCTGGCTGGAGAAATTGATCTTGCAGTACATAGTATGAAGGACATGCCCTCTGAGCTTCCGGAGGGATTGATGAGCGGGGCTATTCCGCTGCGGGTTGATCCAAGGGATGCGTTGATTTCAAAGGGTGGCCTAAATCTTGATGAGCTTCCTCATGGGGCTAAGGTGGGCACAAGCAGCTTGAGACGTTCAAGTCAGTTGAGTGCATATCGTCCGGATCTTATTTTAGAGCCTGTTCGTGGGAACATTGATTCTCGGCTGCGCAAGCTTGAGACAGAAGGTTTTGATGCCATTATTTTGGCGGCTGCCGGATTGCAGAGGATGGGTTGGGAGAATAAAATCACCGCCTATTTGCCAGTAGAAATTTGTTTGCCTGCTGTTGGCCAAGGAGCGCTTGGTATAGAGTGCCGTGAGAACGATGATGAGGTGCGTCATTTGCTATCGCTGTATAATGATGGAGATACTGCATTGACCGTATCGGCAGAGCGTCGTTTTCTTTGGAAGCTGAATGGGGGATGTCAGGTTCCCATCGGAGCATATGCAACCTTGGTAGATGATCGAAAGGCGGATGCTGAAATACAAGGTAGCGGAGGGATCGTATTAACAGGAATGGTAGGCTCTCCGGACGGAAGCATTATTTTGAAGGAAAGTCTTAGAGGGGATGATCCACTTCGTCTTGGAGAGGCGGTTGCTAACGCACTGATTTCAAGAGGAGCGGACGAAATATTGGCAGCTGCCAAGGAGTGATAGAGATGGTGGGAAAAGTCTATTTGGTAGGGGCGGGTCCTGGTGATCCGAGACTAATTACTGTAAAAGGCTTGAATTGCATAGAGCAGGGAGACGTTATTGTATATGATCGTCTGGCTAATCCAAGTCTGTTAAAAAAGATGAAGCGTGGAGCTGAGAAAATTTATGTGGGTAAACGCACGGATCGGCACACGCTCAAGCAAGAGGAAATAAATCAGCTCCTTGTTGATTTAGCGTTATCCGGTAAAAATGTGGTCCGCCTTAAGGGCGGTGATCCTACGATTTTTGGCCGCGTTGGAGAAGAAGCCGAGATGCTTCGCAAGCACGGAATCACTTATGAGATCGTTCCGGGCATTACTGCGGCTATTTCGGTTCCCGCTTATGCCGGCATTCCCGTAACACATCGGGAGCTTGCCTCCTCCTTGTCGATAATTACAGGGCATGAAAGTCCGGATAAGCTTGATGAGTCGATAGACTGGGAGAAGGTAACCAACGCAACCGGGACTCTGGTGTTCATGATGGGGGTCGCCAATATTGGACACATTTCAAAGCAGCTTATTTTGCACGGTCGGCCTTCGGATACACCTGTTGCTCTCATCAGATGGGGCACACGTGCTGAACAGGATACTTTGATCGGAAACTTAGGGAATATTGAGCAAAAAGTTAAAGAGGCAAACTTCAAGCCGCCTGCGGTTACTGTTGTTGGAGATGTGGTGAATCAGCGTGATAAGCTGAAATGGGCAGAAAATATGCCGCTTTTTGGTACGCGGGTACTCGTGACTCGCACTCGTACTCAAGCTAGCGATTTAGTGAGGAAAATTGAGGATTTAGGTGGGGAATCGTACGAGTTCCCCGTTATCGATATAGAGATGCCTGATAAAGAAAAGCTTGAAGCAACAAATTCCGCTCTTGAACGCTTGTCGGAGTATGACTGGGTATTCTTCACAAGCGTAAATGGGGTAGAGTATTTCTTTAGTCACCTGGAGAGACTGGGAAAAGATATTCGCAGTCTTTATAAAGCGCGGATCGCCGCTGTCGGACCAGCGACAAAAGAGGCACTTGGAAGGTACGGTATTGTTTCGGAGGAGCTGCCGGGAAGGTTTCAGGCTGAAGGGCTTATTGAGGCGTTTGGAGATTTATTGAAGGCAGGGCAGCAGGTGTTGCTCCCTCGGGGGGATCTTGCGAGATCCTGGCTCCCTGAAATTTTGATAGAGAAGGGCTTGTCTGTCACTGAAGCCATAATGTATGAGACCGTTCCTACCCATGATGAAGATGATGAGTTGCTAAGGCTGCTTCATAAGGGTGGAATTCATGCTGTCACCTTTACAAGCTCGTCAACCGTAACCAATTTTCTGGCGGCATTAACGCGGATGGGTGTTGAAAATCCGGTTCAAACTTTGAACGGAGTGAAGATAGCATGTATTGGCCCGGTTACTGCAAATACCGCAGAGAAAGCCGGCCTGGAGGTAGACATTCTTGCTGAAGAAGCAACAATCGACAGCTTGGTTGCCGGTTTATGTGCGTGGAAGCTGCAAAACAACTAGTGTAAGTTTGAAATTCAGGAGGTAATCATCATGACTTTTCCAATAGTAAGACATCGCCGTTTACGTCAATCGGCGGCTATTCGTGGTATGGTACGCGAAACAGTGCTCACGGTAGATGATTTTGTCCAACCGATATTTGTTGCATATGGCAGTGGGATCAAGAAGGAGATCTCTTCAATGCCAGGTGTATTTCACTTCTCACTCGATAATTTGGAGGAAGAGGTTAAAGAGATCGTGGAACTAGGGATTCCTGCGGTGCTTCTGTTTGGTATTCCAGAGAGTAAGGATAGCGTGGGTTCATCCGCTTTTGCAGAGAATGGGATCGTACAGGAAGCTACTCGTAAGATCAAATCGCTTTATCCCGATTTGCTAGTTATCGCAGATACATGTCTGTGTGAATTTACGGATCATGGTCATTGCGGGATGGTTCACACCTTTGAACGTGATGGTCATGTATGCGGAGATGTAATGAATGATGAATCTCTTGATTTGTTAGTTCGTACCGCAGTATCCCAAGCGAAGGCAGGGGCTGACATTATTGCGCCATCGAATATGATGGACGGTTTTGTGCAGGCCATTCGAGCAGGACTTGATGAAAATGGGTTCAGCCATGTGCCGATTATGTCGTACTCAGTAAAATATGCTTCGGCTTTCTACGGCCCATTCCGTGAAGCGGCTGATTCAGCACCGCAGTTTGGTGATCGCAAAACGTATCAGATGGACCCGGCCAATGCGAGAGAAGCGCTTCGTGAAGCGGAGTCCGATGTGCTGGAAGGTGCGGATATGCTGATGGTCAAGCCAGCGCTCGCATTTATGGATATTTTGCGTATGCTGCGGGATCAATTTGACCTCCCGCTTGTAGCGTACAATGTCAGTGGTGAATATTCGATGGTCAAAGCTGCAGCCCGGCAAGGATGGATAAATGAGCGCGCGATTGTGACAGAAATGCTGCTAGGCATGAAGCGTGCGGGAGCAGACATCATTATTACGTACTTTGCCAAAGATGCCGCCAGATGGCTTCGTGAAGGAAAATAATTGAACATTGATATATCAATACGTCAAATGATAGGGAGTGTCTTGAATGAGTGAAGGGATCGGACGCCGCAGTGAACAGCTGTCGCGCGAAGCTTTTGATGAAGCCAAAAAATATTTGCCGGGTGGGGTTAACAGTCCTGTACGCGCTTTTAAATCCGTCGGGTTAACCCCGATGTATATTGATCATGGTGTAGGCTCACATGTTTTTGATATCGATGGCAATGAATTTATAGATTATGTTGCCTCATGGGGACCGCTTATTATGGGACATGCCCATCCAGAAGTGGTAAAAGCATTGTTGGATGCAACAGTAAAGGGAACTAGCTTTGGAGCGCCTACGCTGATTGAGACAAAAATGGCAAAGCTAGTAGCTGAACGTGTACCCTCGATTGATATCGTCCGGATGGTAAACTCCGGTACTGAAGCGACTATGAGCGCGATTCGTCTGGCTCGTGGATATACTGGAAGAAACAAAATTATGAAATTTGAAGGTTCTTATCATGGACATGCGGATAGCTTGCTCATCAAGGCAGGCTCCGGGGTAGCGACTTTAGGTCTTCCTGACAGTCCCGGTGTTCCGGAAGGAACAGCGATCAACACGATTACCGTTCCATATAACGATCTGGAATCTGTGGAATTGGCATTTAAACGCTATGGCGAAGAAATTGCTGGTGTAATAGTTGAGCCTATTGCAGGCAATATGGGTGTCGTTCCTCCGCAGCGGGGATTTCTGGAGGGATTGCGCAGTTTAACTACGCAATATGGCAGTCTTCTGATTTTCGACGAGGTTATGACCGGATTCCGTGTGGATTTGAACTGTGCCCAAGGACGTTTTGGTATTACTCCTGATTTGACTTGTCTAGGCAAGGTTATTGGCGGAGGGCTGCCGGTAGGAGCATATGGCGGTAAAAAGGAAATTATGGAGCAAATCGCTCCATCAGGTCCAATCTATCAAGCGGGTACTTTGAGTGGTAATCCACTTGCTATGACAGCAGGCTACACGACGCTTTCTCTTCTTACCCCAGGAGTCTATGATCGACTGGAGGCTTTATCTGCAAGACTTGAAGCTGGTTTTACTGCTAACGCTAAGGAGAAGGGGATTCCATGTACAATTAATCGTGTCGGATCGATGGTATGTCCATTCTTTACGGACAATGCTGTAATCAATTACGAGACTGCCAAAAATAGTGATTTGGATTTATTCCGCCGTTATTTTGCGGCAATGGTTGAGCAAGGCGTTAATATTGCCCCCTCCCAATTTGAAGGTATGTTTGTTTCCGCTGTTCATACTGAAGATGATATTGATGCAACAATTGAAGCGCAGCGCCGCGCGCTGCAATCGCTGTGAGTCAGCGTATTTCTGGAAGCCGCCGCGGAGAATGGCTGGAGCTTACGCCCGGCAAGCTTCCTGTCCCTGAAGGCGGAGGGCGTTACGAAGCGGCTCTTCTATGGCTTGAGAGAGTGTTAGGTGTGCCTGCCAAACTGCTGGGCAGATTAGAACACGATGGCGGGATTAAGCTGGCCGGAGATCGTCTCCGGCTGCAGCTGTTTCCACCTAAAACTTCTCAATACGAGCCGATGAATATTAATTCATACGAGCCGAAAATTTGCGATGATCGCTCAGTAGAAATATTATACGAGGATGATTTTTGCCTTGTAGTTCATAAGCCGGCTGGTTTGAAGGTACACCCCGATGGCGGAAGTCATGTCCCAACATTAGCTAATATGGTCTCTGCGATCTATTCCAGTCGAGGTGAATCAGTCGCGCCTCAGCATATCCATAGACTTGATGAAAATACTTCAGGCCCGGTACTGTATGCTAAAAATGTTTTTGCTCAGCTAAAACTGGATGCCGCGATGGCTCAAAAGGATATCGGGAGAGTATATGTTGCACTTGTTCAGGGAGTTGTGAATCCTTCCTTGCATGTGATTGATGAACCAATTGGCAAAGATCGTCATCATAATTCTCGAAGAGTCGTATCTCGTACTGGTCAACGAGCCGTAACGCATGTAGAGCTGATTGAAGCCTATCAAAATGCCAGTCTTGTCCGGCTTACACTTGAAACGGGCAGAACTCATCAAATTCGTGTTCATTTAAGTCACAAGGGACATCCGTTGATTGGTGATACTTTATATGGTGGTAGTACGAAGCTATATCCCTATCAAATGCTTCATGGTGAAAGTCTTTCTTTCCAGCACCCTTTGTCGGGAGAATTGCTGCATATCAGTGATCCCTGGCCGGAAGCATGGAATGATGTACAAAAGCGGCTCTCTATGAAGCAAATATAAAAAAAGCAGGAATGCCCTCCTTTTCCAAGCATATAGATTAAACGAGCGATGATTTGGATCATGTGTTATTAAGGATACAAAATCATGTTTGGATATGCTGAAGGGAGGTAACGCTCTTGGTTGATCAATCCTACGGCCTGCGTTTCGATATTTATGAGCGCATTCATTTATCGGAAGATGTGGTCGGCATCGAAGAATTGGAGGAAATAGAACTTTTTCCAAGAATCCAAGTTATTCCCGGCGATGATTATGCGGCGCTGCGAGGTCATTTACTGTTATCCGGATTGTACCTAGGAGAAGGTGAGACACGTGAGCTAGAGCATTGGATTCCAGTTGAAATTACGATTCCTCTTAGTCGGGTGAATAAACTGGAGGATATTGCAGTTGAAATTGAGACCTTTGATGTAGATTTGCTTAGTGCTCGTAGTCTAAACATTACAGGTGTATTATCCTTGCAGGGAATTGAGACTTCCTCTGTAGCAGTAGATACAGAAGGCTGGCATGACAGAGAGTATGTTGTAGCGCATGAGCCTTTTCAGGAGACTGCGAATAATCCGTCATCCGAGTGGATCAGGTCTGAAGAAGTGAATGAGCTGCATGAAGTCTCGAATACGGACGAGCAGGAACAACCACTGTCATGGAATAATAGCTTCGCTTCTGCTCAAACACCAGCGATATTTGAGGATAATGAGGAGCCTGAGGCTGTTCTGGAATCAGAAGTAACTTCTAGAGATCCAGAGGAGCTGCCTGAGGAAGAACAACATGTTTGGTTCCAGAATTTTGAGAAGAGACAGAATTCCCCTGATGAAGTGTCTGCTGAAGCTGTTGTACAGAATGAAGTTGAAACATATGATTTTCAAAATGGACCTGATCTTGGTTTTCCTGTTTCTGGTGAAATTGGCTTAGATGATGGGTTGGAACAGGCTCAGGTGCTGGATGAACAATCTGAACCAAGCCGTCCGCAACTGGAAGAGAAGAAGGAACTCAAAATTGCTCTTGGCAGTAAAAAAAATACTGTAGATGTACCGAACGATGGATTTGGAATAACGAATCTAATAACCGGCAATCGGATCGGTAATGAACCTAATCAAGGTCAATTGGAGCTATTGAACAAACAGGATGAGGAGTCTCTTGCAGCAACTGCTGGAGGAGAGGCAGAGGACTTGCAATGGAAAAAGCTCTTTATTCGAAGCGGAGAACAAGAGCCATTCTGTAAATTGAAGCTTGTAATCGTTCAGCAGGAAGAGACATTGGAGGATATTGCACAGCGATACCATCTGAGCTCGCGAGAATTACAATTATATAATCGCTTGTCCGAGCAGCAGTTGGCTGAAGGTCAAGTGCTATATATACCATGATGTTAAGAAAATAATTTTGCTGCGCAGTCTATGCGCAGTTTTTTGTTTCTTAAGTACGAATATGATGGGCAATATTGACTACTGTTCTTTTCCAAGTTATTATAGTGTAGATATACTTTAGAAAATGTCTTTATTAAAGACTTGGAACGGGAAGAGTAGGCAGTAAACCCTTCAGAGAGCGGGATTGTGTCGCTGAAAGATACCGCAGGATATAGCTGATCGAAGTCGCCCGGGAGTCGTCCGTTTGAGCAGTATGGAATTCCTTCTTACTTTTAGAACGGATCGGTTGCAGCCGTTATCTGCATTAGAGTGTCGCGGCTTTCGCTGTATATTTCCCGGTGGGAAACATAGCTTGAGAGTCTGCGAAACAAAGGTGGTACCGCGAAAGTAAAGCCTTTCGTCCTTTGAGACGAGGGCTTTTTTTGTTTTTTTACCGCTCTTGAGACGAAAAAGCAGGCCATGCCCATTAGGGGGATTAGCCTATTTTCGCCAAGGCTATGCTTATTTGTAACGGAGGTTGACACAAATGACAGAAAACCAAGGACAACATTCTTCAGCGGAAATGCCGACAACGTATGATCCCAAGTCGGCGGAACAGAAATGGTACCGTCACTGGATGGAAGGCGGCTTTTTCAAAGCCGGGCAAAAACCAGATGCAAAGCCGTATACGATCGTGATTCCACCGCCTAACGTAACCGGTATGCTTCATATCGGCCATGCGCTTGATTTTACACTTCAGGATATTTTAGTCCGGACTAAGCGGATGCAGGGTTACGATGCATTATGGCTGCCTGGGACAGACCATGCAGGGATTGCTACGCAAACTAAGGTAGAACAAAAGCTGCGTGAACAGGGAGTTAGCCGCTATGATTTGGGTCGCGAGAAATTTCTTGAACAAGTATGGGAATGGAAGGATCAATACGCGGAAACGATTCATGAGCAATGGGCTAAAATGGGCTTTTCACTTGACTATTCCCGTGAACGTTTTACACTTGACGAGGGTCTGTCGGATGCCGTTCGTGAAGTGTTTGTAAAGCTGTATGAAAAAGGCTTGATCTATCGCGGCAAGTATATCATTAACTGGGACCCTGCTGCTCGTACAGCACTCTCTGATATTGAGGTTGAATATAAGGAAGTTAACGGCCATTTGTATCACTTGCAATATCCTCTCAAGGATGGCAGTGGTTATATTACGGTCGCGACAACACGTCCGGAAACGATGCTTGGTGATTCCGCTGTAGCTGTTCATCCAGAGGATGAGCGTTATAGCCATCTGATCGGCAAAACTTTAATTCTGCCTATTATCGAACGAGAAATTCCGATCATCGGGGATGAATATGTAGAGAAGGAATTCGGCAGCGGTGCGGTTAAAATTACACCAGCGCATGATCCGAATGACTTTGAGGTAGGTCTTCGTCATGATTTGCCGCAAATCACTGTAATGGATGAGAGCGGAACAATGAACGGGGCTGCCGGTAAGTATCAAGGACTTGATCGCAGTGAATGTCGCAAGCAAATTGTTAAAGACATGCAGGATATGGGCGTTTTGATCAAAATTGAAGATCATGTGCACCAGGTAGGTCATAGTGAACGTAGCGGGGCAGTTGTAGAACCTTACCTTTCTACACAATGGTTCGTAAAAATGAAGCCACTCGCTGAGGCAGCAATTGCAGCACAAAAAACAGGCAAGGGCGTAAGCTTTGTCCCTGACCGATTCGAGAAAATATATTTGCATTGGATCGAAAATGTACGTGACTGGTGTATTTCCCGTCAATTGTGGTGGGGCCATCGTATTCCGGCTTGGTACTCAGAATCCACAGGAGAAATGGTTGTGGCTCGCAATGAGGAAGAAGCTAAAGCGAAGCTTGGACGCGATGATCTTGTACAGGACAATGATGTGCTCGACACCTGGTTCAGCTCTGCTCTATGGCCGTTCTCTACCCTTGGCTGGCCAAATGAGGACAGTGAGGACTTCAAACGTTTCTTCCCAACAGATGTACTCGTTACAGGGTACGATATTATTTACTTCTGGGTAGCACGTATGATCTTCCAGTCGCTTGAATTTACCGAGCAAATTCCATTCAAGGATGTTCTGATTCATGGCTTGGTTCGCGATAGCGAAGGACGTAAGATGTCCAAATCACTCGGTAACGGTGTAGACCCTCTGGAGGTTATTGAAAAATATGGTGCAGATGCCATGCGCTATATGATCTCTACGAGCAGCACACCGGGGCAAGACCTTCGTTTCCGCTGGGAACGTGTTGAGCAAGCACGCAACTTCGCTAACAAAATATGGAACGCTTCCCGCTTCGCATTAATGAATCTGGAAGGTGTAACCTATGAGGACATCGACATCAGTGGAGACTTGTCTACTGCAGATCGTTGGATCTTGCATCGATTCAATGAGACAGCTCGCGATATTACACGTCTGATCGATTCCTACGAATTTGGTGAAACAGGACGTTTACTGTATAACTTTATCTGGGATGACCTGTGCGACTGGTATATTGAATTCGCGAAGTTATCTCTCTATGGTGACAATAGTGAATCCAAACGCAAGACCCAATCCGTGCTTGCATATGTATTGGATCGCACGCTGCGGCTGATCCATCCGTTTATGCCGTTTATTTCCGAGGAAATATGGCAGCATCTGCCGCATCGTGGCGAATCGATTACTGTGGCGGAATGGCCGCAGTACGATGCTGCACTTGAAGCACCAGATGCAGTTCAGGAAATGAATCTGCTGATTGATGTGATTCGAGCTGTACGCAATATCCGTTCCGAAGTGAACGTTCCGATGAGCAAAAAGATCGAATTGATCGTAAAACCAGGATCTGAAGATATGCTGGATATTGTGAACCGCAACGGTCATTACATCCGTCGTTTCTGTAACACTTCAGAATACGAAGCGTCTCTGGATGCTGCTGTGCCTGATAAAGCGATGACTGCAGTAGTAACAGGGGCAGAGCTCTATCTTCCCCTTTCCGGTTTGATCGATATTAGCCAGGAAATTGCCAGACTTGAAAAAGAGCTTGATCACCTTAATAAGGAAGTTGAACGCGTTGAGAAGAAATTGGCTAATGAGGGCTTTGTCGCTAAAGCGCCTGCGAAAGTAATTGAAGAAGAGCGTGCCAAGATGGCTGACTATGCTGATAAACGTGACAAGGTACTGGCTCGTATTGAAGAACTCAAAGGATAAGTAATTTAACATTCAAAATGAAGGTGAACTACATGGGGGTTTATACTGAAGAGGATCATCAGATACCGTTTCACAATTATAAAGAGGCGGTTGATTGGATAAACGGATTGATTCCGTTCGGAATACGTCCGGGTCTGGAACGGATCGAGCTTCTGATGGAACGTTTGGGCAACCCGCACCGTAGACTTAAATTTATTCATGTCGCGGGGACGAACGGTAAAGGCTCCTCCTGCGCCTTTTTGACTCAAACATTAATGGAGTGCGGTTATAGTGTGGGGACATATACGTCCCCATATATCACTAAATTTACGAATCGCTTTCAGTACAACGATCAGGATATTCCGGAAGATACGCTGCTTTCAATTGCTGGTCGTTTATTTCCTTTGGTACAGGAGATGGCGGAGAGTGAACAAGGTTCTCCTACGATGTTTGAAGTCAGTACTGCGCTTGCCATTCTTTATTTTGCCGAGGAATGTTATCCTGATGTTGTAGTATGGGAGACAGGTCTTGGGGGAAGGATGGATGTAACCAATATTGTAACGCCGATCGTATCTCTCATAACGAATATTGGGCATGATCATATGGACGTTCTTGGTGACACTATCGAACAAATCGCCAGTGAAAAGGCGGGGATCATTAAACCGGGAATTCCTGTCGTCAGCTGTGTAGAACAGCCTGAGGCGATATCCATATTAAAAGAGACCGCAATAGAGAAAAATTCCACACTATACTTATTGGGAGAACAGTTTTCCTTTGAACGTACTCAGGTGAGTGAAGATGGACAAGGCGTGCGATTCCGTGGGCCTTTTCGTGAGCTGGAATTTAATATAGCTATGCTGGGAGAACATCAAAGCAAAAATGCTTCAGGTGTCATGATGGTGCTCGAAGTGCTGCGACAGTACATGGCATTTGTATTGGATGACGAACATGTTCTGGCAGGATTCCGTGCAACCTTCTGGGCAGGACGTCTTGAAAAAGTGACGGATGAGCCGCGTATAGTGCTGGATGGCGCACATAATCCTGAAGGGGCAGAAACTATTGCGAAAACAATCCCTGAGGTATATCACTATCGTAAGCTGAATTTGATGATGGGGATGCTTGCTAATAAGCATCATAGTGCATACTTGCAGCATATATTACCTATAGTGGATACACTGATTCTGACCGAGCCTGATTTTCGTAGGAAGCTGGATGCCGAGGCACTCTTTGCCCTCGTTGAACAATTGAGAGAAGCATATGCGAAAACAGATTTGGAAATTATTGTAGAACGCGACTGGAAAAAGGCGCTAATGCTGCTTCAGTCGCGAACGGAACGGGAAGATCTTGGGGTAGTAGCAGGTTCTTTGTACATGATTTCCGATGTGCGTGCGACCCTTTTGCATCAAACCGATTCTGAAAAAGGCTGGTGAAATGAATTGTTAAATACGACAGAACAACATGTACACTTTATAGGCATAGGCGGCTATGGCATGAGTGCAATAGCTCGTGTAATGCTTGAAATGGGCTATACTGTAACTGGATCAGATGTAGCAGCTCAAGAACTTACAGAGAAGCTTGCAGCAAAAGGAGCAAAAATTTATATCGGTCATACGGCGGAACAAGTACATGGTGCTGATTTAGTCGTGTATTCTACAGCATTGCCAAAGGACAATGTGGAGCGAGTTGAAGCTGAGGAGCAAGGTATTCCGATTTTGCATCGGTCACAGATGCTTGCAAGATTGCTGAATGAACGTACCGGAGTAGCTGTGGCCGGAGCTCATGGGAAAACTACCACGTCTTCAATGATTGCACTCGTTATGGAGCAGTGTGGAACCGATCCGACATATATCATCGGTGGCGAAATTATGGATATCGGTACGAATGCAAAGGCAGGGAAAGGAAAATGCGTCGTAGCGGAAGCGGACGAAAGCGACGGTTCTTTCCTTCAGTACCATCCTTCATTAGGTGTTGTAACCAATATCGAAGCAGACCATCTTGAAAATTACGGCGGGGATTTTGGGCGGCTCAAAGAAGCTTATGTCCAATTTTTGAACCAGATCAAGCCTGATGGGGTAGCCGTTGTATGTGGCGATGACGATAACATTCGTGAGCTTTTACCTAAGTTAAGCAGTCGTGTAATCACTTATGGTATTGAGAACGAGTGTGATTACTCGGCTCATCAAATTACGCTTGGAGATCGCCGTGTAGCTTTTACGATGAAACGGGGGACTGAGGAGCTTGGTTCTGTGGAGCTTTCTGTACCTGGCAGACATAATGTCTATAATGCGATGGCAACCATTATTGTGTGTCTAGAAGCGGGAATTCCGTTTAAGGACATTACGGCTGCAATCAAACAATTCCATGGTGCAAAGAGACGGTTCCAAGTGCTCGGAGAAAGCAACAACATTCTTGTCATTGACGACTATGCTCATCACCCTACAGAAATTCAAGCTACGATTACTGCTGCCAAGGCGACTGACAAGCGGATTATTGCTGTATTTCAACCGCAGCGTTATACTCGTACGTTCTTTTTGCTGGATGCATTTAGTCGTGCTTTTGGAGAAGCGGATGAAGTTATAATTACGGATATCTATTCACCAGCAGGTGAGAAGCAGATTGAAGGAATTAATTCCTCGAAGCTGGTAGAATTGATTAAGGAAAATAGCAACGCGGGAGCAAGATATCTTCCGACTAAGGAAGATGTTCTAAGTGAACTTCAGAATCGGCTTCAGCCTGGCGATCTGGTGCTTACTATGGGCGCCGGTGACATTTGGAAAGTGGGATATGAGCTAGCTAAGAAGCTGAAGAAGTAAGAAGCTGAAGTAAGCAATATATAAACGGCCTTTTCACGAATCGATAGATTCGATGAGCAGGTCGTTTTATTTTTACTCTGATGACACAATATTTTTGGTTGGACGGATTGCATAGCTAGCATATAAGCTCTTTGAAATTCATATGGATATGGTAGATGAATGGACAAGGAGCGTGCTTGGAGTGAATAAGGGCAGAATGACATTCCGATTTGATGAGCATGGACGTGAAAGTAATTCATCACAAGGTCCTGTCAATCAGGATCGTTATATAACAGATGAAGCATCGCTAGAGGCATTTAATGTCGATAATGAGGACCTGTGGAATAATAGTTACCGAGTTGTTGAACAAAATCAGGATTGGGGAGATCCTTTTACAGATTATACTGAAACCGGAGGAACAGTGATTCCGGCATATTCCGTAACCTCCCCTCGTACTTCCTGGTGGAAAGTCGCCGGTTCAATAACGGGCGCGATTGTGACAGGGGCTCTGTTCGGGTTTGTGGTATTATCGTTATTTAATCAGGAAGTGACCTTTCCTGTTCCAGGAATCGGCACATCCAAGCAGTCGGCAGAAGGCGGAGCAGCGGATATCCCGGTAATCGGGCAAATCTCGGAGGAAACAGCTCTCCTGCCTGCGGAGGAAATAGTGACAAAGGTTGAGGTTCGTTTACCTGTTCAAACCTATCACTTTTTACAATACGGGGTATTCAGTACTGCTGAAGGTGTAGAGCTGGCTCAGAAGGAGCTGCAGGATTCCGGTATTGCTGCTGCCAGAGATACTGTAGATACAAAAAGGGTCTATGCAGGAGTATCGACGGATCGGGAACAGGCCAAGCTGCTTAGCAGCCAGCTTAAGTCGGGGGGTGTTCATCTCATTTTACATGAGATTTCACTGCCTGCATCGGCTAATGTAGAATATGATGGAGACAAATCACATTTGGAGCGATACTTAACGCAGAGTGCTGAACTTGTTAAGCAGTTAAGCGCTTCATCAGCTTCTCGCCTTGTTGAATCGGAACCCAAGATGCTGAGTTCGGATGAGACCAAGACGCTTGGTGAGAGTCATCAACAATGGACGGAGAGTGCGGCGGCTGTGCGAGGACATTTATCATCAGCCTTGGAGACTAATGCGAATGAGATGGAGAAGGCAATCAATAGTGCGGTTGAGGCGATGGGGGAGTATAACAAAAAAGGTGCTAAAACCTTGCTGTGGGAAGTTCAAAACGAAATCATGCGCTATATTATGGCCCAGCAAAGTATGCTTCAATAATCAGGTGAAAAATGGTCCTTGAGGAAATAATGATCAGGGGGATATGGCAATATTTCCCCCTGCTTTTTTCTGTTTGTATTGCTGGTGAATTAACCTTATAATAATAAAGTGTCAAAAAATGGCGAGGATGACAGTGTAAAGCTGTTATACCGTCTAATATTACAATAGTTATAAAGGAGTTTTTAACTTGGCATCCCCATCATTACGTCGTGTTATACTGGCTTCGACCTCGCCGCGACGCAAGGAACTTGTAGCTTCCCTTAATATTCCGTACGATATCGTACCAAGTCATGCTGATGAGACCACACCCGAGAATTGGAGTCCAGATCAAATTGTGACAGAACTCGCCAAGCGTAAAGCTGAAGCGGTCTATAACTCTTTGAAGTCATCCGGTTCCAGTAGACCAGATGGAGTAATTGTTGGCAGCGATACGATTGTTGTAAGGGATGGAGAAGTGCTGGGCAAACCAAGTGATGAAGATGAGGCAGCCACGATGATCTCTTCGCTTCAAGGTAGAAGTCATACCGTGTATTCTGGAGTAGCTTGTATAGACAGTAATACTGGGGAGACGCTGGTGGATTATCGCTCTACTGAGGTTACGATGAGAAGTTTATCGAACGAAGAGGTTCTTGCATACGCTAGAAGCGGGGAAGGACTTGATAAAGCCGGGGCATATGCTATACAGGGTCTTGGTGCGACACTTGTGACCGGGATTCAAGGTTGTTATTTTAATGTAGTTGGACTACCATTATCATTGCTTGCTCAAATGCTCGAACATTTCGGTATCAGGGTATTGGATAATGGAAAAAAGTAACAGACGCGATTTGTTAACTAAATGATAAAGTCATACGTATAGGAAGAGATAAAGCATATCCTTCCGTGATGTTTAATAACATTCGGGGGAGAGTATGAAGTATGGGAAAAACAACCTATATGCTGCGTGACATTCCTAATGAGGAAAGACCAAGAGAGCGAATGATGAAGTATGGAGCGGGCGTGCTCAGTCAGGCTGAACTGCTAGCCATTTTACTTCGGACAGGCACTCATCAAGAATCCGCCATCCATATGGCTCAACGCATGATTGGAGAAATTGGCGGAATTCGAGGGTTTATGGACCTTAGTCTTGAAGAATTAACGAAGATGCGGGGAATCGGTCCGGCCAAGGCGGTACAAATCAAGGCTGGAATCGAGCTTGGGCAACGTTTGACAGTGTCACGCCAGCCTGAGGCACAAATTATTCGCAGTCCTCGTGATGCTGCGGACATCGTTATGGAACAACTTCGATATTTGCAAAAGGAACATTTTGTGTGTCTATTTTTGAATACGAAAAATCATATCATTGCTCAGGAGACGCTTTCTATTGGAAGCCTTAACGCATCGATTGTTCATCCACGGGAAGTGTTTCGTGCGGCGATCAAGTGTTGCAGTGCTTCTATCGTCTGCGCCCACAATCATCCCAGCGGAGACCCGACACCAAGTTCAGAGGATATTCTCATAACGAACCGTCTGTGCGAGGCTGGCGAAATTGTTGGTATCGATGTGCTGGATCATATCGTCATCGGAGACGGGGAATTTGTTAGCTTGAAGGAGCAAGGCTTGATGTAATAATGCGAGTACAAAAAGTCGGGTTTTCAGTGATTCAAAGTCGATTATGCTCCATTAGTCTGCTTCGCGATCAAAAGCTGACTTTTTGAACAACCTCTAATATAATAGATTAGATACAGATGGAAAGGGAGATTACATCATGTTTGGTGGCTTTACGAAAGATTTAGGAATTGATTTGGGGACGGCGAATACTCTGGTTTACACTCGCGGAAAGGGAATTATTCTAAGAGAGCCCTCAGTAGTAGCTATTAACACCGATACTAAAGGTATTGTCGCAGTTGGTGAGTCTGCCAAGAAAATGATCGGTAGAACTCCTGGTAACATCCGGGCGATTCGTCCAATGAAGGACGGCGTAATTGCTGATTTCGATACGACTGCTACGATGATCAAATATTTTATTAGTCAGGCACAGAAGCAGCGTTCATTATTCCAACGTCATCCTAATGTGATGGTGTGTGTACCTTCAGGGATTACGGCAGTGGAACAAAGAGCTGTTGAGGATGCAACGAAACAAGCTGGTGCACGTGAAGCTTATACAATTGAAGAGCCATTCGCAGCAGCAATTGGAGCAGACTTGCCGGTATGGGAGCCGACTGGCAGCATGGTCGTAGATATCGGTGGAGGTACAACAGAGGTAGCTGTTATTTCTCTTGGCGGTATTGTGACGAGCAAATCTGTACGTGTTGCTGGTGATGAAATGGATGAATCAATCATTCAATATATCAAACGACAATACAATTTAATGATTGGTGAAAGAACTGCAGAACAGTTAAAGATGGACGTAGGTTCTGCTCTGGCTCTTGAAAAAGTAGAAACGATGGAAATTCGCGGCCGCGATCTTGTAACAGGTCTTCCTAAGACAATCACAATTACGTCTGACGAAATTTCCGATGCACTCAGCGATACAGTAGGCGCAATCGTTGATGCCGTGAAAGTTACTCTTGAGAAATGTCCACCGGAATTGGCAGCAGACATTATGGATCGTGGAATCGTATTGACCGGTGGTGGAGCGCTGCTTCGTAATCTTGACAAGCTGTTAGCCAGTGAGACAGGAATGCCTGTAATTGTTGCAGAAAATCCGCTTGATTGCGTAGCTATCGGAACAGGTAGAGCGTTAGACAACATTCATTTATTCAAAACAAAAAGTAGCTCTGCCCTTCGTTCCAAACGCTAAACTATAAGAATACAACCTTGATGATAAGCGGCGCCGTCCTGTAGGGCGGCCGACCGTTTTCTCTTATTTTTGGATTGTTTTATTGTATGCGATCCCTTCTTCGGGATTAGGGAGAATATTGTAAGGTTGGAGGGTGCTTAAACTGTTTAAGCTGCTTGGCAATAAAAGACTGTTTATTTTGCTTATTGGACTTATTCTATTTATAGCGGTTATGGGCGTTACCCTAGGAGCAAGGGCTGGCTTGTCCTGGCCGGAGAAGTTCGTGAAGGATACCGTTGGTTTTGTGCAAAATGTGTTTTACAAGCCCGCTGGTTATATAGGGGGCTTGTTTGAAGATATTTCAGATTTGCATGCGCTTCAGAAAGAGAATGAGGAACTGAAGATTGCTTTGGCTCATTATACAAGAGATAAAGCGAGATTTAATGTGATTGAACAGGATAATAAACGGTTGCAACAGAAGCTCGATTTTACAGAAGCCCAGAAGAAACAATATGATTACATTTGGAAAATTGCCCAGGTCGTTAGTGTAAACAATGATCCGGTCACTAATACAATTGTAGTTGACATTGGTAGTCGAGAGGGTGTTAGAGAAGGAATGGCTGTTTCGTCGGATTTAGGATTAGTAGGGGTGGTCAGTCGTGTCAGCAATTTTACTTCAACAGTGAAGTTGGCTACTACGATGGATGCCAGAGATCCTAACTCCAACGGTATTGCCGTTACTGTTCAGGGCAAGGAGAATGATGTGTTTGGAGTCATTGAATCATATGACAGCACAAGCGGTACGTTTCTCATGAGCAGAATCGAAGATTCCACTCCGATTGCTAAGGGTGATACGATTATATCTTCGGGAGTAGGCGGGGTATTTCCGCGTGGTATTGTCGTTGGCAAGGTGACTGACATTCAGGTAGGTGAATACGGCCTGACTTATACAGCATACGTTGAACCGGCAGCTACCTTTACGGATTGGAAAGAGCTGTTTGTAGTATTTACTCCGGAGGCTGAAAAAGAGTGAGGAAGCGTAAATATATCCTGATTCTGCTGCTGTTTCTGTTGTTTGTTGTTGAGGGGGCCATAGTACCTTGGCTTGTTCCGGGTTCCTGGCAGACTCGAATTTTTCCTCATCTGGTGTACGTGGCTATATTGTTTATTTCGATTTACGATAACAGGCATACCGGCCTTGTTCTCGGATTATGCTTCGGATTACTTCAAGACGTTGTCTACTATGGAGCACTGATAGGAGCTTACTCCTTTGCTATGGGTTTATCCTGCTATTTGATGGGTTTGATATTCCGCGTGCGCCAGGCCCCGCTTCCGCTTATGATGATTGTCGTCATGGTTGGAAGTATGCTTCTGGATTCCATATTGTTCGGGACTTATCGATTATTTGAGCTTACTCATCAACCTTATACATGGGCATTGATGAATCATATTATTCCCAACCTTTTTATTCAATTTATTTTTGCACTCATCGTTTATGTGCCGCTCCGGCGGGAATTGGAGATCATTACAAGACGTCGTTCTCCTGAGGAGAAGGCCTGACTCTTTATGACTTTTCATCATAGAAAGCAGGAACTTGTCTGCTTCTACGCGAATTGAATAGGAGGGAGGTACAGGCTTATGACAGTTAAATCCAATCACGTTACGATTAAAGGCATCAAAGATGGCCTGGTTTTCCTGCTAGACGATACATGTGAATTTTCGGCTCTCCTTGAGGAACTTCGTTATAAATTGGAGTACAGCCACCAAAATATTTTGACTGGCCCGATCGTTCATGTAGATGTGAAGCTGGGTGAGCGAATCGTAACGGAAGATCAGAAAGAGATGATTCTTGATATATTAAAGCAAAAGGGCAATCTGTTAATCCGTTCTTTCGAGATGCCTGAGCTCCATAAAGAGTCAGAGACTAAAGAAATATTGACCACGATGAGCGGAATTGTTCGTTCCGGTCAGGTACTTCACCACGATGGGAACCTGATGTTCTTGGGTGATGTGAATCCAGGAGGAACAATTGCCTGTACCGGGGATATTTTTATTCTTGGTTCACTAAGAGGAATGGCTCATGCAGGAATAGAAGGTAACGAAGGGGCAGTGATTGCAGCTTCTTATTTGGCTCCAACGCAGCTTCGCATTGCCGAAGTTATTAGCAGACCGCCGGATGAATGGGAAAATCGTGAGACAAGCATGGAATTTGCATTTTTGTGTGATGGAAAGATGCAAATTGACAAAATGACCAATATGTTCCGGATCAGACCGGATTTTAATGTGTTTAAAGGGGTGTGAATTATGGGAGAAGCTATCGTTGTCACATCAGGCAAGGGCGGTGTAGGTAAAACGACAACCTCGGCCAATATTGGTACGGCGCTTGCATTGCTGGGTAAAAAGGTGTGTCTGGTCGATACGGATATCGGCTTGCGTAATCTGGATGTCGTGATGGGTCTGGAGAATAGAATAATTTATGACTTGATTGATGTGGCGGAAGGGCGCTGCCGATTAAATCAGGCTCTTGTTAAGGATAAACGTTTTGACGAATTGTACATGCTGCCTGCAGCACAGACAAAAGACAAAAATGCCATTACACCGGAGCAGGTCAAGGACATCATCCTGGAGCTCAAGAAGGAATACGAATACGTTATTATCGACTGTCCTGCCGGGATTGAGCAAGGCTTCAAAAATGCAATCGCAGGTGCTGATCAGGCTATTGTTGTTACAACGCCGGAACATGCTGCTGTTCGTGATGCCGATCGAATTATCGGTTTGCTTGAAAGCTCGCATGTGGCTGCGCCAAAATTGATTGTAAACCGGATTCGGCCTAACATGGTGAAATCCGGAGATATGCTTGATATTGAGGATATTTTGCAAGTGCTTAATATCGATTTAATCGGTATTGTACCCGATGATGAGCTTGTGATCAAAGCTGCAAATTCAGGTGAACCCACAGTAATGAATCCTGATTCCAAAGCAGCTATCGCTTATCGGAACATTGCGCGAAGAATTTTGGGAGATACCGTGCCCCTAATGTTAATCGATCAGAAGAAAGGCATGTTTACGCGTTTCAAAAAGTTTTTTGGAATGGGTTGATATTCGTTGTTTTTTAAGCTGAAAAAAGTAGATTGGCCTATGGTAGGCATTCTTGTCATTTTTATGGTGCTTAGTTCGTTATTAGTTCGAAGTGCGATTGCTCCGTATGAGGGTAAGTTTAATGCCTATGATCTTAAGACGTTAGTATTCTATGTTATAGGATTTATCGTTGTGTTTGGCATGTCTTTAGTAGATTATCGTACAATTTTGAAATACAGCTGGTTTATTTATGGAGCAGGTTGTTTGATGCTAATCCTGGTCTATCTTTTTGCTCCCGTAAAAAATGGTGCCCGAAGCTGGTTTGAATTGCCGGGTAACCTATTGTTCCAGCCTGCCGAGCTCGTGAAAGTAATCCTGATTCTGACTACTGCATATTTATTGGGACAACGAGAACAACAACATTTGCGTTTTGGCAGGGATATTATCCCCATTTCTGCAGTAACCCTTATACCTTTTGTACTCGTGGTTATCCAGCCTGACCTTGGTAACGCCATTATTTATTTGATTATACTTGTAGCTATGCTATGGATCGGTAATGCCAAGTACAGTCATGTGGTCATTGCATTTACCATCTTGCTGGGAGCGCTCATTCTTTTCGTTACATTATTTAATACTTTTAATACAGAAATTCGTGAGTATTTAGAAGAGAATAACAAGCAACACTGGTATCAGCGGATCAACACGTTTATTAATCCAGATCAAGCATCCAACGATGAAAGACATCAATCGAGCTACGCTAAAATGGCAATAGGCTCAGGCGGGCTTCTAGGTGATGGATACATGAATGGCGAGCTGAAGAATAAGAAGTTTATTCCTTATCCTTATTCGGACTCCATTTTTGTCGTTGTAGGTGAAGAATTTGGATTTGTAGGATCTTCATTGTTGTTACTGCTGTATTTCATGTTTATTTACAGGATGATCCTGATTGCAATGCGTTGTATTGATAAAAGAGGCGCTTATATCATAATAGGCATCGTAGCGATGTTTCTGTTTCAAATATTTGAAAACGTTGGAATGATGATTGGCTTAATGCCGATAACAGGTATTACGTTGCCATTTATCAGCTATGGGGGAACCTCCCTATTGATCAATATGCTGTGTATCGGGCTAGTGTTCAGCATTAAGCTGCATCAGGAGAAATATAAGGTGGATTAGCAATTGATAAGACCATTGGAGTGAATCTCTCCAGTGGTCTTTCTTATAGTGAACAAAAGCTCATCCATGTTATAGTGATTGATAATTTTATTAAAGGCAGAGGAGGTATTGTTATTTTTAAAATTGGAGAATTTTCAAAGCTAACTCAGGTCTCTATAAGAATGTTACGATACTATGATGAGACTGGCCTGTTAAAACCAGCGCGAATAGATAAATTCACAGGCTATCGTTTCTATTCTGTTGAACAAATAGCTCATTTACATAAAATTATTTTTTTGCGTGATTCGGGATTTTCGGTGTCTGAAATTGCAGTTACATTAAATTGTTGGGAAGATGCATTCCTAACCGATCAGCTTAAGGACAAATATCTGGAAATTGAACGTGCCATTACAAGAGAACAAGAGAGACTAAAAAAAATTGAAACTGCACTTCATGACTTAAAAGAAAGAAAAACGTGGGTTCATTACGATGTTTCTCTTAAGAGCATACCAAGCTTACAGGTGCTCTCCTTGCGAAAGATCATTCCTGATTATTTTTCTGAGGAACTATTATGGAAAGAACTTACACGTTTTATTGAAGGGGAAGGATTGAATATTTCACAAAATAGTAGTTCGTTTGCTATATATCATGATGATGAGTATAAAGAGGCTAATGTTGATGTAGAGGTCTGCGTCGTTGTAAATCAATCAGGAATCAGTAAAGATGGCTTTACATTTCGTCAGACCGAAAAAGTCGATACTATGGCTTATACCTGGGTATACGGTCCGTTTGAAAATATTGCTTCTGGTTATTCATCGTTTGCTCATTGGCTTCAGCAGCATAATCAATATAGAATGAAAGGTAGAAACAGGCAAATTTGTCATAGGGGTCCATGGAACGAAGAGAATCCTGATCGCTATCTTACTGAAATACAAATTCCCGTGGAAAGTCAGCTCAATAGTGGAGATTAAAACCAACCGCCGACAGAATATACTGTCGGTTTTTTTTAGAATTGACTCTCACATGGTGGTAGGTTTTACAGTGAAATTGTAGTTAATGAAAATTCAGGAGGTTATGATGAGGATGTTTAATGTAAATCCAATCGGAAAAATCACTGTGGATCAAAACGAAATACTTATCATTGTCGAAAGCAAGTACAAGCAGGCGTTAAAAGAGCTGACCGGATTTAGTCATGTTAATGTGATTTGGTGGTTCGACGATTTTGACAATGTAGAAGCGAGAAGTATAGTAGAAGTGGAAGCTCCTTATAAAAAAGCTCCACAAAAAATGGGCATTTTTGCAACACGTTCTCCAATCAGACCCAATCCCGTTGCTCTCACTGTAGTGCAAATCATTAACGTGGATGAAGACCGAGGTATAATTCGAATTCCTTATATTGATGCGAATCATGGATCACCGGTTATTGATTTGAAGCCGTATACCCCAAGCCTTGATCGGGTCGAATCACCAGATGTTCCTGATTGGTGCAGACACTGGCCAAAGAGCATTGAGCAGTCGAGTGATTTTGATTGGGACAGTGAATTTAACTTTTGAAAAAAATATATGTGATCATGGGGCCGTCCCAAAAGTAGGCTTGTTCAGTTCATGGGACGCTTCGCATGTCAGAACTAGATATAGCGGTACAAGAAAGCTGATCCCTTTCCTGTACCGCTTGATTCCGCCTGATTCTATGACATTTTCTCAAATGTTAGCCGTGTTGTGATGCGGTATTCCTGGAATTGATGCAAATGTGCAGGTATTGATCATGTAAATTGTCTAAATGCCCTAAATTGATGCAAATGTGCAGCCTTTGTCTAAGTACCCTCGGCAAACCAGGCTATTATGAACCATATTCCTGCACTTTTGCACGCTTTGGCTCATCCTTATCTGGCTGCCTTTAAAAAACTGCATTTTTGCAGGCTTCCTCTGATATAGTGCCTATTTCGCTGCTTTTTCCGAGTAATAGCTACTGCCAACGAAAACTACTTTTGGAACAGGCAATAAATCTATAGCTTAGCCAACCGTCTATAACGCATGACTTTCCGATATACACTTTTATCCGATAGTTTGTTGAATATATAAGGATCTGGATTCGTATTTACTTCAATAATTCGAGGGGTCCATGAACGGTCAAATCCGACATCCAGGCCAATCTGGCGGAATCCAGGATATTTTTTATGCAGATGCTTTGCAGTGTTGACACCTAGTTTTTCTAAAGTATGAATCACCCTCTCCATATCAGTGGATGTTAGATGTGCGGAAAATAAGCGTCTGACATCCATAAGCTTCCCCCCGTTATGATAATTAGTAACGATTTTTCCCGGCTGTGCCACCCGCCCAATCAGTCCTGTTGTCTCCCATATTCCTTTAGGACTAAGCTGCACCATAACCCGTATGTCAAAACGTCGCTTATTATACTTAACCAAGTGAATGCCTTTCTGGATAAGATAGCTTTTTTTACCCTTGATTTTTAATAGAGAGCGGTGAAATGCATCGAAATCCCGAAATGTTTTGACTTTTGTCTCAATTTGATAAGTGTACTCCCCGGTATTTAGCCTCTCCGCACGAGTAACCCCCTTACCATATGTGCCAATCTCAGGTTTTATATATATCATGTTGTAGGCTTCTAGCATGGTTTTAAGATTGGGCTTACTGAATTTTCGAGTGTCCAGAATAAACCGACGCACCTCACTACTACCAAGAAGAGCTTTCGTTTTGGTCCACTTGCTCAATAATACGCTACGGTGTTTTTTCTCTCTCATCCCACCGATCTCTCCTGTTCAAATAAATTGTAAGGGCCACTGGTGTAACCTATATATCCTATGCAGGATTTATTTGCTTGGACCTTATAAGTTCCATAATTGGACCTGTAAGCCCGTACATATTTGTCCTTTACATCTCATAAATATTACGTATAGAGAAGGTAGCTTTGGGAGGGATGAGCAAAATGAATGTTAAATCAAATGTGAAGAAGCGGCGGGAAGAACGCATCAGACAGCTTACGGCTGCGGATGCAGCGCGTGCTGCCCTCCCAAGATGGAGCAACGGCAACGGGACAGATTCAAAATGGATGTCAGTTACACCTGCTACAGAACATGATGAAGCAACTGAGTCAGATCCAGAATTTCTATGGAAAAGAGGACAAGGGCGCTGGACGGATAATAGCTCCTATGGATCAAGGGATATAGAGGATGGAGGATGGAAACGGAAGCATTCTTCATTTTGGAGCATGATGTTAATCAGGCTTGTCATCAGTGCTGCTTTGTTCGTTGGCATATGGGGAATTAATCAATATGAGCCTGCTTGGGCATTTCCCATTCGAATATTCGTGGCCGATGCTCTTACTAAAGAGATGGATTTTGCGGCAGCAGAAGTTTGGTATGAACGTACTTTTGGAGGTCCCCCATCTTTTATTCCGATATTTAAACATAACGAAGATAAAAGCTTGAAGGTTGGATCAAGTAACGGATTCTCTACTCCAATGGAAGGAACGCTGGCAGGTTCGTTTGCATTAAGCTTGAAGGGTGTGGAGATTATCCCTGATCAAGAGGGGGGAAACAGTGTGCAGGTGAAAAGTACAAAGACCGGACGGGTTGTAAGTGTATCGCGAGACGCATTAACCGGTATGACTGTAGTGATCCAGCATGCTGGTGGCTATGAATCCCTCTACGGGCATCTGGATGAACCTTTTGTAGAAAAGGGAGATTGGGTAGAAAGTGGAGATGTAATTGGATTATTACCATCGAAATCATCACCTCCATATGCGACTTTATATTTTGCGCTAAAAATTAATGATCGGTATATTGATCCGGCGGAGTTGATTTCGTTTGATTAGATGGAATGGGATCGTTATTTCTTTTCATCCGTTTTTTGTCATCATTATGCTGACCTCATTATTAACAGGACATTTATTAGAGCTGCTAGCACTTTTTGTGATCGTGTTCATTCATGAGCTGGGACATGTCGCCGCCGCCAGATTTCTCGGAGTGAAGGTGCTGTCGGTGCAAATGCTTCCTTTTGGTGGAGTTGCGATTATGGAAGATACAGGTCATTTGACAGCAGGTCGTGAAATCCTAATATCTTTGGCCGGTCCCCTGCAGAACATGGTGCTTATCGGTTTATCATTGCTTTTTCATGCTGTTGGGCTATGGGACGGGCCATTTCTTTCATATTTTATTAATAGCAATCTTTTGATTGCTCTGTTTAATCTCCTTCCAATACTGCCACTTGATGGGGGGAAAATAAGCCAATCCCTGTGCACTCTCCTGCTGCCGTATCACGCCACTCTCATTTGGAGTCACCGGATAAGCCTTTTATTTAGCATCATGCTAATCGCATATTCAATTATTCCTCAGTTGCTTGGACAAGGAGCAGTACAGCTTAATTTATTGCTTGTAGGCTCATTTTTGCTGTATTCGAATTGGAATGATTATAGAAATATTCCTTATCGTTTTCTACGATTCCTAGTTAACAGAGAACGTTTTTTTTCAGAGCAGCATAATGGTAATATTGCTCAGCCAATTGTTGCTGATAAATCGAAACCTTTGGATTATATTTTGCGTCTATTTAAGAGGGAAAGGTATCATTTTATTTATGTGGTTAATCAGCAAGGGAATATAGTTGCCGTAGTGCCTGAACAGAGGGTGATCTCTTCTTATTTAAGAGGGAACCCCGGGATCTGACTGATAGTATTAGCCATGGTATAATAAAGGAGAAATGTTTCTGACAGAACGTAAAACGAAGGGTGAGATCATGAAACGGATGATTGTTCACTGCGGTGTCGATTCCATCCAGCTCGCGCTGCTTGAAGAGGGTAAGCTGGTGGAGTATGCGGCGGAGCGTTCTCAGAAAAGAGGATTGGTAGGCAGTTTTTTCAAAGGTAAGGTTGTCAATGTGATTCCAGGTATGCAGGCTGCTTTTGTGGATATTGGACAGAAGAAGAATGCATTCCTTTATATCGATGATCTGCTGCATCCTCATTTAGAGAAGCAGCCGAAGCAGAAGCCTCTAATTACAGAGCTGCTTAAGCCGGGACACGAATTGATAGTGCAGGTAGTAAAAGAAGGAATCGGCAATAAAGGAGCGAGAGTAACGACTCACTATTCATTGCCAGGGCGTTGGTTAGTCTACATGCCGAACGCAGGGTATGTGGCAGTCTCTAAAAAAATCGGATCTGAAGAAGAAAGATCACGGCTGAAAGTAATAGGAGAAGAGCTGCGTACGGAAGAAGAAGGACTCATTATAAGAACGAATGCAGAGCATGCTGGAAGTGAGGCGATTCAGGAGGACTTAACCTTGCTTCGAGGGCGATGGAATACTATTTTAAGCAAGAGTGATACTGGTATATCTCCTTGTGTGCTGCATCACGATCTCAGTATGGTGCAGCGATTAATGAGAGATGTGTATAGTCCTGAGACGGACGAGCTTATTATGGATAACCCTGAGCAAGCTAAAGAAGCTGCTGATTTTCTCGCTACGATGCTTCCCGGGGAATCGCCAAATATTGTGAAGTATAAGAAGGACTCCCCTATCTTTGATTTTTATGGAATCAGGCAGCAGTTAGAGAAGGATTTTCTGAGAAAACTGTGGCTTCCTGGTGGCGGATACCTCGTATGGGACACAACCGAAGCGCTGACAGTTATTGATGTCAATACAGGCAAATTTACCGGCAGAGACAATCTTGAGGACACCGTGTATTTGACGAATCTGGAAGCAGCAGGAGAAATCGCCAGGCTTGTACGCTTACGTGATACAGGCGGCATAATTATTGTTGATTTTATTGATATGAATAGTGAAGAACATCGCGCTGGAGTGTTGGATACTCTTGAGAAATCTTTTAAAGGAGACCGCACTCAGCATCACATTTTAGGTTGGACCAAATTAGGACTTCTGGAAATGACACGTAAGCGAATTAGAAATGAAAATGTGGTTACGGTTAGTGAATGATCTAGAAATGATTGCATTTTGCTTATCAAAAATAAATTGATTTTTAGTTGAGGGCATGCTATCATATTGTGGTATGTGTTATGGGAATACCTCGTACACATGCTGTAACCGCTCCGATCGGGTTGATAAGTCTGCAGCTTAGGCGGCAGCACCTAAATCAGGCGAGTCTGAGACATGAGGAGGTGCAAGTAAATGTACGCAATTATCGAAACTGGTGGTAAACAATACCGTGTTCAAGAGGGAGATGTTCTTTACATCGAGAAATTGAACGCTGAGGACGGTGCAAGTGTAACGTTCGACCGTGTATTGGCAGTATCTAAAGGTGAAGGTTTGGTAGCGGGCGCTCCATTGGTAGCAGGTGCAAGTGTAACGGCGAAAGTCGAAAAACACGGCAAAGGCCAAAAAGTAGTCGTATACAAATATAAACCTAAAAAGAACTACCACAAAAAACAAGGTCATCGTCAACCTTACACGAAAGTGACTATCGAGAAAATCCAAGCGTAAGAAGGTGCGGTAATTGATTATCGTCTCTATTTTACGCCATAGTGATAACACCATTGCTGGATTTAAAGTATCAGGTCATGCTGGCTATGCTAAACCCGGTGAAGATATCGTTTGTGCTGGAGTTTCGGCTGTAACTGTTGGAACAGTCAATTCCATTGAGGCCCTAACGGGAGTTGTTATGGACTCTGAGATGAAGCATGGTTTTCTAAATGCCAATCTTCCATCTCATGTCGAACCGAAGGCTATAGAACAAGTGCAGCTGTTGCTTGCCTCCATGGTTGTTATGCTTACAAGTATCGAAGGATCATACGGAAAGTATATTAAAATACAGAACGTTATTATTTGAAGAAGGAGGTAGATGGACAATGTTGAAATTAAATCTTCAGTTGTTCGCTTCGAAGAAGGGCGTAGGTTCCACAAAGAACGGACGCGACAGCATTGCGAAACGCCTTGGCGTTAAACGTGCTGACGGTCAAGTCGTTACTGGCGGAAGCATTCTAGTTCGTCAACGCGGTACTAAAATTCATCCAGGTACTAACGTAGGTATCGGTAAGGATGATACGCTGTTTGCTAAAGTGGATGGCGTCGTTAAATTCGAACGTTGGGGTCGCGACCGTAAAAAAGTGAGCGTCTACCCTGTGGAAATCGCTCCTGTAGCGGCTGCAGTAGAAGCTTAAGATTTTTTATACTGGTAAGACTTCATAAGCCCTTGGCATGTAAGTGCCGGGGGCTTTTTTGTATACAATAGAGAAGCTGTAATTCCTGCATTCTCACAAGGATTTTTATGATATACTGTGTAATGATGTCAGGGTGGAAAGTTCACCCAATCTGTCAGAGGAACGGGGAAAGTCATGAAGTATCGGTTCACGGTACCAGCTATCGTAGTTATTCTGTCTATAGCTTGTCTGAGCGCTAATTATTTCATTTCTTCGCTTGTCGGCTATGTTGGAATTAGCTGTTGCCTACTCATTTTGTTCTGGTGGTATATTAGATATATACATCGGCAGGCAGTTAATGAACGGAAAATTTTGCTTGAATCGGTACAGAGAACAGCTACTGCAACGTTAGGCCATCATCGTCATGATTGGATGAATGATCTGCAAATTTTGTATGGGTATATTCAATTAGGAAAATATGATAAACTTGCCGATTGTGTGGAAAGAATAAAGGAAAGAATGGCAGTCGAGGGCAAAATCGCAAGACTGGGTATTCCATCTTTGGTGTTCTATCTGCAATCTTTTCGGGAAATGAACGGATCTATTCAATTGGAGATATATGTTCAGGAAAATCTTCATCTGGATGATCTATTGCTAACTGAGGATGGGGAAGAGTTCTCCTTGGCGGTTACGGAGACTATACGAGCTTATCAATTTTGCGGCCGATCATCATGGGGAGAAATAGTGCGGCTTAAGCTGTCCTTTTGCCTTGAAGGTAATGAGGTGGTCGCAATTTTTGAACGGGAAGGCTCGGGAAGTGTGGATACACTTACACAATTATTAGAGAATTGGGACAAAGAAAAACGGGTTGTAGCCGAACGGCTGGATTCGGAAATATCCTCTCTTAGACTCAGGATAGCTTGCGGAAATTAAAATGAGGTGAATGCATGTTTGTAGATAAAGCGAAGGTTTATGTAAAAGGAGGCGACGGAGGAGACGGTATCGTCGCATTCCGCCGGGAAAAGTATGTTCCAGAAGGAGGTCCTGCTGGAGGCGATGGCGGGAGGGGCTCTGACGTCATTTTTAGAGTTGATGAAGGTCTGCGGACGCTCATGGATTTTCGCTACCAACGGCATTTTAAGGGGCAACGTGGTGTGAAGGGACGCAATAAAAGCCAGCATGGAGCTAATGCCGAGAATATGATCGTTCGCATTCCACCAGGCACAGTCATTATTGATGATGATACTGGAGAAGTTCTGGCCGATTTAACACGCCATGGACAACAGGTCGTAGTAGCCAAAGGTGGTCGTGGTGGACGCGGTAATATTCGTTTTGCTACGCCAAACAACCCTGCACCTGAGCTTGCCGAACACGGCGAGGAGGGGGAAGAACGCTGGATTGTGCTGGAACTCAAGGTAATGGCCGATGTTGGTCTGGTCGGGTTTCCAAGTGTCGGCAAATCCACTTTATTGTCGGTGGTATCCGCTGCACAGCCCAAAATCGGTGCTTATCACTTCACTACAATTACTCCGAATCTTGGCGTAGTTGATGTCAGTGAGGGCCGTAGTTTTGTAATGGCCGATTTGCCTGGATTAATCGAAGGCGCGCATGAAGGCGTTGGACTAGGGCATGAGTTTTTACGCCATGTGGAACGGACAAGACTGATTATTCATGTTGTAGATATGGCGGGTTCGGAAGGGCGGGATCCTTTTGATGACTGGCAGAAGATTAACGATGAACTTCGTCTCTATAATGCCGATCTTGAGAATCGTCCGCAAATTGTAGCTGCTAACAAAATGGACATGCCTGAATCGGCTGACAATTTAGAAAAATTTAAAGAGCAGGTAGGCAAGGTACGCCCTGATCTTGAAATTATGCCAATATCTTCACTGACTCGTCAGGGAGTACAGGAATTGCTGTACAGAGCTGCGGATCTCCTGGATCAGATTCCAGAAGCTCCTGCCATTGAAGAAGTGACGGAGCTAGAGGAAAGAAAAGTCTACAAGCTGGATAAACGAGAAGATGACAGCTTTACAATAAAACGGGAAAACGAGACCTTTATTGTTGAGAGCGTAAAGATCGAGCGTATGATGAAACGGATGCAGCTTAACACGCATGATGCAATTTTGAAGCTGGCACGCACACTTAGACATATGGGTGTAGATGAAGAACTCAGACAACGTGGTGCGACGGACGGAACGATTGTACGGATCGGGGATTTCGAGTTTGAATTTGTAGAAGGCAGCAGTTATTACTACTAAGACAATATATTGATCATACCAACGGGTGCAGTCCTTAGAAGGATGTTGTGCCCGTGTTTTTTTATACGGTTAGAATAGAAAAATCCGCGCACAAAGATTGTAAAATGGATTGTTTTAAAGGATGGATTCCGTTATAATGTCCACTATACGAATACAACAGTCTCTAAGGAGAGGACGTTTGTGAAGGAACGCTACTATTTGGTTCGCGAGGATATTTTGCCTGAAGCTGTCATCAAGACGTTGCAGGTAAAGGAACTGCTGGCCTCTGGCGATGTCAGGACGGTCCATGAAGCTGTATCACAGGTAGGACTGAGCCGAAGTGCTTATTACAAGTATAAAGACGGCATCCATCTTCTGAATCAGATTGAACGTGAGAGTATTGTCACGATATCCTTTGATCTGGAGCATCGATCAGGCATTCTATCTAAAGTTTTGGCACTTATTGCTGGTTCTGGCGGGAATGTGTTGACGATCAATCAGAGTATACCACTACAAGGAAGGGCGAATGTCGTCATTTCGGTAGAGACCACACGTCTCACAGAAGAACTGGATGGGATGATCGAGCTGCTGCAGGGTATCCCCGGTGTAAGGAAGACCCAGATTGTGGGTCAAGGATAGATGATAGAAGAAGATAGATAATGGTAAACGATAGAAACAACTAGGAGGGGACTAAATTTGAAACCTGTAAAGGTAGGGTTGCTTGGACTGGGTACAGTTGGAACTGGTGTTATTCGCATTGTAGAAGGTCACCAGGAAGATTTAAGCAGACAAGTAGGCTCACCTGTCGTTATTGAAAAAGTAGCCGTAAGGAGTCTGGATAAGAAAAGAAATATTGAGATTGAGAGCAGTAAACTAACAGACAATCCTTGGGATGTTATTCGTGATCCTGAGATTGACATAATCGTTGAAGTTATGGGCGGGGTTAATGAGACAAAAGCGTATATTCTTGAGGCGCTTGAACGCGGCAAGCATATCGTTACAGCTAACAAGGATTTAATGGCGCTGTATGGGTCTGAAATTGTGGCTAAAGCCCAAGAAAAACAGTGTGATGTATTTTATGAAGCCAGTGTTGCGGGGGGGATTCCGATTATCCGTACACTGATCGAGGGCTTCTCCTCTGATCGAATTATGAAAATTATGGGGATCGTAAATGGCACAACAAATTATATTTTGACTAAAATGAGTTTAGAAGGTGCTTCATACGATGACGTGCTTCGGGAAGCTCAACAGCTTGGGTACGCAGAGGCAGACCCTACTTCCGATGTGGAAGGCCTTGATGCCGCTCGAAAAATGACCATTCTCGGTACACTTGGTTTTAGAACTGATATTGAACTTAAGGATGTTGAGGTTCGCGGGATTTCGTCGGTTACGAAAGAAGATATCGTACATGCGAAGAAATTGGGTTATGAATTAAAGCTGCTTGGAATCGCTGACAGAGAGGAAGAAGAAGTAAGCATCAGCGTACAACCAACGATGGTCAAGAGCACTCATCCAATTGCTGCAGTTAATGGTGTATTTAATGCGGTGTATGTATATGGTGAAGCAGTAGGTGAGACGATGTTCTATGGAGCCGGAGCTGGAGAAATGCCAACTGCTACTTCGATCGTCGCTGATCTGATTGCTGTTGTGAAAAATCTGAAGCTGGGTGTTAACGGTTTGAAAGCCATTGTACCGTACAAACCGAAAAAGCTAAAAAGTGATGATCAGATCTCATATAAAAACTTCCTTTTGCTGAACGTTGCTGATAAAGCTGGTGTGCTTGCACAAATTACTCAAGTATTTGCAGAGTATGATGTAAGCTTGGAGTCAGTCGTACAGTCACCAAATGCGAATACCTCGGATGCAGAAATCATAATTGTGACGCATAACGCAAGTAAAGCCAACATGGATAAAGTGCTGAACCATTTTGAGTCGCTTGATGTTATACACCGCGTTAAGAGTGTATATCGAGTAGAGGGATAAATTAGGAACAGAAGGGGTTTAGGGGTGTGAATCATCATGATACGAACTAACGGAGTCCGGGTTAAAGTACCCGCAAGTACTGCCAATTTGGGTCCGGGATTTGATACACTAGGTATGGCGTTATCTCTGTATGCGTGGATAGAGATGAAACCTGCCCAAACGACAAGCTTTCATTTGTATGGCGATAATTTAAAGGGTTTACCTGCGGATAAATCTAATTTGATATACAAAGTGGCACAATCCGTGTTCGCTGAAGCTGGTGAATCGTTGCCGGAGCTGGAAATTTCGATGTACTCAGATATTCCGCTTACGCGCGGTCTTGGTAGCAGTGCCTCGGCGATTGTTGGGGCATTGTTTGCTGCCAATCAGCTTATCGGCTCTCCACTAAGCAAAGCCAAGCTGTTTGATATGGCGACTGCTCTTGAGCATCATCCCGACAATGTTGGAGCTTCATTGTATGGCGGGATTATTACTGCGGTGTGGGATGGTATTCACGCTGAATCGCTTCGAATTGAACCGCCAGTTGATCTTGGTGTACTGGTCGCCATTCCAGACTTTCAACTGTCAACAACTAAAGCGCGTGAAGTATTGCCTAAGCAGGTAAGTTTAAGCGATGCAGTATACAATGTCAGTCGGGCCTCATTGCTCACCGCTGCGCTCGCATCAGGCAGATTGGACTTGATTTCGCAATGTATGTCCGATCGCTTGCATCAGCCTTACCGAGCTTCTCTTGTGCCGGGAATGTCTCGAATACTTGAGGAGGCTACGGATCATGGTGCTATCGGAATTGCTCTGAGTGGTGCAGGTCCAACGTTATTAGCTCTTGCAGATCAACGAATTTCTGCGGGAACGGAGCTGGAGCAGTTTCTTCTGAGTGTGCTTGGTGAACACAACATTACTGCAAAGACACTATGGCTGAAGCCTTGCAGGGATGGTGTAACGGAGATTACTATGGAGACAGAGGATTCATTTCTGGATCTCATTCAGAATGAAGTTAATCTGACTTTTTGAAAACAGAGCTAGAGGGGAAGTCATGGCATGAAACGAATAGCATTGTTGCCGGAAGGGTCGGTTTCCCATGAGGCAGTTCTTCATCTTTTTGGAGACGAACCTGTGGAGCTGCATCATTTCAAACAAATTTCCGATGTTTTTCTGGCGACTGCAAATGGGAAGACTGATTACAGTGTCATTCCAATGGAAAATACGATTGAAGGCTCTGTAAGCCTGCATATGGATTGGTTAGTTCATGAAGTGGACATCCCGATGCAAATTGAATGGGTATACCCTTCAATGCAGAATTTGATAGGCAAACGCGAGGAATTTGTTGGCTCAACGGGTGATATCGATTATTCTAAAATAGGCAAGGTGTTGTCCCATCCTGTAGCGATGGCGCAGTGTCTGCAGTTTATCAGATCCCGGATGCCAAACGCTGAATTGGAGCATGTTGGAAGCACCTCAGAGGCAGTTGAATTGGTGAAAAAGCATCCTGATGAAGGATGGACTGCGGTAGGAACGGCGCTGGGCGCTAAGCGGCATGGGTTAGATATTTTGGCGGATAAGGTAACGGATCATGACAATAACTATACAAGATTCGCGCTTATTGGACCAAAGCCAATCAATCAGCAGCTCCAAATTTCAGGTGGACGCTCAGAAGCGAAGACAAGTATTCTGGTCACTTTGCCAGAGAACTTTCCAGGAGCACTTCATCAGGTGTTATCCGCTTTCGCCTGGCGCAAGCTTAACTTGTCGCGCATTGAATCACGGCCAACGAAGAAGCGTCTGGGCAATTACTATTTTTACATGGATGTTCTCGAATCATTAGATTCTGTTCTGTTATCCTCCGCTATTAAAGAAATTGAAGCGTTAGGATGTCATGTACGGGCTCTTGGAAGCTATCCAAGCTATACTTTTGAAGGAACTAAAACGGAGGTGCGGTACTAGTGGCTGAGCAATGGATTTATCTAGACGGACAATTTGTAACTAAAGAGAACGCAAAAGTATCAGTGTATGATCATGGATTTTTATACGGGGACGGGATTTTTGAAGGTATCCGTATTTATAACGGTAACATCTTTAAATGCAAAGAGCATCTAGATCGACTGTATGATTCGGCAAAATCAATTATGCTGAATATTCCACTTACTTATCAAGAGATGGAAGACGCACTGGTTGAGACCTTACGTCGTAACGAGCTGCGTAATGGATATATCCGCTTGGTAGTTTCACGTGGTGCAGGAAATTTGGGTCTTGATCCTAATCGTTGTCCGAATGCATCGGTTATCATTATCGTTGAGCAACTTGCAATTTACTCTGAAGAAGCTTATAAGACTGGTCTGAAAACGGTGTCTGTATCGCAGAGACGGAATATTCCGGATGCTTTAAATCCAAAGATCAAGTCTTTGAACTATTTGAATAATATTTTGGTAAAAATCCAATCCAATCTCGCTGGTGCGGGGGAAGCGATTATGATGAATGCTCAAGGTTATGTTACAGAGGGTTCTGGAGACAACATTTTTATTGTGAAAAATGGTGTAATCACTACACCTCCATGCTATTTGGGTGCACTTGATGGCATTACGCGTCAGGCTATCATCGAAATCTGCAACAATAAAGGCTACAAAATCAAGGAAGAACCATTCTCCATGCATGATGTGTACGTTGCTGATGAAGTCTTCCTTACAGGTACTGCGGCTGAGGTTATTGCTGTGCGCGAAGTTGATGGTCGAATTATCGGTGAAGGTCATGCAGGGCCTATTACTCTTAAGCTTCTGGACGAATTCCGCAGCATCGTTGATAAGGACGGCGTTAAAGTTTGGTAATTTGATAAATAGACTAGATCCCATTCATCTCGAAAGAGGTGGGTGGGATTTTTTTTATTCCCTCATGGATGTCAAAAACCGGGCTTCTGCATAGGATGTATTAAATGGGCCCCGGGCGATAGAATCACCTACCGGAGAAGAAACCTAGGAGGTTTATGACGCGTGAAAATTCATATCGTAAAACAAGGCGACACTTTATACGAGCTGTCAAAAAAGTATAATGTGCCCTTGCAGAAGCTGATTGAAAGTAACCCGCAAATTGCGAATCCCGATCAATTGAACATTGGGGATAAGGTGAAAATTCCAACAGTCGCAGTGTCCGTAGACGGTAATGGAAGCGGTAGTGGAAGTGGAGTGTATAAACATGTTGTCAAGCAAGGTGATACACTCTGGAAAT